>Ga0256914_1000236_pt1 | contig 53217 bp, 54 predicted proteins | sample HulkmetaG_FD_191571 | JGI IMG/M metagenome (GOLD analysis project Ga0256914, IMG submission 191571) | Hydrothermal chimney microbial communities from Main Endeavour vent field at the Juan de Fuca Ridge, Pacific Ocean - Hulk | ecosystem: Environmental > Aquatic > Marine > Hydrothermal vents ...
ACCGTGGCCTGGCCGAGTCCCGCGATGAAGGGGACGTTCTCGGTGCCGGGACGCAGGCCCTGCTCCTGGCCTCCGCCCACCATCAGCGGCTCCAGGGGCGTGCCTTTCCTCACGTAGAGCGCGCCGACGCCCTTGGGCGCGTAGAACTTGTGTCCCGCCAGGGTCAGCAGGTCGACTCCCAGGTGTTGGACGGAAACCGGCATCTTGCCCACGGACTGGGCGGCGTCGGCGTGGACGAGGACGCCACGTCGGCGGGCGATGACGGAGATCTCCTCTACCGGCTGCAGCACGCCGGTCTCGTTGTTGGCGTGCATGATGGAGACCAGCACGGTGTCGTCGCGGATGGCGCGCGCCACCGCCTCCGGTTCGACGCGCCCCTGCCCGTTCACCGGCACCACCGTTACCTCCCACCCCTCCGCCTGCAGGAGTTGGCAGGGCTGGGCCACCGAAGGGTGTTCGATGGCGCTGGTGACCAGGTGGCGGCCCCTGGAACGCAGGGCGCGGGCGACACCGCGGATGGCCAGGTTGTTGGCCTCGGTGGCGCAGCCGGTGAAGAGGATCTCGTCCGGGGAGGCCTCCAGCAGGGCCGCCACCTCGGCGCGCGCCCGTTCCACCGCATCCCTGGCCCGCCGGCCTTCCGGGTGGCTGGAAGAGGGGTTGCCCCAGTGCTGCCGGAGCCAGGGTTCGATGGCGTCCGCCACCTCCGGGTCCACCGGCGTGGTGGCGTTGTAGTCGAGGTAGATGGTCATCTTTGTCGGATTTGCCGCATCAGCCGAGGCAAAAAGAGTACCGCCGCCAACAGTCCCAGGGCGAGAAAGAGATTGCGAAGAGAGCCCTCCCGCCCGGCGGCCGCTTCCAGTCCGGCATGGCCCAGCCAAGTGTAGGCGAAGGCGCCCGGCAGCATGCAGAGGTAGGTGGCGACCAGGTAGTGGGAGAAACGGATGCGCGTCAGTCCCAGGGCGTAGTTGAGCAGGTTGAAGGGAAAGAGCGGCACCAGCCGCACGAAGGCGACGAAGCGCCATCCCTCCCGTTCCACGCCCTCCTTGAGCCGCCCGAGAATGCCGCCGCTCCTGCGCTCCACCCAGTCGGAGGCGAGGTATCGGGCGACGAGAAAGGAGAGTGCCGCGCCGAGGGTGGCGCCGGTGAGGTTGTAGAGGGTGCCCGCCACCGGGCCGAAGAGCGCGCCGCCGGCCAGCGTCATCACGGAACCCGGCAGGAAGAGCAGGGTGCCGATGGCGTACAGGGCCATGAAGAGGAGCGGGGCGGCCAGCCCGGCGCCCTCGAGCCACTGTTCCAGCGCCGCGGCGTCCAGCCGTTCCCGGTGGTGCCAGGCGAGGGCGATGCCGGTGACCAGCGCCAGGAACAGCAGCCAGCGCAGCCCCTTATTTCTCATCGGGATGCTTCCATTGGCGGCGGTTGATGGCATAGCCGGTGACGGGGCCGACGAAGGGGAGCGCCAGCATGCCCGGCAACCGGTCGACCAGTTTCGGGTCGCGGTACTTGTGGATGCCGATGGTCATTCCCTCGTGCCCCGCCCTGGGCTGGTCGCGGTAGGTGCCGAAGAGGCGGTCCCACCAGGTGAGGCTGAAGCCGAAGTTGCTGTTGGCCTCGTCGTCCTCCACCGAGTGGTGCACCCGGTGCATGTCCGGGGTCACCAGCACCCAGCGCAGCACGCGGTCCAGGCGTGCGGGCAGTTTCACGTTGCCGTGGTTGAACATGGCGGTGGCGTTGAGCAGCACCTCGAAGATCACCACGGCCACCACCGGCGGCCCCAGCAGCACGATGGCGGCGAACTTGATCAGCATGGAGAGAATGATCTCGATGGTGTGGAAGCGCGCGCCGGTGGTGACGTCGTAGTCCAGGTCGGCGTGATGCACCCGGTGCAGGCGCCACAGCACGGGGATGGCGTGGAACACCACGTGCTGCAGCCAGATGACGAAATCCATGGCGACGACGGATAGCAGCACCGCCACCGCGAAGGGAACTTCCACGAGATTGAACAGCCCCCAGCCCCTCTTCACGGCCAGGGCCGCCACGCCCACGGCGGCGGCGGGGAAGAGCAGGCGCAGCACGAGGCTGTTGAGGAACACCAACCCCAGATTGCTAGTCCAGCGCAATGCGCGGGAGACGGTGAGCCGGCGACGGGGCGCGGCCAGCTCCCAGGCAACCATGACGGCGAAGACGCCGAAGAAGAAGCCCAGGCGGATGGGCAGTTCGTTTTCGAGGACAAGGTCCTGCCAGCTCATGGGGTTTCCTCCTCCATCTTGTTTGTTCGTTATTATTGACAGCGTTCAATAGAAGGCTTGAACAGAAAAGTCAAGCACGAGGTGGAGCATTGTCAACCGGAAATTTCGAACATGCGCTGTTCGGCCAGTTCGCGCGCATCGCCAAGGCGATGGGGAGCGGCTACCGGCTGGAGATGGTGGAGTTCCTGGCCCAAGAGGAGCGCAGCGTGGAGGAGTTGGCGTGGCTGGTGGGGCTCACCGTGGCCAATGCCTCCCAGCACCTGCAGCAGCTGCGCCAAGCGGGACTGGTGAAGAACCGAAAGGTCGGACAGCGGGTCTTCTATCGCCTCGCCGGCGAGGACGTGGTGATGCTGCTGTCGGCCCTCCGCGAGGTGGTGGAGCGCCATCTGGGCGACGTGCGCAGCCTCATCGAGGACTACCTCGAGGTGAAGGATTCCCTGGAACCGGTGCCGGCCAGGCGGCTGCTGGAGCGGATCCGCAGCGGCCTGGTCACCGTGCTCGACGTGCGTCCGCCGGAGGAGTATGCGGCCGGCCACCTGCCGGGCGCCGTGAACGTGCCGCTGGAGGAGCTGGAGAAGCACCTGGATGCATTGGAGGCCGACCAGGAGATCGTGGCCTACTGTCGCGGCCCCCACTGCGTGCTGGCTTTCGACGCGGTAGCGCGGTTGAGGGAGAAGGGGTTCGACGCCCGCAGGCTCGAGGGCGGGCTGCCGGAGTGGCGCCTGGAGGGGCTCCCCGTTGAGTGCGAGCGCTCCTGATCTGTGGCGCCACCCCGTCGTTCTATCCCTCTTCCACGCAGATGTGGTGCCGGCTCACGGCGAGGAAGGTCTTGTACAGCAGCATCAGGATCACCAGCGTGAGCAGGAACAGCAGGCCTGCTCCGAGGTAGTGGAAGCCGTTCTTGCCGGTGAGTTCGTACATCTCCATGGTGCTGATGGTGACGGCCGCCAGCGGAAAGGAGTACGCCCACCAGGAGAGGAAGAATCTGAGCCGGAAGAAGTGGCGGTACTGGGTCGCGAGCAGGAGGGTGAGGAACAGGGCCAGGAAATAGAGCACCCGCGCGAAGGCGTCCAGCCCATCCACCAGGCTTACGTAGGAGAGGAAACCCACTGCCGGGGGCGCGATGAGAATGAAGAAAGTGGGCATCAGCTTCTCGGGGAGCGGTTGGTGGAAGAGCACCCGGTAGAAGATGATGGTGAAGAGTACCAGCCAGAAGACGATGCCGATACTGAAGAAGAACCAGGAAATCTCGGTATAGCCCAGCCGGGTGCCGGCGATGGGGACCAGCACGTTGCCCACCACCGGAATGAACCAGGCGGGATTGATGTGGTGGATCTCCAGGCCCTCGTGGTGAATCCACACCTTCATGACATAGAGGGTGAAGCCCAGGTGAATGGCGATCCCCAGGAGCCAGAGGAGGTGCGCCACCGGACGGGCCGAAGGCAGCAGAACGATGGAGATCAGCAGGAGGCTGATGGAGAATGCCGGAAAGAAATTCAGCTTGATGGGGTTGTGCAACTCCTTCGACACCGCCTGCCGGTAGCGCACCAGCTTCCAGCCGTAGAGCAGGCTCAGCACCGCGAAGATGGCGAGAGTGACCGGCACCAGCAGCGCATAGACACTACTGCCGAAGTGGAGCAGCGAGGCGCACTTCTGCCAGGCGATGGTGATGCCGGCCATGCCCATCACCATAGCGAAGAAGGAGACGGGAAAGTTTTCCAGGCGGTTGGCGTTGTTCATCGGCATGCTCCCGAAGTCAAAAACCTAGGAAAATGCTAGGTTATGTGCCGGGAGCCTGACATTGAATTTCATCAATGGAATGGTTGAAAAGCCCGCAGGGCGGGCTTTTCGGGAAGGGGGCGGGGAGGCGCAGCGGCTCCGGTATCAGAGCAGGGCGTACTTCTTGAGCCGGTAGATGAAGGCGTAGCGGCTCAGCCCCAGCAGGCGGGCGGCGCGGCTCTGGTTGCCTCCGGCCTTGTCCAGCGCCTGGCGGAGCAGCTCCTGTTCCAGCTCTTCGAGATCGAGCCCACCGTCTGGCAGGGTGAAGTGCCAACGGCGGCGGCGGGACATGCGAATCTCTTGTGGCAGGTTGCCCACTTCCACCGTCTTCCCGGCGAAAAGGATCACCATCCGCTCGCACAGGTTGCGCAGCTCGCGGATGTTGCCCGGCCAGTCGTAGGCTTCCAGCTGAGCCACGGCCTCCCGGCTGTAGCGCGGCGGTACCAGTCCGTGGCGCTCCGCCAGGCGGCGGGTGAGTTCAGTCAACAGTAGGGGCACATCGCCGGTCCGTTCGCGCAGCGGCGGCACCCGGAAGGGCACTACGGCCAAGCGGTAGTAGAGGTCCTGGCGGAAGCTGCCTTCCTCCACCTTGGCCTGCAGATCGGCATGGGTGGCGGCGATGACACGGACGTCGGCATGGCGCACCTGGTTGTCGCCCACCCGCTGATATTCGCCCGACTCGAGGAAACGGAGCAGCTTGGACTGGACGGCGGTCGACATCTCGCCCACCTCGTCCAGGAACAGCGTGCCGCCTTCGGCAGCGGCGATGCGGCCGGGATGTTCGGCCACGGCACCGGTGAATGCACCCTTGCGATGGCCGAAAAGCTCCGATTCCGCCAGGCCGTCGGGAAGGGCGGCGCAGTTGATGGCCACGAAAGGCCCCTCGCGCCGTGCGCTGCTGCGGTGAACGTATCGAGCGAGTTGTTCCTTACCGGTGCCGCTCTCGCCCAGCAGCATGATGGTCACGTCGGTGGCCGAGGCCACTTGCAAGGAGCGCAGCAGGGCGGCGAATTCCGGTGATTCGCCCAGCAGTTGGGGGTGGTCCGTGGTCTGGTTCATCGTTCGTTCTAGTAGGTGTTCCAGTTCACGATCAGGCTGGCCAGCGCCAGCAGGATCAACAACAGGCCGGCGTACATCCGTATCCGAGGGTTGCGCGCCAGACGCATGAAGCGTTCTGCGAACACGCCCGTCAACACGAGAGCCGGCAGCGTGCCTGCGCCAAACAACGCCATGAATATCATGCCAGAGAGAAAATCGCCTTGAGCCAGCGCAATAAAAAGGGCCGTATAGACCAGGCCGCACGGCAGCCAGCCCCAGATCATGCCGTAGAGAAAGGCTTGCCAGGGGCGGGCCACCGGCAAGAGCCTTCGGCCCAGGGGTTCGAGCGCCCTCCAGATGGGGGCGCCGACCTTTTCGATGCGCGCCAGCTCCGGGAACCAGCCGGCCAAGTGGAAGCCCGCCGCCAGCATGATGAATGTGGCGGCCAAGAGCAGCAGGCGGTGGCCGTATGCCGGGCTGATGGTGAGGAGCACGCCGTTGCCGAAAGCCCCCGCCAGGCCGCCCCCCAGGGCGTAACTCAAGATCCGTCCGCCGCTGTACCAGAACAGGTAGGTCAACAATCCGGCCGGCTTGTCGCGGATGGCGGGGGGCAGGCTGAAGGTGAGCACCCCCATGATACTGCCGCACATGCCGATGCAGTGTAGGGCCCCGAACAGGCCCATGAGCACGGCACCCAGTCCGCCGAACTCCACCTCGTTTCAGCCGCCGAAGACCTGCTTCAGCAGTTCGGTGGTTCGGGCCGCCGGGTTTTTCCGGATCTTCTTCTCCTCCTCGGCCAGCATGAGGAAGAGCCCGTCCAGGGTCTTGTCGGTGACGTACTGGTCCAGGTCCAGGCTGCTGCCGCCGAGGAAACCGCCCAGCATGCCGCCGCCGGCCTGCTTCACGAGCCGCTTGTAGGCGGCGGTGGCGCCCACCTGGTCGGTGGTCCGGGCCACGATGGGCCGGATGGCCTCGGCCAGCTGCGGGCCGGCCTTTTCGCGCAGGTAGCGTGTGGCGGCGTCCTCGCCGCCGTCGAGGATGCGGCGCGCGTCGTCCAGGGTCATGCCGGCGATGGTCTGCTTGACGATCTCCAGGGTCTGGGGCACCGCTGCTTCTGCAGCCCGGTTCATGGTGGTCTCGAACGCGTCGACCAGCTCACCCTGGCCGGCCATGCGCAAGCCCTGGGCCAGTGTGTCCAGACCTCCAGGGAGGGGAATGCGCACTTTCGGGTTGTCGAGAAAGCCGCCGGGCCGGCCCAGGTAGTCGATGGCGCGCTGGGCCCCCACCACCAGGGCCTCCTTGAGGCCGGCGCCGATCTCGCTCTCGGAGAGGGCGCTGACGGCGGTTTCCGTGGCGTTCTTGCCGGTGCCCCCTTCCAGCAGCTCGGTGCCCTGCTTGAGCAGATCGCCCCAGCCGGCCAGGGCGGCGCCGGAAGTGAAAGCGAGGACGAGGGCAAAAGTGGTGGGACGGTTCATGACGGTTTCCTCCATGACAGGATGTTCCAGGAACTATAGATTGCGGATGCGCTCGGCCTGCTGGTCGAGCTTCTCCAGGGCGGTGCGGGCGCCGTCGAGCTTCTTCCGCTCCTTGTTCACCACCGCTTCCGGCGCCTTGTCCACGAAACCGGGATTGGCCAGCTTCTTCTCTGCGCGCTCCACCTCCTGGCGCAGGCGGGCGATCTCCTTCTCCAGCCGCTTGAGTTCCGCCTCCTTGTCGATGAGGCCGGCCAGGGGGATGAGCACCTCCATCTCTCCCACCAGGGCGGTGGCGGCCTCGGGCGGCGTCTCGCCGGGCTTCAGGATCTCCACCGACTCGGTGCGCGCCAGGAAGTCGAGATAGGGACGGTTGGCGGCGAGGAGACGTTCGTCCTCGGCGCTCACGTTGGCCAGCAGCACCGGCACCGGCTTACCCGGCGAGATGTTCATCTCGCCCTTGATGCGGCGGATGCCGAGGATGAAGTCCATCACCCAGCGCATCTCCCGCTCGGCTGCTTCGTTCACCAGGGAATCGTCCGGTTCGGGCCAGGGCTGGAGCATGATGGTGGCGCCCTCGACGCCGGCGGGTTCCTTCACCTGCTGCCAGATCTCCTCGGTGATGAAGGGCATGATGGGGTGGAGCAGCCGCAGCAGGGTCTCCAGCACGGTGACCAGGGTGTGGCGGGCGGCGCGTTTCTGTTCAGCGCTGCTGTCATCGGAATTGAGCACCGGCTTGGTCAGCTCCAGGTACCAGTCGCAGTACTCGTTCCAGGTGAACTCGTAGAGGGCTTGGGCGGCGTGGTCGAAGCGGTAGCCCTCGATGGACTCGGCCACCTCCCTCGCCACCTGCTGCAGGCGCGAGAGGATCCAGCGGTCGGCGGCGCTGAGGGCGTCGGAGGCGGAGCAGTCCTCGCCCGCCACGTTCATCAGCACGTAGCGCGAGGCGTTCCACAGCTTGTTGCAGAAGTTGCGGTAGCCCTCGATGCGGTTGAGCGAGAGCACGATGTCGCGCCCGGTGGTGGCCTGGGAGGCGAAGGTGAAGCGCAGGGCGTCGGTGCCGTAGGCGGGAATGCCGTTGGGGAACTGCTTGCGGGTCTGCTTCTCGATCTTCTTCGCCAGGTGCGGTTGCATCATGCCGGAGGTGCGCTTGGCCACCAGGCTCTCCAGGTCGATGCCGTCGATGACGTCCAGGGGATCGAGGACGTTGCCCTTGGACTTGGACATCTTCTGCCCCTCGGCGTCGCGCACCAGGCCGTGGACGTAGACCTCGTGGAAGGGCACCTCGTCCATGAATTTCAGCCCCATCATGATCATGCGCGCCACCCAGAAGAAGATGATGTCGAAACCGGTGACCAGCACGTTGGTGGGGTAGAAGGTCTTCAGCCGTTCGGTCTGCTCGGGCCAGCCCAGGGTGGAGAAGGGCCACAGGGCGGAGCTGAACCAGGTGTCGAGGACGTCCTCGTCCTGGCGCAGGGGATAGTCGTCGGCCAGTCCGTGCTGCTTCCGCACCTCTTCTTCGGAGCGGCCCACGTAGACGTTGCCCGCTTCGTCGTACCAGGCGGGGATGCGGTGGCCCCACCAGATCTGGCGGCTGATGCACCAGTCCTGGATGTTGCGCATCCAGTCGAAATAGGTGTTCTTCCAGTTGTCGGGCACGAAGCGGATGCGGCCCGACTCCACCGCCTCGATGGCGGGTTTGGCCAGCGGTTCGATCTTCACGTACCACTGGTCGGTGAGGAAGGGCTCGATGACGGCGCCGGAGCGGTCGCCGCGGGGCACCATGTGGCGGTGATCCTCGATCTTCTCCAGCAGGCCCTGCGCCTCCAGGTCGGCGACGATGGCCTTGCGCGCCTCGTAGCGGTCCATGCCGACGTACTTCTCCGGGATGAAGCCGCGGTCCTCTTCCTCGTTGGCGCGGATGGCGGCATCCACGGTGAAGATGTTCATCAACCCGCCGTGGGGCTGGTCGGCGATGGCGGTCTCGTCGCGGTGGCGCTTCCACACCTCGTAGTCGTTGAAGTCGTGGGCGGGGGTGATCTTGACGCAGCCGGTGCCGAACTCGGGATCGACGTATTCGTCGGCGATGACCGGGATCTTCCGCCCGGTGAGCGGCAGCTCCACGAACTCGCCGATGAGGTGGCGGTAGCGCTCGTCACCCGGGTGCACGGCCACGGCGCAGTCGCCCAGCAGGGTCTCGGGGCGGGTGGTGGCCACCACCAGGTGGCCGGTGCCGTTGGTCAGCGGATAGCGCATGTGCCACAGGTGGCCGTTCTCCTCCTCGGAGAGCACCTCCAGGTCGGAGACGGCGGTGTGCAGCACCGGGTCCCAGTTCACCAGCCGCTTGCCGCGGTAGATGAGCCCCTCCTCGTAGAGGCGCACGAAGACCTCCTTCACCGCCTCGGAGAGCCCCTCGTCCATGGTGAAGCGCTCGGTGGCCCAGTCCACCGAGCAGCCCATGCGGCGCAACTGGCGGGTGATGGTGCCGCCAGACTCCTCCTTCCACTGCCAGACGCGCTCGATGAACTTCTCCCGGCCCAGGTCGTGGCGGGTCTTGCCCTCGGCCTCCAGCAGGCGCTCCACCACCATCTGGGTGGCGATGCCGGCGTGGTCGGTGCCCACCTGCCAGAGGGTGTTGTCGCCCTTCATGCGGTGGTAGCGGATCAGCCCGTCCATGATGGTGTCCTGGAAGGCGTGGCCCATGTGCAGGCTGCCGGTGACGTTGGGCGGCGGGATCATGATGCAGTAGGGTGAGCCTTGGCCGGAGGGGGCGAACCAGCCGTTCTCCTCCCAGGTCCGGTACCAGCGCGATTCGATGGCTTTGGGGTCGAAGGTCTTGTCCATGGGCGGTCGGGACGGTGGAAAAGCCGCAATTATAGAGGGTCGGCGGACGCTGCGGCCATGTGCGTCGTCCGCCGTCGTGCTGCATGGCGGGGGCGGGGGCTGCTATCATTCACGCCCTGTCGTCATACACCTCAAGGAAAGCACACCATTCCGACGCCGCGCATCATTCCCAGGTCGGAGCACAACATCTCCCGGGCGAACATTTCGGAGAACGCCCTGAAGGTGCTCTACCGCCTGAAAAAGAGCGGATACCAGGCCTACCTGGTGGGCGGCGGCGTGCGCGACCTTTTGCTGGGCCGCGAGCCCAAGGATTTCGACGTGGCCACCGACGCCACGCCCGAACAGGTGCAGGCGGTGTTTCGCAATTGCCGTCTCATCGGGCGGCGCTTCCGCCTGGCCCACGTCCGCTTCGGGCGCGAGATCATCGAGGTGGCCACCTTTCGCAGCGCCGACTTCGGCCGCCTGGTGCAGAGCGCCAACGGCATGGTGCTCGAGGACAACCAGTACGGCACCATCGAAGAGGACGCCTTGAGGCGTGACTTCACCGTCAACGCCCTCTACTACAACATCGCCGACTTTTCCGTGGTGGACTACAGCACCGGCATGGAGGACCTGCGGGCCGGCTTGCTGCGCCTTCTGGGCGACCCCGAGACCCGTTATCGTGAGGACCCGGTGCGCATGTTACGCGCGGCCCGCTTCGCAGCCAAGCTGGGGTTCAATGTGGAGCCGGCCACCGAGGCGCCCATCGCGGAACTGGCACCCCTGCTGGCCGAGGTGCCGCCGGCGCGGCTCTTCGAGGAGGTGCTCAAGCTGTTCGTCGGCGGATACGGGGTGGCCGCTTTTGAAAAGCTGAGGCATTACGGTCTATTCGCCCAGCTCTTTCCTTTGACGGAGGAGGCCCTCGCCCACGAGGAGCAGGAGTTTCCCCTCACCCTGGTGCTCAAAGGGTTGGAGAATACGGATCGCCGCCTGGCGGAAGAGAAGCCGGTGACGCCGGCCTTTCTTTTCGGCTTTCTTTTGTGGGAGCCGCTCAGGCGCATGGCCGAGCGGCTGCAGCGGGAGAAAGGGATGGCGCCCTATCCCGCCATCCAACAGGCGGCGGGCTGGATCCTTCAGCGTCAAGTCCAGCGGGTGGCCATTCCGCGCCGCTTCACCACGCCCATGCGCGAGATCTGGAGCCTGCAGCCCCGTTTCCACAACATTCGCGGAAAACGGCCCGCCCGACTCCTGGCCCATCCCCGGTTTCGCGCCGCCTACGACTTTCTGTTGCTGCGGGCCGAGGCCGGGGAAGCCGATCCCGAGTTGGCCGCGTGGTGGACCCGTTACCAGGAGCAGCAGGGGTTGGATCCGACGGGGGGCAACAAGCCGGCCGCCGGCCGTCGGCGCAGGCGACGGCCCCGCAAGCGGCCGCCGCGGACCCCATGAACCTTGCCTGGATTGGCTTGGGTAGCAACCTCTCCCGCCCGAGGTCCCAGTTGGAACGGGCTTTCGAGGCGCTTTCGAGCCTGCCCGGGACCCGGCTTGCGGCCCGTTCGGCGCTCTATGCGAGCCCGCCCATGGGGCCGCCGGACCAACCGGACTACCTCAATGCCGTGGCCCGGTTGGAAACGGATCTCGAGCCCCTCGCACTGCTGGACGCCTTGCAGGCGATCGAACGGGCCCAGGGCCGGGTGCGGACGCGCCGCTGGGGACCACGCACCCTTGATCTGGATCTGCTGCTGTATGATGAGAAGGTCATGGAGACGCCGCGTCTGATCCTACCCCATCCCGGCATCGCCGATCGGGACTTCGTGCTCCTTCCCTTGCTGGAGGTGGATCCCGAACTGGAGATTCCCGGCTTGGGGCGGGCGCGGGCGCTCCTTGCTCGCTGCGCCCAGCGCACCGCCAGACGACTCTCATGAACGACAAGATCACCATCACCACTTTGCAACGGATGAAGGCGGAGGGCCGCCGGATCGCTGCGGTCACCGCCTATGACGCCGGCTTCGCCCGCTTGTGCGAGGAGGCCGGCGCCGATCTGCTGCTGGTGGGCGATTCTCTGGGCATGGTGGTGCAAGGCCACGAGAGCACCTTGCCGGTGACGGTGGAGGAGATGGTCTATCACACCGCCATGGTGAAGCGGGGCAGTCGTCGCGCTTTCATCGTCGCCGACATGCCGTTCATGAGCCACGCCACTCCGGCGCGCGCTCTGGACGCCGCCGGTCGGTTGATGAAGGAGGGCGGCGCCCACATGGTCAAGATCGAGGGCGGCGAACCCCAAGTGGAGACGGTGCGCCACCTCACCCGTCGCGCGGTTCCCGTGTGCGGCCACCTCGGCCTCCTGCCCCAGTCCATCCATCAACTGGGCGGGTATCGGGTGCAGGGGCGGGAGCCCCATGCGGCGGAGGCCATCTTGCGCGACGCCGTTCAGTTGGAAGAAGCGGGGGCTCAGCTGCTGGTGCTCGAATGCGTGCCCGAACTGCTGGCGCGGGAGGTGACCGCCAGCCTCTCCATCCCGGTGATTGGCATCGGCGCCGGACCGGGATGCGACGGACAGGTGTTGGTGCTGCACGATCTACTCGGCATCACGCCGGGCGGAGCGCCGTCCTTCAGTCGGGATTTCATGGCGGAGACCGGGAGCATCCAGGGTGCGTTGCGTGCTTATGTGGAGGCGGTCCGTTCGGGTCGCTTCCCCACGTCGGAGCAAAGCTTCAAATGAAACGGGTGTCGGATCCGCGGGCGTTGCGCGAAGTCTTGGCGACCGGCGGCGGCCGACTCGCCTTCGTGCCCACCATGGGCAATCTGCACGAAGGGCATCTCACCCTGGTGCGCCGCGCACGGGAATTGGCCGACCGGGTGGTGGTGAGCATCTTCGTCAATCCGCTCCAGTTCGATCGGCCCGAAGATCTCGAGGCCTATCCGCGCACCCTCGAGGCGGACGCGGCCCTGCTCCAGCGGGAAGGGGTGGCGGTGCTCTTCACGCCGGAGGTCGATGCCATCTATCCCGAAGGGATGGCGCGCCACACCCGCGTGGAGGTGCCGGTGGTGAGCGAGGGATTGTGCGGGGCCGCTCGACCGGGCCATTTCACGGGCGTGGCCACCATCGTCTGCAAGCTGTTCAACCTGGTGAGGCCGGATCTGGCCCTTTTCGGCAAGAAAGACTATCAACAGCTCCTGGTGGTGAAAAAAATGGTGGCCGACCTGGCCATTCCGGTGGAGATCGTCGCCGTGGGGACGGTGCGCGAGCCCGACGGCCTGGCCATGAGTTCCCGGAACGGCCGCCTCACCGCCGAGGAGCGGTCGCAGGCGCCGGTGCTCTATCGCGCCCTCGAGGAGGCGGCGCGGGCGCTGAAAGCGGGGCGAAGCGACTATGCGAACCTGCAAAGGGCGGGCCTGACCCGCATCGAAGCGGCCGGCCTGCGTCCAGACTATTTCGAGATCCGTCGTGCCGACGACCTGGGCGCGCCGGCGCCCGACGAGCGCCGCCTCGTCGTGCTCGCCGCCGCCTTTCTGGGCAAGGCGCGGCTCATCGACAACGTCGAAGTGACGCGGTGAGGAACGCGGTACCAAGAAGAAGCCCGCGCGGGGCGCGGGCTTCGGGTGGGCCGGATGTCAGTCCCAGAAGCCTCGGCGACCGGGCCCCCACCAGGGCGGCGGGGCGAAAAAGTCGTCATCGAGTCCCGGCAGCCGTGGGATGTCGGGAAATTCGGGCCACGCCATGGGCAAGGAGGGCATCCGGTCGCTCAAGGCGTCGAGAAGCTGCTGTTTCAGCCCATCGGGCAACGCCCGCTCTTTACGCACCTGGGCGCTGATCTCGTCCCGCGTTCCCTGGTACTCGAACCGTTTCTTGTCGCCCTTTTCGTCCAGATACTCCACCACGGCGGTGTAATTGCCGTCTGGATTCTTCACAACCGAGAGGGACTGGAATTGTTCCCACACCTGGACCTGGTCTGCAGGGCCGCCCAGGGGCGGTGTGGGCGGGCGCCGCAGAGGGGGTCGGCGGACGTGGGCGAAACGGTCTTCCAGGGTCACTTCCACCTGCATCGGCTTGCCCCGACGCAGCAGCTCGATGGTGACCTTGTCGCCCGGCTTTGCGGAACGCACCCGTCGGACCAGATCGCCCGGACGGGTGAGGGGCTCGCCGCCGAAGCTCAAGAGCAGGTCGTTGCGTTTAAGTCCGGCGCGCTCGGCCGGCGAGCCCGGCACCACTTGACGCACCAGGACGCCGGTGCCTTCGGCCACCGACTCGGGCAGTTGGGCCCGGACCGCCTCGGGCACCGGGGTCACCGCCACGCCGAGCCACACCGGTGCCGTGGCACCGGCGGACGGTGGCGACGTGGACGGCCGGGCTTGAGCGCTAATGTGCCACCCGAGACCCAGGGCGGCCACCAGGGGCAGGAGCACGAATGGTTTCTTGTTCATGGTTCAACCTCCAAGATGGTGTACGAAAGGCGGCCCGCGAAGGGGCCCTCCGAAACGGGGTGTCGCCCATTGTGTAGGCGACCGGGTTTCAATGTCTTTGATTACGCATAAGAAAAAGGTTCCCCGAGGGGTTGAATTCGGCTCGGAGGGTCCCACGTGAATAGCGAACCGGCGGCCGGCCCGGGCGGCGGCCGTCATTTTTGGCCAACTACGGAGGAACGACCCGATGTCGACATTGCAACAGATCAAGAGCGGCGTCAGCCAGGCGTGGGACAATCTGGTTGAGGGCTGGCAACATCTCTACCGAAAAGCGGCCGGCGCCATCACTCGGTTCACCCGCGGCGACGCCGGTGAGGACGAACAGCGCGAGATCGCTCTGCGCAGCGCCGGCTGGGGCATGTTGCCCGCCGAGGTCTTCGACGACGCCGAAAAGGTCGTGGTGCGGGTGGAGGTTCCCGGCATGGAGGGTGGCGATTTCGACATCCAGGTGGTGGAGAACTACCTGGTGGTGAGCGGCCACAAACGGGTGGAACGCGAGCGCACCGAAGGGCGCTACCACGTGTTGGAACGGGCCTACGGCGCTTTCGAGCGGGCCATTCCGCTGCCCGACGAGGTGGTGGCCAAGGAGGCCAGTGCCCGCTACAGGCGGGGGGTGCTGGAGGTGGTGCTGCCCAAGTCTTCGGCCCGCCGTACGCGCAAGATCGAGGTGAAGGTGAACTGATCGGCATGCCGGCGGTCTGTGTCCGGTGGAACCGGGCCGGGGGCGCCCCCCGGCCCCGGGGTGGATGAGCGGTTGCCGAATGGAGGTCATGATGAAACGTCGGTTCTTGTCCGCCGTGGCGGCGGTTTTGTTGTTGCTGACGTGGTCCCTGCCCGCGCCGGCCGGCAAGGCCGGGGTTCCGGGGGACACGCTGGCGCCCATGCTCAAGCGGGTCTTGCCGGCGGTGGTCAACATCTCAACCACCACCTATCTGCAACACCGGAACACTTTGTTGGAGAACCCTTTCTACCGTTTTTTCGGCCAGGGGGCGCCGGCCATCAAACGGCAGTCGCGCAACCTCGGCTCCGGAGTCATCGTGGATGCTGGAAAGGGTTGGATCATCACCAACCACCACGTCATCGAAGGCGCCGACGAAATCACCATCACCCTGCGCGACCAGCGGAGCTTCCAAGCCAAGGTGCTCGGTACGGACCCCATGGTGGACATCGCGCTGTTGCAGATCGAAGCGGACGGGCTCGCGGAACTGCCGCTGGGAGATTCGGACAAGCTGCGCGTAGGGGATTTCGTGGTGGCCATCGGCAATCCCTTCGGACTGGGGCAGACGGTCACCTACGGCATCGTCAGCGCCCTGGGCCGCACCGACCTCGGCATCGAAGGTTATGAGAACTTCATCCAGACCGATGCCTCCATCAACCCCGGCAATTCGGGCGGCGCCCTGGTGACCACCCGGGGTGAGTTGGTGGGGATCAACACCGCCATCATGGGCGTGGCGGGCAATATCGGCATCGGCTTTGCCATTCCTTCGAACATGGTGAAAGCCATCGCCCACCAATTGGCGCGTTACGGCGAGGTCCAGCGCGGCCAACTCGGGGTGGTGATGCAAGACCTGACGCCCGATTTGGCCCAGGCCTTCGGCCTCCAACGTCAGGGCGGCGCCGTGGTCACCCAGGTGGTGCCCGGGTCGGCTGCGGAAAAGGCGGGATTGCGACAGGGTGACGTCATCGTGGGCATCGACGGCCGGCGGGTGCGTGACGGCAGCACCCTGCGCAACGCCATCGGCGTGCTGCGCGCTGGCACCGAAGTGGAACTCGAAGTCATCCGGGAGGGCAAGCCCTTGTCGGTGAAAGCACGCATCGCCTTGCCCAGGGACGCCCGAACCGAAGGAGAGCGGCTCAGCCCCCGTCTGTCGGGGACCGTGCTGGGCAATCTGGGGGAGGATCACCCCTTGGGTGAGAACGGCGGCGTGCTGGTGGTGGAGGTAACGCCCGGAAGCCCCGCCTGGCAGGGCGGGTTGCGACCGGGTGACGTCATCGTTTCGGTGAACCGCCGCCCGGTGGGCGATCTGATGGATCTTTCCGGCGTGCTGGGCCATTCCGGTCGCCAGAACCTGCTGCTCAACGTGCGTCGAGGCAACGGCGCCTTGTTCCTGGTGATGCGCTGAACATCCAAGTCCCAATCGAGGAGTGAAAGATGGAATTCAAGGACTACTACGAAATCATGGGCGTGAGCCGGGACGCCACGCAGGACGAGATCAAGCGGGCCTACCGCAAGCTGGCGCGCAAATATCACCCGGACGTGAGCAAGGAGCCGGACGCCGAGGCCAAGTTCAAGCAGCTCCAGGAGGCCTACGAGGTTCTCAAGGACCCGGAGAAACGGGCCGCCTACGACAAACTGGGGGCCAACTGGAAAGCGGGCCAAGATTTCCATCCGCCGCCCGACTGGGACGCCGGATTCGAATTCCGCGGCGGCGGATTCACCGGCGAGGGGATGGACTACAGCGATTTCTTCGAGTCCCTGTTCGGCGGGGGATTCCGCCGCGCCGGCACCCGTCCCGGCGCGGGCGGTTTCCACATGCGGGGACAAGACACTCACGCCAAGGTGCTCATCGATCTGGAGGACGCCTATCGGGGCGCCGTGCGTCACATCACCCTGCAGGTGCCCGAAGTGGACCCGTCCGGCCATGTCACCACCCGCCGGCGCACCTTGAAGGTGAACATCCCCAAGGGCGTGCGGGAAGGTCAGCGCATCCGCCTCGCAGGGCAAGGTTCGCCCGGTATCGGCGAAGGGCCGGCGGGCGATCTCTACCTGGAAATCGCGTTCAAGCCCCATCCGTTCTATCGGGTCGAGGGCAAGGATGTTTATCTGGACCTGCCCGTGACCCCCTGGGAAGCGGCGCTGGGCGGCAAGGTGAAGGTGCCTACGCCGGGCGGGATACTGGATTTGAAGGTGCCTGCCGGATCCAACACCGGTAAGAAGATGCGCCTCAAGGGCAAGGGCATTCCGGCCCGCGAGCCCGGCGATTTCTATGTCGAACTCAAGGTGATGACGCCGCCGGCGGAGAACGACGCGCAGCGCCGGTTCTACGAGGAGATGGCGCAAACGTTTTCCTACGATCCGCGCAGCGCTCTGGGGGTGTGAGCCATGAACGAGTTGAACGAAAAAGTGTTGGAAGGGTTGCTGCTGGACGACGAGTGCAGCCTCACGTTGGCCGAACTGAGCCGAGCCTGCGCCGTCCATGCCGATTGGCTGTTGGAGTTGGTGGAAGAGGGGATCCTCGAACCGCGTGGCGCCGGTCCCATGGAGTGGCGCTTCGGCGCCCCCGAGCTGCAACGGGCGAGGGTGGTGCGCAATCTGCAACGTGACCTGGGCGTGAATCTGGCCGGGGCGGCGCTGGTGGTGGAGTTGCTCGACGAGCTCGAGCGGCTGCGCGCGCGGCTGCGACGCTACGATCCCGGTTGCTGATGGACGAGTCGGCCTGGCGGCGGCACCGGCTGGCGAACCGGTTGCAGTCCGTGCTGCTGCTGGCCTTCATGGCCGCCTATCTGGCCCTTTTGGGTGAGTTGCTGTGGGGCAGGGCGGGTTTGGTTGCTCTTTCGCTTTCCTTGCTGCCGCTGCTGTTTCTCAACCCGGCGGCGCGTCCCGAGTGGCTGGTTCGGCTCTATGGCGCTCGGCCCCTGCATCCGGATGAGACGCCGGGGCTGTTCGCCGCGAATGAAATTCTGGCCGAGCGCGCCGGGCTGCCGGCTCCACCCCGCCTCTATCTTCTCGATAGCCCGCTGGTCAACGCTTTCTCCACCGGCCGGCGAGAAGATTCGGTGGTGGTCCTCTCCCGTGGCTTGCTGGAGCTGCTCGACCGGCGTCAACTGGTTGCAGTGTTGGCTCACGAGATCAGCCACATCCGCGCCGACGACACCTGGGTGATGGGCATCGCCGATCTGTTCGCGCGCTTGACGAGCGCTTTCTCGCTCGTGGGGCAGATGCTGCTGCTGGTGAATCTCCCCTTGGTGCTGTTGCATCGCGTGCCGATCGACTGGTTCGCGATCGCCTTGCTGGTGGCCGCGCCCACCCTCAGCGCCCTGGCCCAGTTGGGATTGTCGCGCACGCGGGAGTACGACGCCGATCTGAACGCCGTTCGCCTCACCGGCGACCCAGAAGCCCTGGTTTCCGCCTTGGCCAAGATCGACCGATACAGCGGCGCTTTGTTGGAGCAGCTTCTGTGGCCGGGCAAAGGGTTGCCCGAGCCCTCCTGGCTTCGCACCCATCCACCCACCGAAGAGCGCATACGGCGCATCCGCGCCCTCGAGGGGCGCGATCTGCCGCCGCCGATCGGGGTGCCTTCGATGAAGTTTCATCTTCCCGACGGGCGGGGGCACCGTCCCCGCTGGCGGCCCGGAGGCTTGTGGTACTGAAGGCCGGGCTCGCTCTTGAAATCCGCCGTGTCAACCCCATCTGCCGGTACGACCCTAAGGGCGCCGTGCGGAGGCGGCGGTTGCGCCCCTCCGGCCCCGAGGCGCCCGGAGACGGATAACCGATGAATTGAGGAGGTGCAAAATGTTCGGATTTCCCGGATTCGACAGCACGATCTTCGATGACCTGCTGCGCCTGCAGCGGCAGTTCGAGAGCGTGTTCGGCGGTCCCCTGACCACCGCCATCCGGTCCATGGGGACGGTGGCGTTTCCGCCGGTGAACGTGGGTACCACGCCCGAAGAGGTGGATGTCTATCTTTTTGCCCCCGGCGTGGATCCCACCACCCTGGACATCAGCCTGCAGAACAACGTGCTCACGGTGGCCGGTGAACGGCGGGTGATTCGTGAAGAGGGGGCCAGTTACTACCGGAAGGAGCGCTTCGATGGCGAATTCCGTCGCGTGCTCACCCTACCCGAGGACGTGGATCCCGATCGTGTGGACGCCACCTACACCGACGGTGTGCTGCACATCCGCATCGAGCGCAAGGAGTCCAGCAAACCCAAGCAGATCAAGGTCAACTGAGACCGGGAGGTGAGTGAGATGAGCGACAGGACCGAACTGACCACCACGCAGGCCACCGAAGTGCAGCCTGCGGGCGAGCAGAAACGGGTAGACCAGATCGTCCGTCCCGCGGTGGACATTTTCGAGGATGAGTCGGGTATCACGGTGCATGCGGACATGCCCGGCGTCTCCAAGGAACGCCTGAACGTCAAGGTGGAGGGCGACACCTTGAGCATCGACGGCGTGGCCGAGATCCCCATGCCCGAAGGCATGGAACCGCTCTATGCCGAGGTGCGGGCCACCCACTACCAGCGTAGCTTCACCTTGAGCCCCGAGATGGACGTGGACAAGGTGGAGGCCAACTTGAAAAACGGCGTGCTCACCCTGCGCATACCCAAGCGCGAGGAGCACAAACCCCGCAAGATCGAAGTCAAGGTCGGCTGATCGAGGCAAGCTCGCCGACGTGGACCGCCCGGGCGCCGTCCGGGCGGTTTTTTGTCGTGTGCGCCGCCATGCATGCCGTCGAGCCGGCACGAGGCGAAACGAAAGGCTCGTCGGGCACCTGAACGGCGACGAGGGGCACCGTCGGCCGTCGGGCCAGGGCGTCACGGGTCACCATCCACCGCATCGGGTGGAACCCGTGCTGGGGTAGAATGGCGCCATGAGCGATCGGATACTCCTACGGCGGCCCGACGACTGGCACCTCCATCTGCGCGACGGCGACCTGTTGCGCCACACGGTCCCGCACAGTGCGTACCGCTTTGCCCGCGCCATCGTCATGCCCAACCTCAAACCGCCGGTGACCACCACCGAACGGGCGCTGGCCTATCGCGACCGGATCCTCGCGGCGGTGCCGCAAGGCTGCCGATTCGAGCCTTTGATGACGCTCTATCTCACCGACGAGACGTCGCCGGACGAAATCCGCCGCGCCCGTGATTCCGGCGTGATCCATGCGGTGAAATACTATCCGGCGGGAGCCACCACCAACTCCGAGAACGGAGTCACCGATCTGCGCCGTTGCCGTCGCGCTCTCGAGGCCATGGTCGATGTCGGCATGCCGCTGCTCATGCACGGCGAAGTGACCGATCCGGATGTGGACGTCTTCGACCGTGAATCGGTCTTCATCGACCGGGTGTTGCTTCCGCTGCGGCGCGAACTGCCCGAGCTCAAGATCGTCTTCGAGCACATCACCACTGCGGATGCCGCCGCCTTGGTGGCCGAATCGGAATCGGGCCTGGCGGCCACCATCACCCCCCAGCACTTGCGCATGAACCGCAACGACCTCTTCCGTGGCGGCATTCGACCCCACCATTACTGCCTGCCTGTGCTCAAACGGGAACGTCATCGGCGTGCCCTGGTGGCGGCCGCCACCAGCGGGGATCCGCGCTTTTTCCTGGGCACCGACAGCGCGCCCCATGCCCGGGGGGACAAGGAAAGCGCCTGCGGTTGCGCCGGCATGTTCAACGCGCCCGCCGCGCTGGAGCTCTATGCCGAGCTGTTCGAGAGCGAAGGGGCCTTGGATCGGCTGGAAGGGTTCGCCAGCCTGCACGGGGCCGATTTCTACGGCTTGCCGCGCAACGAGGATCGGGTGGTGCTGGAACGGCGCGCTTGGAGGATGCCCGAAACGCTCCCGTTCGGTGAGGCGCAGGTGGTGCCCATGGCGGCCGGTGAAACCTTGGGCTGGCGATTGTCCGACACGGCATGAACGCGGTGCCGCCCCCCGATCCGCTGCTTCGCACCTTGCGGCTGGCGTTGTGGCTGATGGCCGCCCTCCTCTTTTTCAACTGGATCTGGCCCGGTCTCCAGGGTTGGCTCATCGCGCTCACCGCTGAGCCGCGGGCGGTGACGCCGCGGGGTGAGCTCACCGAACTGGAAAAGACCAACATCGAAATTTTCCGCAAAGCCAGCCCCTCGGTGGTGTTCATCACCACCACCGAAGACCGCATCAACCTGTGGACCCGGGACATCACCCGCATTCCCAAGGGCACCGGCTCCGGGTTCGTGTGGGACGGCCACGGCCACATCGTCACCAACTATCACGTGGTGGAAGGCGCTTCCGCCGCGTACGTCCGGCTCCATGATCAGAAGACCTACCGCGCCGTGCTGGTGGGAGCCAGTCCGGCCGACGACCTGGCGGTGCTGCGCATCCAGGCTGCGTTGAGCCTTCTCGAGCCTTTGCCCATCGGCAGCAGTGAGGACCTTCAGGTGGGCCAGATGGTCTATGCCATCGGCAATCCCTTCGGACTGGATCACACTCTGACCACGGGGGTCATTTCGGCCCTGGACCGCACCATCCACACCGGCAAAGGATTCATCCACGGCTTGATCCAGACCGATGCCGCCATCAACCCCGGCAATTCGGGCGGGCCACTGCTCGACAGCGCCGGTCGTCTCATCGGGGTCAACACCGCCATTTTCAGCCCATCTGGCGCCTACGCCGGCATCGGTTTCGCGGTGCCTGTGGACCGGGTCAACCGGGTGGTGCCCCAACTGATCGCCCACGGCCGCTATCAGCGGCCCACCTTGGGCGTGGTGGTGGACGACCGCATGAGCCGCCTGGTGAGCGAGGAGCTGGGACGGGAAGGGGTGTTGGTGTTGGGCGTGGAGCCTGGATCCGCCGCTGCCGAGGCGGGCTTGCGTCCGAGCCGCGTCCTGCGGGAAGGCGGACTGGTTCCGGGCGATCTCATTCTTTCCGTGGGCGGATGGCCCACCCGCACCGCCTCCGACCTGGTGGCGGCCCTCGAACGCCATAGAGTGGGTGATCGGGTGACGGTCGAAGTGTGGCGCGACGGGCGGGTTGTGGCGCTACCCATCCTGTTGCAGTGAATCACCCCCCTACTTGGACGGTTCCAAACACTCCCGGAAGATGCGGGTGACACAGGTCTCGCACAGTTTGCGGTCCATGCGCCGATGGATGGCCGCCAGGGCCTCGCTCTTGGTGTCGAAGAAGTGATCGGCGCCGATGTGGCGGATGAAGCCGCCCTGGGCCATGAATTGCCACACCTGGGGCTTCATGCCGACGAAGTAGAGTCCGCCGCCCTGTTCGCGCAGTTTGTCGGCTTCGTGAACCAGCATCTCCGCGCCGGCTACGTCGATGAAGTTGGCACCGGACATCTCCAGCAGGATGTGTTTGATGCCCTGCTTGTCGCTGATCTCGGAGAGCTTGTTGGCGATGTGGTTCACAGAGCCGAAATAGATGGACATGTCGATGCGCACGATGCGCAACTGAGGACACTGAGGCACCGGCTTGGTGTCCACGCTCACCAGCTTGCCCTTGGGGGTGTCCCGGTCCGGCGCCAGGGTGACCAGCTCGGGCGTGGAAGTGCGCTTGAGGAAGATGACCAAGGAGAGCAGCACGCCGATGTAGATGGCGAATTCCAACTCCAGGAACAGTGTGGCCAGGAAGGTGACCACCAGGATGCCGGTCTCGGATGCACTGGCCTTGACCAGCGTGCGGATCTGCTTGAATTCGATGAGATTCCATGCCACCAGCAGGATCACTCCGCCCATGGCCGCCACCGGGATATACGCGGTGAGCGGTGCGATGAGGAGCACGATGAGCATGAGCAGGACGGCGGCGAAGATGGCCGACATGGGGGTCACGGCGCCCGCCGCGTAGTTCACGCCCGATCGAGTGAAAGAGCCCGATCCGGCATAGCTCGAGAAGAAACTGCCCACCATGTTGGAGAGCCCCTGGCCGATGAACTCCTGGTTGCTGTCGATGCGTTGATGGGACTTGGTGGCGATGGCGCGTGAAATGGAGACCGCCTCGATGAGCCCGAGCAGGGCCACGGCGAAGGCTTCCGGCGCCAGTTGCTGGATGGTGGGCAACGAAAAATCGGGATGCGACGGCGGTGGCAGGTGGGGTGGGATGGGCGGCACCAGCTTGATCCCGTGCTGTTCGGCCCCCAATACCAGGGCCATGAGCGCGCCCACCACCAGCGCAATGAGCAGGTGGGGTGCTTTGGGCACCCAGCGTTTGACCGCGATGGCGGTGAACAGCGTGCCCAGGGCCACCGCCAGGATGTAAGGGTTGATCTGGTCGAGCTGGTGGAAGATGTCCACCCAGGTGTGGGCGAAGGACTCACCGCGCGGAATCTCGACCCCCAGGACGTGTTTCATCTGGCTGGTGGCGATGAGGATGGCGGCACCGGCGGTGAAACCCACCACCACCGTATGGGAGACGAAATTGACCAGCGTTCCCAGCCGCGCCAACCCGAAGCCGAACTGATAGGCGCCGGCGAGGAAGGTGAGGGTCAAGGTGAGGCGGATGAACTCCTCCGACCCCGGTTCCGCATGACGGCTGATGGACGCGAACACCACGATGGAGATGGCCGTGGTGGGTCCAGAGATGAGATGGCGGGAAGATCCGAACAAAGCCGCCACGATGGGGGTCACCATGGCGGTGTAGAGGCCGTACTCCGGCGGCAGCCCGGCGATGGTGGCGAAAGCGATCCCCTGGGGCAGGACGATGATGGCGCCGGTGAGTCCCGCCATGAAGTCCTTTTTCAGCGTCTCCCGATCGACCAGCGGCCACCATTCCAGAAAGGGTAGAAGCCGATGAAGAATGCCGCTCCAACTGCTCATTCCCGGCGCCCGATCAGAAGATCAGGTTCATGACGCTCAGGGAGACCACCAGGAACAGGATGGTCATGATGCCGCCGGCACGCATGTAATCCACCACTCGGTAGCCGCCGGGCCCCATGATGAGGGCGTTCACCTGATGGGTTGGGATGAGGAAGGAGTTGGAGGTGGCGATGGCCACGGTCAGCGCGAACAGCGCCGGGTCGGCGTTCACGCCCAAGGCGATGTTCACCGCCAGCGGCACCAGCAGCACGGTGGCGCCCACGTTGGACATGACCAGAGTGAAGAAAGTGGCCAAGGCGGCGATGGCGGCCTGGATCACCCATACCGGCATGTCGCCCACCACCGAGAGGGTCTGCTCGGCGATCCATTTCGCCGTCCCCGAGGTCTCCACCGCCAGCCCGAGCGGGATGAGAGAGGCGAGCAGGAAGACGGTCTTCCAGCTCACCGCGCGGTAGGCCTCCTCGATGTTGAGCACGCCCGAGAGCACCATGCCGACGGCGCCGGTGAGCAAGGCCACGGAGAGGCGGATGTCGGTGAACAGCACCATGGAGAGGGCCACCAGGAAGAAGAAGATGGCCCATCCCAGTTTGTGCGGCCGCTCCTCTTCGTGCGGATATTCGGTGGTCACCACCACGAAGTTGGGATCCTTCTCCAGGCGGGCGAGGGCGTCCCACCGGGTGTGCACCACCAGGGTGTCGCCGGCCTGCAGCGGAATGTTGCGGATGTCTTCGCCTTCGCCCATGGTCTTGCCGCCCCGGTGCAGGGCGATCATGGCGATGCCGTAGGTCTTGCGCATCCAGACGTCACGGGCGCTCTTGCCGATGAGGTTGGAACCGGGCGGGATGACGATTTCCGCGATACCCGCCTTGGTAGCGGCCAGGTCTTCGGCGAAGGTGCGCAGCGAATCGCGTTTCTTGAGTCCGTACTTCTCGACGAAATGGTTCAGATGCTCTTCGGAGGCGACGATGCCCAGCACCATTCCCGGCTGGAATTCCACGTCCCGGGCCACAGTGTTGGGCCCCACGCGGGTCTCCTGACCCGGCATCTTGGTGGCGATGACACGGATGGCGTAGGCGGTCTCCACGTCGTCCAGCTTTTTGCCCACCAGGGGGCTGCCTTCCGGCACCACCACCTCATACAGGCTGTAGTCGATGCCATAGACGTTGTGTAAATACTCCATGGTGCTCGAAGCGGTCGCCGTGCCGGAATCGGACGGCTTGGCCGGCAACACCCAGCGGCCGGCGAGGACGAAATAGACGATGCCGGTGAGCACCAGCACCACCCCCACGGGCGTCACCGAAAACAGCCCCCAGGTCTGCATTTGCTGATCCGGAGGCAGGGTCTGGTTGGAGGTGAGAATGAGGTCGTTGAGCAGAATGAGGGGGCTGGAACCCACCATGGTCACGGTGCCGCCGAGAATGGCGCAAAAGCCCATGGGCATGAGGAGGCGCGACATGGGGATGCCCGACCGTGCGGAGATGCGGCTGACCACCGGCAGGAACAGCGCGGCCGCCCCTACGTTCTGCATGAAGGAGGAGATGAAAGCGACGGTGCCCGAGATGATGGGGATGATGCGCTTTTCGGTGGTGCCCCCGATTTGCAGGATGTAGGCCGCCACTTTGGTCATGATGCCGGTTCGGTCCAGCCCGGCGCCGATGATCATCACCGCGATGATGGAGATCACGGCGTTACTGGCGAAGCCGTCGAACAGGTGCTGGTTGTCCACCAGCCCCTTCTCCAGACCCATGATCGGAGCCAGCAGTTCGGTCAGTCCCAGCAGGACCATGATGGAGACCGCGGCCACGTCCACTTCCACGATCTCGAAGGCGAAAAGGTAGATGGTGAGGAGGAGGATGCCGGTCACCCAGGCGATTTCGATGCTCGGGGTCACGGTGGCGAAGCCCAGGCCGGCCAGTAGAAAGACCAAAGCGGCGATGATCTGTCGCCATGGCAGCACACGTTTTTCTTCGGACATGGCAGCGTCTCAATCCGGTGGTTGCAGGTTATATTAGAAGATTAGAAAAACCTTATAATGCTAACCGGTTTTGCCAGGCTTTTCAAATTTGAGTGGCCGCGGGGGGCTCAATCGCGATCGAGAAGGTCCGCGCCTTCGTGCAGGAGAAAATCGAGAAAGCTCTGCGCCACCAGGTTGGGTTTGCGATTGGCGGGGTGAACGGCGAACCAGTGCCGGCGCAGAGGAAACCCTTTGACGTCGAGCAGGCAGATGCGGCCCGTCTCCAACTCCAGCCGCAGGTTGTGACGTGACATGACGGAGATGCCCAGGCCCGCCATGACCCCTTGCTTGATGGCTTCGATGCTGCCGAGCTCCATGTAGGGTTCGGGCTCCAGGTTGTATTGCCGAAACAGCTTTTCCATGGCCAAACGGGTGCCCGATCCCGGTTCGCGCACCAGGAGCCGTTCTTCCAGCAACCGGGTGAGAGGGATGGCTCGCCTTCGAGCCAGGGGATGGCCCGCCGGGGCCGCTACCACCAGGTCGTTGTCGAGAAAAGCATGGGCTTCCACCTCCAGGCCCTGAGGGACGCGGCCCATGATGAGCAGATCGTCACGGTGATCCGCGAGCCGTTCGAGGACCGCGGCGCGATTGGTCACCGTCAACCGGGGTGTGACTTCGGGGTAGCGTTGAATGAAGGCGCCCAGCAGATGGGGCATGAAGTACTTGGCCGTGGTCACCACCCCCACCCGCAGTTCGCCTTTCACTTCACCGAGGATGGCGTTGATGTCGCTGCCGAGCAGTTCCAGGCGCTGGAAGATCTCCTCGGCCGCGGCCACCGTGCGTCGACCGGCCAAGGTGAGGGTCAGGCCCCGGCTGCTGGTTTCGAACAAGGGATGGCCGATGTTGTCGGCCAGCTTGCGCACCTGCATGGAGACCGTGGGTTGGGTCAGGTGTAACGCTTCGGCGGCGCGGGTGTAGCTGCCGTGCTTCACCACCGCCAGCAGGATCTGGAGTTGCCGCAGGGTGGTGGTTCGGATGAGACGGGAGGTGGTGCGGTGGGGCATAGAGGATCCTCTATTTCCCGCATTGGGAACATTGATTTCCCATTATCCCACAAAGGGTGCAGGATTCACCCCGCACCGGCGCACGGCGCCAGAACGAAGCATTTGAACAGGAGTATCACCATGGATCAGTCCAGTCGCTACACCGATCTCAGCCTCAAAGAAGAAGACCTCATCGCAGGCGGCAAGCACATCTTGTGCGCCTACAAGATGAAGCCCGCCGCGGGTTACGGCTATCTCGAGACCGCCGCCCACTTTGCGGCCGAGTCTTCCACCGGCACCAACGTGGAGGTTTCCACCACCGACGAGTTCACCAAAGGGGTGGATGCGCTGGTGTATCACATCGACGAAGAGACCGAAGAGATGCGCATCGCCTATCCCATCGAGCTCTTCGATCGCAACGTCACCGACGGTCGCATGATGCTGGTCTCCTTCCTGACCTTGACCATCGGCAACAACCAGGGCATGGGCGACGTCGAGTACGCCAAGATGTACGACTTCTACATGCCGCGCCGCGCCATCGAGCTGTTCGACGGCCCCGCCAAGGACATTTCCGACCTGTGGCGCATCCTGGGCCGTCCCATCAAGGACGGCGGTTACATCGCCGGTACCATCATCAAGCCCAAGCTGGGTCTGCGCCCCGAGCCCTTCGCCGAGGCCGCCTACCAGTTCTGGCTGGGTGGTGACTTCATCAAGAACGACGAGCCCCAGGGCAACCAGGTCTTCTGCCCCATGAAGAAGGTGATTCCTCTGGTGGTGGATGCCATGAAGCGGGCCCAGGACGAGACCGGTCAGGCCAAGCTCTTCTCCGCCAACATCACCGCAGACGATCACGACGAGATGATCGCGCGCGGTGAGTACATCCTGGAGCAGTTCGGCGAGTTCGCCGATCACGTCGCCTTCCTCGTGGACGGCTATGTGGGCGGCCCCGGCATGGTCACCACGGCCCGCCGCTGGTTCCCCAACCAGTATCTCCACTATCACCGCGCCGGCCATGGCGCCGTCACCTCGCCCCAGTCCAAGCGCGGTTACACCGCCTATGTGCTGGCCAAAATGGCTCGCCTGCAGGGCGCTTCCGGTATCCACGTGGGCACCATGGGCTACGGCAAGATGGAGGGCTCCAAGGACGACCGCAACATCGCCTACATCATCGAGCGGGACGAGTTCCAGGGCCCCGTCTACTATCAGAAGTGGTACGGCATGAAGCCCACCACCCCAATCATCTCCGGCGGTATGAACGCCCTGCGCCTGCCCGGCTTCTTTGAAAACCTGGGCCATGCCAACGTCATCAACACAGCCGGCGGTGGATCTTACGGCCACGTGGACGGCGCTGCAGCCGGCGCCATCTCCTTGCGCCAGGCCTATGAGTGCTGGAAGGCCGGCGCCGACCCCATCGAGTGGGCCAAGGAGCACCACGAGTTTGCGCGTGCTTTCGAGTCCTTCCCGCACGACGCCGACCGGCTCTATCCCGGCTGGCGTGAGAAGTTGGGCGTGCACAAATAAGCCGTCCTGGAGCGCGCATCCAGTGCATCGAGCCCCCGCTTTGCGGGGGCTTTTTCGACCGGCGGCTCCGGCCGCAGGAAAGACATTCAGGAAAGCGACATGATCGACATCGAACAGTACCGCATCGAGCAGGAGCCCTTCTATCACCCTCATGGCAACGAGGTGGCCCAGTATGAGGCCGCCTACCGTGCCCGGCTGCCGGTGATGATCAAAGGTCCCACCGGCTGCGGCAAGTCCCGTTTCGTGGAGTACATGGCCTGGAAGCTGGGCAAGCCCCTCATCACCGTGGCCTGCAACGAGGACATGACCGCCGCCGATCTGGTGGGGCGTTATCTGCTGGACGCCGACGGCACCCGCTGGCTGGACGGCCCCCTCACCACCGCCGCCCGCATCGGCGCCATCTGCTACCTGGACGAAGTGGTGGAGGCCCGCCAGGACACCACCGTGGTCATCCATCCGCTGACCGACCACAGGCGTACGCTGCCGCTGGATAAGAAAGGGGAGGTGGTCAACGCCCATCCGGACTTCCAACTGGTGATCTCGTACAACCCCGGATATCAAAGCTTGATGAAAGACCTCAAGCAGTCCACCAAGCAGCGCTTCGTGGCCATGGATTTCGATTACGCGCCGGCGGAGGAGGAGGCGCAGATCCTCGCTTCCGAAACCGGCATCGACGGCGACACGGCGCAAAAGCTGGTGAAAGTGGCCGAGGCGGCGCGCAAGCTCAAAGGCCATGGACTGGAGGAGGGGATCTCCACCCGTCTGCTGGTCTATGCGGCCAATCTCATCCAGGGCGGCATTTCGCCCACGGAGGCGGCGCAGATGGCGTTGGTACGCCCCATCACCGACGACGCCGACATTCGTGAGACCTTGGACAAGGCCATCGAAGCGGTCTTTGGGGTATAGGAGCAGGCCCATGGCGCAGGAGCCGAATGTGCGCTGCAACTACAGCCGGGTGCGGGCGCTGCTGCCCGAGGCCTTGGAGGAAGTGCGGCGGGTGTTGTCGGAGGCGGGCATCGACGCTTTCCTCGAAGGGGTGGCGCTGCTCTGTCTCATGGGACGGGGCGCCGAACCCGTGCTGGTCTTCATGGAAGAGGCGGCCGAAGTGGCCCGTCACACCGATGAGCGCATGATCTATCCGGTCGCGCGTGCCGCCTACCAGATTTCCCGCAGCCCAAACGCCCAGGCCATCGTGCCCTTTTTGCAGACCATCGCCGCCGTGGCCCGCCGATTGGAATCGCCCAAGCTGTTGGAGGGATACCTGGAACTGGTGCAGGAACTGGTGGACAAGACCTCCATTTCCATTCACGGCACGCACGCCACCATGCCCAGCCCTGCCTTGGTTCCCTTCGTGGAAAACGCACCGCGACTGCTTGGGGAACTCAACATCGGTGGACTCAAGCGCTGGATGGCCTACGGCATCGCCCAGCACAATCACCACCCCGACCAGCTGGCCGAGTATTTCCGTCTGGATTCGCCGGACAGCCGTGCGGTGATGCAACGTGAGCGCGACGGCACCTTGCTGGTGGACGTGGAACGCCGGCTGGAGCTTTTCCAGCGCGCCTTGTGGGGCATCGAAGCGCCCATCTATCCCTATTCGCGCATGCTCGACGAGCGCAGCGATCCGCGCCCCTACTATGACGAAGAGGGTGTCTTCCTGCCCGACGTGAACGACGACCACGAGAGCGGGATCACCGGTTTCGAACAGTATTTGGCCGCCCTGGCCCACATGGCCGGTCACCGCCGCTGGACGGTGCCGGTCTTCGCCGACAACCGCAGTCCCATGCAGCGCATCGCCATCGAGGTGTTGGAGGATTCCCGCATCGAACAGCTTCTGATGCGCGAATACCCCGGCCTGCGCCGCCTCTTCATGGGACTGCACCCCGTCCCGGTGGAAGGGGAGTGCGACGATGCGCACGACGCCTGTATCCGCCACCGGCTCACCATGCTTTCGCGGGCCATACTGGATCCCGACCACGGCTACACCAACCCCGACATCCTCGAGTTTCGCGATCGGTTCTTCGAGATCATGGCGAAGGGCGAGGGGTCCACCCAGGAGATGGAGTTGCTCGGCATCCAGTTCATGGCCCGTACCCGCCGTGCCTCCGATGCGTCGGCGCACGTCTGGTTCAAGGACACCGAGATTCCCTACCGGGACGACAACCGCAATCTCTGGCGGTTCTACGAGCTGGACGACGACGAGGACTTCGCCGTGGAACCCACCGAAGTGGAGGAGAGCGAGCCGAGCGATGTCCTGCCGCCGCGCCATTACCCCGAATGGGATTACACCACCGGCACCTACCGGCCCGACTGGGTGAGCCTGTTCGAGTCCTTGCACCCGTCCAGGGATCCCGCCTTCATCGACCGCTTGCTGGCCAAGCACGACCGCGTGGCCAAGCAACTCAAAAGGTTGCTGGATCTGCTCAAGCCCCAGAGCTACGTCCGCATCCGCTACCAGGAGGATGGCAGCGAATTGGATCTGGACGTGGCGGTGCGCGCCCTCATCGACTATCGCAGCGGTCACGATCCCGACCCGCGCATCAACGTCAGTCACGAGCACAATGATCGTGACATCGCCGTGACCTTGCTGCTCGACCTATCGGAGTCCCTCAACCAGCCGGTGGGATCGGGTGGCCAGACCATCCTCCAGCTCGAGCAGGAGGCGGTGTCGCTCCTCACCTGGGCCATAGAACAGTTGGGAGACCGCCTTTCCATCGCCGGTTTCCACTCCAACACCCGCCACGAGGTGCGTTACTACCACATTAAAGGGTTCAACGAACGCTTCAACCTGGACGTCAAGGGGCGCCTTGCGGCCATGGGCGCCGGCTGGTCCACCCGCATGGGCGCGGCCATGCGCCACGCCGGGCACTATCTCTCCCACCAGAAGGCGGACAAGAAGCTTCTGCTGGTCCTCACCGACGGTGAGCCTTCCGACGTGGACGTGCGCGACGAGCGCCACCTCATCGAGGACGCCCGCATGGCGGTGCGCGAGCTCGAATCCGAGGGGATCTACAGCTATTGCATCAATCTCGACCCCGGTGGCGACGCCTATGTGAAGGACATCTTCGGCACCCACTACGCCATCATCGACAACATCGAGCGCCTGCCGGAAAAGTTGCCGCAGCTCTTTCTCGCCCTCACCAAATAGGGAGGGCAGCGGTTTTCCCGGTTCTTGCGACCTGTTAGGCTAGAGCATCGAGGAGGAACCTGGGAGGAGTCGCATGGGGGCGTTCAGTCTCCGGGCGTTGTTCCGGCGCTCCGGATGTCGGGCGGCGGCGCCTGACCGTCGTCGGAATCTGCGCAACAGGCCCAAACCGGGGTGTAAGGTGTTGGTGGTGGACGACTCCAAAACGGTGCGCCACCACGTCAAGAACATGCTCCGGCAAGGCGGTTTCGAAGTGATCGAAGCCGCCGACGGTGCCGCGGCGGTGGCGCTGGCCGGTCGTCACCGTCCCAGCCTCATCTTGATGGACATCGTCATGCCCGGGGTCAACGGATTCCAGGCCACCCGCCGTCTGCGCCGAAATCATGAGACGGCGCGGATCCCCATCGTCATCATGAGCGGGGATCGCGAGGCCACCCACCGCTTCTGGGGTGCCCGAATCGGCGCCAGCGATTTCCTGCCCAAGCCCTTCGATCGTTTCGATCTCTACCGCCGGGTGGAGAAGTTGCTGTTCGACAACGACATTTCGCCTGTTTGATCGGAGGCGACCATGGAGTTCGACGCTTTCGTCCGCTCGCTGGACGGGGAGATGCCGCCGTCGGAAAGCGACCCCTGGCTGGAGGCCCTGTGGTGGGCACGCAAAGGGGAGTGGGACCGCGCCCACCGCATGGTCCAAGCGCTTTCCGATCGCAAGGCGGCGCGCATCCATGCCTATCTGCATCGGGTGGAGGGGGATGAGTGGAATTCTCGCTACTGGCACCGCCGGGCCGGCACCCGCTTTCCGGAGGAGATGAGTCCGGCCCAGGAGTGGGAACACCTGGTCCGCCTGGCCCTGGCCAGTCGAGGTGAGGGAAAATTGCCGGAAGATCCGGCATAATGTCGGCCTTTTCGCGACCGGACTGCAGCCGGAAGGGGCAATCATGAAGCCACTCGTCGGTCTCATCATGGGTTCCAGCTCCGACTGGGAGACCATGCGTCACGCGGCGCAGACCCTGGATGTGCTGGGGATTCCTTACGAAAAAGAGGTGGTCTCGGCCCATCGCACGCCCGACAAGCTCTTCAACTATGCCGCCACCGCCCGTGAACGGGGATTGGAGGTGATCATCGCCGGCGCGGGCGGGGCCGCTCATCTTCCGGGCATGGTGGCGGCCAAGACCAGCCTTCCGGTGTTGGGGGTGCCGGTCCAGTCGAAGGCCCTCAACGGCATGGATTCTCTCCTCTCCATCGTGCAGATGCCCGCCGGTGTGCCGGTGGGGACCCTGGCCATCGGCCGGGCCGGCGCAGTGAACGCCGCGCTGTTGGCGGCGGGCATCCTGGGCAACCACCATGCGGGGATTCGCCGGGCGCTCGACGACTGGCGCCGGCGCCAGACCGAGACGGTGCTGGCCAACCCGGATCCCGCAGCGGGGTCATGAGGATCGGCATCCTCGGCGGCGGCCAGTTGGCGCGTATGTTGGCCCTGGCCGGATACCCCTTGGGGTTGGAATTCAGCGTGCTGGAGCCGGCCGCCGACGCCTGTGCCTTGCCGCTCACCCGGCCCGTCCGCTCCGCTTACGACGACCCCGCCGGTCTCACACAACTGGCGGAGGCGTGTGATCGGGTGACCTACGAGTTCGAGAACGTCCCGGCCGATGCCGTGGCCTGGCTCGAACAGAGGGTGGAGGTCCGGCCTTCGCCCGCCGCCTTGGCCGTCGCCCGTGATCGCCTGCACGAAAAACGGCTGTTTCAGGAGCAGGGCATCGGCACCGCACCCTTCGCTCCGGTGGACGGTCCGGAAGACCTGGAGCGGGCCCTTGCGTCGGTGGGACTGCCCGCCATCCTCAAGACCCGCACCCTGGGTTACGACGGCAAAGGGCAGGTGGTGCTGAACGAAGGAGACGAGCCGGCGGCGGCCTGGAAACGCATCGGCGGCGTGCCGGCCATTCTCGAAGGGTTCGTGCCTTTTCGACGCGAGGTCTCCCTGATCTCGGTGCGCGATGCCAATGGAACCTGCCGCTTCTATCCCCTCTCCGAAAACACCCATCGGGACGGCATTCTGAGGCTCTCGCTCAGCCGCCCCGAGGACCCGCTCCAGGACCAGGCCGAAACCTTGGCTCGTCGCGTGCTCGAGGCGTTGGACTACGTCGGGGTCCTGGCCATCGAGTTTTTCGATCTCGATGGACGGCTTCTGGCCAACGAAATGGCGCCGCGGGTTCACAACTCGGGACACTGGACCATCGAGGGGGCGGTCACCAGCCAGTTCGAAAATCATTTGCGCGCGGTGGCCGATCTTCCCCTGGGGGAGACCACCCCTCTGGGTCACGCGGCCATGGTGAATCTCATCGGCGCGGCACCGCCGACGCCCGATCTGCTGCGCATTCCGGGACTGCACCTACACCTCTACGGCAAGGCCCCGCGTCCCGGTCGCAAGATCGGCCATCTCACCTTGGTGGAGGAGACGCCCGAACGTCTGCAGACGCGGTTGGCGCAAGTGTTGGAGCGGGCGCCGGAGGTGGCCTGGTGATCGGCTATCTCGCCGGAGTGCTGGGTGGACTGGCGCTGCTCACTTGGAGCGCCGACCGGTTCGTGGCGGGCGCCGCCGGGCTGGCGCGTGCCCTGGGGGTCTCGACCCTCATCATCGGGTTGACCATCGTTGCGTTCGGCACTTCGGCGCCGGAGATGTTGGTCTCCGCCATGGCCGCCTGGGAAGGCAACAGCGGCATCGCCGTGGGCAACGCCATCGGCTCCAATATCGCCAACATGGCTCTGGTGCTGGGCGTCACCGCCTCGATCGCGCCGCTCAGCGTCCACTCCAGCACCCTGAACCGGGAGTTTCCCCTCATGTTGGCGGCTATGGTGGGCGTGCTGGCCCTGCTGTGGGACGGAACCCTGGGGCGCCCGGACGGCCTGTTGCTCCTGGCGGCCATGGCGGGGTTGGTGCTCTGGACCATCCACTTGGCGCGCACCACCTCCGCCGACGACCCCCTGGTTGCCGAGTATGGCGAGGAGATTCCCGAGTCCATGCCCAAGGCGCGCGCCTGGGCCCTGCTGCTTGGCGGCCTGGCCTTGCTGTTGGTCAGCTCCAAGGTGCTGGTCTGGGGTGCGGTGGGTCTGGCCCGTGCCTTCGGCGTGAGCGACCTGGTCATCGGCCTGACCATCGTCGCCATCGGCACATCGCTGCCGGAGCTGGCCGCCTCGGTGGCGGCGGCCCGCAAGGGAGAACCCGACATCGCCGTGGGCAACGTGGTGGGTTCCAATTTGTTCAACATCCTGGCGGTGCTGGGCATTGCCGGGGTGGTGGGCCCCGGACCGGTGGACACCATGGTGCAGGTGCGCGACTTTCCCCTCATGCTTGGGCTGGCGGTGGCGCTCTATCTGATGGCGCGCGGCCGCCGCCGCTCGGGGACGGGCACCATCCATCGCTGGGCCGGGGCGGTGTTGGTGACCGTCTATGTCGGCTATCAGGCGTGGTTGTTCCACACCATGGCCGGTGGGAGCTGAGCCGCGAACGATGATAATGCGCCGCCCCGACGGCGAGGAGCTTCACTCATGAAACGGACGGAATATCTGCTGGAACGCTTCATCTTCAACAGCCGCTGGCTCTTGGTCCCCATCTACGTGGGGCTGGTGTTCACCATCGGCCTTTTGTTGATCAAGTTTTTCAAGGAGTTCGTCCATCTGGTGCCGGAGGTGATCCACGGCCAGGGGGGCGGCACGGAGACGGTGGTGGGGGTGCTGGCTCTCATCGACGTGGCTTTGGTCTCCAACCTGCTGCTCATCATCATCTTCGCCGGTTACGAAAACTTCGTCTCCCGCATCGACCTGACCGATGACGACGAACGCCCCAGTTGGATGGGGAAGGTGGATTTCAGCGACCTGAAGATCAAACTCATCGGCTCCATCGTCGCCATCTCCGGCATCGAGCTCTTGCGCCTGTTCGTCCGCGTGGGTGAGGTGGGGCCGGAAGAGCTCAAATGGAAAGTGATCATCCATGTCACCCTGGTTCTTTCTGGTGTACTCTTTGCCGCCATGGACCGTATCGGCGGCAAACACCACGCCTGACGCAAGGTTTTTACCATGTTCCGTAAGATCCTCATAGCCAACCGCGGCGAGATCGCCGTGCGCATCATTCGCGCCTGCGCCGAGATGGGCATTCGTTCGGTGGCCATCTACACGGAGGCGGACCGTTACAGCCTGCACGTCAAGAAGGCCAATGAGGCCTACTCCATCGGCGAGGATCCCGTCGCCGGCTATCTGAACATCCACCGCATCGTCAATCTGGCGCTCCAGACCGGTTGCGACGCCGTCCATCCAGGCTACGGTTTTCTTTCGGAGAACGCAGAGTTCGCGGCCGCCTGCGAGCGGCGCGGCCTCACGTTCATCGGCCCCAGCGCCGAGGTGATCCGGTGCATGGGGGACAAGACGGAAGCACGCAAGGCCATGATCCGTGCCGGCGTGCCCGTGACTCCGGGGACCGAGGACAACCTGAGCAGCCTGGAAGAGGCGCTGGAGGTCGCCGAACGCATCGGCTATCCGGTCATGCTCAAGGCCACGTCCGGCGGCGGCGGCCGAGGCATCAGGCGTTGCGACTCGCCCCAGGAGCTGAAGAACAATTACGAACGGGTCATCTCCGAAGCCACCGCCGCTTTCGGGCGGGCCGAGGTCTTTCTGGAGAAAGCCATTGTCAATCCGCGCCACATCGAGGTGCAGGTGCTGGCCGACAGCCACGGCAACTGTATCCACTTGTATGAACGCGACTGTTCCATCCAGAGGCGCAACCAAAAGCTCATCGAAATCGCGCCGTCGCCCCAGCTCGACGAGGGGCAGCGCCAATACCTGGGCGGGCTGTCGGTGATCGCGGCCAAAGCGGTGAACTACGTCAGCGCCGGCACCGTGGAGTTCCTCATGGACGAGGACGGACGCTTCTATTTCATGGAGATGAACACCCGCATCCAGGTGGAACACACCATCACCGAAACCATCACCGGGGTGGACATCGTGGAGGAGCAGATCCGCGTCGCCGCCGGACTCAAGCTCCGCTTCCGCCAGCATGAGATTCAACGCCGCGGCTATGCCATCCAGTTCCGGGTCAACGCCGAGGATCCGCAGAACAACTTCCTGCCCAGTTATGGTCGCATCAGCCGGTACTACGCGCCTGGCGGTCCGGGCGTGCGCACCGATACCGCCATCTACACCGGCTATCAGATTCCTCCCTATTTCGACTCCATGATCGCCAAGGTCATCGTCTGGGCGCTCACCTGGGAGGACGCCATCAACCGGGGGGAACGGGCTTTGCGCGACATGGAGGTGCACGGTATCCGCACCACCAAGCCCTACTACGAGAACATCCTGCGCCATCCCAAGTTCCGGGAGGCCGATTTCACCACTGCTTTCGTGGAGACGCACCCGGAGCTGACCGAGTACACCCAGAAGCAGTGCAAGACGGACATCGCCGCCGCCATCGCCGTGGCCGTGGCCGCCCACGCAGGATTGTGACCCGCACCATCGAGACAGGTATTCGACATGGCCAAGATCCAGATCACCGACGTCATCCTTCGCGACGCCCATCAGTCTCTCATCGCCACCCGCATGCGCACGGAGGACATGCTACCGGCTTGTGACAAGCTCGATCGGGTGGGGTACTGGTCCCTGGAGTGCTGGGGCGGCGCCACTTACGACGCCTGCATTCGATTCCTCAAAGAGGATCCCTGGGACCGCCTGCGCAAATTGCGCGCGGCCTTGCCGAACACCCGCACCCAGATGCTGCTGCGCGGCCAGAATCTGCTGGGCTACCGCCATTACGCCGACGACGTGGTGCGCGCCTTCGTGCAGAAGGCGGCGGAAAACGGCATCGACGTCTTCCGCATCTTCGACGCCCTCAACGACATCCGTAACATGCGCACCGCCATCGAGGCGACCAAAGCGGCGGGCAAACACGCCCAAGGCACCATCTGCTACACGGTGAGCCCGGTGCATACGGTGGAGGGCTTCGTGGAGCTGGCCCGGGAACTGGCGGAGATGGGCTGTGACAGCCTGGCCATCAAGGACATGGCGGGCCTGCTCACGCCCTACGCCACCGAGGCGCTGGTGCGGGCCATCAAAAAAGCCGTGGACCTGCCGTTGCAGCTCCACTCCCACAGCACGTCCGGCCTGGCCTCCATGTGCCACCTCAAGGCCATCGAAGCCGGTGTGGATCGCGTGGACACCGCCATCTCCTCCTGGTCCGGCGGCACCAGCCATCCGCCCACCGAATCCTTGGTGGCGGGGCTGCGCGGCACCGAGTACGACACCGGCCTGGACTTGGAGCTGCTCCAGGAGATCGGCATGTACTTCTACGAAGTTCGCAAGAAGTACCACCAATTCGAGAGCGAGTTCACCGGGGTGGACACCCGGGTGCAGGTGAACCAGATCCCCGGGGGCATGATTTCCAACCTGGCCAACCAGCTCAAGGAACAGAACGCCTTGGACCGCATGCCCGAGGTGATGGAAGAGATTCCACGTGTGCGCAAGGACCTGGGCTATCCGCCGCTGGTGACCCCCACCTCCCAGATCGTGGGCACCCAGGCGGTGATCAACGTGCTCACCGGCGAGCGGTACGCCACCATCACCAACGAAGTGAAGATCTATCTGCAAGGCGGCTACGGTCGCGCGCCCGGGCCGGTGAACGAAGAGCTTCGGCGCAAGGCGGTGGGCGATCAAGAGATCATCGAGGTGCGTCCGGCCGACCTCATCCCGCCCGAGCTGGACCAGCTCCGCGAAGAGATCGGTGACCTGGCCGAGTCGGACGAAGATGTGCTCACCTACGCCATGTTCCCCGAGATCGGGCGCCAATTCCTCGAGCAGCGCAAGGCCGGCACCCTGGTGCCCGAGCCCCTGGAACCGCCGCCCGGGAACGGACCGCAGGAGGCCGCGCCCACCGAGTTCAACATCGTGCTCCACGGCGAGACCTACCACATCAAGATCACCGGAGCCGGGCACAAGGGTCAGCCGGAGCGCCATTTCTACCTCACCGTGGACGGCGTGCCGGAGGAGGTGCTGGTGGAGACCCTGGACGAGGTGGTGCTCACCGGCGGCGCCGAAGGCGCGGTGGGCAAGGCCATCGCCGGCCGTCGGCCCAAGCCCACGGAAGAAGGGCACGTCACCACCTCCATGCCGGGCAGCATCGTCGACGTGTTGGTCAAGGAGGGGGACGAGATCGAAGCCGGCCAGCCGGTGCTGGTCACCGAGGCGATGAAGATGGAAACCGAGGTGCAGGCGCCCATCTCGGGCACCGTCACCGCCGTCTATGTGCAAAAGGGTGACGCGGTGAATCCGGACGAGGTGCTGGTTGAAATCAAGCCCTGACAGGCCCCGCATCGGCATCGCCTTGGGCAGCGGCTCTTCCCGGGGCTGGGCCCATATCGGGATTCTGCGCGCCTTGGAAGCGATGGGGGTCCATCCCGACGTGGTCGCCGGCTGTTCCATCGGCTCCATCGTCGCCGCCGCTTATGCAGGGGGACGACTGGACGACCTCGAGCGCTGGGTGCGCTCTTTGCGCAAACGGGACGTGGCCGGGTTCTTCGACATCGGTTGGCGCCTGAACGGCATCATCGATTCCCAGCGTCTGCGGAGGTTCCTCGAGACACATGTGGCCGACGAGTCGGTGCGCATCGAATCGCTTCCGCGCACCTACGCCAGCGTGGCGACCGATCTGGTCACCGGGCGTGAGATCTGGTTCACCGAGGGCAGCGTGCTCGACTCCATCATGGCCTCCATCGCCTTGCCGGGTCTTTTCGTGCCCGTGCGCCAAGATCGGCGCTGGCTGGTGGACGGGGGGCTGGTGAATCCGGTGCCCGTGTCCTTGTGCCACGCCCTCGGGGCGGAGATCGTCATCGCCGTCAACCTCAACGGTGACATCGTGGGTCGCCACTTGGGGCGGCTCCGCAACGGCAGCGACGAGGAGGAGGGCGGCGCGCTGGAAGCGCTGCTCGAGACGCTCAAGAGCTACTCTTCCAATCTGTTTCCGGACGAGATGCGCGCCGAAAGCCCGCCGGGGCTGTTCGATATCATCGCCAGTTCCATCAACATCACCCAGGACCGTATCACCCGGAGCCGCATGGCCGGCGACCCGCCGGATGTGCTGCTCACGCCGCGATTGGCGCATATTGGACTGCTTGAATTCCACCGCGCCGATGAGGCCATCGAAGCCGGCCGGCGCTGTGTGGAACGGCTCCGGCCCAGCATTGAATTCGCCTTGGAACAGGGTTAATCTCGGGCCGGCATTCCCGCCGATTCCGCGCATCGCACCAGTCGACGGCCGACGGGAACGCCCCTCATCGCATTCAGGGGGTACTCGCCCGAGTGGAACTCGCCAGAGTCATAGCGCGACGCGGAAAAGAGCGTATCAGACCCGATCCCAGGGTGAGGCGTGAGCAATATCGCCTGCTGGCTCGCCACCTCCATGTCATCCTCCCCGGCAGCCTGATCATTGCCGCCTTGCTCGCTTGGGGCTTCGGTGCCCACGCGGGGACAGTGCCGGCGTTGTTGTGGTTCCTCTGCATATCGGCACTGGTGGCGCTTCGCTTGGTGGTGGTGAAGCGGGTGCTGCTCCAAGCCAAAACCGATGAGGGCGACGAACGACTGCGCCGTATCCTATTGAGCGGAGCCCTCTTGTCCGGCCTTCTGTGGGGGGTGGGCGGCGTCCTCTTTTTCGACGCTGGGGACCCGTATGGTTTCGCCCTCTTGGTCATTGGTCTGGGTGGGGTTGTGGCCGGTTCTCTAGGGCCTCACTCGTACTATTTTCCCAACTATTTCCTCTTTGCCGTACCCACCTTGCTGCCTCTGGTGTTCGCCGTCTTTCTTCAAGGGGGCAACTTCTACACCCTGGTGGGCATCGCCATGCTCTTTTTCCTATTGCTGAATCTCTATTACTCGCGCCAATATGAACGGATGGCGGTGGAGTCCATCCAGTTACGCTTTTCGAATCAGGATCTATTGCAAGAGCTTCAGCGCAGCAATCGACGGCTGCACCGCTATTCTTTCACCGATTCTCTCACCGGCGTGGGTAATCGGCGTCAGTTCGATCTCGATTACGAAGCAGCCTGCCGCCGCTCTCGCCGCGATCGTTCGGCGCTTTCCCTGTTGCTCATCGACGTGGACCACTTCAAGGATTTCAACGACCGTTTCGGCCACGCCCGCGGCGACGAGGTGTTGCGTCGCATCGCCGCCATTTTTGTCGAGGTATGCGATCAGTGTGAACGCTGCGGGCAACCATCGCGCATCGGTGGTGAGGAGTTCGCGGTCCTGCTGCATGGCGGGGTGGAGGAGGCGCTTGCAGTGGGCGAGGAACTGCGCCGTCGGATCGAGCAACGCCTGGTCGGAGAAGGACGGGCGGTGACCGCCAGTATCGGCATCGCGACGTGGGAGCCGGAGGGCACCGGTGAGCCCGAGGCCCTGTTCCAGGAAGCCGATACAAACCTCTATCGTGCTAAGGCGGCGGGACGCAACCGGGTGGTGGCCGGGTGACGGCCATGGCCAAACCTCGCCGGATGGGTCATAATCCGACGCACGGTTCAGACCGACCCCGTTATGGCGGCCGTATCGGTCCCCCCGCAACAGCCAGCTGTGAACCCGGTCAGGCCCGGAAGGGAGCAGCCGCAGCAGTGACGCTGTGTGCCGGGGTGCGGCTGGTACGGTTGCCACCATTTTCTCCCCGGCCGATTCATGACCTATCAGGTTCTCGCTCGTAAGTGGCGCCCGCGCACCTTCTCCGAAGTGGTGGGACAAGAGCATGTGGTGCGCGCTTTGGGCAATGCCCTGGACAACGGTCGGCTTCACCACGCCTATCTCTTCACCGGCACCCGGGGCGTGGGCAAGACCACCCTGGCTCGCATCCTGGCCAAGGCGCTCAATTGTGAAGAGGGGGTGCGTTCCGAGCCATGCGGTCGTTGCAGCGCCTGCCTGGAAGTGGACGAGGGGCGTTTTCCCGATCTCATCGAGGTGGATGCCGCCTCCCGCACCAAGGTGGACCAGACCCGTGAACTGTTGGAGAACGTCCCCTACGCCCCGATCCGCGGCCGTTTCAAGGTGTACCTCATCGACGAGGTGCACATGTTTTCCGACTCCAGCTTCAATGCCCTGCTCAAGACCCTCGAAGAGCCGCCCGAGCATGTGAAGTTCCTCCTCGCCACCACCGACCCTCAAAAGGTGCCGGTGACCGTCCTTTCGCGCTGTCTGCAGCTCAACCTCAAACGGCTGCCGGTGGCGCGTATCCGGGGACAGTTCGAGCACATTCTGAAGGCCGAGTCGATCCCTTGGGAAGCGGCCGCTCTGGATCTGCTGGCAAGGGCCGCCGACGGCAGCATGCGCGACGGGCTCAGTCTTCTCGACCAGGCCATCGGTCATGGCGGCGGCCGGGTGGCCGAGGAGGACGTCAAAGCCATGCTGGGCGTCCTCTCCCAGGACCGACTGCCCGGATTGATGGAGCGGGTGGCCGAAGGGGATGCCCCCGGTCTCCTCGAGGAGGTGGCGACCGTGGCGGAGACGTCGCCGGATTTCGGGGCGCTGCTGAAGGATCTGCTGCTGATGTTGCACCGGGTGGCCCTTTTGCAGTTGGCGCCGGACGCGGTCGATGAAAGCTGGGGCGATCCGGAGCCTTTGCGGCGCCTGGCCGGAAGGTTGCATCCCGAAGAGGTTCAACTCTTCTACGAAATCGCCTTGCGCGGTCGACAAGATCTGCCTCTGGCACCGGACCCCCGCAGCGGATTCGAGATGGTGCTCTTGCGCATGCTGGCTTTTCGTCCCGAACCGGAAGCCGTCGCCAGGGACCATGCGCCCGGGCGGGGATCGGTCCGCTCTCCTTCGGACGGCGACGCGGTTTCGGCGACGGGCTCTACGCGGCCCGCGCAGGAGGAACCCGCCGCTGGAGCGGCCTCGCCCCGGGGGAAAGGGACCGAAGTGCTGGATCTCACGCCGGAACGGTGGCCGGAACTGGTGGCCCGACTCGACCTCAAAGGGTTGGCGGCTCAGCTCGCCGCCCACTGCGTCCTTCGAAGCTGGGATGGTCGTCGGCTGGTGTTGGCCCTGGACGAGCGGGGTCGAGGCCTGGTGGGCGGCACGCGGGCCGAACAAGGGTTGCGAGAGGCGCTGGCGGCTCACCTGGGTGCCGCCCTGACGGTGGATTTCGAGGTGCAAGGCGCGCTGGAGAACACCCCCGCCCGCCGGGCCGAAGCGGCCGCCGAGCAGCGCCGGAAGGCGGCGCTGGAGAGGTTGCGTGAAGATCCGGTAGTCGATGAACTGACCCGGCGGTTCGATGCCGAACTGGTGGAAGAGAGCTTGAAACTGATCAAGAAATAACATGCAAAATATAGTATAAGGTGATGATATGAAAGGAAGTTTGGGAAACCTGATGAAGCAGGCCCAGAAGATACAGGAGGAGATGGCCAAGGCCCAGGAAGCGCTGGCGCAGGCGGAAGTGACGGGTGAGGCCGGCGGGGGGCTGGTGAAGGTCACCATGAACGGTCGCCACGAAGTTCGCCGGGTGGAGATCGACGACAGCCTGCTCGGGGACGACAAGGAGATGCTGGAGGATCTGATCGCCGCGGCCTGTAACGACGCCGTCCATCGGGTGGAAGAGATGGCGCGCGAACAGATGAGCGGGTTGACCGCCGGCCTGCCTCTGCCTCCGGGAATGAAGCTGCCTTTCTGACGTGGCCGCGAACACGCTCCTCGACGAGCTCATGGAGGCCCTGCGGTGCCTGCCGGGGGTGGGTCCCAAGTCCGCCCAGCGCATGGCGTTCCACCTGCTCGAGCGGGACCGTGATGGCGGCCTGCGCCTGGCGAAGGCGTTGGCCGAGGCCATGGCGCGCGTGGGGCATTGTCGATCGTGCCGTACCTTCAGCGAAACCGAACTCTGCTCCATCTGCGCCAACGAGCGCCGCGACGCCGGTCGCATCTGCGTGGTGGAGACGCCGGCCGACGTGGCCGCCATCGAACAGGCCACCGACTACCGGGGCCGCTATTTCGTGCTCGGCGGACGTCTCTCCCCTCTCGACGGCATGGGGCCGGGCGAAATCGGCCTCGATCTGCTGGCCGAGCGGCTGGATGCCGGAGGGGTGGAGGAGCTGATCCTGGCCACCAACCCCACGGTAGAGGGGGAGGCCACCGCCCAGTACATACTGGAAATGGCCCGGGCCCGCGGCGTGCCCTGCAGCCGCATCGCCCACGGGGTGCCCTTGGGCGGCGAGCTGGAGTATGTGGACGGCGGCACCCTGGCCCACGCTTTCGCTGGACGAAGAAGGGTGGAGTAAATCAATAAAAACAATGGGTAACCAACATGAGTGAATGTATTTTCTGTAAAATAGCGGCCGGTGAGATCCCGGCGGACAAGGTGCTGGAAGAGGAGGATTTAGTCGCTTTTCGCGATCTCAATCCCCAGGCTCCGGTCCATATCCTGGTGATCCCCAAACGACACATCGCCACCCTCAACGATCTGCGACCGGAAGACGCCGCGCTCATGGGGCGGCTTCATCTGGCCGCACAGCGCATCGCCGCGGAAGAGGGCATCGCCGATCGGGGTTACCGCACCGTGATCAACTGCAATGCCGAAGCGGGACAGACGGTGTTCCACATCCACCTCCACCTGCTTGGCGGCCGGCCCATGGGATGGCCGCCGGGGTGAGCGGCTGGCTGGACAAGGCCGTTCGAGGATTGCATGCCGCCGTGGATGGATTGCATCGGGCGGCTCGCAACGGCACTCGGCGGCCGGTGTTCGTGCTCAAGCCCTCGGGGGAGGTGTTGTTCGCCACCCACCTCACGGCGGCCGTGGGGGTGGTGCTCATCTCGGCCCTTTTTCTGCTCCCGGTGTTGGTGGTGGCGCTGGTGGTGGGAGGACTGCTGGGGTTCCGCGTCAGGACGGCGCCGTGAGCAGTTTTTCGAGCAGGCGCTCGTAGATCCGAGAAAGCCTTTCCAACTCTTCCACCGCCACATGTTCATCCACCTTGTGGATGGTGGCGTTCAGGGGACCCAGTTCGATGACTTGAGCGCCGGTCGGGGCGATGAAGCGGCCGTCGGAGGTGCCGCCGGAAGTGGAGCGCTCCGGAGTGATGCCGGTCACTTCCTGCACCGCCGCCGCCGCCGCGTCCACCAACGCCCCTTGGGAGGTGAGAAAAGGGTTCCCCGAAAGATGCCACTCCAGGCGATAGTCGAGGCCGTGGCGATCGAGGATCTCTTCGGTGCGCCGGCGCAGCGCGGTCTCCGTCTGTTCGGTGGAGAAACGGAAGTTGAACACCACCTCGAGCGTCCCTGGAATCACATTGGTGGCGCCGGTGCCGGCTCGGATGTTGGAAATCTGGAAGCTGGTGGGTGGGAAGTGGTCGTTGCCCTGGTCCCACTCCACCGCCGCCAATTCGGCCAGGGCTGGCAGCGCCTCATGCACCGGGTTGCGGGCCAGGTGGGGGTAGGCCACATGGCCTTGCACTCCGCTCACCAGCAAGCGGCCGTTGAGTGAACCGCGCCGCCCCACCTTGATGGTGTCTCCCAGACGGGCGTCGGAAGTGGGCTCGCCCACCAAGCACCAGTCGATCTTCTCACCCCGCGCCTGGAGCCGTTCCACCACCTTCACGGTGCCTTCCACCGCGGGGCCCTCTTCGTCACTGGTGAGGAGCCAGGCCAGGCTGCCCTCCGGTTCGGGGTGGCGGGCCAGAAAGCGTTCCATGGCGGTGAGCATGGCCGCCAGCGAGCCCTTCATGTCGGCGGCGCCGCGACCGTAGAGGACGCCGTCCACCACTACTGCCTCGAATGGGGGATGACGCCAGTCCTCTTCGGGCCCGGTGGGCACCACGTCGGTGTGGCCGGCGAAGCATAAGAGCGGTCCCCGTTGACCCCGCCGAGCCCAGAGGTTGGACACCTCTCCGAACGGCATGGGTTCGAGCCGGAAACCGAGGGCCGACAGCCGCCGGCCGATGAGGTCCTGGCAGCCGGCGTCCCGTGGTGTCACCGAAGGACGACGGATCAGTTCACGCGCCAGTTGCAGGGTGGGGCTCATTGGAAATCGAAGTCGCGGCCGATGGTGAACAGGAGGGCGGAATTGCCAAGAAAAATGATGTCGCCGCCCCAGCCGTTTTTCTTGTACCCGATGCCGGGGATCAGGCCGGGCGCCCAGCCGTCCTTGCTGTTGAACGGGATCTTGTCGTCCCACGGCTCCTTGTAGCCATGGATGACGCCGGCGGTGAGCTTGAAATGAAAGTGCTTCCAGCGGTCGGGGAACTGCCACTGATAGCCGCCATAGAGATACTGGGAAAACTGCCCGAAAGAGTTGTCGAACAGGGCCAGGCCATAGAGCCAGTTGTTGCGCTTGTGGGCTTCCAGGGCGCCGAACAGGTTGTTGCCGGCGTGTTCATCGCTGTCGTTGTAGTGGACGTACGTGCCGAACTGAAAATAGAGGTGGTCGTATTCGTACCACTTCTCTTCCTCATCTTCGCCGGCGCGGACGGACAGGGAAAGGAGACAGGCCAGCGCCCCTACTGAGAGCCCTCTTTTTTTCATCGATCCTCCAGCAACTTGCCGTAGCTTTCTTCGGAAAAACCCACCTGCACCCGGCCATCCTTCACCAGCACCGGACGTTTTATGATGGTGGGGGTTTCGAGCATGATGCGCAGGGCGCGCGCCTCGTCGATGCCTTCACGAACCTCAGGTGGCAGCTTCCGCCACATCATGCCGCGGCGGTTGAGCAGCGTCTCCCAGCCCACCTTTCGGGCCCAGTCGCGCAGGCGCGCCTCGTCGATGCCTTCTTTCTTGTAGTCGTGAAAGCGGTACTCGATACCGTGCTCGTCCAGCCAGCGGCGGGCCTTCTTCATGGTATCGCAGTTGGGAATGCCGTACAGATCGATCATGGTCGCTGGTGCCACCTTCCACCGCTGTGCCCTTGCCGGAGGTTGGTGACGGGGCCGCTACGAGCACATCCCTGTGCGCTTGGCCTTCGCCATCCCTGGCGCCTCGCCCCCCCGGGGCAGGACCCTGTTTCTACGAAGGCCTCAGATGTCCCTCAGCAGTTCGTTGATGCCCACTTTGGAGCGGGTCTTCTCGTCCACCCGCTTGACGATGACGGCGCAGTAGAGGCTGTATTTGCCGTCCTTCGAGGGCAGGTTGCCCGGCACCACCACGGCGCCGGCGGGCACCCGGCCGTAAAGAATCTCGTCCTTCTCGCGGTCGTAGATGCGGGTGGACTGGCCGATGTAGACCCCCATGGAGATCACCGCCCCCTCTTCGACGATCACCCCTTCCACGATTTCGGAGCGGGCTCCGATGAAGCAGTTGTCCTCGATGATGGTGGGCGCCGCCTGCAGCGGCTCCAGCACGCCGCCGATGCCCACGCCGCCGGACAGATGCACGTTCTTGCCGATCTGGGCGCAGGAGCCCACCGTGGCCCAGGTGTCCACCATGGTGCCCGAGTCCACGTAGGCGCCGATGTTCACATAGGAGGGCATGAGGACGCAGGAAGGCGCCACATAGGCGCCGCGGCGCACGGAGGCCGGCGGCACCACCCGCACGCCCGCGTCACGGAAGTCGCGCGAGTTGTAGTCGGCGAACTTGGCGGGCACCTTGTCCCAGTAATTGGTGTAGCCGCCCTTGATGAAAGTGTTGTCGTTGATGCGGAAGGAGAGCAGCACCGCCTTCTTGGCCCATTCGTTCACCACCCAGCGGCCGTCCCGCTTCTCGGCCACGCGCAGCTCGCCGCGATCGAGGCGGTCGATGGCCTCCATGACGGCGTCGCGTACCAGGGTGTCCACGTTCCGGGGGGTGATCTCGGCCCGTTTTTCGAAGGCCTCTTCGATGATGTTCTGGATGTCGCTCATGTCGTCCTCTCGTCTTCGTCGAATGGGGTGGAGCTGCAGGCGTTCCAGCTTACAGCAAGGTGTTCACGTAGGTGCGGATGCGTTGGGCCGCGTCCACGCACTCGTCCAGAGGCGCCACCAGCGCCATGCGCACCCGGCCGGCGCCGGGGTTGACGCCGTCGTGCTCGCGCGACAGGTAGCTGCCGGGAAGCACGGTGACGTTCTGAGTTCTGTACAAGCCCAGGGCGAAGGCGTCATCGGGCTGCGGCGTCCGTGCCCATAGATAGAAACCGGCTTCGGGCCGTGTCACCTCCAGGTGCCCTTCGAGGATCTCGAGCACGGCGTCGAATTTCTCGCGATAGGCCTGCCGGTTCTGGCGCACGTGGGTTTCGTCTTCCCACGCCAGCCGGCTGGCCGCCTGATGGTGCACCGGCATGGCGCAGCCGTGGTAGGTTCGGTAGCGCAGGAAAGCCGCCAGAACTTCGGCGTCGCCCGCCACCAGGCCCGACCGCAAGCCCGGTGCGTTGGAACGCTTGGAGAGGCTGTTGAATACCACGCACCGGCAAAAATCGCGACGCCCGCTGTTCCACGCCGCCTGGAGCAGGCCCACGGGCGGATCGTCCTCGTCGAAGTAGATTTCGGAATAGCATTCGTCGGATGCGATCACGAAGTCGTATCGGTCGGCCAGTGTCATGAGCCGGACGAGCCGCGCTTCGGGCACCACCGCCCCGGTGGGGTTGTGGGGCGTGCAGAGATAGAGCAGGCGACAGCGGCGCCAGGTCGCTTCGTCCACGGCGTCGAAATCGGGCAGGCCGGTCTCGGCGTCGCAATTCAGATAGATCGGTTCCGCCCCGGCCAGCAGGGCGGCCCCTTCGTAGATCTGATAGAAAGGGTTGGGCATGAGTACCGCCGCCCCGCTCTCAGGCGCGACCACCGCCTGGGCGAAAGCGAAAAGGGCTTCGCGGGTCCCGTTCACCGGAAGCACCTGGCGCTCGGGATCCAGAGCGCCGGCCCCCAGCCCGTTACGGCGTTCCAGCCAGCCGGCCATGGCGCGGCGCAGATCGGTGCTTCCGCGCGTGAGCGGGTAGGCGGAGAGCCCGTGCAGGTGAGACAATACGGCCTCCGTGATGAAGGCGGGGGTGGGATGGCGCGGTTCGCCGATGGAGAGGGGAATGGGATCCAGCCCGGCGGGCGGCGCCACGCCGTCGAACAGGGCGCGAAGGCGTTCGAAGGGGTAGGGTTGAAGTTTGTTCAGATCGGGGTTCAAGCCGGATCTTTCCCAGGGAGCGCAAAGCCGCGGATTATACAATGGGTCCGGTAGCGAGTCTGCTTTTCGCCGCCGCTTTCTGGGGGTTGGTGTGGTATCCGCTGCGCCTCCTGGAGGCCGCCGGCTTGAGCGGTCCCTGGATGCTGGCGGCGAGCTACGCCGCCGCCTTCATCGTCCTGTCGGCGGTCGGTTGGCCGGGCACGGCCGGCATGGAACGGCATCGAGGTCGGCTCCTGCTCATGGCGGTGGCGGCGGGGTGGACCAACCTCGGGTTCGTCCTCGCCATGCTGGAAGGCGCGGTGGCGCGAGTGCTCATCTTGTTCTACCTCTCGCCCGTCTGGACGGTGGCCTTGGGGCGACTCTTCCTGGGCGAGCGTTTGACGAGGGCCACGCTCCTTTCCCTCCTGTTGGGCCTGGCGGGCGCCTTGCTCATGTTGTGGACGCCGGAACTGGGGCGTGGTGCGCCGAGTTGGGCGGATCTGGCGGCCGTCACCAGCGGCTTCGCTTTTGCCGTCGCCAATGTTCTCACCCGAGGGCTGTCCGACCTGGACGTCCGCCAGAAGACGTTGGTCTCCTGGGCCGGGGTGGTGGTGCTTTCGCTCGCCGTGGCGGGATTCAGCCCCATTCCGACGGCGCCGCCCGCAGCCTGGGGCGGCGCGGTGCTCCTCGGCGCGTGCGGATTTCTGGCCGCCACCCTGGCCGTGATTCACGGTGTGTCCCGCATGCCGGTGCGGCGTTCGGCGGTCATCTTGCTGGTGGAGATTCCCGTGGGGGCGCTCAGCGCCTGGTGGTTGGCGGGTGAACATCTGTCATTGCACGAGTGGTTGGGAGGGGGCATGATCCTTCTTGCCGGCCTGATCGCCGTCGGCGAACGGGCCTGATCCGAGTTCGGATTGGAGGTGCCTTTGGTTCTGATCCGCCGTATCCATCACGTGAGCCTGCTGGTGTCCGACACCGCCCGATCGCTCGCTTTCTACCGCGATCTGCTGGGACTGGAACCGCTTCCGCGGCCCGACCTGGGCTATCCTGGCGCCTGGCTGTCGGTCGGGGAGCGACAGCTCCATCTGCTGGAGCTGCCCAATCCCGATCCCGTGGCCGGCCGGCCCGAACACGGCGGGCGCGACCGTCACCTGGCGCTGTCGGTGGAGGATCTCGACCGCCTCGCGGCCCGGTTGGAGGCGGGCGGCATCCCCTTCACCCGCAGCCGCTCGGGACGACGGGCCCTTTTTTGTCGGGATCCCGACGGCAATGCGCTGGAGTTCCTGGAAGATGGCTGAACGGGCGCAGTTCGAGCGGCTTGAAGCGTGGGTCAACGCCCAGGTGTTGGGTCAGGAACGGCTGGTGCGCCGGTTGCTGGTGGCGCTGCTCGCCGACGGCCATCTGCTCGTGGAAGGGGTTCCGGGACTCGCCAAGACCCGCGTCATCCGCGTGTTGGCGGCGGGCATCGAGGGCACTTTCCAGCGCATCCAGTTCACTCCCGATCTGCTGCCCGCGGACATCACCGGGACCGAAGTGTTCCAGCCGGAACAGGGGACCTTCGTCTTCCAGAAAGGTCCCGTGTTCCACAATTTCATCCTCGCCGACGAGATCAACCGGGCGCCTGCCAAGGTGCAATCGGCCCTCTTGGAGGCCATGGCCGAACGCCAGGTGACCGTCGGCGGCCACACCTGGCCGCTGGACGAGCCGTTTCTGGTGATGGCCACCCAGAATCCCATCGAACAAGAAGGGACCTATCCGCTGCCGGAGGCCCAGCGCGACCGGTTCCTGTTGCATGTGCGGGTGGATTATCCGGACCCCGAACACGAGCTGGAGATGCTCAAGTTGGTGCGGGATCAAATGCGGTCCGGCGTCCGGACGATCCGGCCGGAACGGATCCATCTGTCGCGTCGCAACATCCTTGCCGCGCGCAAGGCGGTGTTGGATCTCCACATGGCCGAGGCGCTGGAGCGGTACTTGGTGGCGCTGGTGGGGGCCAGCCGGGATCCGACGCCCTACGATCCGGAACTGGCCCGATGGATCGCCTTCGGGGCCAGCCCGCGGGGCAGTATCGCGCTGGACCTGGCCGCCCGCGCCCACGCCTGGCTGGCGGGGCGCGACCATGTGTCTCCGGAAGACGTGCTGGAGGTGGTTCACGACGCCTTGCGCCACCGCATCCTGCCGAGTTACGACGCCGAGGCCGAGGGCGTGGACAGCGACCGCATCATCGACCGCTTGCTGGCCGCGGTGCCCTTGCCGTGACCCATGCCGGCCACCCGGGTGACAGTCTCGGAACTGCGCGCTCTGCATGAGGCGTCGGCGCGGCTGGATCTGCGTTTGGGCGGGTTGATGGACTCCCTTTTTCCCGGGGCTCGCCGTGCCCGTTATCGCGGTCGCGGCATCGAATTCGACGAAGTGCGTCCCTATCAACGGGGGGATGATTTCCGCGCCATCGACTGGCGGGTGACGGCGCGCACAGGTTCGCTTTACACCCGCCTTTTTCACGAAGAGCGGGAACGGACCCTCTGGCTGGTGTGCGACGGCGGTCCGGCCATGTGGTTCGGCACGCGCAACTGTTTCAAATGGGTGCTCGCGGCGCGCGTGGCGGCGCTCGTCGCCTGGGCCGCGCGTGACGCGGGAGAACGGGTGGGAGCGGTGTTTCACGGCGACGGCCGTCACTGCCGTCGTTTGCCGGCATTGGCGGGGGATGCCGGGCTGAACGCCCTGTTCCACCGGCTGGCGGCGGCACACCGTCCCGAAGGGGACGGCGCCTGCGGGCTGGTCGGGGCGGTGCGCCATCTGCAACGCCTCACCCGTCCCGGCGCGCTCGTCCTCTTTTTGGGGGGATTCCACGTCTGGCCCGAGGGACTGGACCAGGCCCTGGCCCGATTGGCACGGCACCGGGTGCTGGGGGCGGTTTGGGTACACGACCCGCTCGAACGGACGCTCCCCCGCGGCGGCCCTTTACCTGTGGACGACGGCGCGGGCTGCCGGGGCTGGCTCGAATGTGACGCCCCCGAGCTGCGCCGCCGCTGGCGAGCGGCGTTCGAGGCGCGCCGTGAGCGGGTGCGACGGGGCTTCGAACGGCTGGGCGGCCGGATGTTGGAGCTGGGCACGGACGAGCCGCTCACGAGTGCTTTGGAGCAGCGGTTACGATGAGCACGGGTCCCGATCTGTTGCCCATTCGAGACATCCACCTGCCGGAGCCGGATTTCTGGTGGCCGCCGGCACCCGCATGGTGGTTGATGGCGCTGGCCGTGGCGTTGGTCGCCGGGCGGCTGCTCCTGTCGCGACTGCGCCGCGCACGTCTGCGTCGAGCCGCCCTGGCCGAGCTCCGGCGGCTGGAACGGCGGTATGCCGTGGATCACGATGCGCCTCGTCTGGCCATGGGCATCGAGATCTTGTTGCGTCGGGTGGCACTGGCCCTTCTCCCACGGGCGCAAGTGGCCGGTCGCCACGGAGAAGCCTGGCTGGCGCTGCTGGAGCGGATGGGAGAGCCGTTCGACGAGGTCGCCCGGCACGCCCTTCTCGAGCTGCCTTACCGGCCGGCGGGAGAGGGAAAGGCGGCCCAAGCCTTGTTGCGCCAGGTGCGGCGTTGGTTGAGGCGCGTCCTGTGATCCGCTTCATCTGGCCCTGGGCGTTGTCGTTGTTGCCGTTGCCGCTGGCGGCGCGATGGTTTCCGCCGGCACGGCCGAAGGTGGAAGGGGCGTTACGGATCCCTTTCTGCCGCGCCCTTCTCGACCTTCAGGCCGGAGCGGGCGACGGAGCCGTCCGTCGGCTGCGGCGACAATGGGGCATCTGGCTGTTGTGGGTGCTCCTGGTGTCCGCACTGGCGCGACCGGTATGGGTGGAGACCGACCGCCCGGCCCTGGACAGCGGGCGGGATCTGCTCCTGCTGTTGGACATCTCCGGCAGCATGCGCCAGATGGATTTCGAGCGCGACGGCGTTCCTCTGAGCCGTTTCGACCTCATGCGCGAGAGCGCCTCGAGGTTTCTGGCCGCCCGCCAAGGCGATCGGGTGGGGCTCATCCTCTTCGGCGAGAAGCCGCATCTGCGTGCGCCGCCCACTTGGGATCACCGTGTACTGGCCGAGCTCATCGCCGAGGCGAAGATCGCCCTGGCCGGGGAATCCACCGCCATCGGCGACGCCGTGGTGCTGGGCATCCGCCATTTGCGGCAGGCCCGGCCGGAGGGGCGGGTCATGGTGCTCATCACCGACGGCGCCAACAACGAAGGGCGGGTTGCGCCCTTGCAGGCGGCCCAATTGGCCCGGCGGGCCGGCATCCGCATCCACACCATCGGCCTGGGGCGGCCCGAAGCGCCGGCCCCCAACCCATGGGGAATCTGGAGCACCGAAGGCGCCGAGAAATATGAGCGGGCGCTTCTAGAAGGGCTGGCGCGGCAGACCGGCGGGCGTTTCGCCCATGCGCTGGATGCCGCCGCCCTGGAGGCGGCGCTGGCGGCCATAGAAGCGCTGGAACCGACGCCGGATCCCCGCCTCGCTCTCCACCTGGCCCGCCCCCTTCACCCCTGGCTGTTGGTCTCCGCCCTCGTGGTGGGGTTGGCCTGGCGCTGGAGGCGGCCGTGAACGGCTGGACCTTTCTGAGGCCGGAATGGCTCGGCCTGCTGGTTCTGCTGCCCGTGGCGTGGTTGGTGTTGCGCCGCCGTTGCGCGGCGGGCCGAGGGCCTTGGGACGGCTGGGTGGATCCCGAATTGCTCGCGGCCCAGCGCACGGCGACGGACGGCGTCCTCTGTCACAGGCGCCTGCGGCGCTGGCTCCTTTCCGCGGCGCTGCTGGTGGTGATCCTCGCCGGTCCAAGCTGGGAACGAACGCCCCCTTTGCGTTTCCAGCCCGACGCGCCGCCGCTGGCGCTGGTGGCGGCCTTGGAACCGGACATGGCGGCCCAGCGGCTTCAGCAACTGCGTGCCCGCCTGCACGGGCTGCTGGACGCGCTTCCGGAGCGTCCGGCCTCGCTATGGGCCGCCGGCGACCGGGCTTGGCGGGTGATGCCCGCCACCACCGATCTGCGGCTGCTGGCGCGTCTGGTCGAAGTGTTGTCGCCTGCGCTCTTGCCGCGTCGGGGCTGGGACCCGGCGGCCGCGCTGCATCAGGTGGTCGACCGCGTCGGTTACGAAAGACCGCCCGAGTTGGTGTTGGTGGCGGAT
>Ga0256914_1000237_pt1 | contig 53214 bp, 40 predicted proteins | sample HulkmetaG_FD_191571 | JGI IMG/M metagenome (GOLD analysis project Ga0256914, IMG submission 191571) | Hydrothermal chimney microbial communities from Main Endeavour vent field at the Juan de Fuca Ridge, Pacific Ocean - Hulk | ecosystem: Environmental > Aquatic > Marine > Hydrothermal vents ...
AGGAGGTGCCCGATGTCCTTCTCGGGCGGCGGCGCCTTCTCGAGCAGGCCGATCCTCACCAGGTACTCGGGCGTGATCGACAGCGCGAGCGTGTCGCCGATCCCCTCGTGGAACCCGTCGTTGGCAGAATCCCGGTACAGGGGAGGCTGGTGCCGGTAGGCGCGCTGGTAGTAGTTGTGGCCCAGCTCGTGGTGGACCGTGACGAAGTCTTCCCCGGTGATCTCGATGCACATCTTGAGCCGGAGGTCCTGGTCCCAGTCCACGTCCCAGGCGCTGGCGTGGCAGACCACCTCCCGGTCCCGGGGCTTGCGGAAGAGCGACCGCTCCCAGAACGTCTCCGGCAGCGGGTCGAGCCCCAGGCTGGTGAAGAAGCGCTCCCCGTAGCGGACCATCTCCACCTCGTCGATCCCCTTCGCCCGGAGGAGCGCCGTCAGGTCGTAGCCGGGGTCCGCGTCGCGCGGGGCGACCAGGTCGTAGACGTTCACCCAGCTCTGGGCCCACATGTTTCCCAGCAGGTGAGCGGGAATCGGGCCATCGGGCGGTACGAGGTCGGTCCCGTAGACCTCTCCCAGCCGGGCGCGGACGTAGCAGTGCAGCGCCTCGTAGAGGGGTCGCACCTGCTCCCACAGCCGGTCCACCTCCCGCGAGAACTCGTCGGCAGGCATGTCGTACTTCGAGCGCCACAGGTCGCCGACGTCGCGGAAGCCCAGTTCCCGCGCCCCCTCGTTGGCCAGCTCGACGAACCGTGCATACATCGGGCGCATCGGCGGCGAGACGGTGCGCCACCCCTTCCAGGCCTCCAGCAGCTCGGCCGGGTCACGGCTCTCCGCCATCACGCGCGAGAGCGCGCCGAGGTCGAGGCACCCATCCTCCCCGGCCCGGGCGCGGAGCGGGCTGCCCTCCGGCGGACAGTACCGGCCCGTCGCGTAGAGGCTGTCCATCTCCGTCGTCAGCCGGGTCAGCTCGTCCATCTTCGCCGGGTCCGACGGGGCCGGGATCGTCAGCGCCAGCTTGAGCAGCTTCAGCTTCCGCGCGACGTCGTACGGCAGCTCGAGCCCGTCGAAACGGGTCGCCTCCCGGGCGAGGCGCATCGTCGCCGCGATCATCTCCTGCTCCGCCTCGGCCGCCAGGATCTCCGTGTCGTGCGTGATGTAGGTCGCCCGGACCCAGCCGGCCCGCTCGGCGCGGACCCATTTCTCGAGCAGCTCCTGCTCGGCACGTTCCACGAACGCCGCCGCCTCCGCCGCGGTCGGCGGCCCCGCGGAGCCCGCCGCGCGGGCCAGGCCGGCGGCGGCCAGGGAAAGCACGAGGCACAGGCCGAGGTGCGGAACCAGGGACAGGGGACCGACCAGGTCGACGCGAGCCATCACGATTCCTCCGTGGCGACACCGGCGCGGGCCGCGCCCCGCCGGGCCGCGGGAACGCCGATGATGCCCGTCCCCGGCAGGAGCTGTCCACCCGCGTCCGCGTCAGGATCGATCGCCGAAGACACCGACCTTGTACGTGAAGAACTTCAGGGGAAAGACGATCGCGAGGGCGAGGAAGATCGCCACGTGGACCGGCCACCCGGTCAGCCACTCGATCACGTTGAACAGGCTCCAGTCCGTGAACCGGAACGTCGCGTTCGCCAGGAGGTACTTCGCCCCCTGCCGCGCCGCGTGCTCGGGGGCCGAGTCGAAGATCCAGTGGCGGTTCAACACGAAGTTCACGACGAACACGACCACCTGGGCGATCCCGTACGCCACCGGCCGTGGCAGCTCCAGCACCCCCAGGTAGAGCCGCGTCTGCCCGAGGAGCAGGAGGTAGGTGACCACCCCCAGCATGGCGAACTTCGCGAACTTCTTCCCCGTCACGGCGAGGTCACCGGCACTTGCGGACGATCAGCTCGGCGAGCAACCCGAAGAGCAGGGTCTGGAGCCCGAAGAGGCCCGTACCGAGCACGAGGTTGACCGACCGGATCGGCTTCGGTCCGCCCCCGAGGAACCACTCGGTGACCTGCCATCCGGCGACGATCATCGCGATCGCGAGGAAGGCGATTCCCAGGGGAGCGAACACCCGCATCGGCCGCACGCCGACCAGGACCATCACGATCTGCGGGAGAACCTTGAACGGGTACCGGAACGAAACGAAGGACCGACCCGTGGTCCGCTTCCGGAACGTCACCGGCACCTGTTCGAAGCGCATCCCCTTCAGGTAGGCGTCGAGCAGGACCTGCTGCGTGTAGTTGTAGTCCCCGGGCAGGAAGAACACCTCGAGGTAGGCCCGGGCCACGGCGAAGATGCCGGGCTGCGAGTCCCGCACCGGCCAGCCCGTCAACCAGCGCATCAGGCCGGTGAAGACCAGGTTGCCGACGCGGCGGACGAACGGCATGCGGTACTCGATCCGCTCGAAGCGGTTCCCGTAGACCACGTCCGCCTCGTCCTCGAGGATCGGCCGCACCAGGTCATGGATGTCCGCCGGATCGTGCTGGAGATCCGCGTCGAACTTGACCGCGATGTCGGCGCCATCGGCCCGCGCCGCGGCGAGCCCCGTCCGGACGGCGGCCCCGAGTCCCCGGTTGACCCGGTGCCGAAGGACACGGTGTGCCCCCGCCTCCTCGGCGAGCGCGCGCGTCCGGTCCCGGGAGCCGTCGTCGACCACGTAGACCCGGAGGTCGATCCCCCGCTGCGCCAGGCGCTCGCCCTCCCGGCGAAGGGCCCGGACCGCGTCCGCGATTCGCTCCTCCTCGTTGTAGGCCGGCACGACGACGATGACCCGCGAGGGTTCCTGCCGCGACGCCACGCTTCCTCCTTCCTGCCCCTCCCCCGGGGCGCTCCATAACATACGTCATCCCGGTCCACGCCGCGGCGAATTCCGGTCACCCCGGGAGCGGTCGGGCGGCGGGAACGGACGGTCGCGAATTCTGCTGCCGCCCGTCGGCGATCGCCGTACCGTTCCGGGACGACCGCCCGCCGGGCGGTCCAAGCCGGAGGTCCGCCATGCGAGTCGCCCCCCGCTCCCCGATCGCCTGCTGCCTGCTGTTCGTCCTCGCCCTCGTCCTCCCGGTCCTTGCCGGGCCCGGGCGGCCCGCCAGGTGGCGGATGCGGGTCGTCCTGCCCCCGGCCGAGGATGCCGGGGACGTGGCACGGTCGTTCGAACAGGAAGGCATCGACGTCGCCGCCGTGAACCGCGAGCGGGGCATCCTCGAGGTGATCGGCGGCGAGGACCTCCGCGCACGACTCCTCGCCCGGGGCTGGTCCCCCGAGATCCTGGAAACGTACGGGCCGGCGACCGACGAGGGAACCCGGTCCCTCGACCAGTACCTCGAGCCCTCCGAGATCGAGGCGCGGCTGGAACAGCTGGAGGCCGCCCATCCCGGGATCGCCAAGCGGTTCGCCTACGCCACGACCCACGAGGGGCGCACGGCGTGGGCCATGAAGATCTCGGACAACGTCGATACCGAGGAGGACGAGCCGGCGATCCTGTTCGTCGCCCAGCACCACGCCCGGGAGGTGATGACTCCCGAGGTCGCAATGGACATGATCGAGCGGCTGCTCGACGGGTACGGGACCGACCCGGAGATCACCCGCTGGGTCGACGACTACGAGATCTGGGTCCTCCCCTGCCACAACCCGGACGGGTCGGACTACGTGTTCCACCACGACAACATGTGGAGGAAGAACCGCCGGGACAACGGGGACGGCACCTGGGGAGTCGATCCGAACCGCAACTATCCCTTCCAGTGGGGCGGCACGGTCTGCGACGGGTCCTCGGGCAGCACCTCGTCGAACACGTACCGGGGCCCCTCGGCGGCCTCGGAGCCGATCACGGGCGGGATCATGGACCTCGCCCGGCAGCACCGCCCGGTCTACGCGGTCTCCTGGCACACCTACAGCGAGCTGGTCCTCCACTCGTACGGGTGTGACGGGGAGCTGCCCGGCAGGCCCGACCTCCTGCTGATCCGCGAGCTTGCCGGCGAGCTCGCGGCGAAGATGGTTTCCGACGACCGGGAGCACTGGTACGAGTTCGGGTCGGCGGCCGAGCTGCTCTACGAGGTCGACGGGGAATGGGGCGACTGGTTCTACGGCGAACTCGGCGTCCCGAACGTCACTTTCGAGCTCAATGCCAGTGCCCAGGGCTTCCAGCCGGACTACGACCGCTGGCGGGACGACACGGTCGAGCGGGCCCGGGCCGGTTGGCGATACTTCCTGCGCCGCATGGAGAAGTCCCGCGTCACCGGGCACGTCACCGATGCCTGCACCGGGGCGCCTCTCGAGGCGACGGTCGGGCTCGCGGAGCAGGTCCTCCCGAACGGCGAGACCGAGCGGACGAGCGAGCCGGGATTCGGCCGGTTCGACATCCCCGTCCTGCCCGGCAGCTACCACGTCGACGCGGACCTGGCCGGCTACCACTCCCAGTCGTGGCCCGTCGAGGTGGCCTTCGGTCCCGTCGACCGGGAGATCCACCTCGTCCCCGAGGGCTCCCGGGCGATCGCCCTTTCCCGCGTCACCGTGCTGGACGGTAGCGGGGGGGATGGCGACGGCCGCCTCGATCCCGGCGAGACGGCAGATCTCTCCCTCGAGGCCTATGCCACGGGCGACGCGGCGACCGGCGTCTCGGTGGTGGTCACCTGTGACGATCCGTACGTCAGCGTGCTGGACGGGGAGGCCACGATCGGAGACCTGGCCGCCGGCGAACGCCGCGCCAACCCGGCCGACGATCCCGTGACGCTCCGGGTGGCCCTCGACGCTCCGGAGGGTCACGAGTTCCTCCTCCACGTCGAGTTCGCGGCGGAGGAGGAACTCTGTTCTTCCGCCGGGGACCCTGCCCTGACCGTCACGAAGGGACTCCGGGCCTGCCCCGCCGTCGAGGAGACGATGGACGAGGACCCGGGCTGGGAGATCGACAACGGCGGAGCGGCGGACGGCTGGGAGTTCGGCCACCCGGACACCACCGGGGGACCTTCCGGCTGCGCCACGGGCGACACGTGCTACGGGACCAACCTGGACGGCAACTACGGCAACAACGGGCACTTCGTGCTGACGGCGGGCCCGTGGGACCTCTCGACCCTCGTCCATCCCGAGCTCCGCTTCGCCCGCTGGCTCGTGACCGAGACCGGGTTCGACATCGCCCGGGTGCTGGTCCGCGCCGGCGCCGACGCCGACTGGCAGGAGGTCTGGTCCGGGTTCGGACGAGACGCGGAGTGGGTGGAGACCCGCTACGACCTTTCGCCCTGGGTGGACCGGGACGAGGAGGTCTGGATCCGCTTCGAGCTCGAGACCGACGGCGCGACGACCCGGGCCGGTTTCTACGTGGACGACTTCCGCATCTGTGGCGACGAGCTGCCCGGCCCCGGCGGGCGCCTCAAGTACCGGGACCACGCGGTCGACGACTCGGACCCGGCGTACGGGAACGGCAACGGCCGCTGGGACGAGGGGGAGACGATCACCCTCGAGGTCCAGGTGATCAACACGTCGGACCGGGACGCCCGGGCGGTCAGCGGCGTGCTCTCCACCGACACGCCCGGGGTGACGATCCGGAACCGGGTCGCCGACTGGCCCGACGTTCCCTCCGGCGGCACCGGCTGGTCCCTCGCGCCCCACTTCACCGTGACGGCCGACTCCGGCTGCGGCACCGAGGTCGCCTTCCAGCTCGAGATGCGCTGGGACGACGGCAGCTCCTCGACGAGCACCTTCACGGTGCCGATCGGTCTCGTCATCCACGAGGACGTTCTCCTGGACGACTTCGAGGAAGACGGGGGCTGGACCGCGGGCGGGGACGCCCACGACGGCCTCTTCGTGCGGCAGGATCCCCACGGGGTGAACGACGCGTCGGTCGGACCGGTGCAGCCCGAGGACGACCACACGGAGTTCCCCGGGGAGCTCTGCTGGGTCACCGGGAACCCGGCCCCCGGCCCCGGCTTCGCCCCCGAGGACGGCGATGTCGACGTCGGGACGGCGTGGATCGAGTCGCCGACGTTCGACGGGACCGGCGAGGGGACGCTCTACCTCGAGTTCGCCCGCTGGTTCCACCGGACGAAGCTCAACCCGCTCGACGAGGCGGACTACACGCTCGAGGTCAGCAACGACGGCGGCGCCACCTGGACCGAGGTGGAGAAGCTCGAGGCGAACGCCTCGGCCTGGCAGGTCGTCCGCTTCGACCTCGACCAGTTCGTGCCGCGCTCGAGCAACATGAGGCTCCGGTTCTCGGCCCGCGAGCTGAAGCGCCAGCCGGGTGACCCGCTGGTCGAACTGCTCGTCGACGACGTCCACGCCTGGCGCGAGAAGGAGGAGTGCGAGCCGTTCACGCCCGCCGAGGACCTGCCCCCGAACCCGGTCGGCAACACGGTCCGGCTGAGCCGTCGTCGGTTCGACGTCCGGCTCGACTGGACCGCGCCGCAGCAGGACGCCGAGCACGGCCCGGCCCGGTTCTACCCGGTCTGGCGCTCCGATCGCCCGGACGGCGGCTTCGGCGAGGTCGGCTCCCCCACCGCCACGTTCCACGTGGACGTGGACGCGGGCGGGCCGAGCTCCGGGAACTGCTTCTACCTCGTCTCCGCGGAGAACGCGGCCGGCGAGTCCGGCGAGGCCCCCTGACCGCCGCAGGGGCGGCGGATCAGCGCAGCCAGTTCTCGATCATCTCGTCGGTGATGCGGGCGGGGTGGTTGCGCCAGACGACCTTGCCGTCCTTGACGACGGCCGCTGCCGGGATGCCCCGCACCGCGAAGAAGCTGGCGAGTTCTCCCTTCTCCTGGGCCACCGGGTAGGTCACGTGCTGCCGGGAGAGAAACTGCTCGACCTCCTCGGGCGTCTTTCCGTGGGTCAGGCGCGTCAGGCCGACGATCTCGAGGCCGCGGTCGTGGTACTTCTCGTAGAGCGCCTGGAGCTTCGGCACCTCCCGCCGGCAGTGCGGGCACCAGACCTCCCAGAACACGACGATGGTCGCCTTCGCCTTCTCCGGGTGGAAATCGCCCTCGCCGCGGAACCAGCGGACGACCTTTCCCGCGATGTCGGGAGCATCCTTCCCGACCACGTTCACCTGGGCCAGCAGCGAGATCGCCCGGCGCCCGGAAGAGGTATCCGCGTAGTCGCGGCGGAGTTCCTCGAGCAGCCTCCTCGCCCGCTCGAGGTCGTTCCGGTTCAGCGCCTCGCGCGCCTGCCGGAGCTTCGCGGCCGCCTCCTTGTTGCGGACGCCCGCCGCCTTCTTCTGCGGGGCGGCCGCCTGCCGCCGGGGCTGCGAGGCGAGCTTCTTCTCGAGCTCCAGCATCCGCCCCTCGAGGGAGGCCTGCAGCTCGGCGAGGGCCTTCTCCAGCTTTTCGACCCGCTGCTCGAGGGCGGTGACCCTCTCGTCGGTCTTCCGCCGGCCCGCCCGGGCCGGGAGGGCGACGAGGGACACGAGGAGGACCAGGGACAGGATGACCGGGACGCGCTTCATCGGGCTCACCTCCGGGATGACGATCGCCGCCGAAGATACCGCCGCGACCGCCCGGAAGCACGCGTCCCTCACGGACACCCTTCGCCCGCCGCCCTCGACCCCCACGGACCCGGCCCGCCACAGCCATCGTCCACGCCGCGGAAGACGTAGTGCCATCCCGTCCCCGGGGCGGGCAGCTCCGGGTCCTCGAAGACCGTGTCGGACGGGTCCGGGTCCCGGTCGGTCACGCACCGACCGTCGTCCGCATCCCCGAGCCGGCCCCGCGCGGCGTCGTACCGGTCGGCGGAGGGGAGCGGATCCCACGTGAAGCGGGCGACGTCGGCCGCGATCTTCCGGCCGAGCACGCCGGACACCGGGGCGGGGGTTCCCTCGTCCGCGTCGAGGGGCGCGCAGTCGGCGCCGTCGTCGATCCCGTCCCCGTCCGCGTCGACCGGGGCGCGGAGGAACTCGCCGAACACGTCGAGGTGGTCCGAGGCGTTGGCGCTGGTCCCGCACGGAAGGGGGTCTCCGGCCTTCGGCAGCCGGTTTCCCGGGGGCGGGTCGTCCACGCCGTTGTCGTCACAGGCGTCGTACACCTCGGTCCCGGCCACGTCCCCGTGCTCCTCCAGCCAGAGAAGGTCCAGGCGGCGGAACGTCGGCGGGTGGGTGACCGGGTCCCCCGGGTCGTCCTCGTGGAACGCGTCGAGCAGCACCATCCCCGCCTCCTCCAGCGTGACGAACGGGTCGTAGACGACGGGAAACTCGATGTCCTCTCCGAGGCGATACGTGCTCGGCAGGTCGGGCGGCGGCTCGTTGAAGACCGGGCTGCCGAACGGTCCGTTCCGCGGGTCCTCGTTGAAGTCACCGAGCAGCACGATCGGCGAGCCCGGGGTCTCCTCCCGGATCCGGTCGATCGCCTGGACGATCCGCCGCACCTCCACCTGCCGCCGGAACCTGTCGGTGTCCGACGTCCCCGCCTTGAGGTGGACGACGAGAAACGCCCAGGGATGCAGGCCGGGGTCGACCGTGATCCGGGCGACGAACATGTCGCGGGTGATGTCGTTCGCGTTCGGGTCGCCGGAGAGCTCGGCCGCCGACCACGAGTCCGTCCGGGCGATCGGCAGCCGCGAGAGCACGCCGTTGCGCAGGTTCCCCGAAAGGGTGCCCGAGATCTCGGAGGCGGCGTGGTACGGGTAGCCGGCCGCTTCCGCCAGGTCGTCCAGGTGACCCAGGTCGGCGCTGCCGTGGATCTCCTGGAGCGCGGCCACGTCGGCGTCCACCCGCTCCAGCACGGCCACGAGGGCGTTCCACTCGGTCGAGCCCGGCTCGCCGAACCCGGCGGTGTTGTAGGTGGCGCCGCGGAGCCCGTCGGCGCGGCTGCCACCGGCCGCCCCCAGGAGGGCGGCCGCCACGACGAGCCAGCGTCCTGCGCGGAACCGTTCCATGACCGGGAATGTCCGGCGACCCGGTCGGCGGCGCCACCCCTGCGGTATCGTTGGGGGCTGCGGAGGCTGCCTGGTGTCCACGTCCCCCCTCGATCGGTACGACGGCCGGGAGTTCGACGTCCTCGTGCTCGGGGCGGGAATCACCGGCAGCGCCGTCGCCCGGGAGCTGGTCCGCCGGGGCTACTCGGTCGCCCTGGTCGAGCGCCGGGATCCCGGCTGGGGAACGTCCGGGCGATCGACCCGCCTCGTGCACGGCGGCCTCCGGTACCTGGCGGGGGGCCGGGTCGGGCTGGTCCGGGCCGCCCTGGCGGCCCGGCTGGAACTGGCCCGGGAGGCTCCCCACCTCGTTCGGCCGGTGCCGTTCCTGCTCCCTCCGCCGGGCAGCGGCGCCGGGCTGACCGCGCGGGCCCTGCCCCTCGTCGAACGGATCTACGACCTCCTCGCGCGGCCCCGGCGGGGCTGGCCCCCGCCCCGGGAGATCGAGCGCGACCAGGCCCTCCTGCTGGTGCCGGGCCTCGTGCCCCGCCTCGTCCCGGAACGGGTTCGCGTGTTCTACGACGGGGTCACCGACGACCGGCGGCTGACGGTGCTGACCGCCGTCGCGGCCCACCGGGAGGGCGCGGTCGTGCTGACCCGCACCGAGGTCGTCCGGGTGGAGACGGATGGAGACGGGCGGGCCCGGGTCGCCGTCCGGGACGGGCTCTCCGGTGCCCTCGCCCGGGCGCGGGTGCGGGCGATCGTGGCGGCCACCGGCCCCTGGGCGGACGCGACCCGTCGCCAGCTCGGCCTGGCTTCCGACCGCCCGCTGCTGCGGCCCACCCGGGGCAGCCACGTGCTCTGGCCGACCCGTGCCGAGGGCGGCGCGGTCCTCGTCCACCCCGTCGACGGTCGCGTGCTGCTCGCCGTGCCGACCGAGGGCGGCCTCCTCCTCGGCACCACGGATGCCGACGACGATCGGCCCGCGGACGAGATCGTCCCCCCCGGAGAGGACCTGCGGTACCTGGAGGCCGCCGCGCGCCGGTGGCTCCCGGGGCTCCCGGCATCGCCCCGGGCGGCGTTCGCCGGGCTCCGCCCCCTCCTCGCGGGTCCCGGGCACCCGGACCGGCTGTCGAGACGGGCCCGGGTGATCGTCGAACGCCTAGAGGGGATCCCCGTGCTGCACCTGGTCGGCGGCAAGCTGACGCTGCACCGGCCGATGGCGCGCCGCCTGGCGGCCTGCCTGGCGCGGGCCATCGGTCCCCCGCCGGCGCGCGAACGCCCCCCGGCCCTCCTCCCCGGATGCCCGGTCGCCACCGCGGCCGGCGAGACGGCGGCCGCCCGGGCCGCGGGGCTCTCCCCGGTCCAGGCCACCTGGCTCGTCCGCCGCTTCGGCACCCTCTGGCGCCAGGTCGTCGAGACACCCATGGCAGGGGATCCCCACCGTCCCCTGGGCGAGGGCGAGATCCCCCTCGCGGGCGAACTGGTGTACGCGGTACGCGAGGAGGGAGCGCGGACACTGGGCGACGTCCTCGCGCGCCTGCGCCTGCCCGAGATCGCCCGGGACCGGGAAGACGAGGAGGAAATGGCGCTGGAGGCCCTCGCCATCCTGGGCGGCGAGCTCGGCTGGGGACCCGAGCGCCGCGAACGGGAACTCGATCGCTGGCACCGGGAACGAGCCCGGGCCTGGGTCGCCCCGCCCCCGTCCCCGGAGGTCCCCCCGAGATGACCCCGTTCCGTGGCACCCTCGCCCCGCTTCCACGGGATGCGCCCCGCGCCGCGCGACTCGTGGCGCACCGGGGAATCCCGTCCCGTCACCCGGAGAACACCGCGAGCTCCTTCCGGGCGGCGCTGGCGGCGGCCGCCCCGGCCGTGGAACTCGATGCCCGGCCGACGGCGGACGGGCTGCTCGTCGTCCTCCACGACCCGGACCCCGGGCGGCTGACCGGGGAACGTCGTCCGGCGGTCGAGCTGACCGCCCGCGAGCTTCTCGCGCGGCCGCTCCGGGCAGACCCCGGCGAACGACTCCTCCTGCTCGACGAGGCGCTGGCGATCCTCGCGGGCAGGACGCTCCTCGACATCGAGCTCAAGAGCACGCCCGGGATCCCCCCCGCGGACCTGGCAACCCGTCTCCTGGCCGCCCTCGAGCGGGCCCGGTCTCCCCAGGACGTCGTCGTCACCTCGGACGACCCGGACCTTCTCCGGGAGCTCCGGGCCCGTGCCCCCCGCCTCGCCACCGGCTTCGTCGGCCGGTCGAGGGACCCCCGGGACCCGGTGGCGACGGCGATCGAGGCGGCCTCCGACGTGATCGTCGTCCACCGCGCCCGGGTCGACGACGACCTGGTCGGCCGCGCCCGGGCCGGGGGACTGGCGACCTGGGCCTACACGGTCGACGACCCGGACGAGGCGCGCCGTCTCCTGGAGCTGGGCGTCGAGCGCCTGTTCACCGACGACCTGCCGGCCCTCCGCGAGGCCCTCGGCGGGAAGGGTCCGCGACCGGAGGGAACGGCCGCTCCCCCGGGCGGGGACCTGGTCCTGGTGATCGACCTGGGCTCGTCGACGACGAAGGCCGCGCTGGTCCATCCGGCAGCCGGCATCGTCGCCCGGGCGACCACGCCGACGCCGGTTCGCCGGCCCGCACCCGGCCGCGTGGAGCACGATCCCGGGGCGGTCCTGGCCGCGGCCCGGGAGGTGATCCACCGGGTGGCGGAACGGCTTCCCGGCCGCATCCCCCGGGCCGCCGCGATCACCGGCCAGCGATCCTCCTGCCTGTGGGCCGCCCGGGGTGACCTGGAGCCCCTGACGGCGGCCCTCTCCTGGCAGGATCGCCGGGCGGAGCCCCTCGTCCGGCAGATCGGCCCCCGGGCGAAGGAGCTGGGGAAGGTCGCCGGGCTCCCGCCGGCCCCGGCGTGGTCGGGGTTCCTCGGGAGGGCCCTCCGGGACCGGGTCGCACTGCCGGCGGATGCCCTGCTCGTTCCCCTCGTCCCGTGGGTCGCGGCCCGCCTGGCCGGCGAGGATCCGGCCCCGGATCCGACCTTCGCCAATCGCACCTTCCTGCTCGACGCGGATCGGCTCGCCTGGTCCCCCATCCTGGCGGAGGCCCTCGCGCTCCCGGTCGAGGCCCTGCCGCCGCTCCGGCCCACCCTCGCCGGCCGTGGCTGGATCCCCTGGCCGGGCGAACCCGGCGGCGTGCCCCTCCTCGCCCTGGTGGGCGACCAGCAGGCGGCCTACGTCGGTCTCGCGGGCCCGACGGGAACGAAGCCGGTGCTCAACGTCGGCACCGCCGGCTTCGCGATGCGGACCCGGCGGCGCGGGGAACGGCCGCCCGGGGAAGCCCGGGTTGCTCCCCTCTGGACCACCGGGTCACGCAGGGGCCCGGAACTCCTCGAGCTGGTCGTCCACGAGGACCCGGGGGACGGGCCGGACCTCCCGCGGGAACCGGAGGATGCGGCCCGGGACACGGCCCTGCGCCTCGCCCTGGACGATCCTCTCCCCGCCCGGTTCGCCGCGGGACTCGCCCGGGCCGCCCGCCGGCTCGCGGGTCCCCGGGATCTCTCCGTCCCGGTGGCGGGGGGAATCCTGGCGAGTCCTCACCTGCTCGCCCTGCTCGAGGCGTACCTCGACCTGCAGGTGGTCCTCGCCCGGGAGCGGGAGGTCACGCTCCTGGGGGCGGGACGGCTGGCAGCGGTCGCCGCGAAGCTGCCCTGGAGCTGCCCGCCGGGAGGGGGCCTCGCCATCCCCGCACCGCCGGGGACCGGGCCGCGGTGATATCCTGCGGACGACCCGGGAACGTCTCGGAGGTGACCATGGACCGACCAAGACCCGGCACCGGGCCCGTCCCTCCTTCCCCGGACCCGCCTCCCCGGTTCACGTACCGGGCGCTGCGGCTACCGTCGGGACGTCTCCTCGCCATCGAGGAACGGATCGGTCGCCGCCTCGCCCGGACCATCCGCCCGGAGAGCGCGGAGGGGCGCGCGCTGCTCCGCGACGGGAAGGTCGAGGTCGTCGACCTGGGCGACCTCTGACTCACCGCCCGGGGACCGCGACCCGGCGAGTGGTGGCGTTGCCCGCCGCGTCGACGGCCCGCAGGAGGAAACCGTCGCCCTCGAAGTCCCGCGGGAGCGCGAGGCGGTAGTCCTCGCGGTCGCCGTCCTCGACCCCGTCCTCGGGAGCCAGCACCCGCCAGTCCCCGGAACCCAGGGAAACCTCGACCCGGCCGACGCGCCCGCCCGGATCGACCACCGCGAATCGCAGCACCGGTGTGCCTCGCTCCCAGGAGAGGGTCTCGATCGCCGGGGGCCGGTGATCGATCACCACCGGGTCGCTCTCCGCCTCTGCCGACCGACCCTCCCCGAGGGGATTCGCCTCCGCGTCCGACGCGACGACGCGGAACCTCCAGGTGCCGTCCGGCAGTTCCCGGGAGTCGAAGCTGTGGAAGGAGCGCGAGAGGTCCCGGGCGAGCACCCGCCAGGAGCGACAGGGCTCCCCCTCGTCCCGGCAGGCGAGAAGCTCGTACCGGAGCGGGTCCCCGTCGGGGTCCCGGGCGCTCCACCGGATCGTCAGCGCCCCGGGCTCCCATGCCTTCTTCGACCGCCACTTGGGCGGCTCGGTGCCCAGCGCCCGGGCAGCGTCCGGGCTGCGCGGCGGCGGGATGACCGGTCGCTCCCCGCTGGCCACCTTCGGCGGAGGGACGGGCCGCCAGGCGACCCCGAGAGGGAGCGCCTCGACCTTCTCGACCCGCGGCGGCCGGTTGACCGGCCGGTAGCGGGCAACCAGCCGGCGCACGGTCGGCACCAGGGGACGATCCCCCCCGGCCTCGATCCGCACCTGGAGAAACCGTGCCAGGGGAAGCCGGGCGGCGGCTCCCGGGGTGCCGGGGGGACCGGCCGCCCCCTCGACCGGGATCCACTCGGTCCAGGCGTCCCCGGGCTCGGAGGTGTTCCCCGCGCGGACGAGAACGCGGACCCCCGGTGCCCGGTCCCGGGAGACGACCGCGTGCACCCGGCCGAAGCGGGCGCGGACCCGGGCATCCAGGACGTCCGACGTCCAGCGGGCCGCGCGGGCCACGCCGGGACCGTAGACCAGCAGGGCGGCCGGGTGGCTGGTCGCGGCCAGGACCCGGTCGCCGTCCACCGCGAGGGCGGAGCACGCCCGGGCCTCGGGGCGCTCGTCCCAGAGACCCTCCCGTTCCCGCCCGTCGAACCACCACACCCGGGCGGGCGACCCGGTGGCGAGGAGGACTCCACCCCCGGGGGCCGGGGCGAGCGCGAGGGGGGTCTCCGTCTTGTCCTTCCAGGCCACCCGGGGCTCTCCCCCGTCCGGCAGGTGGACGAGTTCCCCGCCACCCCCCGGAAGCTCGGCCGCGCGGGAGGGGGCGTTCTCCTTCCCTTCCCTCTTGTCACTTCCCTCCCCGGACGCGGCGGCGGGCTTGACCGTGATCGAGACCGTCTTCGTCCGGCGGTTCTCCTTGCGCGGGCGCTCCCCGGTGCCCCCCGACTCCGCCTCCCCGGGCTTGCCGGAGAAGGCGGCCCAGATGCTCCCGTCCGGGGACGGAACGATGGCCACCGTCTCGGGCCGCGGCGAGTCCCACAGGACGAACGCGCTCCCGTCCCCCGCCAGGCGCACGAGCAGGCCCGAGCCCGCCGTACCGGCCAGCACCCGTCCCTGCCGGTCGAGCGCCAGGGAGCGAACGTGGGGATCCGGGCTTTCCCACAGGACCCGGACGAGGGTCCCCTTCTCCGGGTCGATCTCGAGGACCCTGCCCGGCAGCCCGGTCGCGACCAGCAGCGTGTCCCGGTCGGTCGGGAGCAGGTCCCAGACGTAGGTCGCCCGCGGACGGTAGACCTCGATCGCCTCCTCGCGCCTGCGGTCGAGGCGGTAGATCGCCCCGGCCGGCCCGGTCGCGAGGAACACGCGGCCGCGCCGCCCCCGGGCGAGGGCGAGGATCTCCGGTTCCCCCTCGAGCCCCCCGACCTCCGCCAGGCCGTCCGCGCCGAGGACCCACAGGCCCGCACCCGCCCCTCCGGCGAGGTAGGCCTCCCCGTCCTTCCCCGGGAGCACGTCCCAGGCAAGGGTGGCCCCCGGCACGTCGTGGACGACGCGGGCAGGGCCGGGGGCGAGAAACCCGGACGGGGTGACGACCATCCCCTCGAACGTGCCGACGCGGAAGCTCGCTCCCTCGCGGGTCCACGTGACCGGGGACGAGGCCGCCGCGAGCGGGTACGGCAGGAGCAGGAGGACCAGGAGCAACGGCAGCGCGCGTCGAGGCGTCATCGGGCGGTCTCCTCGGCGGGAACGATCTCGATCCCGGTCTTCGCCACCTCGGCGATCGGCCGGTCGAGCCGGACGGTCGTCCCGGTCACCGGCAGCCACCGGGCCCGGAAGAGCGGCCCCGCACCCGGCCTGCCCCGGAGGAGCACGTGGGCCGTGCCCGGGAGGGCCGGGTAGGTCCGTCCCCGGGCGACGATTCCCTCGGCGGGCAGCACGAGGCGGACGGCCAGGTCCAGGTTCGAAGGACGGTCCGCGAGGGCGTCCAGGTAGTCGGCGGCGCTCCGGGCGGTGCGGCGGCGCGCCTCCGCCAGGGATCCGAGCCGACCGGCGAGATCCCGGGCGGAACCGACGAGCAGCGTGTAGCCACCCGGGAGCGCGTCGGCAGGAATCGGCAGGTCGACCGTCTCCTCCCGGCGGCGACCCCGCGTACCCTCGAGCCGGACCGTCACCCGCAGGCGATCCCCGCGCCGGACGACGAGGCGGTCCGGGACGATGCCGACGACCCGCCACCCACCCTCGGGCTCCACGGTCGAGACGGCCACGTCGACCCTCTCGATCGCCGGGACGTGGAACGGAGGCCGGACGAGGCGGGAAAGCAGGCGGGCGATCTCGGTACCGATGCCCCCCAGTCCCCGGGGGTCGGAGGCACCCTGCTCGCTGGCCAGTTCCCGCCCGCCGGCGAGGCGCACGACGGTGCGCACCCGGAGCGCCTCCTGGCTCTCGGCGCCGATGACGTCGGTGACCAGGGTCGGGATGACGACCTGGCCCGCCAGGGCCGGGACGTACCGCGGATCCCTCGCGACGAAGGCCCTCCGGGTCACCTCCGGGCGAGCGGGACGCCGGACCGACACCGTGACCGGGAGGCCCCGCGGCGGGTCCCCCACCCTGCCGTGGATTCCCGTCAGGCGGTCCTGGTCGAGTCGGCCGACCGGCGCCCCGATGTTGGCGATCTTGAAGGAGGAGAGCTCGGAGGCGACGGTCCAGACGATCTCCGCCGGGGCGATCGGCAGGCCGCTCCGGCCGGCCCCGGTGAACGGGTGCCCGAATGCCAGCAACTCGTCGCCGTCCCGCCAGGTGACGGTGCCGGTGGCCCCGAGCACGAGGTCGCCCCAGGAGAGCAGGACCGCCACCGGGTCGCCGGGACGGAGCCCCGGTACCACGCCGGAGTTCCCCTCGTCCCCGGGAGCGAGGCGCCCGGCGAGAACGGGAACACCGGGAAGGGGCAGGTCGAGGGCGGCGAGCCGCCCGGCGAGCACCGGGAGGGTGGAACGGCGGATCCCGGCGACCACCGGCTGGGTCGGCCAGGGCCGGATCTCGCCGCCGCTGCCCGCGGCCCCGTCTCCGTCGACGAGCCATGGCAGCGGGCCCCCGGGCAGGTCCCGCAACCGGAGCATCGCTTCCGCCGGAGTGATCCCGCAGATCGGCTCCCGGGCAAAGTTGCCGATGGCGTAGCTCAGGGATCCCAGCCACTTCCCGTCGACGTAGACCGGGCTTCCCGACATCCCGTGGGCGACCCCGGTGAATCGCCCGGTCTCCCCGGTGAACCGGCCGAGGATCATGTCGACACCGCCGCCGATGCCGTCCCGCACGACCCCCAGGATCTCGATCTCGATCGGCACCTGCTCCACGCCGGCCAGCACCGTCCGGGCCTCGGCCCGGAGCCCGCGACGAACCCGTTCGAGCGGGAAGACCTCGACCGTCCCCGGGGCACGTGCGGTTCCCGACACCCCGTGCAGGGACGCGAACACCAGCACGGCGACAAGCACCGCGAGGCGCCGAACCGGCCGCCCGCGGTCTCTTCCACGGCCCCGGGAAGGGATGCCGGCCTCCCGGGAGTCGATTTTCCTGCACCTCTCCACCTGGAAGGTGGTGTCTCGATCCGGCACGGTGCCCTCCCGGGAAGCGAATCGGGTCGCGATTATACGCCTCCCGGAACCGTCCGCCGCTGGCCGCGTTGCACGTACTGGGCCATGACGGCCCAGTTGCCCCTGTTTCCCGACGATACGATCATCGCCCGGCCGAATGCTCCAAGCCCTTTGCCTTCAAGTCGTTGCGCGGACAGAAATCCCTTGCACGCCTCTCGGCCGAACATTATTCGTTTCCTTGGGGTCACGGAGCGGTCCGAGAGGAGGATCGAGAGATGTCCCACCCGATGCGCTGGTACCTGCTGCCGGTCCTCGCTGCGGGTCTCGTGTTCCTCGCGGGCGCCGCCCCGGTGGCCGCCGCGACACCCGCGGCTCCCCTCGCGACTCCAGGCCAGGCGATCGCCTTCCTGGTGAAGCTGTTCCCGGACCTCGGGTGTCCGGGTAACTGGCTGGGAGTCGATCCGCCGCGGCATGCCCCCTTTGCCGACGAAACCCAGGGGGAGAGCGTCGGCACCGTGAGCGACGGGGACGAGGACGAACCCGACCACCTCCCGGCCCCGGACGAGGCCCCCGCCCGGGACGGTGGTTACGGTGGATGGGGAGACGAGGCCTCCGGCCCCTGGCCCCGTTCGTGAAGCCCGGTAGAGAGCCGATCCTCCCCTGGTGGCCGGCCCGTCCCGAGGGACGGGCCGGTTCTTTCGTCCCCTCTGGTAGACTGGGACGGGATCGAACGCCGGTCCCGAGGGGGTGACTCCTGGTGCGGACGCCGCCGGCGCCGGGCCGTTTCGAGGTGCTCCGCCGCCTGGGAACGGGGGGCAGCGCCGAGGTCCTGCTCGCCCGCGATCGGCAGGGTGGGCGTCTCGTCGCCCTCAAGGTTCCCCGCCCGGGCAGCGCCACGCCTCCCGACCTGGCCGCCGAGTTCGCCCGGGTCTCGTCCCTCGCCCACCCCGGGATCGCGGCGGCCCTCGACTACGTGCCCCCGGAAGAGCCCGGTGGCCCCTGCCTCGTTCTCGAGGCGGCACCGGGAGTGCCCTCCGCGGAAGCCGCCCGTACCGCGGACCCGCGGAGGATCCTGTCCTGGGTGGCCGGCGTCGCCGAGGTCCTGGACTTCCTGCACGGCAGCGGCCTGCTCCACGGGGACCTGAAACCGGAGAACGTCTTCGTCGGGCCGGACGACCTTCCCCGCCTCCTGGACTTCGGTCTGGCCCGCGCACCCGGCGAGCGCGGCGGCGGGACCGTCGCGACGGCGGCCCCGGAGGTGTTGCGCGGGGAGCCCGGGGACGAACGGAGCGACCTGTGGTCTCTCGGGGCGACCCTGGCCTGGTGGCTTTACGGCCGACCTCCGGCGGGAGACACGCTGGCCGTCCGCCTCGCCGGCCTCGACCGGCGGCCGGCCCTCCCGGCCCCCCCCGCCGGGCTCGGCATCGTCCGGGAACTTCTCCGCGCCCTCCTGGCACCCCGGCCGACCGACAGGATCCCGTCCGCCCGCGCGCTGCTCCGTCGGCTCGAGGAGGAAGGGATCCGGCCCCACCCGCGCCTGGTCGACCCGGCCGCCCGGGCACGCTCCCTCCCCCTGGCGGGTCGCGAGGAACTGCTCGAACGCCTGGCCCTCGCCCTCGTGGAAGGCGAGGACGGGGCGCGCTTCGTCGCGCTGGCCGGGCCGGCCGGCGCGGGACACGCCCGCATCGTCGGCGAGCTGGTCCGCAGGGCCCGGCTGGCGGGGCGGCGGGTAATCGTCCACGAGCGCGGGGCCGGACGGCTCGCCACGACCCTGGCCTCGGCCTCCGGGACGCGGGTCCTGGGCGCTTCCCCGGCGGTCCTCCTCGCCACCCTGGCCCGTCGTGCGCCGGGGCTGCTCGTCGTCGTCGAGGCCGCGGACGAACTCCCGGAAAGGGAACGGCGGGAACTGGCGACGTTCCCCTCCCGCCTCGGCGACCGGCCGATCCGGGTCCTGGCCGCGTTCCGGGGGGGCGAGTCCCCGGCGGGATGGGATCGCGAGGACCTCCCACCTCTCGGCGCCCGGGAAATCGGCATCCTGGTCACCCACCTGCTCCCGGGAGCGGCCTGCCCCCGGTCGTTCCTCGAACGCCTGGCCCGGTGGTCCGGTGGCCGGCCGGCGCCGGTGGTCGAACTGGTGCTGGCCGCGGTCCGAGAGGGCAGGGTCCGTCGGGTCGGCGAAGGCTGGGAAATGACCGACCTGGCGGCCTTCCCCCTCCCCGCCCCCCCGGGAGAGGGCTTTCCCACCCGGGCCCTGCCACCTCCCGGGTCTCCCGGGGGTCGGTTCCTCGGCGCCCTCGCGGTGCTCGGACTCCCGTCCTCCCCTCTCGAGGTGGCCCGCACCGCGGGTCTCCCGGCCGCCGACGCCGGGCGCATCGTCCGGGAGCTGCGGCGCGACGGCCTCCTCGATCGCCTGGCCGATGGCCGGGTCTTCCTGCCCCCGGGCGTCGATCCCCTGGTGTCGCCGGACGACCTGCCGCGCCTGCATGCCCGGGCCCTCGCGGCGCTGCGCGGACTCGCCCGGCCCGACGCGGCCGGCGGCGAGATCCCCCGGGCGGCACGCCTGGCGCGGCACGCCCTCGGCGCCGGGCGATCCGTCACCGGGGCACGCCTGGCGGCCCTGGCCGTGGAGCGTGCCCTCCGGGAGGACGAACCCGAGACGGCGGCGGCGATCCTGGCCCACCTGCCGGAAGTGCCGGATGACCTTCCGGCCGCGGCCCGGGCGGTCCTCGAGCGGTGCCGGGGCGACCTGGCCCTCGCCCGGGGCGAGGCCGGGCGTGCGGCGGAGCTGCTGGAGGCGGCGGCCGCGCGCTTCGAGCGGGCAGGCCGGCCCGTGGCCGCGGCCCTCGCCCGCGCGCGGGAAGGACGCGCCCGGGCCGCCAGGGGGGACCTGGCCGGCGCGCTCCGGCTCTTCGGAGCGATTCCGCGGGACGGGTTGCCCCCCGGTCCGCGGGCGGCAATCCTGCTCGAGGAGGGGGTGGCCCTGGCCCTGGCCGGGCGGGCGGACGAGGCGGTCGTCCGCTTCCGCCGCGCCGCACGAACCGTGTCCCCGGGACACCCGGTCCGGGCCCGGGCGGAAGTCTCCCTCGGGAGGGCCCTCGTTCTTGCGGGCCGGGCGGAGGAAGGACTCCCCGTCCTGCGCCGGGCCGACGAGGCGGCGCGCAACATCCCCGCCGTGTTCCGGCCCCTCCTGGTGGCGCGCCTCCAGGGAGAGCTGGCCATCGGCAGGCCCCTCCGGGTCCTGGCCGAGGTCCGGCGTGCGCTCGCCCTCCTGGAGGAGCGGGCGGATGCAGATGGTCTCGCCCTCGTGCACACGCTGGCGGGAGAGGCGCACCGCGCCCTCGGCGAGTGGGAACCGGCCCTGCGGTCGTTCCGGGAGGCGGCGGCCTGGCGGCGGGTGCAGGGGAATCCCGCATGGACCGCCGCGGCCCTCGGTCGGCTGGCCGCGGTGGAGATCCACCTGGGGCTCCTGGACCGGGCACGGCGCCGGCTCGCCGAGGCCCTCCGTCTCCTCGGCCACCGGGCGGCGCCCGCGTACCGGGCGCCCCTCCACGGGCAACTCGCCCGCCTGCTCGCCCTCGCCGGGGACGCCGAGGGAGCGCTTCGATCCGCCCAGGCGGCCCTCGCCCTGGCCCGCCGGGAGACGCCCGAGCGACGGGCGGACGCCCGGGCGGCCCTCGCCCGGGCCCTCGCCGCGGCAGGTCGTCTCGCGGAGGCCGCGACGGCCGCGCGGCGGGTCCTCGACCTGGTCCGGGCAGCGGGGGGCCTCGGCCGGGAGGCCCTCGTCGCCGAGATGCTGGCCCTCCGGGCGCGGCACCTCGCCACCCTGGCGCCGAGGGAGGCCCTCTCCCTCGCCCGTCGCGCGCGGGAGCTGGCGGACCGTGCGGCCGCACCGGATGCCGCCCGGGAGGCGCTGCTGGCCCTGGCCGAGGCCCACGTCCACCTGGACGAGCCCGGGGAGGCCGAGCGGGCCCGGGAAGAGGCCCGGGCCCGGCTCGTGGTCGAGGCGGGTCGCCTCGCTCCCGACCTGGCCGAGGCGTTTCTCTCCCGCCCGGACCGGGCGACGGACGGCCTCGACGTCTCGTCCGCGGGCCAGCGCCTCGACGCCCTTTACGAGATCGTCGCCGAGCTGAACGGGGGCCGGGAACCCCGCGAGGTCATCGAGGTGCTCCTCGACCGGGCCCTGGAGCTCCTGGGGGCCGAGCGCGGCGCGGTCCTCCTCGCACGGCCCGGGGGAGGCCTCGAGGTGGTCCTCTCCCGCCACGTGGAACCGGAGACCGAGCGGGACGCGATCGCCCTGTCCCGAACGATCCTCGACCGTGCCCGGGGCGGGGAGGCGATCCTCGCCGCGGACCCGGCGTCCGACCCCCGCTTCGCCGGTGCCCACTCGGTCCGGATGTTCGCGATCCGGGCGGTGCTGTGCGTGCCGCTCCGCACCAGGACGGGGATGGTCGGCGCCGTTTACGTCGATTCCCGGGCACCCGGCCGGCGATTCACCGGCGAGGACCTTCGCTTCCTCGAGGCCCTCGCCCATCACGCCGCCCTGGCCCTCGAGAACGTCCGGGAACGGCTCCGTCTCGCCGAGGAAAACGAGCGCCTCCGGGCCCAGCTCGACCGGCGAGACCGGCTCGGACCGCTGGTCGGGGCGTCCCCGGCGATGCAGGAGGTCTATCGCAAGATCGAGGAGATGGCCCCGACCGGCTTCCCCGTCCTCGTCCTCGGGGAATCGGGCACCGGCAAGGAACTGGTCGCCCGGACCCTGCACCGGCACGGTCCCGCGCCGGACGGGCCCTTCGTCGCGGTCAACTGTGCCGCTCTGCCCGCCTCGATCCTCGAGTCGACCCTGTTCGGCCACGAGAAGGGAGCCTTCACCGGGGCGGACCGGGCCCGACCCGGCCTCGTCGAGCGCGCGCACGGCGGCACCCTCTTCCTCGACGAGATCGGGGAGCTGCCGCCGGAGATCCAGGCGAAGTTCCTGCGGGTGCTGGAAACCCGCGAGGTCCAGCGGCTCGGTGCCGCCGCGCCGCGCCCGGTCGACTTCCGCCTGGTGGCGGCGACGAACCGGGACCTCCAGGAAGAGGTCCGGGAGGGTCGCTTCCGCGAGGACCTGTACTACCGGCTCGATGTCCTCCGGATCGCCCTGCCCCCCCTGCGGGACCGGATCGAGGATCTCCCCCTCCTGGTCGAGCACCTGCTGGGCAAGCTGGAGGAGAGCTTCGGCCCGCTGCGGGTTCACCCGGAGACGCTGGCCCGTCTCGCCTCGTGGCGCTGGCCGGGGAACGTGCGGGAGCTGGAGAACGTCCTGCGCCGTCTCGCCCTCCGCGCCCGGGCAGGCGTGATCGGACCGGAGGCGCTCGCCGCCGACCCGGAGATGGCCGAGCGGTTCGGCGTCACCGCCGCTCCCGGGCCCACCCGTCTCGAGGAGGCCGAGCGGGAGGCGATCCGCCGGGCGCTGGAGCTGACCCGGGGCCACCGCGAACGCGCCGCTCGCCTCCTCGGCATCGGCCGGGCCACCCTCTTCCGGAAGATCCGCCGCTATGGCCTCGGGGACGTGGGTCGTCTCGATTCGAGACCCCCCCGGAAACCCGACGCAACCCCCTGAGTCACGGCCCCTTCCCGGCGCCGCCGGGAACGCGCCTCCCGGAGACCGAACGGGACCGTCTCGGCATGAGACGATCCTGCGATCCGGCCGCGGGGCTCACCCCGCACCCCCTTCCCGCGATAACCAGCAGTCTGCCCGGGGGTTGCACCTCGCGGACGCGATCGCACGGCGTCCTGGCATGGGTCGTGCTTTGGAAAGGGGCGCCCGGAAAGGCGAGCCCAGCACGCGGGAGCGAGGACCCGCCGGGAGCGCCGGGAGGCCGGGCGCAGGAAGCAAGAAGGAGGCATTCGCTGGAAACAGGATCGTTTCCCGGGCCGCCCGGAGCCCGTCTCCCCGGATACGAGCAAGGGGTGACCAGCAGCCGGGGGCGGGAGGACGGGCAGCCGGGAAACGACAGGAGATGCACAGGGAGGGAAGGAAGGAAGCAGAAGCAGAGGAACTCCCCCAGGACCCCAATCCTGGCCTTCGGCAAGCCAGGCGGCAGGCACCCCGGGACCCCCCTCACCCCCCTCTCACGTGGGGCGCCTGCCGGTCCCGCCCTCCCGTGGGGCCGCGCTCCGAGGCACTTCCGACCCCGCCTCGCCGCGCGGCCCCCACTTTTCCCCGTCGCCCGTTTCGAACGGCCGGTTCCGGCACGTCGCCCACCAGGTGGACGGCGCGTCGGGCGCCGCGGTGCCGTTTCCCGGGGACGTTGGCAGGTCACCCGAAACCTAGCGATCCCCTTGACGGAACCGAAGTCCTTCCGTGACCAGCCGTTCCAGCAGGCGCGACGGGTCGGCGGAGGGAAGGGCGAGAAGCCAGTCGCGGACCCGCGCGGCGGGCAGGCGGCCCGACAGGAAGGCCCGGGCCAGCAGACGGCCCGGCCCCGGGTCGGTGCCGGCTCTCGCGGCGGGGCCGGGATCGATCGCAACCGCCAGGACCTCCGCCAGGATCTCCCGCACGTCCCTCCACGGGGAGGCGGGCAGGAACTCCCCGAGGCCGTCGATTCGACCTCCCAGGGCATCGACCAGGAAACGGCCGGTCTCCCGCGCCACGGCGGCGAGCCGGCGGGGCCGGGCGGCCAGGACCCGCGCCCCGGGGTGCCAGGCCGCCCCGGCACGGTCCAGCCGGTCGAGGAAGGCTTCCACCTCGTCCGGGCCCGCCCCCCCTTCCCGGAGCGCCCGCCGGGCACGACCCCGTTCCCCGTCCCCGAGGACCAGGGGGAACAGGTCGGCGAGCCACGTTCCCGGCGCCACGACCAGTTCCCGGGGGTCGATTCCGACCGTTTCCAGGGAGGCGAGGGCGATCTCGTGGACCAGGAGCCCGGGGTCCGCGAGGGGCGGGGGCGGCTCGCCTCCCAGCCAGCGCGCGTGGACCCGGCCGAGGGCCGCCCGCCGTCCTCCCGGCACGGGCCGGTGGATCGAGAACGCGTCGTTCGCGCGCCGGGGCCCCGGGCCCGGCGGGTCGGTCTCCAGGTCGTGGAAGACCCGGACGACGGTCGCCCCGGGGAACCGGTCCCGCAGCGCCGCCGGCAGGTGCCTCGCCGCCAGGTGGGCCTCGCCCACCACGATCACCGCAGCGGTCCCCGGGAGAGCGCTCGCCAGGTGGACCGCCAGGCGGTCGGCGAAGACCCGGTCCCGGAAGGCCAGGCTCTCCCCCCCACCCCGGGGCAGGACGTCGAGGGGCAGCACCGCCACTCCCAGCTCGCGGGCAAGGGAGAGCAGGCGCAGGACCGGGGCCCACGGGTATCCCCACTCCTCGTCCCACCGGGCACGCCGGCGCAGCTCACCGCCCCCGACGCGCCGGGCGAGCCACCGTTCGAGGTGCCGTCGGTCCCTCGCGGCGAACGCCTCGAGGGCGAGGACCGCCGAGCGCCCCGCCTCCCGCCAGGCCCGGAGCAGCTCCATCGCCGAGCGGCAGGCCCCGGGCAGGGGATGGTACTCGCCGAGCAGGACGATGTCGGCGTCGGCGGCGGCACTCAGCCATGCACCGGCAGGGCAGGTTCGCCAGGGGAGGGATCCGATCTCCTCCGCGAGCGCGGAGAGGTAGGGAAGACGGGCGACCGGGTCGTCGCGCACCGGCCGGTCCGGCTCAACCGGAGTGGTTGCGATCCTCGCCGGCCTCCGGCGGCCGCGGCGGCCCCGCCTCGTCGCCCCGCATCGCCGACCGGAAGTTGCGGATCCCCTCGCCCAGGCCCTTCCCCAGCTCGGGGAGCCGCCGCCAGCCGACCAGGATCACGATGATGAACAGCAGGACCAGCAGCTCGGGGAGACCGAGCGATCCGATGAATGCGAGGGGAGCGGTCACGGGCATCCCTCCTGGGGGCGCCGCCGCTCGGCGGGCCCGGTATCCGGTGTCACGAGTCTACACCTGGATCCTGCGCCGGTCCCCCGCGCGCCTCGTGACCCCCGCGTCGTCCAGGGCCTCGAGGAGCGGGATCGCCCACTTGCGCGTCAGCCCGAAGATCTCCTTGAAACGGGGCACGTCGATCCAGCCGTCCCCCGCGGCCGCCTCCCGGCGCAGTCCCTCGACGACCCGTTCCCACGTCGTGCCGGCGATCCACGCGTCCCCGCGCAGGCGTACGGCCTTTCCCCGCCGGGCCAGGAAGGCGAGGAGCCTCCGCGCTCCACGACCCGGGTCGGCCTGCCGGAGCAGGTCGTCCTCCGGAACGGCCTCGAGGCCGGCCCGCTCGAGGATGGCCAGGATCCGCTCCACCGCCGCTTCCTGCTCCGGGGTCAACCGGGGGTCGTGCCCCGGCAGGCGAACGCTCTCCCGGGTCCAGGCGACCCGGTTCTCCCGGGCCAGCAGGTCGAGGAAGGCGGCAAACTCGTCGGGTGTCCACCGGGAGGCGAACCGCTGCCGGAGAAGTTCCGGGGGCGGCCCCGGCTCGAGGGGTTCGGCCCGGTGCACCTCGCCGAGGTGGGCGACAAGGTCGTTCGCGAGCCCGTCCGCGGCCCCCGGGTCGAGCAGGCGGGTTCCGGCGAGAAGGACGGCCCTTCCCTCCCCCGCGAGGCGCTCCGCCAGGACCCCGGCGGTCTTCCGAGGGATCCCGAGCCGGGGAGAGCGGTCGAGGGGAAATCCCGCGCGGCCCGACCGGGCGACGTGAACCGCCACTCGATCCGCCGGCCCGCCACCGGCAAGGGCCCGGACCTCCCGGACCCAGGCGGCGTCGGCCCGCCGCCAGCGGGGAGGATCGAGGTCGGCGACGGTACCGCCGGCGAGGGTGATCACCGGCGAGTAGCGCCGCAGGATGAACCGGTCGCCGGGCAGGAGGGCCAGGGGCTCCTCGAGGCGCACCTGGAGCACTCCTTCGTCCCCGGGCCCGATCCGGCCCGGCTCGGGCAGGCGCAGCCGGCCGAGCACCTCGGCGGTCCCGTGATGGACCCGGACCCGCATCCCGTGCTCGAGGGAAACCGGCGCGTCGTCGACGACCCGCACCAGGGCATCGAGCACCCGGGTGTCGACCGCCCCCTCCGGGGGAACCAGCACCATGCCGCGGCGCAGCTCGGACCGTTCCACGCCCTGGAGGTTCACCGCGACCCGGGCGGGAGGATCGACCCGTTCCCGCGACTCCCCGTGCACCTGCAGCCCCCGGATACGCGCCGCGGGTCCTCCGGGCGCCGCTACCAGCTCGTCCCCGGCGGCCAGGGGGCCCCCGTGAAGGGTGCCGGTGATCACGGTGCCGAACCCCTTCGCCGCGAAGACCCGGTCGATCGGAACGCGCGGCCACGGACCCTCCTCCCGGGGAGGCAGCTCCCGCGCCACCCGGGCCAGGATGGCGACCAGCTCGTCGACCCCCTCCCCGGTGCGCCCACTCACCCGGACGAGGGGAGCCCCCTCGAGGAAGGTCCCGGCGACCAGTTCCCGGACCTCCTCCTCGGCGAGCGCCACCAGGTCCTCGTCCGCAAGGTCGATCCTGGTGAGGGCGATCGCTCCACCCCGGCTGCCCAGCAGGTCGCAGATCTCGAGGTGCTCGACGGTCTGGGGCATCACGGACTCGTCGGCCGCAACGACCAGGAGCACCACGTCGATGCCGCTCGCTCCCGCGAGCATGTTGTGCACGAACCGCTCGTGCCCCGGCACGTCCACGAACGACAGGACGACGTCGTCCACCCGCCGGTGGGCGAACCCGAGGTCGATCGTGATCCCCCGTTCCTTCTCCTCCCTGAGCCGATCGGGGTCGATCCCGGTGATCGCCCGCACCAGGGTCGATTTCCCGTGATCGATGTGGCCGGCGGTGCCGACGACGACGATGCGCGGCTCGCTGCTCACGGGCGGGCCTCCTCGCCGGCGGTTCCCGGCGCCGGCGGGTGCGGGGCGGACGCCGCGCGGCGGACCGCGGCCACGAGGCGCCCGAGATCGAACGGTTTCGCCAGCACCGGCGGCGAACCGGGGCGGCGCGCCAGGCGTTCCACGAGGGAGAGGTCACCGGTCGTCAGCACGATCCTCGCGACCAGGTGCGGGGCGACCCGTCGGACCTCCTCGACGAGCTCGAGGCCGGTCCGCCGCGGGAGCGAGACGTCGCAGATCACGGCGTCCGGCCGTTCCTCGAGGATCCTCCGGGTGGCCGTCTCGCCGTCGTCGACGAGGGCGACCTCGGCACCGTCGTTCTCGAGGACCTCCCGCAGGAGCGCGGCCACCGCCGGCTCGTCCTCGGCGACGAGCACGCGCCGCCCCCCGAGGGAACCATCCCGGCCGGCCGCCGCACCCGCGGCGGCCCGGGCCGGCCGCGCCGCCCTGCGAGGAAGGCGCACGGTGAACGTCGCCCCCCGCCCGGGAGAGGACTCCACCCCGATCTCGCCCCCGTGGTCCCGCACGATCCCCGCGACGACGCTCAGTCCGAGCCCCGTCCCCTTGCCCTCCGGCTTGGTCGTGAAGAACGGGTCGAACACCCGTCCCTGGACGTCCGGGGGAACCCCCGGGCCGGTGTCCACGACCTCGATCGCGACCGTTTCGTCCCCTTCCGCCCGCAGGCGGATCGTCACCCGGCGTTCCCCCTCGTGTTCCTCGAGGGCATGGATCGCGTTGGTCACCAGGTTGACCAGGACCTGCACGAGGCCGTCGGCATCGGCCTCCACGGCCGGGCAGTCCGAGGCCCCCTCGACGACGAGCTCGACCCCGGCCCGGCGGGCGTGGTAGCCGAGCAGGCCGACCACCTTCTCCGCGATCGCCCCGGGAGACACCGGGCGCCGGGTCGGTTCCTTGGTCCGGGCGAACGTCAGCAGGTCACCGACGATCCGCCGGCAGCGGTCCGCCTCCTCGAGGAGCGTGGCGATCCACTGCCGGCGGTGCTCCGCGTCGGGAGCGGCGGCGAGCATCTGCGCGTATCCCTGGATCGTCGAGAGCGGGTTGTTGATCTCGTGGACGATCCCGCCGACCAGCACACCGAGGGCCGTCATCTTCTCGGCCCGGGCGAGCTGCGCCTGCTGCCGCCGGGCAACGGTGACGTCCTCGAGGACCAGCAGGGCATCTCCCGCACCGTCCCGCAGGGGGACCAGCCGGACCGAGACGACCCGGCCGTTCCGGGGCTCCACCAGGTCGATGGCGGCCCCGGCACCGCACCGTTCCCGCAGCTCCTCGAGGCGCAGCGACCCGAGGGCGGGCAGCCGTTCCCCTTCCCCGGGCCACGCGCCGAGCCGCTCGAGCATCGCCCGGCCCTCCCGGTTGACGAGGCGCACCCGCCCCTCCCGAGACAGGAGCACGACGCCGAGCGGGAGCCCCTCGAAGGCCGCCGCCAGCCGGGACGCCTCCCGCCGGCGCTGGGCGTCCAGCCGGTCCGCCGCCAGGGCCAGCGATCCCTCGACGGTCGCCGCCAGCCGCCGGGCCGCCGCCGGCGGGCGTCCCGGGAACCCGAGCGCGAGCCGGGCGGCTCCGCCACCCCGGGGATCGATCCACTCGCGGGGCGCCTCCCCCTTTCGGCGGGTCCCCCGCCAGGCGAACCGCTCCCCCGCCTCCTCGCGGGAGGCTCCCGCCCGGGCAAGGGCCTCGTCCCCCGCCGGCCCGGGGGGCCAGGCGAGCGCCGCCAGCAGCTCCCCGTCCCGGGCCCGGAGGACGATCGCCCCGGCAACCGGGAGCAGCAGGTCATCCAGGGTGAGCGCGGCGGCCCGGGCCGCCCCGGCGGCATCCACCGCCCGGCCGAGGGCGCGAACCAGCCCGACCAGGGCGGGCACCTCCCTCCCCTCGTCCCCGCGACCCGGCCGGTCCAGGGCCTCGATCCCGGTGAGCAGCCACTCCAGGTCCTCGGCATGGACGGCAGGGATCTCGCCCGAGAGCCCGGTGTCCGCGAGGACGAGGCGGGCCCGGGGCGGGTCGCCCACCGGGAGAGAGACCCGGCGGCCGGCGCCCAGGGACCAGAGCAGGTCGTCGAGCGCGTCCCCCCGGCCGGCGGGCAGGAGGACGACGTCCTCGCCGGCCCCGGCGACCTGCCCCGGGAGGGGTGGAACGGCCAGGGCGCGGAACCGCTCCCCGTCGCGCCGGAAGAGGACACAGCCGGACGGGGCGGGCATCACGAGGGCGACGAGGGACGCGGGAGGGTCGACCGCCGCGAGCCACGCGGCGAGGAGCCCGCGCGGGTCCCGCGCGACGAGCAGGTCCCGGGCGTTCCTTCCGGTCCAACCGGTCCGCGCCACGTGCGTCTCCCTTCGCCGCGCAGGGCGCGGCGCCGCCATTGTAGTCGGGCCGGGAGACCGGAAGGAACGGCGCGCGCCGGTTTCAATCCCGGTCGCGGTCGTCGCGACGATCGCGGGTGGACGCCGCCCGGCGCAGGGGCGCCCGGAACCCGCGCGGCCGGCTGAACATCCGCCGGAGGCGCTGCTTGGCCTGGGTCTCGATCTGGCGGACCCGTTCCCGGGAGATCCCCATCTTCTCGCCGATCTGCTTCAGCGTGAGCACGGGGGCGCCGTCGAGGCCGAACCGGTGCCGGATGACCATCTGCTCCTGCTCGGAGAGGTAGCGCAGCGCCTGGGAGACGAGGCGCGTTCCCTCCTGCTTGAGCAGGCGATCCTCGGGACTCTCGCTGTCGTGGTCGACGAGGAAATCGGAGACCGGCGTCTTCTTCTCCTTGCCGACCGTGTCGTCGATGGAGACCTCGCGCCGGTTCACCTGGAGCACCTGGTCGACCTTCCGCAGGGAGACGTCGAGCCGGTCGGAGATCTCGTGCCGCTGGGGCTTGCGGCCCAGTTCGCGTCGCAGGGAGCGTTCCGCCTCGCGAACCTGGCGGATCTTCTTCATCTGGTAGGTCGGCACCCGCACCAGGTTGACCTGGTCGGCCAGCGCCTTGAGGATCGACTTCCGGATCCACCAGATCGCGTAGGTGATGAACTTGGTTCCCTTCGAGGGGTCGTACCGGCGGGCCGCCTCGATCAGCCCCAGGTTCCCCTCGTTGAGCAGGTCCTCGAGGGGAAGGCCCAGGTTGCGGTACTCGTTGGCGACCTTGACGACGAAGGAGAGGTTCGACGCCACCAGGTGCTCGAACGCTTCCGGGTCACCCTCGCGCACCCGGCGGGCGAGCTGCTGCTCCTGTTCCTTCGTCAGCAGGGGATATTCGCGGATCTCGGTGAAGTAGCGGCTGAGGACCGTCTTGTCGGTGTTGGGCTCGCCCATGCTGCTCCCGCGCTCCGCCCGCGCGTCGCCTTCCGACTCCGTGCCGGAAGCCGACTCCACGGGCGTCCTCGACGTCGCCGAGGATGCGTCCCGGGACTCGTCGCGCCTGCGCTTCCTGCGACCAGCCACCCGTTGCCTCACCCCGGACCCGGCGTCAGGCCACCGGGCCCAACCAACCCCCACGACCCCCCACAGGTCGTACCGACGCGGGTGGCGTTCGATCCCTTTCGGACGGGTTCACGCCTCGAAACCGCCCTCCCGGAGAAGAGCCTTCCCCACGCTGGCAAGGATCAATCTGGCCGCAAGTCGGGGATCTTGTCAACACCCCCCGAAAGGACGGTCACCTTACGAAAGGATTAGCCGCCCCGTCAATGCCACGGATCCCGGTCGTCCCGGACGACGCGAAAGCGCCGCCTGCGGCGGATCCCGAGGGCGGCGAGGGTGGGCCCCCAGCCCCGCCACCAGCCGATGTACAGGAACCCGGCCAGGGCGCCACCGAGGTGCGCGAAGTGGGCGATCCCGCCGCCGGCCGCACTGACAGCTCCCCACAGGTCGAGCACCATGTAGATCAGCGCCATCGTCCGCGCCCGGATCGGGAACGGGAGAGGAAAGATGAAGACCATGCGGTCCGGGTAGAAGAGCGCAAACGCGAGGACGATGCCGAGCACCCCTCCCGAGGCCCCGATCACGCCGACGGGGTTCCCCACGAGGAGGCCGACCAGGACGTGAGCGAGTCCCCCCCCGACCACGCAGACGACGAAGTAGACGAGCAGCCGGCGGGATCCGAACAGGCGCTCCACGTCCCCCCCGAACATCCAGATCCCGAGCATGTTCATCAGCAGGTGCCAGAGCCCGCCGTGGAGGAGCGCGTACGTGACGAGCTGCCACGCGTAGCCGTGCAGGACCCCTGCCGGCGTCAGGGCCAGCCAGCGATCGACCGTCCACCTCCCCAGGAACGGGTAGAGGACGATCCACTGCAGGGCGAAGGCGATCCCCAGGGTCCAGAGGATCCGCCGAATCATCGGGGTAACGGGAGGAAAGGCGAAGGACATGCCTCCGCCGCCGATCGGCGCGCCGCGGTTCCAGCTCATGGGGGCATTATAGGGTTCGTCGGCGGCTACTCCTCCTTCTCGATCTCCACTTCGATCGTGCCGTCGGTGCGGTGGACGTACAGCCAGGCGCGGCCCGCGAAGAAGGTTCCCCTCTCGCGACCCGTGGCTCCCTTCCCCCGGCGGCACCCGCTCTTGCCCGCGAGGCCACAGGCGAACGTGTACTTCTTTCCCCCGGCGCGGAGTACCCAGCGGTACGCCCACGGCCCCGAGACGTTGACGACCTCGGCCGTCAGCTCGTTGGCACCATCGGCGAGGAGCGGGGCCAGGTCGAACCACTCGGCCTCGAGCTCCGCCGGCGCCGCGACCTCCCGCCCGTCGAGGTAGAGGTGGACCTCGTCGTCGGCGGCGAGGACGCGGACCTTCGCATCGAGGGGAGGCAGTTCCTCTTCTCCGAGCTCGATCCGGGCCACCTCGCGCCGCGGGATCTCCCGGCGCTCGTCCCCCGGCAGCTCCACGACGAGGAGCTCCCGGTCGAGGGAGAGGACGTACCCGGAGAGCTCGCTCCCGTCCCGGAGAACGACCCGGTCCGTCGATGCGGACGTGACCGGCACGACGGCCAGGAGCAGCACGGCGATCGCGAGGGCGGCAGGGAGACGGTGGGGCGACGAACTCGGTCGATGCATGGCGGACCTCCCGGGAAACGCGTCCCGGACCGGGGAGGCACGCGCGGGCGAGGCGGCCCGGCGCCGATCGGCTCCCGTAGGATGCGAGCCGGGCCCCCGCGGTCCCGGGAGACCATGATGGCAGCTTCCCCGTTCCCCGGCACGACCCTCCCGCGAAACCTCCCGCGACCCGTCCCGGTCATCCTCGCCGGGGGGTGGGCCGGGGATGAGGACGGTACCCCGCGCCTCCCCCGGGGCCTCGCCGAGGCCGCGGTGCTCCGGCTTCCGCGGGGCGGTCGCCACGTGCTGAGGGCGGACGGCCGCGAGTGGCTCGTCGCTCCCGTCGAGGGCCCGGTCCCCGCCCTCGCGGTCGCGCCACTGCCGGGAAACGCGCCGGGGGAACGGCGGCGCTGGCTCCGGGCGTGGCTCCCCGTCCTGTCGGAACGGCTGCGGCGCCGGGCGGAGGCGGACCCGTGGTTCGTGCCCCTCGCGTCTTCCCCGTCCCTCGGGCCCGTCGTCTCGTCCCTCGCCCGGGCGGCGGCGACGTCCCTGCCGGTCCTGCTCGGCGGGGAATCCGGGACGGGCAAGGAGGTGATCGCGGCGGCCCTCCACGCGGCCTCCGGGCGGCCCGGGCCGCTGGTCGCCGAGAACTGCGCCGCCCTTCCCGCCGGGCTGCTGGAGGCGGAGCTGTTCGGCGTGCGGCGCGGGGCGTTCACCGGTGCCCACAGGGACCGGCGGGGACGATTCCTGGCGGCGCACCGGGGAACCCTCCTCCTCGACGAGATCGGCGAGCTTCCCCTTCCCCTGCAGGCCAAGCTGCTGCGCGTCCTCGAGGAAGGGAGCATCCGCGCGCTGGGGGATGACCACCCGCGTCCCGCGGACGTTCGGGTGATCGGTGCCACCCGCGCCGACCTGCCCCGGATGGTCCGCGAGGGCGGGTTCCGCGAGGACCTCTACTGGCGCCTCGCCGGGATCGAGGTCGTCCTCCCGCCCCTCCGGGAACGCCGGGGAGACCTGCCCTGGCTGGTCGCCGCCCTCCTGCAACGGGTGGCGGCCGAGGGGCTCGGCCCGGGCCGCCACCTCTCGGCGGACGCCCTGGCCGCCCTGGAAAGCCACCCGTTTCCCGGCAATGTCCGGGAGCTGCTCCAGGTGCTTCGCCGGGCGGCGATCCTGGCGACCGGCCCGGTCGTGTCCGGCCGGACGATCCGGGAGGCCCTGGGCCGCGACCCGGGGGAACGCGCGGGAGTCGATCTCCTCGCCGGGGAACGGGAGCGGGTCCGGAAGGCGCTGGCGGAAGCCGGCGGGAACAAGTCCCGGGCGGCCCGTCTCCTCGGCTGGTCGCGCCAGCGGCTCTACCGCAGGATCGCCGCTCTCGGGCTGACCGACCCGGCGCCTACGGGTTCCCGGGGAACGACGTCTCGCGGGCGAGGCCGACCAGGCGGTCGAGGAGCCGCGGGTAGGGAAGCCCCGTGGCCTCCCACAGGCGCGGGTACATGGAGATCGGGGTGAACCCGGGGAGCGTGTTGACCTCGTTGACGACCAGCGTGCCGTCCTCGCGGGAGAGCAGGAAGTCCACCCGCGCCATGCCGCGCAGGGCGAGGGCCCGGAACGCGGAGAGGGCCAGGGCGCGCACCCGCTCCGCCAGCTCCCGCGGGAGCGGCGCCGGCACGAGGAGCTTCGACGACGGGTCCTCGTACTTCGCCTCGTAGTCGTAGAACTCCCGGGACGGGACGATCTCCCCGGGCACCGACGCGGCGGGTTCCAGGTTGCCGAGTACGGCGACCTCGATCTCCCGGGCACCCGGCACCGCCACCTCGACGACGACCTTGGGGTCGACCTTCCGGGCCGCGGCGAGGGCGGGGACGAGCCCCTCCGGACCGTGCACCTTGGCGATCCCGACGCTCGACCCGGCCCGGGCCGGCTTGACGAACAGCGGGTACCCGAGGGCTTCCACCGCGGCGCGGCAGGCCTCCGGGTCGTCGAGGACCGCCCCCTCGAGCACCGTGTCCCGGACCACGGGCAGGCCCTCGGCGGCGAGCATCCGGCGCGCCCGGTCCTTGTCCATCGCGAGGGCCGACCCGAGGACACCGGGCCCGACGAAGGGAATCCCGGCCAGCGTGAAGATCCCCTGGAGGGTCCCGTCCTCGCCTCCCGGTCCGTGGACGATGGGAAAGGCGACGTCGAGGGGCGGGCTCGCGGGACGCCCCGTCGCCTCCTCCCGGAGCCGCCGGTCCGCCGGCGAGGCCGGCCATCGGACGGGAGTTCCCTCCCCGCGGTCGAGTCCCCCGGCGAGCAACCCCTCGTCGCCGACCCGCGGGGTTCCCCCCCGGTCGATCCCGACGAGGACGACCTCGTACCGGTCCGGGTCCAGGTGCTCGAGGATCCCCCGGGCGGAGACCAGGGACACGTCGTGCTCGGGGGACGCTCCGCCGAAGACCAGGGCGAGGGTCAGGCGCTCCACGGGTCCTCCTCCTCGGGAACCATCATGCCCCGCCGAGCAGCCGCCGCTCCAGCTCTCCGAAGACCTCCCGGGGCGCCCGGAGGGAAACCCGCAGGCGGTCGTCACCGGCGGCGAAGACGTCCCGGATCTCGGCGACCCGGTCGAGCCAGGCGAGCAGGTCTCCCCGTTCCACGGGGAGGGAAACCTCCCCGGCGAGGGCCCGGCCGAGGAGCCGGTCGAGGAGGGCCTCCCGCAACCGGTCGAGCCCTTCCCCGTTGCGGGCGGAAACGACCAGGGCATCCGGCTCCCGCGTGCGGATTCCCTCGACGGTCTCCCGCGGCACCAGGTCGGCCTTGTTCCACGCGACGATCCGGGGCCGGGCACCGAGGCCCGACGCCTCGAGCACGCGCTCCGTCACCTCGCGCTGCCGCTCGGCCGCCGGGTGGGAGAGATCGAGGACCAGGACGAGCAGGTCGGCCTCGTCCGCCTCGGCGAAGGTGCTGCGGAAGGAGGCGACCAGGTGGTGGGGCAGCTTGCGGATGAACCCGACCGTGTCCTTGAGGAGCACGGTCCCCCGGGGCGGGGCCTCGAGCCGGCGCACCGTCGGGTCGAGGGTGGCGAACAGCCGGTCCTCCACGCGGACGTCCCCCCGGACCAGGGCGTTGAAAAGGGACGACTTCCCGACGTTCGTGTAGCCGACCAGGGCCGCCTGTGGCAGGCCCCGGCGGGCCCGGCGACGCACCGCCCGGCCGCGGTCGAGGCGCGCCAGCTCGCGGCGAAGCCGATCGATTCGCCGGCGAATCATCCGTCGGTCGAGCTCGATCTGCTTCTCTCCCTCGCCCTTCGTCCCCCCGGGGCCGCCGCCGACCTGGCGCGAGAGATGGGTCCATCGCCCGGCGAGGCGCGGAAGCAGGTACTCGAGCCGCGCCAGCTCCACCTGGAGCCGGGCCTCCCGGCTGCGGGCATGGATCGCGAAGATGTCGATGATCACGCCCGCCCGGTCGACCACCGGCAGGCCGCAGGCCTTCTCGAGATTCCGCACCTGGGCCGGGGACAGCTCCTCGTCCACGACGATCACGGCGGCGTCCAGGGCGCGGGCCACCTCGCCGATCTCCGCCGCCTGGCCGCGGCCGACGAAGGTCGCGGGATGCACGCGTCGCAGGGGAAGCACGGCCCGGCCCGCCTCGTGGAAGCCGGCGGTGTCCACGAGGGACGCGAGCTCGGCCAGGTGTTCCGCCACCTCCGCCTCGGTCCGGCCGGGGAGAATCGCCCCGACCAGGTAGGCACCGCCCCGGTCCCCGTCCGCGGCCCTTCCGAGAATGCCCCCGTCCGGCTCCATCGCGTCCCGTTACGGTCGTGCGCCGGCGAGCCAGTCCGCCACCCTGTCCGGCGGAGGAGTGTCCTCGCCCCGCCACAGGACCCGCCCCGCGGGCCCGACGGCGACCAGGGCCGGGACTTCCCGGACCTCGAAGCGCCGCTCGAGGCGGCGCTCACCGTCGAAGACGAGGGGGCCCTCGAACCCGTTCTCCCGGGCCCACCGGGAGAACGCGTCCTCGTCCTCCCGGGAGGCGAGGCCGACCAGGACCACCTCGAACCCCCGGCGCCCGTGGCTCGCGGCGAGACGCCGCAGGCCCGGGACCAGCTCCTCGCAGGGACGGCACCAGCGCGCCCCGAAGACGAGGAGAACGACCCGGGGTTCCTCGCCCACCCGGAGCGTGCGCCCCGCGAGGGTCGTCAGGGTGAACGCGTCCCCCCCCCGACCTCCCGCCACCGCCAGGGCGGCGAGGAAGAGCACTGCGGGGAGAAGGACACGGAGCGGGTGGGCGGCGAGGCGCCGGGAACGGAACCGGGTCACCACCGCTGCCAGCCCTGCCAGAAGAACCAGGCCGCCAGGACCAGCATGACGACCCCGATCACCTTCTTGAGGGTGACCATCCAGGTGCCGGGACGCGGCAGGCTGGCAGCGAGCCCGGAGAAGATGCCGAGGACGAGGAAGAGCAGCCCGAGTCCCAGGCTGAACGACAGCATCGCCACGATGCCGAAGACCACCCGCTGCTGCTGGGCGACCATCGCCGCCAGGGGGAAGACGATCGGCGCCGCGCACGGAGCGGCGACGATCGCGGAGGTCGCCCCCATCGCCACGGCCCCGAACATCCCCTGCTTCGGACCGGTGCCCATCCGGTCGAGGATGAACGACGGCACCTGGATCTCGAACAGCCCGAACATCGACAGCCCGAACACGCCGAGCACCAGGCCGACGAAGGCATAGCCCCAGAAGGTCTGGGTGAGGGAGCCGAAGGGCCGCCCGAGGAGCAGCGCGGCCAGCCCGAGGCCGGTGTAGACGATCGCCATCCCGGCCACGTACAGCAGGGACCGCACGACGACGCGGCGCCGCCGGCCGCTCGCCGCCGCCCCGGCCTCCACCGCCGCGGTCTCGGCGCCGCCCATGTAGGCGACGACGATCGGGATCATCGGGTACACGCAGGGGGTCAGGGAGGCGAGGATCCCCGCCAGGAAGAAGATCGCGAGGGCCAGCGGGTCGGAGGCACCGGTGAGGGTGCCGGCGAGCCGGTCGGAAAGCCCGCCGATCCACTGCTCGAACCCCTCGAGGGGGCCCGCCCCCAGGAGGGCGAGGATCGCCGGAACCACGGGTCAGCCCTCGAGGAGCTTGTCGAGCTGGGCGGCGATGTCCCCGTAGGGCCGGTTGCCGATCATCTGGCCGACCACCTGGCCGTTCTTGAAGAAGAGCAGGGTCGGAACCGACGTGATCCGGTACTGCATCGCCAAGCCCCGGACCTGGTCGACGTCGCCGTACAGGAACTTCACCTTGCCGGCGTAGTCCTGGGCGAGCCGCTCGAGGGTGGGCGCCAGCATCTTGCACGGCGCGCACCACTCGGCGGAGAAGTCGACGACCACGGGCACGTCGGACTTGAGGACCTCCGTCTCGAAGCTGGACTCGGTGACAGGGGGCAGGTTGGCCATCTCGCTGGATCTCCTTGCGTTTCCTGGGTGATTCGAGGCTTCCGGTCGGCCCCGGGAGCCTCCCGGGGCTCCGCGGATGATAGCACCCGCCGGGTTGACCCGCCCGGCACCGGGGCCGACGTTTGCCGTGGACGGCCGGGAGGACGACACCATGGACGGGAACGCCCGCTGCCCCCGGTGCGGGGCCCCCCTCGAGCGGAGTCAACCGGACCCGCTCGCCCGCTGCCCGTGGTGCGGCTGCCTCCTCGCCACCCGGGCGTGGCCCGCCGAGCGGCTCACCGCCCGCCCCCGGCTGGACGCGCGGGCCGCCCGCTCCCGGGTGGCCCGTTCCCTGGCGCGCCGCGGCCTCGAGTGGATCCCGGGCCCGCCCGTCCTGACCTGGTTCCCCTTCGCTCCCTCCCGGGATCCCCGGCGACCGTACGAACCCCTCTCGACCATGCCCCCCCTCCTCGCGCGGGAGTGGCGCCCGTCCGGCGCCGACCTGGTCGCCGGGGCGGGGACGGCGGCGGACGACGGCAGCGCCGCCCGGGTCCCCGCGTCCCACCCGGTCCCCGCCGGGGAACCGGTGATCGAGTACCCCTTCTGGCGCGTTCCCCTCCGCCAGGAGGGCGAGGATTCCGCCGCCTGGTGCGACGCGGTGGACGGCCAGGTGATCCTGCCGGAGGAACTGGCGGCGGCGGGGTCGGCGGCGCGGCGCGAACCGCTGCGGCGCTGGACCCTCTTCTGCGTGCTGGCCGGGGGACTCGCCGGCCTGCTCCTGCCCGTCCCCTGGTCCCTGTTCGTCGCGGGAGCCGCCGGGGGGTGGCTCTACTGGAGGACCTCCCGGTGGTGATGGCCACGCCACCGGTCGCGGATTCCGTCACCGCCCTTTCCTGCCCCCGATGCGGGGGCACACCGGTCTTCGAGGGGACCCCGGGACGGCTGGCGCGGTGCTCGTCCTGCGGCGTTCTCGGCCGGATCGACGATCCCGAGGGAACCGGCCGCGTCGTGGTCGAACCTTCCCTCGCGCCCGCCGTGGCCGCCGATCGCCTGGCGCACGAGCTGGGCCGCCGCGGGGAGACCGATCCCCTCTCCCTCCACGGGACCGAGCTGCTCTACGTGCCGTTCTGGAGGATCGAGACCCTGCTGGTCGGAAGGGTCCGCGGGCGCCGGGTCCGGCGGGAGAAGGTCCTCGAACAGGTCTGGCTCGAGGACGGGCAGGTGGCCTGGACGCACCGGGAAAGGGCCGCCGGCGAGGAGGACGTGGACCAGGAGGTCCAGCGGGTTCACGTCGCCCTCGTCTCGGCGTGTCCCCTCGAGGAGCACGGCCTGCCCACCCTGGACCGGCATCGCCAGATGGGAGCCGGGCTCGCCCTCGACCAGCGCCTCGAGACCCTCGGCCGCCTGGTTCCGTTCGACCCGGCGATCCGGAAGCGGGCGACGGTCCTCGATCCCCTGGTGCCCCGGCCCGTGGCCGTCGAGGAGGCGGCCGCGCTCCGGGTGGGCTGGATCGACGGGCTCACCCGGGAGCTGCTGCCCGGTGCCCAGGTGGAGACCGTCGTGCTCGCCGAGGACGTGCTGCTCACCTGGTACCCGCTCGTCCTCTGCCGGTTCCAGGTGGGTCACCGGCGGGGTTCCGCCCTGGTCGACGCCGTCACGGGCAACGTGGCGGCGGTGCGGCTCCCTCCCCGGGATACCCTGCCGCTGGACCTGCGCCTCGTCGGGACCGTCGCCCTCGGGACCACCTGGCTCGTCGGTTCCCTCGCCCGTCTCGCCCTCCTTCCCCCCGCGTGGCTGTCCGGGCCCGGCGCGGCGGATCTCCGCGCCCGCCTGCTCTTCGCCGCCGGGCTGGTGGGCGCCGGTGTCGCGGCGGGGCTCCGGTCTCTCCTGAAGCAACTGGAGGCATGACGACGATGACCGCGCCGCGTTTCGTTCCCCTCACCTGCCCGACCTGTTCCGGGAACCTCCTCGGGCGCGCCCAGGACCGGGTCGCCTTCTGCACGTCGTGCGCCCGCGGCTACCGGGTCGACGGGGACGCGATCACCACGGTGCCGGTACTGGTCGCCGGGGACGCGCGGGAGGCCGACCTCGCCCTGCCGTTCTGGCGGCGCGGTTCCCTCGCCTGGCCCGCCTTCACCAGCGCACGCCCCCTGCTCCTCGCCCGCACGGTGAGCCTCCACCTGGCCGAGTGGCCGATCGCCCCGATCGGGGGCGCTCCCTGGCCCCTCGGGGCGCGGCTCGCCCCGGAGACCTTCGAGCAGGCCCTGGTCTTCGCCGGGCTCGACGCCCCCTCGGCCGGGGCCCCCCTCGAGCTCGTCGCGGTGGCGGTCCGGCACGTCGACAGGCGCTGGCACCTGCCGGGCGAGTGCGCCGTGCTCTACCCCGACGACGTCCTCGAGGGGACCGCCCTCCTCGAGGCGGCCCTCGCCCGGCCCTGATCCCGCCCCCCGAGTCGCGGTAAGATGCGCCGCCGGGGTCGCGCTCCCGGCCGGGGGGCGCGGCCCGGGGCGGTGGCCGCCCGGGGAGCGCGGCGGCACACGCGGGAGATCCCGATGGGCACGAGCGGCCGGGAAGACCTCCGGGAGACCCTCGCCCGGGCGAGGCGGGTCGGCGTCCTCACCGGGGCGGGGATCTCCGCCGAGTCCGGTGTGCCCACCTTCCGGGGGGAGGACGGGCTCTGGCGCGGCCATCCGCCGGAGGAGCTGGCGACGCCCGAGGCGTTCCGGCGCGACCCGGCCTTCGTGTGGGAGTTCTACGACTGGCGTCGCACGCTGCTCGCCGGCTGCCGCCCGAACCCGGCCCACCGGGCCCTCGCCGAGCTCGAGCGCATCAGGCCGGGGACCACGGTGATCACCCAGAACGTGGACGGCCTTCACCAGGAGGCGGGCAGCACGCGCGTGATCGAGCTGCACGGGAACATCTGGCGGGTCCGCTGCATGAGGGGCTGCCCGGAGACGATCGACCGCCGCGCCCCGCTGCCGCGCCCCCTTCCCCCGCGCTGCCGCTGCGGGGCGCTGCTGCGGCCCGGCGTCGTCTGGTTCGGCGAGACGCTGCCGCCCCGCGCCCTCGCCGAGGCCGACCGGGTCGCCCGCGAGGCCGACGTCTTCCTCGTCGTCGGGACCTCGGGAGTGGTCGAGCCGGCCGCCTCCCTCGCGCGGATCGCGTGGTCCGCGGGGGCCCGCGTCGTCGAGATCAATCCCGAGCCCACCCCCCTGTCTTCCATCGCCCACGACGTGTTCCGGGAACCTGCCAGCCGCGTCCTCACCCGTCTCGTCGGAGGTCTCGAAGCGCCATGAAACACCTGCACGTCGATCCGATCGGCGGCCTCGCGGGCGACATGTGGCTGGGGCTCCTGCTCGACCTCGGCCTCGATCCCGCCGTCGTCACGTCCCTCCCGGAACGGCTCGGCCTCGACGGGGTCGAGGTCCGGGTCGAGGAGACCCGCCGGGGCGCCTTCGTCGCGACCCGCGTTCGCGTGATCGTCCGCGGCGAGGAGGAGCCCCCCGCGGAACCGCTCGAGGAAAGCGGGCACGGGCATGATCACCACGGGGGCCCCGGGCACCACCACGAAGGCCACGGGCCTTCCCGCTCCCACGATGCCGGCCATCACGCCGACCACGGGGACGGGCATCACCACCACGGTCACGGCCGGACCCTCGCCGACGTCCTCTCCGTGCTGGAGCGGGCCCGGTTCCCCGCCCGGGCGGACCGGCTTGCGCGGGCGGCGATGGAACGCCTCTTCGCCGCCGAGGCCCGGGTGCACGGCGCGACGCCGGGGACCGTCCACCTCCACGAGGCCGGGGCGGACGACGCCCTCGTCGACGTGCTCGGCACGTGCCTCGGGATCGCGGAGCTGGGGATCGAGAGCGTGAGCTGCTCGGCGCCGGTGCGGGTCGGGGGCGGAACCGTCCGGTGTGCCCACGGGGTGCTGCCGGTCCCGGTGCCGGCCGTGGTCGAGATCCTGCGGGGCGTCCCGCTCGCCGGGGGGCCCGTGGAACGGGAGACGGTGACCCCGACCGGTGCCGCCCTGTTGATGGCACTGGAACCGGCGTTCGGCCCGTTGCCCGCGATGCGCCTCTCGCGGGCGGGCAACGGCGCGGGCACGCGCGAGGACCCGGTGGTCCCCAACGTGCTGCGGGGCCTGCTCGGGGAGACGGACGCGGGGCCGGCGGAGCGGGAGGTCGCCGTGCTCGAGACGGCGGTCGACGACATGCTGCCCCAGGACATCCCGATCGTCGTCGAGCGACTCCTCGAGGGCGGCGCCCTCGACGCGATGGTCACGCCCCTCGCGATGAAGAAGGGTCGGCCCGGGTTCCTGTTCACGGTGATCGCCGACGCCGGCCGGGAACAGGAGCTGGCGGAGCTGCTGCTGCGGGAGTCGACCACCCTCGGGGTGCGGATCCGCCGGGAGCGCCGCCTCGAGTGCCTGCGGGACCACGTGGCGGTGGAGACGCCGTGGGGTATCGTGCGGGTCAAGCGGGCCCTCGACCGGGAGGGCCGGGCGGTGAAGGCCCGGGCGGAGTTCGAGGACTGCCGGACGGTGGCCCGCCAGGCGGGCGTGCCCGTCGACCGGGTACGGCGGGCGGCGGAGACCACCCTCGAGGACGACGCCCGGGAAGACACGTAGGGGCGGCCGGAAGGCCGCCCGGGCGCCGCGGAGCGGCGCCGGGGAGACCAGGAAACGATGGCCGGACCGCGCACCTTCTACGTCACGACGCCGATCTACTACGTCAACGACCTGCCCCACATCGGGCACACGTACACCACCGTGGTCGCCGACGCCCTCGCCCGCTTCCACCGGCTGGCCGGGGACGACGTCTACTTCCTGACCGGCACGGACGAGCACGGCCAGAAGATCGAGCGCGCGGCGAAGGCCCGCGGGATCTCCCCCCGGGAGCTCGCCGACGAGGTCGTCGAGAACTACCGCAGGCTCTGGCCGGCCCTCGCCATCAGCCACGACGACTTCATCCGGACGACCGAGGAGCGGCACCGCAGGGGAGTCGAGGCGCTCTTCGCCCGGATCCGCGAGAACGCACCCGACGCGATCTACAAGGGGAAGTACGTCGGCTGGTACTGCACCGGTTGCGAGAGCTTCTACCCGGAGAACCAGGTGGTCGACGGGAAGTGCCCGGAGCAGGGTCACCCGGTGGAGCGGGTCGAGGAGGAGTCCTGGTTCTTCCGCCTCTCCGCCTTCGGCGACCGGTTGCTCGAGCTGTACGAGGCCCACCCGGAGTTCGTGCTGCCCGAGACGCGCCGCAACGAGGTCCGGTCGTTCGTCGCCGGCGGCCTGCGAGACCTCTCGATCTCCCGGAGCCGCTCGAAGGTCTCCTGGGGGCTGCCCTTCCCCGGCGACCCGGACCACGTGGTCTACGTCTGGTTCGACGCCCTGACGAACTACGTCTCCGCCCTCGGGTTCGGGGACCCGGCCGGGGCTCCCCTCTACGAGCGGTACTGGCGGGAGGCGCCGGACGCCACGGTCCTGCACCTGGTCGGCAAGGACATCCTGCGCTTCCACGCGGTCTACTGGCCCGCCTTCCTGATGGCCGCCGGCCTGCCCCTCCCGACGACGATCTTCGGCCACGGCTGGTGGCTGCGGGACGAGTCGAAGATGTCGAAGACGAAGGGGAACGTGGCCCGTCCCGGGCCCCTGCTCGAGGACTTCGGCGCCGACGCCCTGCGCTGGTTCCTGCTCCGGGAGATTCCCCTCGGCCACGACGGCAACTACTCCGACGAGGCGGTCCTCGATCGAACCAACTCGGACCTCGCCAACAACATCGGGAACCTCTTCTCCCGGGTCGTGGCCCTGGTCGCCAAGGGGGAGAAGGGGACGGTCCCGGCGGTGGAGCCCTTCTACGACGACGAGCTGGGCGAGGCGTCGCGGGAGGTGCGGGAGCGCTACCGGGTCGGCTTCGAGGCGTGCGACCCGGCGGCCGCGCTCCGCGCGCTCACCGACCACGCCGACGCCCTGAACCGCTACCTGGTGCGGCAGGAGCCCTGGCGGCGGAAGGGCCGCGAGGAGCACTGCTCCCGCGTGCTGCGCACCGTGGTCGGCGAGCTCGCGCACCTGGCCCTCCGGCTCCACCCGGCGATGCCCGGCGCGGCCGCCACGTTCTGGCGGGCGCTCGGCCTCGGCGACGACCCGGCGGAAGAGATCGCCGCCGGCAAGGACCTGCTGGCGGTGGACGACTGGGCGGTCGGCGGCAACACGGTCCGGGGCCCCCTCCGGGTGTTCCCGCGCCTCGACAAGAAGAAGGTCCTCGGCGTGGCGGCCGTGGAAGGCGGCGACGCCGGGCAGGGGCCACGGAAACCCGCGAAGGAAGCCGGCCCGAAGGAGCGACGGGAAGGCGGGCAGGAGACGGACGAGGGCGCCGGGGTCCTCACGATCGACGAGTTCTTCCGGGTGAAGCTGCGGACGGCGAAGGTGATCGCGGCGGAGCCCCACCCGAACGCGGACAAGCTGCTCCGGCTCGAGATCGACCTCGGGGACGAGAAGCGCCAGCTGGTCGCCGGGATCGCGAAGGCGTACCGGCCGGAAGACCTGGTCGGGCGGACGATCGTCGTCGTCGCCAACCTCAAGCCGGCGAAGCTCCGGGGGCTCGTCTCCGAGGGGATGCTCCTCGCGGCCACCGGCCCGGACGGCGTGCCCCGCCTGCTGGTGCCCGACGGGGACGTCCCGCCCGGCTCCCCCGTCTCCTGACCGGAAAACGGGCCCGGCGGCGAAACGCGGCGTATCTTGCCCCCGTGATGCGCCGGGTCCTCGCCGTTCTCGTCGTGGTCGCCCTCGCCGCCCCGCCGGCGGCGGCGGGCGCCCGTGTCCTCTTCGACGCCTCCCACCGGGAGAACGCGGGAAACGCCGACTGGGTGATCGACGCGGACTCCTGGGACCTCCACCAGGAGCACTACCCGTGCGGGGAGTGGGAGGACGAGTCCCACGCCCAGCGCTTCCCCACCCCCGCGCCTTCCACGATCGGCCCGGACGACCCGGAGACGACCTGGACCGGCGGGATCTCCGCCTTCGGGATCGACCTGGTCAAGCTCGGGTACGAGGTCGAGACCCTGCCGGTCGAGGGCGAGATCACGTACGGCGACCCGGGCAATCCCCAGGACCTGGCGAACTACGACGTCCTCGTCCTCCCCGAGCCCAACCGGCCGTTCACGCCCGGCGAGATCGACGCGATCCGCCGCTTCGTCCGCGAGGGCGGGGGAGGTCTCTTTCTCATCGGTGACCACCAGACCTCCGACCGGGACTGCGACGGGTGGGACTCGCCCCACGTGTTCAACGAGCTGCTCGGTGTCGAGATCGAGGACGGCGCCGTCGTCGACCCCGGCATCGCCGGGATCGTCTTCAACGTCGAGGAGATCGCGGGCCTCGACGACGCCGACTACTGGTTCGACGACGCCGTCGACGACAACGTCAGCGACGACCCCGCGGACCCGATCATCCACGGCCCCCACGGGGACGGCTCCGGGGGGCTCGGGCTCTTCGGTTCGACGGCCCTGACGCTCCACCCCGAGGCCAACGGGACCGTGCGCGGCCACGTCTGGAAGACCGACGCCCCGGAGCGCGGGAACGAGCACGTCACGTTCGCCACCGCCTGGGTCGGCAACGGCCGGGTGGCCGCGATCGGAGACTCGTCGCCGGCCGACGACGGCACCGGCGACCCGGGGGACCACCTCTACGACGGGTGGGACAAGGCCTCGGGCGGCGTGAACAACCGGGAGATCCACCTGAACGCCGTCGCCTGGCTGGCCGACGCCGACCCGGACACCGTGCCGCCGGGCCGGGTGGACGACCTCGTGGCCACGTCGACCGGCGCGACCACCGTCCGCCTCGAGTGGACGGCCCCCGGCGACGACGGGGACGAGGGCCGGGCGGCCCGCTACGACGTCCGCCACGCCCCCTGGCCGATCCGCACCGGGGCGGACTTCGCCGCGGCCACCCCCCTCGAGGGGGAACCCTCGCCCGGTCCCGCCGGGACCCGCGAGACCTGGGACGTCACCGGCCTCGACCCCGGGACGGCGTACTGGTTCGCGCTGGTCGCCGAGGACGGCTGGTCGAACCGTTCACCGGTCTCGAACACCTCCGGGGCGACGACCGGGCCCGAGGGCGCCGGCGCCGGGCCCGGCGCCGATCACCCCGTGATCTCCGAGGTCCAGACCCGGGGGGCGAGCAGCCACGACGACGAGTTCATCGAGCTCCACGACCCGACCGCCGACCCGGTCTCCCTCGCCGGCTGGTCGATCCAGTACAAGAGCGCCGCCGGGACCACGTACCTGGTCTTCGAGCTGCCCGCGGAGACGATCCCGGCCCACGGGTACTACCTGGTCGCCCGCCCCGAGTACACCGGCAGCGTCGCGCCCGACGCGGTGCAGGACCGCTTCCTGATGGGAGCCTCCGGGGGACACGTCTTCCTCGTGCGGGGGACGGACCCGCTCGGCTCCTGCACCGACGCGGCGATCGTCGACAAGGTCGGATGGGGAACGGCGGACTGCCCCGAGGGGACCGCCGCCCCGGCCCACGGCGCGGGCGAGTCGATCGAGCGCGCCCCCGGCGCGGACGACCCGGCGTGCGGCAACGGCACCGACACGGACGACAACGCCGCCGACTTCGCCGTCCGTTCCCCGGCGGACCCGCAGAACAGCTCCTCCCCGGCCGAGGGCCCCTGCGGCGGCGCGGTCGAGCCGCCCGGCAGCGTCGGTCCCTCCCTCTGGCTCGGCGATCCCGGGCGGGACGACCTCTCCTGGGCCGCCGCCTGGGAGGCGGACCACTACCGGGTCCGCCGCGCCGACCACCCGGACTTCGTCGCGACGAACCCGCCCCCCGACGAGACGTACGTCGTCGCCGACCCGGACGGCCCCGCCTGGACCGACGCGACCGTCCCCTCCCCCGGCGCCTGCCTCTTCTACTTCGTCAACGCCGCCACCGCCCACGGTCACGAGTCCCCCGACTGACCCCGCCTCCCCGCCCCGCCCGGGGTTGGCCCCGCTGCGACGACGGGATCAGGGGCGGCGGAAGGTGGCGAGGACGGGGGCGTGGTCGGAGGGGCGCGGGAGGCCGCGCGGGGCGCGGTCGATCCCGGAGGAGACGGCGCGCTCGAGGAGCGGCGGCGTCACCAGGACGAGGTCGATCCGGGCGCCCAGGTTCCGGCGGAAGGCGGCCTGCCGGTAGTCCCACCAGGAGTAGTGGCCGCCGTCCTCGTGGAAGCGGCGGAAGACATCCGCGAGGCCCCACTCGAGGAGGCGGCGCAGCGCCTCCCGCTCCGGCCCGGAGAAGAGGACCTCGCCCCGGAACGCCTCCGGGTCCCACAGGTCGCGCTCGTCCGGGGCGATGTTGAAGTCGCCGAGGAGGGCGATCGGCTCCGCGGGGTCGAGTTCCTCCTCGAACCAGCGGGCGAGGGAGTCGAGCCAGCGGAGCTTGTAGTCGTACTTGTCGGTCCCGACCGCCTGCCCGTTCGGGACGTAGACGTCCACGACCAGCACGCCGTCGACCCGGGCGGCGAGGAACCTGGCCTGCGGGTCGTCCTCCATGCCGGGAAGGGTGCGCCGGACCTCTTCCGCGGGAGAGCGCGAGACGATCGCGACCCCGTTCCAGGTCTTCTGTCCGTGGACGAGGACCCGGTAGCCCAGCTCCTCGAAGGGCTCCCGGGGAAAGGCATCCTCCGCGACCTTCAGCTCCTGCAGCGCGAGGACGTCCGGCTCCCGCTCCCGGAGCCAGTCGATCACCTGCGGGGCCCGCACCCTGATCGAGTTGACGTTCCAGCTCGCCAGCGTCCAGGTCGCGTCCGCCATCGGGGGTCTCCTTGCCTTCCGCGCCGCGGGAGCCCCATGCTACCCGGGAAGGCCCCGCAAACCCACGGGGCGCCGGAGGATGCCATGACCCGACGACTCGTCTCGCCGGCCGTGTTCCTTGCCTGCGGCCTCCTCGCCGCCACCCTTCCCGCCCGGGCCCTCGGGCCGCTCGACGTCGAGCTCGGCGCCTACTGGTGGCAGAACGACGTCGACGCCCGGGGAATCGAGAAGGAGGACGGCGCCGCCCCGGCCGCCTGGGCGCGTCTCTGGCTCGGGAAGTGGGGCGTGCGCGGCGGATACGCCAGGGGAGACGCGGACCCGTGGGAGATGGAGCTGGTCCACGTGGACGTCGTCCGCAAGGTGATCGCGCCGACCGGGCAGAACTACCTCGCCCTCGGCCTCGGCTGGGGCCGCACCTCGATCGGCCCGGGCGGTGACGGCGCGGACCTCGACGGCCTCCGCCTCGTCGCCGATGCCAGGGCGAACGTCCTCGGGATGGTCTTCGTGTATGGCGAGGCAGCCTGGTCCCCCTGGCTCGGCGATCCGGACGGCACCCCCGGAACGTTCTGGCACGGGGAGGACGCGGAGGGGTACGAGTACGAGCTCGGCGTCGAGTTCAAGGTGTTCCCCTCGACGCGGTTCCGGGCCGGCTATCGCCTTTCCCGCGTCGAGTACGACGCGATCGCCCTCTCGGGAAACCGCGTCGGGATCACCCAGGAAGCCTCCGGGTTCCTCGCCGGGGTCTCGTTCAAGTTCTGACCCCGGCGCGGCGCTGCGCGCCGCCCGGGCCGCCTCCCGGCGGCCCCTACAAGAGGCCCTTTCGCCTCCCGGCGGCCCCTACAGGCAACCCGCTTCGCCTCCGGGCGACCCCTGCAACGGGATCTCGTCTCCCTTCGATGGCGGGGCGGCCGGAAGGAGGAGGCGCGAGCGGAGGAAGGCGTCGGCCTCCCGGGCGGCGCGACCGGTCCAGCCGAGGGGCCCGGTGCGGGTGACGAGGACGTCCGGAGGGAGCGGATCGGGCAGGTCGAGGTCGTCCGGCGGGTCGACCAGCACCACCGCGGCGGCCCCGGGCAGGGGCCAGGCCCGGCAGGCGGGTCCCTCGAGGAGGACCCCGATTCTCCCGGGGTCGACGGACCACTCCGCCGCCATCGCCTCGAGGGCCGCCGCCACGACGCGTCGGACCTCCTCCGGCGTCCCCGGGGGTGGAGCGTCGAGGCTCCAGGCCTCGCGGCCGCTCCAGGGCCAGTCGTCCTGGAGCCGGGCGATCCACGCCTCCGTCGCCGCCGGGGAGACGCCCCAGGCCAGCATGGCCGGCCCCGGACCCTCCGGCCGACGGCAGCGCCAGGTGGACGCGGCCCACGAGGTTCCGTCCTCGGCGATCACCCTGAGGCGTTCGCGGCAGTCCCGCGGGGGTGGTCCCGCCGCGAGAACGCCGGCCACCCGCCAGGCAAGGTACCCGCCGACCAGCAGCACCAGGAGTCCGCCGGCCACCCACCGGCGCCAGCGGCTACCGCTCGCCATCCGGCCCCCGTTCATCGTCTCACCCCCTCGACGATCCGCTCCCTCCCGAACCGGTCCCGGTGGATCGCCGTCCCGGTGAAACCGGCCGCGAGGAGCGCCTGCTCCAGCTCCCCGACCTGCCCCGGCGCCACCTCGAGGAGCAGCCGCCCCCCCGCCCGCAGGCGCGGCGCCGCCTGCGCGACCAGCCGGCGGACGAGCCCGAGCCCGTCGGTCCCACCGACCAGCGCCTCCCGGGGGTCGTGTTCCCGCACCTCCGGGGGCAGGGCTTCCCACTCGTCCTCCCGGACGTACGGGAGGTTCGCGACGACCATCGCGAGGCCGGCCCCCTCGCGCACCGGGCCGAGCAGGTCGCCGCGGACGAGGCGCACCCTGCCGGCGAGCCCGGTGGCCCGGGCGTTCTCCGCGGCCAGGGAAAGGGCGCCGGGATCCCGGTCGAGGGCGAGCACCCGCAGCGCGGGCCGCGCCACCGCCAGCCCGAGGGCGATGCAACCGGTGCCCGTCCCGACGTCCGCCACCGGCCCGGCCTCGCCGGGGGCGAGCCGCTGCCGGGCGAGCAGGACCAGGTCCTCGGTCTCCGGCCGCGGGACGAGGGCCCGCCCGTCGACGCGGAGGTCCAGCTCGAGGAACGGCCAGGTCCCGAGCAGGTGCTGGAGGGGCTCCCGGGCCTCCCGCCGGGCGACGAGGCCCCGGAACCGTTCGACCGACCCCGGCGGCAGCTCCGTCGCCGGGCGGACCCGGGCGACGACGAGGCGCGCCCGCTCCCAGCCGGTCACCGCCTCGAGGAGCAGCTCCGCCTCCCGCTCGGCGTCCGCGATCCCCGCGGCGGCGAGCCGCCCGGCGGCCCGGGCGAGGAGGGCGCCGACCGTGTCCCGGTTCCCGGCCATCGACGCCCCCGCCCCCGCGTCACCCGGCCAGCTCGGCCCTGAGCCGTTCCGCCTGGTCGGCCGCCACCAGCGCGTCGATCAGCTCGTCCAGGTCGCCGTCGAGCACCTGGTCCAGCCGGTGGAGCGTCAGGTGGATCCGGTGATCGGTGACGCGGTTCTGCGGGAAGTTGTACGTCCGGATCTTCTCCGAGCGGTCGCCGCTGCCGACCATCGTGCGGCGGGCGGCGGCTTCCTTCTCGTGCTGCTCCCGCTCGTAGAGGTCCCGCAGCCGGGCCCGCAGGACCTTCATCGCCTTCGCGCGGTTCTTGTGCCACGACTTCTCGTCCTGGCACTGGACGACCAGCCCGGTCGGCAGGTGGGTGATCCGCACCGCCGAGGCGGTCTTGTTGACGTGCTGCCCGCCGGGACCGGAGGCGCAGAAGCTGTCGATCCGCAGCTCCTTCTCCTCGTCGATCTCCACGTCCACGTCCTCGGCCTCCGGCAACACCGCCACCGTCGCCGCCGAGGTGTGGATCCGGCCCTGCGACTCGGTCTCCGGCACCCGCTGGACCCGGTGGACCCCGGACTCGAACTTCAGGCGGGAGAAGACGCGCTCCCCGGAGACGTTCGCGATCGCCTCCTTGATCCCGCCGACCTCCGACCCGGAGACGTAGACGACCTCGAACGACCAGCCCCTGCGCTCGGCGTACCGCTGGTACATCCGGAGCAGCTCGCCGGCGAAGAGCGTCGCCTCGTCCCCGCCGGTTCCCGCCCGGACCTCGAGGACCACGTTCCGCTCGTCGTTGGGGTCCTTCGGCAGGAGGAGCAGCCGGATCCGGCGGTCCAGCTCCTCGCGGCGGGCCTCGAGTTCCTTCGCCTCCTCGCGGGCAAGGGCCCGCATCTCCTCGTCGGCCTCGTCCCGGAGCATCTCCCGGGCATCCGCCAGCCGGGCCTCGACCTCCCGCAGCTCCCGCAGGGCCCCGACGATCGGCTCGAGCTCCGCGTAGCGGGTCGCGTGTTCCCGGTATGCCCGGGGATCGCCCGCCACCTCGGGGTCGGCCATCCGGGCGGACAGGCGCTCGAAGTCCGCCTCGATCTCCCGCAGCCGCTCGAGGAACCCGCCATCCGCCACGGAACACCCCCTCCGCGCCGGGCGCGCCCCGGGCGCCCCGGCAGCGGCTCGTCATCGAATGTTACAGGACGAAACGCTCGTCTCCCTCGAGCTCGGCCGCGCGCCGGAAGGCGGCGAGGGAAACCTCGACCATCGAGTCGTCCGGCTGGCCGGTCGTCAGCCGCTGGAGCCAGAGGCCCGGCTGGACGAGCAGCCTCGCCAGCGGGTGCTCCCGGTGCCGGGCGGAGAAGCGGATCAGCTCGTAGGAGAGCCCGGCGATCAACGGGACCAGGGCGACCCGGGCGAGCGCCTTCCCCCAGGCGGGCCAGGCGGCCGGGATGAAACAGAAGACCAGGATGGAGACGACCATCACGAAGAGCAGGAACGATGTCCCGCACCGGGGATGGAGGACCGGGTACTCCTGGACCGTCGCGATCTCCATCCCCCGCCCGGCCTCCCAGGCGTGGACGACCTTGTGCTCCGCCCCGTGGTAGCGGAAGAGCCGCCCGATGTCGGGAATCCTTCCGATCGCCCACACGTAGGCGAGGAAGATCGCGCCCCGGATCAGCCCGTCGACCAGGTTGAAGGCGATCCCGCCCCCGAGCGGCGGCCACAGCCGGCGGATTCCCTCCGTCGCCGCGAGCGGCACGACGAAGAAGAGGCCGATCCCGAGGGCGAGGGCCAGGGCCAGGGAAAGCCAGATGCCGGGCCCGGAGGCGCTCCCCTTCCCCTTCGCCTCCTCGGGGAAGGCCTGCTCGGTGGAGAAGTTCAGGGCCCGGATGCCGAGGCCCAGGGTCTGCACGAGGGTCACCGCGCCCCGCACCACCGGAAGCGCGAACAGCCGGTGCTTCCGCGTCCACGCGACCGCCCGCTCGGCCAGGTACGAGATCCCCCCGTCCGGCCGCCGGACGGCAACCGCGAAGGCGTTGGGAGAGCGCATCATCACCCCCTCCAGCACCGCCTGCCCGCCGAGGAGGACGTTCTCCTGGGCCAGGAGCAGGCGCAGCAGGAAGGGGAAGCGGGGGGACATGGGACGGACGCTCAGGAGCGCCCCTTCTTCCGCCGCTCGGCCTTCTTCTCGGCGGCGGCGTAGCGGCGCTGGAACCGCTCGACGCGGCCGGCGGTGTCGACCAGCTTCTGCTTGCCGGTGAAGAAGGGGTGGCAGGCGGAGCAGAGCTCGACCCGGAGGTCCTTCTTCGTGCTCCGGGTGACGAAGCTGTTCCCGCAGGCGCAGACCACCGTCACCTCGTGGTACTCGGGATGGATGCCGGGCTTCATGGCGAACCTCTTTCTCGTCAATAAGTTGCGATTTCCTCACCCAGGGCGGCACGAACCCGTTGCAGGCTCGGCCCGCCGCCCCACTATACGGCGGGCCCGGTCAGGCCGCCATCGAGTCGAGGAACTCCCGGTTCGACCCGGTCCGCCGCAGCCGCTCGAGGAGCAGTTCCATCGCCTCGACCGGGTTCATCTGGTCGAGCACCTTCCGGAGCATCCAGATCTTCCGGAGCGTGTCCTCCTCGATCAGCAGCTCCTCCTTCCGGGTGCCGGACCGGGCGACGTTGAGGGCCGGGAACACCCGCCGGTCGGCGAGCTCCCGGTCGAGGTGGATCTCCATGTTCCCCGTTCCCTTGAACTCCTCGTAGATCACCTCGTCCATCTTCGAGCCGGTGTCGACGAGGGCGGTCGCCAGGATCGTCAGCGAGCCCCCCTCCTCCACCTTCCGGGCGGTGCCGAAGAACTTCTTCGGCCGGGCCAGGGCGGCGGCGTCGATCCCGCCGGAGAGGATCTTCCCCGAGGTCGGCTGCACCGCGTTGTAGGCCCGGGCGAGGCGCGTGATCGAATCGAGCAGGATCACGACGTCCTTCCCGAACTCGACCATCCTCTTCGCCCGCTCGAGGACGATCTGGGCGACCTGGACGTGCCGGCCGGCCGGCTCGTCGAAGGTGCTGGCGACGACCTCCCCCCGGACCGTCCGCTGCATGTCGGTCACCTCCTCGGGTCGCTCGTCGATCAGCAGCACGATCAGCACGACCTCCGGGTGGTTCTCCGCGATCGCGTGGGCGATCGCCTGGAGGAACATCGTCTTCCCGGTCCGCGGCGGGGCGACGATCAGGCCCCGCTGGCCCTTCCCGATCGGCGAGAGCAGGTCGATCACCCGGCCTGAAAGGTTCTCCCGGGTCGTTTCCATCCGGAGCTGGACGTCCGGGTGCCAGGGGGTCAGTTCCTCGAAACGGGTCCGTTTCGGCAGCTCCGCCACCGGGATCCCGCCGACCGCCTCCACCGCCCGCAGGCCGAAGTACTTCTCCGCCCGCCGCGGCGGCCGGATCACGCCGGTGACCTCGTCGCCCGTGGCGAGACCGTGGCGCCGGACCAGGTCCGGGGAGACGTAGATGTCGTCCGGCCCCGGCAGGTAGCTGTTGGCCGGCGAGCGCAGGAAGCCGTACCCGTCGGGCAGGATCTCGAGGACGCCGGTGACGTGCACCGGCTCGTCCCGCCGCACCTTCTCGGCGAGGATCCGCTGCACCAGCTCCTGGCGGCGCAGCTTGCTGACCGCGTCGATTTCCATCTGCCGGGCGAGCCGGGTCAGCTTCCCGATCTCCATGTCCCGGATGTCCGCGAGCCGCATGCCTTCCCTCTCCTTCGTCGTCGTCCGGTTCATCCGCGCCCCGGTTCCGCGTGCGCGGCGA
>Ga0256914_1000238_pt1 | contig 53170 bp, 45 predicted proteins | sample HulkmetaG_FD_191571 | JGI IMG/M metagenome (GOLD analysis project Ga0256914, IMG submission 191571) | Hydrothermal chimney microbial communities from Main Endeavour vent field at the Juan de Fuca Ridge, Pacific Ocean - Hulk | ecosystem: Environmental > Aquatic > Marine > Hydrothermal vents ...
CACAGTGCCTTAAGCCCCATGATCTGCATGAGCCTTCTCACCTTCTTCTCACTCACCTGGTATCCCTGATTCTTGAGGGCAAGACGCATCCTTCTCCTGCCATAATAGGGGGTCTTGAGATACTGCCGGTCAATTGCATTCATGAGGGACAGATCCCTCTTGGAGAGCTTCTGCCTGGGATTGTAGTACAAAGAGCTCCTGCTGATGCCCAAAAGAGCACACTGGCGACTCTTGCTTATCCTGGCATTGTCCAGCTCGACCATGGCCTTTCTCTCCTTCTGGCTCATATCAGACCGGACTTTCTGGCTAAAAAATCCCGTTCCACCTTCAACTGGCCAATCTCTTTATAAAGCTTGTCCAGGAGGGCCTGATGCTCCTTGTCCTTTTTCCTGGATCTTTCAAAGACCAGCGGGGCATTGTCCAGCATTTGCCTCTTCCATTGTCTCACTTGACCTGGATGAATGCCAAACCTCGAAGCTATCTGATTAGTGGTCTCCTCCCCCTTGATGGCAGCCACTGCCACCTTGGTCTTGAACTCAGCACTGTACTTCTTCCTTGCCATCTTTACTCTCCTTTCACTGTTATTTCTCCATTACATCAAACAGTGAAAGCGAACAATACCCAGTGTCGAAAAAGGGGGACCACCTCAATCAAAAATCTCGCCATCTTGGGTCTTGTAGTTTGAGGCCTTTTCATTTCTCAGCTCTTTTTTGGAATTATTCCCGAAACTTTGCTTTCTCGTTCAATATGTGTTGCGCTAAAGGTAGCTTGCTTTCGGGGGAAAAGGCCTCATGGTTGGGGCGTTTTGCCCCGAAATATTTATTTTGTTACGTTTTTGGGTTAGGTAACACGCCACCATTTTAAATTAACCTGAAATTTCAGCTAGTTCTATTCCGCACAGCGCGGTTGACTAAATGAATTCTATATGGTCTAAACTTTGCTATTGGGTAATGAAGTTCACAAGTTTGAATCTCTATTCATAAAAGAGCAGGGGAGGATATATGTCAGCAAGAATTATCAGTGGGGTTGAGATAGCAAAACAGATTAGGCAAGAGCTTAAGGATGAAGTGGCTGGGCTCAAGGAAAAACACGGTATAATTCCTGGGTTGGTAACTATCCTAGTGGGTGAAAATCCAGCTTCGGTTTCCTATGTAACTGCCAAGCAACGGACCGCCCACGAGCTTGGTTTTCATTCTATCCAGGATAATCAGCCTGAGGATATCTCAGAAAATGACCTGCTCAAGCTCATAGAGAAATACAACAATGATGAAAGCATTCACGGTATTCTTGTGCAGCTTCCGCTTCCTAAGCATATTGATGAATCAAAGGTCCTTTATGCCATATCACCTGATAAGGATGTCGATGGCTTCCATCCGGTTAACGTAGGAAAAATGGTTATTGGTGAGCCGTGTTTTTTGCCCTGTACCCCTCATGGTATTTTGGAAATGTTGATTCGTTCCAATATTGAGACAAGTGGAGCTGAAGTGGTTGTGGTAGGCCGCAGTAACATTGTTGGCAAGCCTATTGCCAATCTTATGCTTCAGAAACGTCCGGCTGGAAATGCAACCGTCACCGTTTGTCATACCAGAACAAGAGATATGGCCTTTCATACCAAAAGGGCGGATATATTGGTTGTGGCAGCCGGCCGTCCAAAGGTAATTACTGCAGATATGGTTAAGGAAGGTGTTGTTGTTATAGATGTTGGAGTCAACCGTATTGGAAAGACACCTGAAGGTAAGGCCATCTTGTGTGGAGACGTGGATTTTGATGCAATTAAAGAAAAGGCGGCAGCTATTACTCCTGTGCCAGGGGGAGTCGGCCCCATGACAATCACCATGCTTATGAAGAATACGGTTCAGGCCGCCAAGCAATTTGCAGGTCTTGCCTGATTTTTGTTCAAACTATTAAGGAGAATTTTTTATGGACACCAGCAGAAGATTCAAAAAGGGGAATGGCGGATGTCCCAGTATCCAATGTGAGGCAAACCGTGAAGTCCTGTGTAACGAGTGTGCATCAGGAGTTATTACTGCAGCTCACAGGGTTCAAGATAGAAGTGTAGAGCCATGTCTTTTTGGCAAGGGAGGAACATGCTGCAGAAACTGTAATATGGGACCTTGCCAGATAATCGAGGGTGTGGATTCCATGGTTGGTATCTGTGGTGCTGATGCACCAACAGTTGTGGCTAGGAATTTTGCCAGAATAGTGGCGGGTGGCGCTGCCGCTCACATGGATCATGGGCGAGGAGTTGCCTTGGCTTTTCTTGCAACGGCCAAAGGTGAGACACCTTACGAGATAAAAGACGGGGTCAAGCTTAGGGAAACCGCTATTAGGCTTGGTATTGATCCAGGCGAAAAGTCAAAGACCGATCTTGCCATAGAAGTGGGTAAAAAGCTTGTTGGTGAGTTTGGGCAACAAGAGGGTGTTCTTTCTTTTGTTAAGCGTGCGCCTCAACCAAGGCAGGAGTTGTGGGATAATCTCGGAGTGACGCCCAGAGGGGTTGATCGTGAAGTAGTGGAGATGATGCATAGGACCCATATGGGTGTTGATCAAAATTACGAGAGCATTTTGCTGCAGGCTGCTAGATGTGCCTTGGCAGACGGTTGGGGCGCTTCAATGATAGCCACTGAGTTGTCTGATATCATGTTCGGGACGCCTGTGCCACTAAGGACAAAGGTAAACATTGGTGTTCTCAAGAAGGACGAGGTGAACGTTACTGTTCATGGCCACGAACCTGTATTGGCTGAGGCCTTGGCAATGGTGGCAAACGATCCCGAGATCGTTGCTGAATGCAAAAAGGTTGGTGCTAAGGGTGTGAACTTGGCAGGTGTATGTTGCACTGGAAACGAGATTCTGATGAGGAGAGGCCTGCCTATTGCCGGAAGTTTCGTGCAACAGGAAGTGGTTCTTGCCACAGGTGCAGTGGAGGCGATGGTGGTTGATGTCCAATGTATTATGCAAGGTGTGTCTCCTGTTTCAAAAAATTATCATACCCAGCTAATCACCACCTCTGACAAGGCAAGGATTACTGGCGCCAAGCATGTCCAGTTCCACGAGGACAGGGCATTAGATGTGGCAAAAGAGATTGTTAAGATGGCCATAGCCAAATTTCCTGAGAGAGGAAAGTACTGCATTCCTCAGCATGAAATGGATGTGGTTGCAGGTTTTAGCCATGAAACCATCAACTACATTCTTGGGGGGCGTTTTCGGGCGTCTTATAAGCCACTGAATGATAATATCATAAACGGTAGGATAAAGGGTGTTGCCGCCATCGTTGGCTGTGACAATTATCGGGTAATGGACGAAGTCCATGTAGAGCTTGCCAAAGAGTTAATTGCCAATAATGTGCTAGTCCTTGTGACAGGCTGTGCTGCAACAGGTATTGGTCGGGCAGGCCTTTTGTCTCCCGAAGCTATGGAGATGGCTGGTGACGGGTTAAAGGAGGTGTTGGAGGCTGTAGGTTGTCCTCCTGTGTTGCATATGGGTTCCTGTGTCGATAACAGCCGTCTTCTTGTTGCCTGTACTGAAATGGTCCATACTGGAGGACTGGGAACAGATATCAGCGATTTGCCAGTGGTGGGCTGTGCACCCCAGTGGATGAGTGAAAAGGCGGTCTCTATCGGTCAGTACTTTGTCTCGAGTGGGGCATATGTTGTGTTTGGACCGAATTTTCCAACCACAGGTTCTCAGGTGGTAACAGATTTTTGTTTCAAGCAGATGAATGATATATATGGCGGATGTTGGGATGTTGCCCAAGGGGCTAACGAGTTTGCCAACAAGATGATCGACAAGATAAACGAAAGGAGAAAGGCCCTTGGCCTTGACAAGAAAAAGGAACGTGTGCTTTTCGATATGGCAATGAGGCGCGAGCTTGGCTCTGGTATACCCGGTATGGGCTGTTCCCCTGGAGGCCATAGCTAATCAAGATCTGATGTCGGCAGGCCATATAGCCTGTTGATTTACTAGTTATTACAAACTTTTGAAGGACTTGGAGTTGAGATAATGGCAAAAAGCGGTGCAATTTTGGTCCTTGGAGGGGGAGTCGCAGGAGTACAGACTGCGTTGGACCTTTCTGAGCTTGGCTACTATGTATATTTGGTGGAAAAGAAGGCGTCCATTGGTGGAGTGATGGCCCAATTGGACAAGACCTTTCCCACCAACGATTGTTCGTTGTGAATTCTTGCTCCCAAGCTTGTTGAGGCCGGTCGGTCTCCCAACATTGAAATTTTGACAAATGCAAGGCTTGAGGGCCTCAAGGGCAAACCTGGTCAATTTACAGCAAAGGTTTATCAAGAACCCAGATATATAAATGAAGACCTTTGTACAGCCTGTGGCATATGCACCATGTATTGTCCCAGGCCTGTTGTTGATACCTACAACGAGCGCCTTGATATAACAAGGGCTCCGCATATTGACTATGCCCAGGCTATCCCTTCTAGTTATTACATAGATGCCAAGGCCTGTCTCAGGGTCAACTACGAAACATGTAATCTATGTTCCCAGACCTGTACTGCTGGAGCAATAGACTTTAGTCAGCAGCCCAAGGAACTCGAGTTAAAGGTTGGGGCAGTAGTGTTAACCCCTGGCTTTGGCAGGGTAGATGATAAGGTGCTGGAAAAATTTGGTTATGGTCGCTTTCCAGATGTCTTGACCGCCTTTGAATTTGAACGTCTTACCTGTGCATCTGGACCGACAGAGGGGCATATTGTACGGCCTTCTGATAACAAGCCTCCGAAAAAGATAGCCTTTCTACAGTGTATAGGCTCAAGAGACGAGACATGTGGTAACGGCTACTGTTCTTCTGTGTGCTGCATGTATGCGGTAAAGGAAGCATCTGTTGCAAAGGAGCACGAGCCAGATTTGGACATATCCATATTTTTTATGGATGTTCGGACCATGGGCAAAGGCTTTGATGAGGCCAGAAAGCGGGCCCAGGAAAAGTATGGTATCAATGTGATACGGGCCCGGGTGCCACGGGTGGATCAGGTGGATGGTAAGCTTGCCCTTACATGGACCACCGGTGATGGTAAGCATCACTCTGATCTTTTTGATATGGTTGTTTTGTCTGTTGGCTTGGAGTCTCCAGAAGATGCCAAGACCATTGCGAAGGTTGCAGATATAGAGTTGAATCATTACAACTTCTGTCGTACCAGGGTAGATGCGCCGCTACTTTCTTCAAGAAGCGGAGTCTTGGTCGCCGGCGCCTTTCAAGGTCCAAAAGATATTCCTGAATCTGTTACCCAGGCGTCAGGGGCTGCTGCAATAGCTTCAGAGCTCTTGGCAGAGGCAAGAAACAGCCAGACGGTTACTGTTACCTATCCAGATGAGGATAAGGCCTTGGAGGATGAGGAGCCGCGTATCGGTGTATTTGTTTGTCACTGCGGTGTAAATATTGCGGGGGTGGTGGATGTTAAGGCTGTACGTGACTATGCAGGAACCCTTCCAGGGGTCGTCTTATACGAAGATACCCTTTATTCGTGCTCTCAAGATGCCCTCAAATCAATTGCAGAAAAGATCAAGGAAAATCGTCTTAACAGGGTTGTCATTTCTGCCTGTTCTCCCAGGACGCATGAGCCTCTGTTTCAAGAGACCTTAAGATCTGTAGGGCTTAATCCTGCATTGGTGGAAATGGCAAACATAAGGGACCAATGTGCTTGGGTCCATGCCCAGGAGCCAGAAAAGGCTACAGAGAAGGCAAAGGATCTTGTGCGTATGGCTGTGGCCAAGGCGCGGCTTTTGACCCCTCTGGATCAGCCAACAGTGGATGTGACACCTTCGGCTTTGGTCATAGGTGGTGGTGCAGCAGGCATGTCAGCGGCCCTGTCCATTGGGGACCAAGGTTATAATGTGGTGCTTGTTGAGAAAAACAAAGACTTAGGGGGCAATCTCAAGAGGCTGAAGTGGACTTTAGATGGTCAGGACGCATCAAAGGTCCTAAAGGAAATGATAAAGAAGGTAAAGGGCCATAAGAACATCCAGATACTTACCAATTCACAGGTTGAATCTGTATCTGGATATGTCGGTAATTTTACTAGCGCCATCAGCCGTAATGGCAAGACAGAGATGATCAACCATGGCGTGATAGTGCTTGCCACAGGTGGACAGGAATATAGGCCCAAGGGCTATGCATACAATGATAGTAATAGGATAGTGACCCAGCTGGAGCTGGAAGAGAAGCTTGCCAAGGGGAAGGGCTTTTTGAGAAATGCCCGAAACGTGGTGATGATCCAGTGTGTGGGCTCAAGAGGAGAGGACCTGCAACATTGCAGCAGGCTCTGTTGCTCCCAGGCGGTAAAAAACGCACTCAAACTCAAAGAGCTTAAACCAGGGCTCAACATATACATCTTTTACAGGGACATGCGCACATACGGCTTCTATGAAGATTTATACAGGGAGGCCAGAAAACAAGGAATAAAGTTCATTCGATATGCACCCGAAAAAAGGCCGGAAGTTATCAAGCAGTCAAGAGGCATTAAGGTCAGAATCTATGATGAACTTATAGGGGAAACCCTAGAGATCCCTGCAAGCCTTGTGGTTTTATCAACAGGGATAGCTCCAGGAGAAAATGAGGGGCTCTCAAAGATTATTAAGGCCCCTTTAACCTCTGACGGTTTCTTCTTAGAGGCCCATGCCAAATTGAGACCTGTGGAAGTGGCGGTTGATGGGGTGTACCTATGTGGCTTGGCCCATGGGCCAAAGAGTCTGGAAGAGTCGGTTGCCCAGGCCAAGGCCGCAGCTGCCAAGGCAACGATCCCCCTTGCAAAGGGCAAGGTGGCAGTAGCGCCTATAGTATCTAGTGTAGATCAGGGTAAGTGTATAGGGTGCGGGATCTGTGAAAGCCTTTGTCCATTCAATGCCATTACCCTTGAGAAGGTGGGCAAGAGGAAAAAGGCCAGGACCATTACTGCCTCTTGCAAGGGTTGCGGTATTTGCGCCTCTCACTGTCCAACAATTGCTATATCTATGGGTGGCTTTACAGACGAGGCGATAATGGCCCAAATCCACGCCTTTTCTCCTGAGGGTTGTGAGGAGGTGTAGGGCATGGTGCAGGAAAATGTAGCTAAAAAGGAGAACGAAATGGCCCGGGAGGGTTTTGAGCCGAGAATACTGGGATTTTTCTGCCATTGGTGTTGCTATGCTGCAGCAGATTCGGCAGGTGTCTCACGATATCAGTACCCGCCTAATGTAAGGGTAATAAGGGTCATGTGTACTGGCAGGATAGACACCCGATTCATCTTAGAAGCCTTTAGATGCGGGGCAGATGGGGTCTTTACCGGTGGCTGACACCTTGGTGAATGTCATTACCAGTCTGGTAATTACGAGGCAATGATTGTGGCTGAGACATGCAGGCAATTTTTGGCCGACTGCGGTGTAAGTCAAGATCGTTTGGTCCTGGAGTGGGCATCTGCAGCTGAGGCCCCGCGTTTTGTAGAACTGATAACCGGATACGTGAATACCATAAAAGAAAAGGGCGAGATAGGAAGTGCTGATGGAGAGGCAGATTATGAAACCATAAAGCGTCGCCTGACAGCAGCGGTTAAGGCGGCTGAGGCCCGTAAGCCTCGTACAGCCCTTGGTACTCTTGCAAAACGGTTGCATAAGGATGGAGATTACTCAAAGGAAACAATAGCAAAGGGGGTCGCCAGCAAGATCCTCCCGGCATTGAGGGCTGAAAGGCTCAAGGAGGAGATGCTGCTTTTGTTGAGAGATTCTTCCATGGATCTGGACGGGCTTTGCAAGGCATTATCAGCCGAAAAGAAAGAGATAGAAAGGCCTTTGGCCCAACTAATAAAAAAGGGAATCGTAAAAGAGATAAACGGTGCATATCAATTGGCTAGTTGACAGAAAACAACAAATAGGAAAAGGAAATGACTGTTCAAGCCGCAAAATTAAACAGTAATTTTATAGATAACATAATTTCTTACGAGGGGTGTCAGACCGTGGCCATGTGTTATGCCTGCGGTTCGTGCAGTGGAATCTGTCCTGTTGAAAAGGTGGTGGAGGAGTTTGATCCGAGAAAGATAGTCCACATGGTAGGGCTTGGAATGGAGGACGCCCTCATGAAGACAGACATTATTTGGGCCTGCTCCCAATGCCAGAGTTGTATCCCTGTCTGTCCTCAAAATGTGAGGTGTGCCGATGTCATCAAGGCCTTGAGGGATGAGGCTCTCAAACGCAATATGGTTGACCAGCAACGTCTTAAGGATCTTGGTCTGTTTGCTGTAGTAGATCCTGGCAAGTGTGTTGCCTGCCTCACTTGCGTGAGGCTTTGTCCCTTTGGCGCCCCATCAATCACTGAAGAAGGATATGCAGTCATTAGACCAGAGCTGTGTCATGCTTGTGGGATTTGTGTGCTGGATTGTCCGGCGCAGGCCATAGAGCTTGCACCGTCTCTCGAGGCTAAGGGGGCACAACAATGAGTAAAATCAAGGGATTTTGTTGTAATTATACTTTGAGCGTTGATATAGATGCCCTCATACAGGAAGGGCTTGTTCCGGAAGATCTTGAGATAGAAAGGCTACCATGTACTGGTAGGCTTGAGGTGCCCCAGTTGCTAGATGCATTTACTGATGGTGCTGAGGCAGTTTTTGTAGTTGGCTGCCAGTTAGACAAATGTCACAACTTGTCCGGGAGTTACAGGGCATCAAAGAGGGTCAAGTATGCCAAAAAGATCCTTGAGGAATTGGATATAGATCCTGATCGGATAGAAATGTTTTTTGCAGATAGAGGAGAGACCGAACCAGTTGTAGAAGCAGCAAGAATAATGGCCTCAAGATCAAAGGGTTGAGCCATGGTCTTCAAAATTAAGCATGGGCTTTTGGAGTAGAAGCATATGATTATCGCAGAAAGAAAACCAATGAAGGAGCTGCTGGGAATGATCTCTGGTGTCAAAAGGCTTCTGATTGTAGGCTGTCGGGGTTGTGTGGCAGTCTGCTCTGCAGGGGGAGACAAAGAGGTAAGCATTCTGGCAGCTGCATTAAGGCTTGGAGTCAAAAAGGCTGGCGGTCAAATCGAGATAGACGAGGATACCTTGGTACGCCAGTGCGATCCTGAGTACATAGAACCACTTAATAGCAGGGGTTCTGAATATGATGCTGTATTGTCTATGGCCTGTGGAGTGGGGGTCAACTTTGTAGCAGATCGTTGTCCTGATGTGAATGTAATGCCAGCCCTTGATACCACTTTTTATGGAGCAAACTTGTCAAGCGGGGAATGGAAAGAGATGTGCGCCGGTTGCGGTGCCTGCGTGCTTCATCTGACCGGTGGATTGTGTCCGGTTGCCAGGTGTGCCAAGAGCCTTTCTAATGGACCCTGTGGAGGCTCCCAGGGAGGTAAGTGTGAGATCAATCCGGACGTGGCCTGTATTTGGCAACAGATATACGATCGAATGACCAGTATGAACAGGAAGGAAGAACTTAGGGAGATCATGCCTATTCGTGATTGGACTACAGCCGGGTATGGGGGACCACGCCGGAGAATAAGGGAGGATTTGCTGCCGTGATAGCAGGAAGCAATCTTGAAAATGTACTGCGTTCTGGGGCCTTTGCAGTCACAGGCGAATTGGGGCCGCCAAAGAGCGGTGATATGGAAGTGGTGAGAAAAAAGGCCAGGATCTTAAAGGGTCATGTAGACGCTGTGAACATCACAGACTGCCAGACAGCCATAGTTAGGATGTCTAGTCTTACTGCAGGTCTGATAGCCCTTTCAGAAGGTGTAGAACCTGTAATGCAGATGACTTGCCGGGATAGAAACAGGATTGGCATGCAGGCAGACATACTTGGGGCTACAGCGTTGGGGATCAAAAATCTGCTTTGTCTTACAGGGGATCACCAGAAGTTTGGAAATCATCCTCAAGCAAAGGGTGTTTTTGATATGGATTCCATCCAGCTCCTCCAGATGGTTAAGGGGATGCGGGATGACAAAAAATTCCAGTGTGGAGAAGAAATAAAAAAGGCAGAGCCGAGGTTGTTTCTTGGTTGTGCAGCCAACCCCTTTGCAGATCCGTTTGAGTTTCGTCCTGTACGTTTGGCCAAGAAGGTGGATGCAGGGGCGGATTTTGTTCAGACTCAGATCATCTACAATGTAGAAAAGTTTAAAAAGTTCATGGAGATGGTTAGAGACTTGGGACTCCATGAAAGGTGTTTCATATTGGCAGGAGTTACGCCACCAAAGTCTCTTGGTATGGCTAGATATATGAAGAGGTTTGTGCCAGGCCTTGATGTGACCGACGAGGTTATCCAGCGTCTATCTGATGCAAAGGATCAAAAGGAGGAAGGGATAGACATCTGTGTGGACATCATAAATCAGGTGCGTGAGATACCTGGTGTCGCTGGCGTCCATGTTATGGCTATAGAGTGGGAAGAGGCTGTACCAGAGATAGTGAAGCGCGCTGGTCTTGATAACCGGCCTGAGCCGAAAGGTATTGAGCCAGTGTTTACTTCGACCGGTGCTATTGAGGAGGCTGTTGAAAAGGCTCGTAAGGAGGCAAGGATCGAGTTTGAGGACCAGCTCAAGAAGGCAAAGGCAGAGGCCCAAGCAACTAGAGATCTATTAGCAAAGGAAAAGGAAAAAGTTGCCTCTGAGATTTCAGGTCTCAAGAAGCAAATAGAGGAGGCAAAGAGTATGGTAAGCCGCAAGGAGGCTGAAATACAGAAACTTACTGAGGAGCTAAAAAAGGCCAAAAAGTCCATGGATGAATCGCAGGTGGTTTCAACTGTGCAGTCTGCAACCCAGGCCACAGATACTGCAGTTGGTATCTCTAGCTCTGCCCTTAGTGCTAGAGAGCAGCAGGTTTTGAGCTCTCTAAACAAGGGATTGGTTGCTTTAAAGGAAGTGTTGGGGCTTAATGATGCGCAGTTTGAGGCAATGAGGCGTTTTCTTGAGGCCGAGTTCATGCTTCAATTTGGTACTGTGGCAGGTCAAGAAAGACCTGTAGAGGAGCCGGTCAAGGAGGTTGAATCGAAGATTGCAGCCCCTGAGCCAGATGAGGTTGTACAGGTTGAAGCTGTTAGCAAGGTTCCTGAGGAGAAAAAGGCAGAGCGTCCCAAGGAAGTTGTAAATCTAGTGGCAAAGGGCAATGTTGCCTTACATAATAAAGATTATCCAAAGGCTGTAGAGGCCTTTAAAAAGGCCCTAGAGATAGCTCCTGATGATGAAAAGGCAAAAGAGGGTTTGGAACAGGCCAGACAGGCCCTTGCAGAAGAAAAAGAGGCAGCAGACAAGGCTGTAAAGCCAAAAGAGGTAGAGGGTTTGCCTCCGTGTCCAGAAGAAATTGACCCAGAAGAGTGGAGGCAAAAGTGGGTGGTCCGTTTTACTGCAAGGGGCAACGTAGCCTTGATGAAGGGCGATTACGATACTGCCATAAAGGAGTTTAAAAAGGCCTTAGAGTTGGCTCCCGATTATGAAAAGGCAAAAGATGGATTAAAAAGGGCAGAAAACAAAGAGGATATTCTTGTTCCAGATATTAAGCCGGGTGAAGAGACGGTAGCAGCTCCGGAGGTGGAGGAGTCAAAGGAGACGGCACGTGTCGAGCCTGCCGAGGAGAAGCCCAAAAAAGAGCCAGTGGTCGAGAAGGAGCCTGCCCCTGCTAAAGAGGCAAAGGAGAAGATCGACAGAGAACCGGCAGCTCCCAAGCCAAAGGTGGAGATCAGCGCGCCGGCAGGTGAGGAGGGTGTTGGAGATCTTAGTGTTGCCCCTCTTTCTAAGGATGAACCTCCTTTAGAGGAAAGAGCAAAGGGTATTCCTGAAGATGTGTATAAAGAACCTTGTACCGGTGTGATCCAAAGTGTCAGCATTGGAGATGGCGATAAGGCCATTACTGTGGGAGGAGAGACAGCTCTGCCCTTTCACACCTTTGAGGGTGACATCCCCAATATGCCAAGAACAGCCTATGAAATCTTGGATGCTCCGCCTGAGGAGTGGCCTGAGTGTTTACTCAAGTACTATTCTGATGTTATTGACGATTCTGCAGCATGGGCGAGAAAGTGTGTAAATGAATTTGGTGCAGAGGCTATCTGCCTCTCTCTCGATTCTACAGATCCTAATGGTGCGAACGTATCTTCAGCAGATGCTGCCCAGGTGGCCAAGAAGGTTATAGAGGCGGTAGATGTGCCTATTATCCTTTGGGGTTGCGGAAATGCGGAAAAGGATACTGAGACCCTTCGCGAGATAACAGGCCAGATTGAAAATCGAAACGTCTGTATAGGGCCATTGACAGACGCAAACTACAGGACCCTTGGCGCAACAGCCATGGCCTTCCAATATCCTGTGGTGGCTTCTACTCCTATTGATGTAAACCTGGCCAAACAGCTCAATATATTACTTGAGAATCTTGGTGTGCATCTGGACCACATCTTAATGGATCCATCAATCGGCGCTGTTGGCTATGGACTCGAGTATACATACTCGGTTATGGAGCGCATAAGGCTTGCAGCCCTGACACAGCAGGATGAGAAACTTTCTCCACCAATTGTCTGTAATCTTGGTCGTGAGGTCTGGAAGGCTAAAGAGACCAGGCTTCCAACAGATGCAGAGTTGGGAGATCAGGAGAGGAGAGGAGTGCTCATGGAGGCCATTACTGCCTCTACTTTACTTCTTGCCGGTGGAGAGTTGGCAATAATGAGGCATCCAAAGGCAATCAATCTGACAAAGGTGTTGGTTGAAGGAATGCTTTAGAGTTTTGCCAAAATTAAAAAGAAAAAAAATTTTGTTATATAACGTAGAGAGGGAAAAATATGTCCAAAATTATCTGTTCAGCAGCAATTAGAGGTGCCCACAAGATTGTGGATATGGCCGAAGAAAAGTACGAAGAGGCCCTTAAAAAATATGGGCCTGAGCAGGAAGTGGCCTTTCCAAATACTGCCTATTACCTGCCAATTATCTACAGCATGCTTGGAGCACCCATAAAACAGCTCGGGGATATGAAGGATATTTTCCAGGAATGTAGAAAGTTGTTACCTCCTCCGGTTAGTGATCACGTATGGCTTCCCTATTTAGCCCCTGCCTTGGATGCTGGTATGGCAACCTTTTTTGCAGAGGAGATGTTTGAGGCCATAAGATATATTGATGATCCTCAATTTTATACCAAGACCGAGGATCCCCCTGCCAGTGGCAACTATTGGCTTGGCGCTGCTGATGACCTCATTTTTAGAAAGAGGGGTGTTGAGTTCGTAGATGGTACTGCTCCGGGCTTTGCAGCCATTCTTGGTGCACCGGCAGATGCAGAAGAGGCTGAGAAAATTGCCACTGAGCTGCAGGAAAAAAATCTCTACGTATTTTTCCATGACCAGACTGACGGGATATATTTCCCAGATCAGCTTCTTAAAAGAAACGTACAAATTGGTTGGTCAACCAGGTTGGTGCCTTTTGGACCCACCTACACCTCTGCTGTTTTTGCAATCGGTTTTGCCTGCCGTGTAGCCTTGGCCTTTGGCGGAATCCAGCCTGGAGACTATAAGGCAAACCTTTTATATAACAAGGACCGTACCTTTGCCTTTGTCATTGCCTTTGGGCCGGTTTCTGACGAGTGGTATGCAAATGCTGCGGGGGCCATAAACTGGGGATTCCCAACCATTTCCGACTGGGATATACCAGAGGTGCTCCCTTCTGGTATATGTACCTATGAACATGTGGTTAGCAAGGTTCCTCATGACGAGATAGTCCAAAAAGCCATAGAGGTCAGAGGTCTAAAGGTTACTGTCTCAAAGATCGATATTCCAGTCTCTTACGGTCCGGCCTTTGAAGGCGAGCGTGTAAGGAAAGACGATCTTTATCTTGAGTGTGGCGGCGGACGCACTCTTGGAGTCGAGGTTTTGGTGTCAAAAGACATGGACGAGGTGGAAGATGGAAAGGTGATTGTGGAAGGTCCTGAGATGGATGAGGTAGAAGAAGGTGCCAAGCTTCCACTTGCCATACTTGTAGAGGTTGCAGGACGTCAGATGCAGCCTGATTTTGAGCCGATTTTGGAACGACAGTTCCATCATCTTATTAACTATGCCCAAGGTATAATGCACATAGGGCAAAGAAATATCATGTGGCTCAGGGTCAGCAAGAGCGCTATTGAAAAAGGCTTTAAGTTTGAGCACATTGGCAAGATACTTCATGGAAAGCTTCATCAGGACTTTGGTGCTATTGTAGATAAGGTTCAGGTAAAGATCTATACTGAAGAGGAGAAGGTCAAAGAGGTCCTTGAGCTTGCTAAACAGGTATATGCTGCAAGAGACGAGCGCCTTGGTTCAATGACTGATGAAAGCGAGGAGATTTTCTACTCTTGCACACTTTGTCAGTCTTTTGCTCCCAGTCACGTGTGTGTCATAACCCCTGAACGTGTGGGTATGTGCGGTGCATATAACTGGCTTGATGGTAAGGCTTCCTATGAGATAAATCCTACAGGTCCTAATCAGCCCATTGAAAAAGGCAAATGTATTGATGAAAACCTTGGACAGTGGGAGGGTATCAACGAGTTTGTAAAGCAGGCATCTCGTGGCAAAGTAGAAAGGGTAAGCGCTTATTCCCTCATGGTAGACCCAATGACAGCATGTGGATGTTTTGAATGCATTGCCACCATGCTGCCTATGTGTAACGGGATCATGATTGTTAACCGTGACTATATGGGGATGACTCCGAGTGGGATGAAATTTACTACCTTAGCTGGAATGGTTGGAGGCGGCCAGGTTACTCCAGGTTTCCTCGGTGTTTCCAAACATTATATATGCTCTAGAAAGTTTATGAAGGCAGAAGGTGGATTAAAGAGGGTGGTCTGGATGCCAAAGATGCTTAAGGAAGAGCTTAAAGAACGGCTTCTGGAGAGGGCTGAAGAAATAGGGGTTCCCAATCTTCTTGATCTAATTGCTGATGAAGAGGTTGGCGTATCTGAAGATGAGGTCCTGAAATTCTTGCAGGAAAAGGGTCATCCGGCACTTTCCATGGATAGTGTTGTTTAAGAGGAGATAAAATCATGGGTCTGACAGGAATTGAAATCCTGAAGATGCTCCCTAAGAAGAATTGTGGGGAGTGTGGTGTGCCTACTTGCTTGGCTTTTGCCATGAAGGTGGCAGCAGGTCAGGAGGATATCGGAGCATGTCCTTATGTTTCTGACGAGGTGAAGGAGAAAGTAGGGGAAGCCAGTGCTCCTCCTATTCGCACCATCGTGCTGGGAAGCGGGGACAACAAGTTCGAAGTGGGAGGAGAGACTTGCCTTTATAGGCATGAAAAGAGATTTGAGCATCCTACAGGACTGGCATTTCTGATTACCACTGGAATGGATGACAGCGAAGTCTCTGCTCGTCTTGCCCGCTTTAATGGCCTCAGATATGACAGGGTAGGTGTTGAATTAAAGGCAGATTTGGTGGCGGTCAAGGATGAATCAGGAGACGAGGCAGCCTTTAGGTCTCTTGTGGAAAGGGTACGTCAGGACTGCCCTGATGCTGCAATCATTCTCATAAGTGACAATACTAATCTTCTCAAGATTGGCGCTGAGGTATGCGGTGATCATAAGCCGCTCTTATATGCTGCCACGGCTTCCAATATTGATGATATGGTAAGCTTGGCCAAGGAAGTAGACTGCCCCTTGGCAGTAAAAGGTGCCACAATAGGTGAGGCTGCTGAACTTTCTGAAAAGATACAGGGAGAGGGTTTGAAGGATCTGGTAATTGATACAGGCGCCAGGACCGTGAAGGCCCTTTTTGAAGATCAAGTGGTATGCAGAAGGGCTGCTGTTAAGCATAAGTATAAGCCTCTTGGTTTTCCAACTATAACATTTCCATGCGAGATGACCGATGAGGCCTTGACCGAGGCCGTGATTACATCGGTTCTAATTGCCAAGTACGCGGGGATCTGTGTCCTCTCAGATATCCAGGGGGACATCCTTTTTCCGCTTTTGCTCGAACGCCTTAATATCTTTACAGATCCTCAAAGGCCTATGGTCGTTCAAGAGGATATCTATCCAATTAATGGACCAGATGAGAACTCTCCTGTACTTATTACCTGCAATTTTTCCTTAACATATTTTATTGTCTCTGGTGAGATTGAGGGGTCAAAGGTGCCTTCATGGCTTCTGATAAAGGATACAGAAGGCCTTTCTGTTTTGACTGCATGGGCAGCAGGTAAGTTCAGTGCGGATCTTATTGCACAGTTTGTCAAAAAGTGTGGAATAGAGGAGAAAGTCAAACACAGGAGTCTTATAATTCCTGGCTATCTTGCATCTATCAAGGGTGAGTTAGAAGAGGAATTGCCTGATTGGAAAATTCAGATTGGACCGAGGGAGGCAAGTCATCTTCCCTCCTATCTTAAGAGCTGGCAGCCTGAGGGCTGATAAAATATCAAGGGTGAGGAAGAGATATGTACGTTCAATGTATAGCTGAAAGTATAAATATAATGGGAAAGCGTACAGGAGGGGCCATGCGGGCCAGAGATCCGAGGCCTATTGTAGAGATGGCCCATGAAGAGGTAGCCTTTGGAGGAGACTATCTTGATCTCAATATCGGCCCTGCGAGAAAAGATGGTACAGAGCTGATGCCATGGATTGTAAGAGTGGTGGAGGAAGTAACAGATTGTCCCCTTTCCCTTGATACTACTAATGCAGATGCTCTTATTGCTGGTATGCGTGCTGCTAAAAATCCAAAACAGCACATAATGAATTCTATATCCCTTCAGCCGGAAAGGATGAAGAAACTTATTCCAGTTGCTGCAGAGACCGAGTGTTATGTTGTGGGATTACTTTGGGGAGTGGATGGAATGCCGCGGGATTCCAACGAGAGGGCTGCAATGACTGTGGACCTCACTATGGCCATGAATGAAGCAGGAATTCCTAATGAAAAGATACTGATAGATCCGATTGCGACTCCTATAACTCTAGGATCTGAACAGGTGATGAGTGGTCTTGAGTTTATGAGTATGCTTCCAGATATTGCGCCAGGTGTAAAGAGCACGGTGGGATTGTCCAATGTGTCAAATGGTGTGGAAGCCCATCTTCGCCCCTATCTAAACAGGGCTTATCTTGCCATGCTTATGAAGGTGGGTATATGGTCTGCGATTGTTGATGCCTATGATCAGGAGCTTATGGAGCTTGCTCATGGAGAGAGGCCAGAATTAGTGAAATTGGTCCATGACATAATGGATGGAAACGAACCTGATCCGGCAACCCTTTCAGACAAGGAAATGGAGTATTATAAGACAACCAGGGTACTTATGGGCAAGACCATCTTTTCAGAATCCTGGTTGGAACTTTAAAATTTAGCATTCAAAAGGTATTATAAAATGGTGGGTTATTCCCACCATTTTTGTATGGAAAGGTGGCAAATGTCAGAGAAAATCAAAATCACATTAGACGGTAAGGAGATAGAGGCCTGCAAGGGTCAGACCATTCTCCAGGCTGCCAAGGATGCAGATATAAAGATCCCGACCCTATGTCACCTTGAAGGGGCGGCTGAATCTAGCACCCCTTGCCTCCTCTGCATGGTGGAGGTTGAAGGAAGAGGCAGGGTGCGGGCCTGCAACACGCCTGCTGAGGATGGACAAGTGGTGACAGTTCGTTCAAAGGAATTGGATAGTTTTAGAAAGGAAAGACTTACCTTGCTTGCAGAGAGCCACTACGGAGATTGCAGGGCTCCATGTAATCTTACATGTCCAGGGGGTATAAATGTTCAGGGCTATGTAAATCTGATTGCCAAGGGTGAATATAAGGCTGCGTTAATGCTTATAAAGGAAAAAAATCCTCTTCCTATTTCTGTAGGAAGAGTTTGCCCCCGTTTTTGTGAGACCAGGTGCAGGAGGATATTGCTGGACGAACCTATTGCGATCAATCATCTGAAACGTTTTGTGGCAGACTATGCTTCAGAGATTGGTTTCAGGGATGATGTGGTTGGTAAACCTACTGGCAAAAGGGTTGCGATAATCGGAGGAGGGCCTGCTGGACTATCATGTGCCTATTTTTTAAGAAAGCAGGGGCACGATGTGACAATCTTTGAGGCTGAAGAAAAGCTTGGCGGGTTGCTGCGTTATGGAATACCAGGTTATAAGTTGCCTAATAAGGAGGTGGACAAAGAGGTCCAAAATATTTTGAATCTCGGGGTTCATGTCAGGCTTAAAAAGAGATGGGGCGAAGATTTCACTATTCAGGACCTGAAAGATCAAGGATTTGAGGCGGTATTCATTGCAGTTGGCCTTTCCAGGCAAAAGAAACTCGAGATAGAAGGCTCAGAGCTTGTTGTCTGTGGTTTAAGGTTTCTTAAAGAGGTTAATAAAGGTGAAAGGCCTCAAATAGGTGAAAAAGTGCTCATTGTGGGTGGTGGTGATATTGCCGTAGATGCCGCCAGAAGCGCGAGGCGCCTTGGAGCAAAAAACGTGACAGTAATATATCCACGTTCGCGTGTGGAGCTTCCAGCTCATCAGCGGGAGATAGAAGAGGCAGAAAAGGAAGGTGTACAGTTTTTCCTAATGGCCACCCCTTTGAAGATTACAGAAGAAGATGACAAGCTCAAGGTGGAGATGGCCCGAACCATCCTTGATGAGCCCGATGAGAGGGGTATTCGCCATCCTATACCAATGCCAGGTTCCCGTCTTTATTGGACAGGTGATACGGTGATTTCGGCACTTGGTCAAGAAGGTGATCCTACCATACAAAGTTTTGGCAAGATTGAGGCCTCCATCAGGCTTACTCCCAGAAAGACCATAAAAACTCATCCTTCTACAATGAAGACCAGTGTGGAGGGTGTATATGCAGGTGGTGATGCTGCCACAGGTTCACGGACGGTTATTCAGGCAGTTGCAGGTGGAAGGCGAGCGGCCGAATCTATCCATGAGTACCTTATGAGTGAAAAGGCTGGGATTACAGAGGCCAGGTTTAATTTTACAAAAGGTAAACGGTTTGAAGATGTAGACATGCATAATTTTGACGGTTACTCGATAAAGCTTAATGAGGTTATGCCGTCAAGACCGCCTGAAAGGCGTCTCGGAGACTTTGATGAAACCAATCTGGGGTTTTCAGAACAGATGGCAGTCCGTGAGGCCAAAAGATGTTTGCAGTGTGGCTGCCTTGGTTTGTCTAAGTGTACTTACAGGGAGCTTTGCGTTGATTATAAGGTAAAGGCCAATGTGGCAAGGACCAGGTTGAAATATCCTGTTGATAAAAGTCATCCCTTCATTGTCATAGATGCCAACAAATGTATAGGTTGTACCAAGTGTGAAAGGAGCTGTAAATACGGGGCCCTTGAGCTTAACATAAAGCGCGATGAAGAGACTCAAGTCATTCAAGAGGTATCTATAAGACTTAACGATAAATGCGTCTCTTGTGGAGCCTGTGTTGATGCCTGTCCTACAGGCACCCTTTCCAAGCAGGATCTTGTTATCCCTTTGTTTCCAGACCAGCTTACCAGTGTAAAGAGTGTTTGTACATATTGCGGTACGGGTTGTAATGTAGATGTGGTAACCAAATATGGTGCCATACTGGAAGTAAAGGCGGATTCAAATAGACCGCCAAACTGGGGGCAGCTTTGTGTTAAGGGCAGGTTTGGTTACACATTTTATCGCCATGAAGACAGGCTTCGCCGTCCACTTGTAAGGGACAGTATAGATGAGCCTTTTAGGGAGGTTGATTGGGATGAGGCCTTAAGGGTGATAGCAACCCGTTTTGGCGTAATTAAGGATAATTTCGGGTCTGATTCCCTTGGAATATTGGCCTCTTCACGCTGTACAAACGAGGAAAACTATCTATTGCAAAAGCTTGCAAGGGCTGCCTGGGGGACAAATAACGTTGATAACTGTGCCCGGGTCTGACATGCTCCATCTGTCAGCGGTCTGCTGGCAACACTTGGAAGCGGAGCAGCTACCACTCCATTTGAACAGATAGTTGGTACCGACTGTCTGCTTATTTGTGGCTCAAATACTACAGAAGCCCATCCTATTGTTGGTCTCAAGGTGAAGGAGGCCGTTCAAAAGGGGACAGATCTTATAGTTATTGATCCAAGACGTACAGAGGTGGCAGCTATTGCTCAAGGGCAATCCGAGGGTATATGGCTTAGGGTGGCCCCTGGAGGTAATATTCCTCTTTTAAACTCCATGCTCTATTGCATTATAGAAGAAGGTCTCGTGGATGAGGAGTTCGTAGCGGCAAGGACGGAACAGTTTGATGTAATAAAGAACCATATCCAGGATTATCCTCCTGAAAAGGTCTATCAGATTACAGATGTGGAACCTGAACTTGTTAGACAGGCGGCACGTAAGTATGCTTCGTCTAAAAATTCTTTGATCCTTTATGGCTTAGGTGTGGCAGAGCATAAGGGAGGTACCGCAGGAGTTATTGCCCTTGCAAATATGGTTCTTGCTACAGGTCATGTGGGCCGTTCTCATAACGGCATCAATCCATTAAGGGGGCAGAACAACGTGCAAGGGGCATGTGATATGGGGACCTTGCCCTATACGTTCCCGGGGTATCAGCCTACAGATGATCCTAAAATTCTTGAGAAGTTTGCTAAGGCCTGGGGAGTGAATAGCCTGCCAGTGAGAGATGGATTACTCGAACCTCAAATGTATGATGCTGCATTGGAAGGGAAGTTCAAAGGACTATACTGTGTTGGATATGATCCAGCCCAAACTCAGTCGAATATAGCTCGTGTTCACGAGGCATTAAGGGCCATGGATTTTGTTGTGGTTCAGGATATGTTTTTGACAGAGACCGCCAACTTTGCCCATGTAGTTTTGCCATCCGCATGTTTCTACGAAAAGGATGGCACCTTTACCAGTGGCGAGAGGCGGATAAGGCGCGTAACAAAAGTTATTGATCCACCGGGCAAGGCCAAGGCGGATTGGGAAATAATCTGTCTAGTGTCCCAGGCTACGGGTTATCCCATGTTTTATACAGGTCCGGAACAGATTATGGCAGAGATCGCAAAGGTAACTCCTGCCTATGCTGGGATCTCTTATGATAGATTAGGGGAAGAAGGGATAGTTTGGCCATGTCCATCTCAGGATCACCCCGGGACACCTCTTCTTCATACGGAGAGTTTCCCCAAGGGCAAGGGCAGCTTCGTGCCAGTCTCATATATCATCCCAGAGGAAGAGGCTGACGGAGAATATCCATTTGTTCTCGTCACAGGAAGGCGTTTGGAACATTATAACAATGGCTCAATGACCAGACGCTGCGAAGGATTTGATAGTATTTGTCCAGAAGAGCTGTTGGAAATCCATCCTGAAGATGCAAGTCGTCTTGGTATTGAGAACGGCTCTGTAGTAAAGGTGGAATCTAGGCGGGCAAAGATCAAGACGAAGGTATGGGTCACCAAAAGGAGTAAGCCAGGTACAGTCTTTATGACATTCCATCATCAAGATACCCTTACAAATTTTTTGACCAGTCCTGGTATGGATTCCAAGACCCTGACCCCGGAATATAAAGTCTGTGCCGTTCGCATCATAAGCTAGTCGTTTCTGGCCATTTACTGTCAAATTCATATTTATAGGCAGCTCCAATTTCCTTTACTGGAGGGGCTGCCTTCTTTATGCTACCTTATAAACTGTTCTTTTGTACAACAACGGTGTGACTCTTAAATTTTTTTAGAAGCATTTTTTTAGCTAGGTCGTTGTTTCCGCAGATATGGGTTGATGTTAGTATCTATTAAATCTATTAGATAGAGCGGTTTTATTCCAACAAGTTGTATAGGAAGAGGTATGTATGGAACCATTTAAAGGTACTACTGTTATAGCCGTCAGGCATAAAGGTCAGGTGGTTATTGGTGGCGATGGTCAGGTGACCTTGGGGAATACCGTTGTTAAGAAAAAGGCCAAGAAGGTCAGGCGCCTTTTTAATGGTAAGGTTGTTACTGGTTTTGCAGGTGCTACAGCCGATGCCTTTACGCTTTTTGAAAGGCTTGATTCAAAACTTGAGGCCTATGGGGGCAACCTCATGAGGGCTGCTGTTGAGCTTGCAAAGGACTGGCGAACAGACAAGCTCTTAAGAAGACTGGAGGCAATGCTTGTGGCGGCTGACAGGGATCATACCCTTTTGATTTCGGGTCTGGGTGATGTTATAGAGCCTGATGATGGTATAATTGCAATAGGTTCCGGAGGGCCTTATGCCTTAGCTGCTGCTCGGGCCTTGGTCGCATATAGTAATCTGGATGCAAGAGAGATTGCCCAAAAGGCCCTTGAAATAGCATCTGATATATGTATTTACACAAATCAGAACCTTGTATTTGAAAGTATTGAGGAAGGGAAGATATGAAAAGGCTCGAACTCGTTGATGATATTCAGCCGTTGACCCCAAGACAGATAGTTGCGGAGCTTGATAAGTATATCATTGGCCAAGCAAAGGCCAAAAGATCCGTTGCTATAGCTCTTAGAAACAGGTGGCGTCGCCAGCAGGTTCCTGAGGAGCTTCGTGACGAGATAGCACCAAAGAACATCATCATGATTGGTCCTACTGGTGTAGGCAAAACCGAAATAGCAAGAAGGCTTGCAAGGCTTGCAAAGTCGCCCTTTCTAAAGATAGAGGCTAGTAAATTTACAGAAGTAGGTTATGTGGGCCGTGATGTTGAATCCATGATTCGTGATCTGACCCATCTTGCTGTTGATATGGTCAAGGCAGAAGAAAAACAGAAGGTGCAGGAAAAGGCGCGGCTTCAGGCAGAAGAGAGGCTCTTGGATCTTCTTTTGCCAAGGACTGGCCCTGGCCAGGAAGAAGGTGCTTCAGAGACCAGGGAGCGTTTTAGGCAGATGCTTAGAGAAGGAAAGCTGGATGATAGACCGGTTGAGTTGGAGGTTGCCTCCCGTCCTGCAACGCCTATGGTGGAAATATTTGCAGCCGCAGGTATGGAGGAGATGCAGTCAAACCTGCAGGATATGCTTTCGAATATCTTTCCAAAGAAGAGAAAGAGGCGCCATGTCAAAGTTAAAGAGGCCAGGAAGATTTTGGAACAAGAGGCTGCAGGCCGTCTTATAGACATGGATAAGGTTGTAGAAAAGGCTGTTGCAAGGGTAGAGCAGTCTGGCATCATATTCCTGGACGAAATAGATAAGATTGCAGCAGGATCAGCCTCAAAGGGTGGACCTGATGTATCGAGAGAGGGTGTGCAGCGTGATCTCCTTCCAATAGTTGAGGGAACAAGTGTGCATACCAAGTACGGGATCGTGCGTACAGACCACATTCTTTTTATTGCAAGTGGTGCATTTCATGTGGCAAAACCGTCTGATCTCTTGCCAGAGCTACAGGGACGCTTTCCTATAAGGGTTGAGCTGGATTCACTTACACAGGAAGATTTTGCCCGTATCCTTGTTGAGCCAGAAAATGCCCTTGTTACTCAATATAAGGCCCTTATGGATACAGAAGATATAGAGTTGGTGTTCGACGATGATGCTATCTCGGAGATAGCCCGTATTGCATTTGAAGTGAATTCAAGGACTGAAAATATCGGTGCTAGGCGCTTGCATACTGTTATGGAGAGGCTTCTTGAGGAAGTCTCCTTTGAGGCCCCAGATATTGCTCCTCAATCTATTCGTATTACAGCCAACTATGTGCGAGAGAAACTGGCAGATATCTTGGAGGACCAAGATCTTAGCAGGTTTATCCTGTAGGGAGGATTTATAAGGCCATGGATAATTCGTCGTCTATAACCGCACAGGTTCTGGTAGAAGCCCTGCCATACATTAGGCGTTTTTATGGCAAGACCATAGTTATCAAGTATGGTGGCCATGCCATGGTGGATGAGGGGCTTAAGGAGAAATTTGCCCTGGACATCATCCTTATGAAGTATGTTGGGATAAATCCAGTGATTGTTCATGGAGGGGGGCCTCAAATTAGCAGCATCATGGACAGAATGGGTATTAAACCAACCTTTATCGAGGGGCAAAGGGTCACAGATGACGAGACAATGAGTGTGGTAGAGATGGTGCTTGTCGGTACTGTAAATAAGGAAATCGTTGGTCTTATAAACAGGCTTGGTGGCAGGGCTGTCGGGCTTTCTGGCAGGGATGGAGAGCTGGTGCAGGCAGAACGTATGAAGATCTACCGGTATTCAGGTGATGAGAGGCCACCTGAGATAATAGACATTGGCAGAGTGGGTAAGGTTTCCAAAGTAAATCCAGAGGTGTTGGTAGCCCTTGAAAAAGAAGGTTTTGTTCCAGTGATTGCACCAGTAGGTGTAGGGCCTGATTCACAGGCTTACAATATCAATGCAGATCTTGTGGCAGGCTCTATCGCAGGGAAACTGCGTGCTGAAAAGCTTATATTGCTTACAGATGTGCCAGGTGTTCTTGGTCCAGGAGGAGAAGGAGAAGAACAGAGGCTTATTCATTCTATGACTGTGGATGAGGTGGAAAAGGCTTTGCAGGAAGGAACAGCCTACGGGGGTATGATCCCCAAATTGAAGGCCTGCCTTAAGGCCCTTAAGAGTGGCACTAAAAAGGCGCATATACTTGATGGTAGAAGAGAACATGCAATCTTGCTTGAACTTTTTACCGATGCAGGGGTTGGAACAGAGATTGTGAGAGATTGATAGGCCCATTTAATAGGCCGCCTGCTAACATTTGGAAGTACAAGTTATTTTATTTCTTCTCCCTGTATCCTTTCGGGTAAAGGGGGGTGATTCCGCAAGACAGCAAAATTTTTTGTCCCTTCTTTGATAAACAAAAGTTCAGAAAGGAAGATTCCTCCTGTTGCAGCCCCTTTTTTTGATATCTTATGCCAACTGTTGCTACAAGAGGATAATCGCCCGAGTTTATTTTGTCAGGGCTTGGTAAAAAGTAATCTTTGCCCTCTTCAAGGGATATGGCAACAGGTCTTATCCCCTTTTCGTTTCCTGTGAATATGTAAAAGCCAATGGCTTCAGTTTGTGTAGATATGGCCTTGAAGAGATCCACCTTGGTAGCAAGGAGTTTTACGTCTTCTTTGAAGGTGCCTTGACATAGGCAGTCATTTTTGAACCATCCTATTAGGTAGGGATAAGGTGCAGGACCAAGGGACTCGATCTCTGAATTCATCCACTTGCCAGTAAGGCCGAGCTGACCAAAGTTGTGTATGTCAAAAGGAAAGCCGCATCTCCTGTTTTTCGAAAAGATAGAATCGATTTGTGGAATGGTTAAGCCCTTTAACGGGTTTTGATTGTTGACAAATATGGCGAGAGGGATTCTTCCTATTGACTCAAAACTTCCTTTTTCTTGCTTGCTTGAATTGCTTTCTAGTGTCTCGGGATGATAATTTTTTATGAATGTAAAGTGCAGTAGAGATTCAGGGGCCTGTTGTTGTTCGGCCCTGTTTTTTTTGTTTATGACAATAACTTGAAGTCCTTTGGTGTTTTTCTGGAATTCCCTGATAAGGTTTTCAAGGCAGGTGCGCAAAAAAAACGGACAGGTAATTGCTATCTGTTTTTTAGGAGGAGGTGTGATTTTATCTTTTGGTTTTGGCTCCTTAGCTAGAGCCTGGCTAGTAAAAATGGAAAGGGCTATTGTAATCGCTATGGAAATTATAAAAGATTCTAAGGGGGTGTTTTTTTTGTTCATGGCATTGTCAAACCTATATCTTCCTGTCCCAGGCCTGAGATCCTTTGGAGCTCTTTCCTGTTTTTTATGGTAATGTCAGCTCCCTTCACTTCTATGATTCCAGCCCTTTGCATTTTTGAAAGAATTCGTGACAAGGTTTCTGGAATGGTGCCAAGAAGGCTGGCAAGCTGTGTCTTCGTAAGGTCTAGGCTCAACGAGTCTGTGCCTCCTTTCTTGGCACTTGATATTAATAGATAGGTCGCCAGCCTTCCAGGGACCTCTTTAAGCGACAGGTCTCCAATCATTCTTGCAAAGATCATTAGTCTTTTGGAAAGAATCGCAAGCAAATTGAGCGATAGTGACGGATTTTCTTTAAGTAGTCTTTCAAAGCCCACCCTTGGAATATAAAAGGCTTGGGTCTTTTCCATGGCCGAAGCATTGGCAGGATACAGCAGGCCTGCAAATGCTGCTGCCTCTCCAAAAGGTTCCCCCTGGGCAAAAATGTGGAGAATCTGTTCCCGTCCTTCAGAAGAGAGCTTGAATATCTTAACCTTGCCATTCACTACAATATAAAATCCTTTAGCAGGTTCGCCTTCAAAGAATATGGTTTCCTTTTTGTTGAAGGACTGTAGCCTGCCAATGGCCTCAAGCTGTTCTATATAAGAATTGGGAAGCCCCCTAAACAAGAAACAGGATTGCAAGATTTCGTTAACAACCAATGGTCATCTCTCAAAGTGATAAATCTCTTTTCTTGCCTAAAGTTATGGCCTGTCTTATAAATGTAGAAAAATTTTTCGCAGGTGTAGCCTTGCTTCAAATATACAAACAAAAAAAGACTGCCATAGAATCTTTAGACTCTATAGAAAGAGGCTGTTGGATAAATTTGTCAGCCCCTACCGATGAGGAACTTAATAGGATATTGACCGAGACTCAAGTCCTGCCTGAATTTTTGCGTTACCCACTAGATCCGGAAGAAACCTCGAGAGTGGAAAGTGATGAGGATCAACTGTTGATAATCGTAAAGATTCCCAATCCTCAGCACGTGGGAGATGTGGTTCGTTACGAAACCATTCCTTTAGGGATTATTCTTGTAGAGGATATTGTTATTACAGTATGTCCTATAAAATCTGCTGTGTTAGACAAGGTCATTGAGACAGCAGGGAAACAGCGGGTCCTTTCAAGTCATATCAGATTCATATTCAACATATTTTTACGGGTTGCCGGTGAGTATCTTCGCTACTTGCGTTTGATAGACAGGCTCATGGATGAGTACGAGGAGGAGTTGCATCGTTCCATGAGAAATAAGGAGCTTATAAAGTTGCTCAACCTCGAAAAAAGTCTTGTATATTTTAACACGAGTCTGAAGGCCAACGATATGGTGATGGCCCGTCTTGGCAGTGGCCGCTATCTAGCAATTACAGAAGATGACGAAGATATTTTGGAGGATGCCCAGATAGAGAATATGCAGGCTATAGAGATGGCCAAGATATATAGTGACATCCTTGCGGGAATGATGGATGCCTACGCCTCTGTTATTTCTAATAATCTTAATATAGTAATGAAGTTTTTAACTGCAGTTACTATTGTGCTTATGCTTCCCAATCTTGTTGCAAGCATCTACGGCATGAATATAGAGCTTCCATTTCAACATAATCCCCATGCCTTTTTTATAACTATGGGTTTGTCTTTTCTCATGTCTGCCTTGGTTGTCTATATCTTTATAAAAAAGAAAATGTTTTAGATTGAATTATGACTGACCTGCCTAAGGAACAAAATAAGAAAGACCCTGAAAAAGAGGCGTGGTTAACCAACTTCTATACTGAAAATCATCTTGCCTATGAGGCATATCCACACGAGGTGGCCTCACCAGAGCAGTTGAGATTTATTGTTTATACTGAACCTGGTCAGCTCTACTATCCGTGTTCGGATCGCACCTTCAATGCCATAATAAACAAGACAGACAGCGATTGGCTGATAATGAATTACATGAAGGTGTGGGAAAAGATCAAGCCACTTGTTACATCTATAATTGAAGACAGATTTAAAAAGGATTTTTTGCTAAATCTGCTCCACATAAAATTTAGGCATGATACCGCCTCTTTGGTAATGCTTCCTTCCAGGATAGAAAAGCGCCTGCTTCATATCTTCATAAGAGTTAGTGAGATTGATCGGCCACTTGCAAGAAAAAAGGAAGAAATGAACAAAAAGGTGAGCAAACTCTTGGATTCTCAGGCCTATAGCGATGCTATTAACGATAGAGAGGGCCTGGCTTTGGAAAGTAATTCACCTTTAGATGAGATAGGCCTGAGAATAAGTTTCCTCAAGTTAAAGAGACTCTTTAGCCTGGCTTTTAATCTAGAGAGGGTCATAGAGACAGAGGACTTTACCAAAGAGAGATTGATGCAATTTATGGCAACTGAAGTAAAGGGACCTGGCTGGGATCATCTTGAGGAGACACTGCGCGCTTGGCACAAGGACCAGGAGTGGCACTATGTGCTGTGGAAGAGTCCAATGGCAGGTTCGATTTTGTTGGATTTAGAGATTATAAAAATACTTGTCAGGTTTGGTGTAAAGGTCATTATCTCTGTTAAACATGCCTTTTACTTTAATGAGATAACCATGGCAGATATAATGGAAGATCCTTATCTCTCAGACAGGTTCAAGGTGGCAGAGATTATAACAGAGCGGAATATCTCAAAAAATTCGCTTATTGACAAGCTCAAAAGTGACAAGACCATCTTTGTCATAGACGACGGGACACAGGAGCGGTTTAATCCCCTCTTGACGTCTGTTACCTTTGCCAGAGCCTTTAAGGAGGCTGATGAGATCTTGATCAGGTCTCCAAACGATGCATGGTGTATCTCGCGTTCAAGCTTCAGTTATACCAGGAACATGATGCTCAGAAATCTGGATGTGAATGACTATCTGGACATCCATTTCAAACCGAAACATCCAAGGGCTGTCCGTTTCTCCGAGGCTGACCTTCGTGCCAAGGCAGAGGCGCTTATTTATCATCTAAAGATGGAAAAGCGAAAGGGCAAGACAATTATGTTTTACAGCGCCATTGTCGGCAGCATTCCAGGCCAGCTTGAAATGGCAAAGAAGATTCTTAAAGTATTTGTGAACTATCTTAGACAGAAGCATAAGGACGTGGTCATAATAAATCCGGCTGAACATTTTGAGCCTGGAATGGATGCAGATGACCTTATGTATATGTGGGAGATTGTACAAAGAAGCGGACTTATTGATATCTGGCGTTTTCAGACATATGAAGATATAGAAAAGGCCTTTGAGCTTATGGGTGAAAAGGTTCCTCCGGAATGGGTTGGCAAGGATGCAACCTATAGCACTGGTTGTACAAAAGAGATGCAAATAGCAAGGGAGGTCCAAAAAGAGCATCCAGAGATGCAGATTATTGGTCCACCTTGGGAAAAATTTTTGAGAAGGAAGGAGTACGGAGTCGGAAAACTTTACGACAGGACTTTAGGAGATATTTCTTAATAGACATGTTAAGCAGGAATTTAGATTTTGAAGATAATACCAAAATTATAGATCTTTATGGAGAACATGGGAGCAATCTCAAGCTTATAGAGAATGCCCTTGGGGTAGATATCCAAACCAAGGGAAACCAGCTTACCATCACAGGAGATGCTGCGGGAATAGACCTTGCGCAGCGAGCCTGTGTTCAACTATATAACCTTGTGCAACAAGGTTATCCCTTGGAGTCGAGAGATGTTGAGTTCGCAATTACAATTCTCAGCGAGGATCCAAAGGCAAAGATAGCGGATATCTTCCTTGATAATCTCACGATCAAGTCAGGACGCAAAAAGATTTCACCCAAGAGCCTTGCACAGAAGTATTATGTGGAGGCCATCAGAAAAAACGATATTATTTTTGGTATCGGCCCGGCAGGCACAGGTAAGACATATTTGGCCATGGCAATGGCCATTTCTGACCTTTTGAATGACAATATTTCAAGGATAATAATGGTTCGGCCTGCTGTTGAGGCAGGAGAGCGGCTGGGTTTCCTTCCAGGAGACCTCGAAGAAAAGGTAAATCCATATCTTCGTCCCCTTTACGATGCCCTGTATGACATGTTGCCCTTTGACAGGGTGGCACGTCTTCTCGAAAGAGGGATTATTGAAGTGGCGCCTTTAGCGTTTATGAGGGGAAGGACTCTGAATGATGCATTTATAATCCTAGATGAAGCACAAAATACCACTTCCAGCCAAATGAAGATGTTTCTTACAAGGATCGGTTTTGGTTCAAAGGCTGTGATAACTGGAGATATTACCCAGATAGACCTTGATGACAGAACGAGATCTGGATTGGTGGAGGCAAAAAGACTACTGAGAGATATCAAGGGCATCTGTTTTTGTACATTTTCCAAAAAGGATGTAGTAAGACATCCGCTTGTTAAAAGGATAATACAGGCTTACGAAGAAGAAGAGGAGAGAAAGAAAAGGCAAAGGGCTGCCTGATATTATGCCAGTTAATATCATTGTTGATTATCCACATCCTTTTCCTTTTACCCTAATAAAAAGGAGTTTAGATAGTCTTTTGAGGATTAACGGCCTCCATTATAAGGAGCTAAATGTTCTCTTGACTACGAATGATACCATTCAAGACTTTAACAGAAGGTGGTTTCAGAGGGATTGGCCTACAAATGTCATATCTTTCCCCATGGATGAGCCTGGTTATTTGGGAGACATTGTGCTTTCCATAGATAAGGCTAAACAGGAGGCCCAAGATGGACTTACAACCTTGAGTAACAGGGTTTTGGAGTTATTGATTCATGGACTAGTTCATCTCTTGGGAGAAGATCATGAGCTTGGGCCAGAACAGGCTGAACGTATGGCAGAAATGGAATTTGGGCTCAAAAAGATCCTTTGCAGGAGGAATGTCATGGCTGACCTTTGTATAAATGTAGATCATGTAGCTACTATTAGGCAGGCAAGGGGTGGAGTAGAACCGGATCCGGTGGTCGCAGCCGGGATAGTGGAACTTGCCGGGGCAGATGGAATAGTCGTACATCTTAGGGAAGATAGGCGTCATATACAGGACAGGGATGTGCGTCTTATCAGGGAGATAGTACAGACAAGACTCACACTTGAAATGGCTGCGACAGATGAGATGATCGCAATTGCCTCTAACATTAGGCCAGATATAGTTACCTTGGTTCCTGAAAAGAGACAGGAATTGACCACAGAAGGCGGACTCGATGTTGCAGGTCTGGAAAAGTCTGTGACAGAGGCAGTGGCCAGGCTCCATGATGCCGGTATCCCTGTGAGTCTTTTCATTGATCCTGAACAGGAACAGATAGAGGCGGCCAAGAGGACAGGTGCCGAGTGCATAGAGATACATACCGGGCGTTACGCAGATGCCAAGGATGAAGAAACGAGAGACAAGGAATTTGAAATGATAGCAGATATGGCCAGGCTCGCTACAGATTTGGGCTTGAGGGTCCATGCAGGGCACGGGCTCAACTATCAAAACACAGGTAGGCTTGCTGCAATTAGCGAGATTGTGGAGTTTAGTATAGGGCACTCGGTTATTTCACGTTCTGTATTTGTTGGACTTGAAAGGGCAGTAAAAGAGATGCTTGCAATTGTAAAAGGTTGAGAAAGGCAAAAACTTTTCATCTATGTAAGATTCCATGTTAATTTCTCAATATCTCTGGAGCCGTGCAATAATCCATAAGGCCAAGGCCTATAGAGGGTTATTCTTAAGAGGAGTTTTGGGGCTAGCCTAGTGATAGTAGGTGTTGGTGTAGATATAGTTCATATTGGCCGTATAGAAGCGGCTATAGAACGCCATGGCCAGCGCTTTCTTAACAAGGTCTTTTGTCAGCAGGAAATAGACATCTGTAGCAAAAAGGCCTATCCGGCCCTGTGTTATGCTGCAAGATTTGCGGCAAAGGAGGCCTTTGTAAAGGCACTTGGCACAGGTTTTTCTAGGGGTATCACATTGACCCAGGTGTGTGTTGAAAAGTTGGAAAGCGGTGCACCAGTCTTGAGTCTTACAGGCGCTGCCTTAAAGAAAAACAAGGAGTTGGGAGGTAAAAGGATCCATCTGTCTTTAACTCACGAGAAGGATTCCGCTGTGGCAATGGTGATTATTGAGGGAAGATGAATAAGATGAAGGGCTGCCTTTATAGGCAGCCCTATAGTTTTTTATCTCTTCATGTTAAGGAGTTCGTTTAGCATATCGTCGGTCGTGGTGATAACCCTTGAGTTTGCCTGAAAGGCCCTTTGGGTGGTGATGAGTTTTACAAATTCGGTGCCCATGTCAACTGTTGACTGCTCAAGGGCATTTGCTGCAATAGAACCCAGGCCGTTGCTTCGCGGTGGCCCAGTAATGGCAGTGCCTGATGCAGTAGTTTCACGCCACAGATTGCCACCTTCTTTAGAAAGGTCTGATGGGCTGTAAAATCTTGCCAGGGCCAGTTGACCAAGGGCAATTATTCTGCCGTTTGAATACGAGCCCGAGATGATTCCTTCCGCATCTACACTGAGGCTTTCAAGAAATCCTGCACCAAAACCATTTTGGTCATAAAAGAGGGTGCTAGATCGGTTTGCATACTGGGTGGTGGTGATGGTCTCTGGAGACCATGATACCACTTGGTTACTGCCCGAATCTATTTGGGCATGGGCGCCAAAACTGAATTCTATCCTTTGGGCGGTGGTGTCAAGGCCTGTTGTTGGATCCGTGTTGCCAGAAGGTGGCTGAAAGAATGCAATTATCTGCGGGTAGTTGTGGTCTCCAAAGGCTTGGTTGGTATTGGTGTTGGTTTCAAGAGGGCCTTCCTCTGTAGTGTCATTAAAGCGATAGATATCGAAGATTCTTTCTATCTGTCCGTCTGGAGTGAACTGGATTTTACCCCTCATCAGTTTGCCTGCGTTTGCAGTACCAGCGTTTCCTGACTTGTCTTCTGTAGGATTCATGGAGACCAAGAATTCCCATGTCCGTTCGTCACCTTGGGTATTAGGATCGTCGGTTTCCTTGTCAAAATAGACGGTCAGCTCATGGGTGTTGCCCAGGCTGTCATATACCTTGAAAGTAGACTTGTATTCATAATTTATATTTTGTTTAAGACCGCCATTTGGGTCCCCTGTGCTTCCGTCCCAGGTATTGGCCAGTGTGTTATTGCTATCCACCGGTTTGGCCCCGTCATCCAGGTTTACGGCTATGGTAGCAAGGCTGGTTGCCACTGGAGGAGAAGTATTTTGGATCTCGATATCTTTAATGGAGCCGACGATTTCAAAGGTTCCATCTGGCTGTTCCTCCATGTCCCAACCCTGCACCCTGAGTCCAGCCGGATTTACTAAATAACCATTTTTGTCTACATGAAATTGGCCGGCCCTGGTGTAGTAGATACTGTTTTCGATCTTAGGGTTGGAAACCATAAAAAAACCGTTGCCTGCAATTGCCAGGTCTGTAGGAGAGGCAGTGCTTTCAAAAGAACCTTGGATGAAAAGCGGTGCTACATCAGACATGGCAGAGCCCCTTCCTACTTGGGAGCCGCCCCTGGCTGTGTTAATAGATTGGGCCATAATATCTTGAAAGGTACTTCTTGCTGCCTTAAAGCCAGTGGTGTTCACGTTGGAGATGTTGTCTCCTATGACCTGCATGGCATTACCCATGTTTACCAGGCCACTAACTCCTGAATATAGAGAACTGGTTAGAGCCATTTTTTATACCTCCTGTATCTAAAACTTAGGATTCAACCCTTGTTATATCTTTAAAGTCTATTGCCTTGTCACCTTTGATGGTGATTTTAGGGAAACCGTCCTTATCATTTTCAATGCCAGATACAATGCCCATGGTCCTTGTGGTAAGCTCTACCTCCTGCCCAGAGGCATCTTCTGCATAGACCGAAACGTTGTATGCACCGTTATGTACTTTGTTGCCATTTTTATCGGTTCCGTCCCAGTCGAGTTCTGTTTCTTGCCCTGGTTCTAATGGGCCGATGTCTAATTCTTTAACCAGGTTACCTGCTTGGGAGTAAATGGAAGCCTTGACCCCAACTGCTTGGACATCCTGGTTATTGGATATGACAAAGGGTTCTACACCTTGATCATTAACAAAGGCCTTGTTGCTCTCGTATTCCACCCTGTGTCCAAGCATGCTGATGGCAGTCACTGAGGCCGCCATATTTTGTGCATTGGTCATGTTTTCAAGGGCCGTGTTGTTTTTGTACATGAGGTCTACCATGTTGAATTGTGCTACTTGTGATGCCATCTCTGCACTTTCCATGGGATTCATAGGGTCTTGGTATTGAAGCTGTGTTACAAACAGTTTCATAAAATCATCCCTTCCGAGGGTGGCGTGTTCTTCTTTGGTTTGGTATTCAATCTTTTCAAGTCCTGTATCATTGGTCTTGGCTGTGGCGTTGGTCATGTTACTTACTGCTGTCACGGTTTTGTTCTCCTATGCGATAACGTGTACTCCATCAGGACGAATACCGGTCGTTCTGGAAATTTCAGTGTCTATAGAGTCGTTATCCCTGTCTGTGTTTAGATATTCGGTTGGATAACCAAAAGGGGTAAGTTTTTCCTGTTGGGCTCCGGCCCATTGGCTAAAGCCTCCGCTTACGTCTACGTTTACATGGGCCATAGAAAAACCATTTTGTGCAAGACTGTCTTTCAACTGTTGCATATTTGTTTCTAGAATATGTCTAGTTTCTGGATGATCTGCTACAAAACTGGCCTGCACTTGATTGTTATGGGATACAGTTATGTTTACTTTCACACTGCCAAGCTCTGGCGGATTAAGGTGCAGCACGGCTCTGTTTTTGTTCATCTTCAGTGCCTGATTTATCCCCTCTTTTACCTGAGAGGTGACCAGATCATCCGAATAGCTATCGATAATGTTGCCGGAATCGTCAACGCCTTTATAGGCAGCAGTGATGCTGCTAGGAGTGATGTTGCGTCCGTTGCCAGCTTGCTGATCAATTTGGCTATCCCCATCGCTGTTATCTGCTAGATTGTCGTTGAAGTCTATGGTCAATGTTTCGTCTCCTGCAGAATTACCGATAGAAGTTGGGTTAATTCCTGATGCAGGATCAGAAGGCGAGGTCGATAACCGATCCTGTAACAGCTCAGGAGAGATGTGAACAGTTTGCATGTCAAGGCTGGCAGTGTTGGCCTTAAAAGAGGCCTTGGCCATGCGGATGGTTTCGTTTTGGGTATATTGGGGACGGCTTATAAAAGATGAATCTTTGATCTTCGCCATTTCTGTGCCTAGCTCTTCTGAAAGGGGGCCAGAATATCTAAGATCGGCAATGTCTATTCCCTTGTCTTTGCTGTAGGTAATTGTCATAAAGTGCATATCCAGATTATTGGCATCAGAAGCTTTTGCTCTGCCAGCTCCTAAATTGGATTCATCCGGTACCCTTTCAGGAGAGCTTGCGGATGAGACCAGCAGAGGTTTGTCAGAGGCCGTTGCTTTTGTGTCAAGGGAATAATAATCAGAAAATGGTGCTCCTGGTCTTTCGTTGGTATTTTGCTGCCAAACCTCAGCCGGTTCGTCAGTGATTTCAGGCAGATTCTGCCCTGACAGATTTATGCCCGGGGCGACTGTAGGTAATGAGGTGGCTTGGGTCTGGGGATTTCCTAAGGCCATGTAGCCAGAAGCTGTAGTGTTGTTTAAAGGATTTTCTGGCAAGGCAGATTCCATGGGAACAACTGTGAAATCTTTGCTGGTAGAAGTATTAATCCCTTTATCTGATGCCTGGAAGTTTCCGGCAATATACTGAAACATGCTGAGTATTATTTGCAGTTCAGATACAAAACCATTTGACCAGCCGTTTGCATTGACAGAATTCCCAGATGCGTTTTCAATACTTGGCAGCCCTGCGTCTCCAGTGTCTAATGAGTTGGTTTGGGATTCTGGCATCATGGATAGGGAATCATTTTCCGTAGTTCCATTACCCCAAAGAATGTTCAAAAAGGTAAAGAGTTCCTGCAGGGGGCTGCTAGGTTCGGCTCCAGTGAATTCTTCCTTTGGTTGGACTGCAGTGGTTTCGGTTACCCCAAGGAGATTGGCAAAGTCCGATTCCCCTGAAGCAGTTTCCTGGACCATTATATTTTCTCCCGCCACTGCTGGGCTGCCAGGAAATAGGTTTGTAATCGCTGCTGTCATGCCTTTTGTTCTCCTAATATCTTTTTTGGATTAAACGCAGTGCATTTGCAACTCTGCAAATAGTGTTCCTAGGCTAAGAGAGCTATGCCACCTGCTCCAAGAGGCCATTTGGAGGCCTTTTTAGCTATATTACGAAAACAGTGCCAGGCAGAGAATGGAAATTGTTTCCCACAGGTGGGCAACAAGTGCCACTTTGTATTGACAATGGGTAGGGCTTTTATTTTTTTACCAATCTGGATTGTTAACCGTTTAAGGTTTTGTTTTTAGACTGTCTCTAAAATCTAGAGAAAGAGGTTGAAAGAACTGTGAAAAAAGTCGTGGATTCAGCCCTTGAAGAGGCTTTAAAGGCCTTAAAAGAAACTGTAGAGGCCCAGGGCCGCGTGATGGAGACCATTGCCACATCTATAGGTTCGTGTTTCGAGAAGGGGGGCAAGGTGTTTCTTTGTGGAAATGGAGGCAGTGCAGCGGATTGCCAGCATATTGCGGCAGAGTTTATAAACAGATTTAGACTGGATCGAGCCCCCCTGCCTGCAGTGGCCTTGACGACCGATACATCTGTTTTGACATCCATTTCCAATGACTATTCATTTGGCCAGGTGTTTGCCAAACAGATCCAAGCCCTTGGTAAAAAGGGGGATATCCTTTGGGCACTATCCACTAGTGGTTCTTCTCCAAATGTCATTGATGCCCTTGGTGTAGCCAGGCGGTTAGGTATCGTAACGGTCGGTTTTACCGGAGCGGGGAAATCGAAAATGGAACAGCTGTGTGATATGATTTTGAAGGTGGCTTCCACAGACACCCCTCGTATTCAGGAGGTACATATATTTTGTGCTCATGTTATATGTGATATGGTTGAGAGGAGGCTTTTTGGCGAATGAGTTATCCAAGGCCCTTTTCTTTTGAAAAACTTAATACATATAGTCTTTATAAAAGGCCAAGCAAAGTGGGAATTGATGATCTTTGCAAGGTTGTGCATTCTGGTATGACCATGAAGGAGTTTTTGGCTGGTCTACCCAACCAGCTTGGGGCTAAGGACCTACTGGAAATTTCAAAAAGGTGGGCAAAGGCAGTCAAAAATGGCAAGAAGGTCATATTTGCTATGGGGGCGCATGTTATAAAGGTTGGCCTGACCCCTATTTTGATAGAGCTTATGGACAAAGGTCTGATTAGCGCATTTGCTATGAATGGAGCCGGTATAATTCACGATTCTGAGCTTGCCATGGCTGGTAAGACCTCAGAAGATGTAGCATCTGTGTTGGGCTCTGGCAGATTCGGAGCTGCTAAAGAGACAGGGCAGTTTTTGAACCAGGCAATAGGATTTGCATGTTCCAATAATATTGGCCTTGGTCAGGCGGTTGGGAAGATGCTTCTCGAATCGTCTTTCCCATATAATGACTACAGTCTCTTGGCACAGGCGGCACGTAGAGATGTTCCTGTAACCGTTCACGTGGCAATAGGTACAGATATAATACACATTCATCCCCAGGCAAACGGGTCTGAGATCGGAGATGCAAGCTACAGAGACTTTAGGATTTTTTGCTCTCTTGTTGCAGACTTGCAAGATGGTGTATATTTCAATGTCGGTTCAGCCGTCCTTCTTCCTGAAGTATTCCTCAAGGCCCTTACGGCTGTGAGAAACGTGGGTTATCTTGTAGAGAGATTTACCACTGTGAACCTTGATTTTATCAGGCAGTACCGGCCCTTGACCAATGTTGTAAACAGACCTACCTTAGAGGGCGGAAAAGGATATAATCTGACCGGCCATCATGAGTTAATGTTGCCCCTCCTTGCAGCGGCCGTGATGGAAGAACTTTAAAGACGGAGGATCTTAGAAAAGATGCCAATTTACGAATACGTATGCAATGCATGTGGTGAAGAGTTCGAACAGCTGGTTTTTAGCTCAGACAAGGTGATCAAATGCAGGAAATGTGGTTCTAGAGACACGGTGAAAAAGATGTCCATGTTTGCCATGAAGTCTGGAGGTAACTTTAGGGGTACTGGCAAGAAGGCCTCTTCTGGGGGATGTGCAGGCTGCACCAGCACCAACTGTAGCTCCTGTGGTGGATAGGCAAACGGGGAATCCAGATGAAAAAGAGGCTTGTACTTGCCACAAGAAAAAGCAAGTTGGCTTTGGCTCAAAGCACATGGGTAAAACAGGAGCTTGAAAAATTTTGGCCAGAGTGTGAGATAGAGCTTCTGAGGGTGACTACCAAAGGTGACAAGATACTTGATGTTCCTCTTGCCAAGGTTGGTGGTAAAGGGCTTTTTGTCAAAGAGATAGAGGAGGCCATGCTAGATGGACGCGCAGACCTTGCCGTCCACAGCCTCAAGGATGTTCCGACAGAGATTCCAGACGGTCTTGAGGTGAGCATTTTCCCCAAAAGGGAGGACCACCGTGACGCCATTATCAGTAGGGATGGTTGTTGTCTTCACGATCTGCCCAAGGGTGCCAAAATAGGTACCAGTAGTTTAAGGCGGATGGCCCAGCTAAGGCTTGTCAGGCCGGATTTGCAGATAGAGTCTTTGAGGGGAAATCTGGATACCAGGCTTAGGAGGCTGGATGAAGGAGATTTTGATGCCATTATACTTGCAGCAGCGGGTTTGAACAGGCTTGGTCTGTCAAAGCGGATTTCCTGTTTGTTGCCAGAGGATACCATGATTCCTGCAATTGGTCAGGGTGCCCTCGGGTTGGAGTTTCGAAGTGATGATCTGGACACACGGAGTATGCTTGAACCGTTGCATGATATGGAAACTGCCACTTGTGTCAAAGCGGAACGAGCCTTTTTAAAGAGGCTCGAGGGAGGCTGTCAGGTGCCAATAGGGGCCATTGCGATTCTTTCTAATAAAGGCCTTGTCCTTTCTGGCATCGTTGCCGATGAATATGGGAAAAGGGTTATCCGCAAAAAGATTTCCGGAGCGCCTTCTATGGCTGAAGTGTTGGGGCAGCAGCTTGCAGAGTCTATATTGGATCGTGGCGGCAAGGAAATTTTAGAGGAAGTCTACAGTGCAGGATAAAAAAAAAGGCAAGGTCTATCTTGTTGGAGCAGGTCCAGGGGATCCGGGTCTATTGACCCTGAGAGGACGGGAGCTTCTTGAAAAGGCAGAGGTTATTATATACGATCGGCTTGCATCTCCACGCATAATGGAGTTTGCAAATCCATCTGCTGAACGGATTTATGTTGGGAAAAGGGTTGGAAAGCACGTAGCTAATCAACAAGAGATAAACGATCTCATCTTAGAAAAGGCCCGGGCAGGCAAAAGGGTGGTAAGACTCAAGGGAGGGGATCCTTTTATATTTGGCCGTGGTGGAGAAGAGGCGCAGGTCTTATCAGAAAATGGGATTCCATTTGAAATAGTGCCTGGTGTTACTTCTGCCATTGCCGTTCCTGCATATGCGGGTATACCACTTACCCATCGGTCGTATACGGCTTCTGTTGCCTTTATAACTGGGCATAGGCGTTTCGATTCTAATGAGGCGGATGTAGATTGGGAAGGGCTTGCAAAGGGTGTTGGAACGCTGGTCTTTCTGATGGGTATGACTAATTTGCCAAATATTACGCAAAACCTTATACGCTTTGGTAGGAGGCCAGATACGCCGGTTGCTGTTATTAGATGGGGTACAACACCTCTTCAGGAGTCTTTGACTGGTACCCTTTCGGATATTGCCCAAAAGGTTAGGGAGGCGGCTTTCAAACCTCCTGCTATAATTGTCGTAGGGGACGTGTGTCGGGTGCGCGACAAGATAAACTGGTTTGAAAAGCAACCCCTTCTTGGTAAAAAGGTGCTTGTTACAAGGACACGTCAACAGGCCAGCGCCCTTGTAAGGCTTCTCGAAAGAAAGGGAGCTGGATGTATTGAATGTCCTACTATAGAAGTGCGTCAGGTGGCTGATACTTCTATTATTGATAAGGCTGTTGACGAGCTTTCCAGTTATGAGTGGATAATTTTTACTAGTCCAAATGCTGTAAAGTTTTTTTTCCTCAGGCTTGATCAACTTGGGAAAGATGTTCGAGTCATGGGTGATGCAAAGATTGCAACTGTTGGTTCTAGTACAGCAAAGGAACTTGAACGGCATCATATCAGGGTTGATGCAGTGCCCGATGATTTTAGGGCAGAAGGCCTTTTGAATCTTTTTGCAAAACAGGACGTTAGGGGAGCGAGGATATTGATTCCTAGAGCAGTTAAGGCCAGGGAAATCTTGCCTGAAGGTCTCGCTCGGATGGGAGCCCAGGTAACTGTAGCGCCTGTGTATGAGACAGTGCCTCCGCAGGTGGCACCACAGACCTTGGAACTGCTGGAAGAGGAAACTGTAGACATTATTACCTTTACCAGCTCTTCTACTGTCAGTAATTTTTTTAAGACCGTGCCAGGGGATCTGGTGAAAAAGCTGACTCGTCGAGCCAGGGTTGCTTGTATTGGTCCTGTTACGGCGAAGACGGCAGAAAAGAGGGGGCTTTTTGTCCACATAGTGCCAGAAAAGTCAACTATCCCAAGTTTGGTGGAGGCTATAGAAAGGAGTTTTTCCAAAGACGGAGATTAGAGTTTAAAGCCAATGAGTATTTTTTGCGCCCAGCCAGACCCTCCTGAATTGGCAGCCGTCCTTTCACGGATTCGTAAGAAGAAGGAAGATTACGAAAGATACAATTTCACTGCCATTCAAGATAGGACCTTAAGGGCGTTTTTTGATCTGGCACAGGAATTTGAGACCTTTGAAAATTTTTATCGTATCGCTGTCTTTGTCCCTAAAATTTTTATGGACTTTGATTCCTGTTTATACCTGGTAGATTTTGATACAGGGAAATTAAAGCGAGTATGTGACTCGCTCAACGCCCTTGGAGTCTGCGGTATGGATCCGCCAGAGGGAGTCGGTGTTTCTTCTAAGCCCTATGAGTTAGGCGATTCTTTTTTAGCACCGATACGTGGCAACAAGAGGCTTTTTGCAATAAAGGCCATTGCCAAGGCGACAGACGTGATTGGAATGTTCGAGGTCTTCCCAAGGGCCCATCTAACAGACAAGGATAAGCTGTTTTTTGAAAAATACGCAAACCGTATCGGTTACAACCTTCACTACAAGCTCTTGGCAAAACAAAATGAAGAACACATAAAGTTTATCAATACCTTGGTTGCAGATATAGAACACAACGTTATCGTGCCCAATATCAAGTATAAATATTTTCTTAAATTAATAGAGAAAAAGGTCAACGAGCTTGACAACGTAATGGGGCTTCTGAGACAGCATCTTAAGGACGCGGAAAATTGTAACTGCCCGCATGTAAAACAGGCGGAGGAAGTAGAGGTCCGTCTTTGTCAGGTGGTGGATGATCTTCGTGCCTATTATATGGATATAAAAAAGCATTTTGAGAATACCAGCCTTTTTCTTGAGAGCCTTCTCAGAAGGGAGCATTTTCAGAAGGGAGAGCTTGTCTTGAGAAGGAGAAGGTGCAATTTTAGAAAGGAGGTGATAGAGCCCCAGCTCGAGAGATACAAGGAGCGGCTTGCCAGAAGGGGAATAGTAATCGATAATCAGTTGGGAGGGGTTCCAGATGAGGATATCCCTTTGGCAGTGGATATAGGGCTCATCTCGCAGGTATATGCGAATCTCTTTTCCAATGCAGAGAAGTATTGCCAAGAGGTCACTGATGAACAAGGAAATAAGATAAAGTTTATGGCCTATGGCAGACAGATTATACCCGACTATTTTGGACCAGGTAAGGATGGCATCAAGTTCAATGTTTTTACTACCGGCCCTCATCTCAAACCCGAAGAAGCTGAACATATATTTGAAGAGGGCTTCCGTGCCCGTGAGGCCGCAGGGGCGCGTCCTGGTACGGGTCATGGGCTTCATTTTGTCAAGAAAATAATAGAGGTTCATGGAGGCGAAGTGGGATACGAGCCCGTGTCGATGGGAAACAACTTTTATTTTATTCTTCCCATAAAGGGAGAGTTGTCAGATGAGCAAACTATTTGAAAAGATTTTTTATTTTTTAATTGATTTTCCCTGAGAATTGGTTAAAACATTTTTATTATATGTCTAAAAAATACGGCTTGACAAAATTGGTTATTGGTAGTTTAAGAAAAATAGTAGGTATTTCAGGAGGTTGTAAAAAAAGTAACAAAGGAGGGATTATGCGTAAGGAATTGGTTCCAAAAAGGGGTTTAGGGTTACTGCTATTATCTTTTGTGTTCCTGCTGACAGCATCCGCTGCCGCCTTTGCCGGAGGGGTGCCGCCGAATCAGGAACTTGCGGACCTCAAGGCCCAGGTTAAGGCCTTGACGCAAAGGATAAAGCAGCTAGAGGCCCAACAAAAGACAGTTCCATGCCCTGATACTGCAGCCCTTGAGCAGAAGGTGCAGGAGCTTGAGAAGTGGAAGGCCGACAGGAACAACTTTCAGGTGTTTTGGAAGAATGGTTTCCGCATCAAATACCACAATCCCAAGAACAACAACGAGTATCTCATGAGGCTCAGGGCCGGTATCCAGATGAGGTACACCTATGTGTCGGTTGATGACGACATTTCTGGCGCTGACGAGAACTTCAGCTCCTTTACCATGCGTCGTCTGCGTCTCTTTGTAGACGGCTACGCACCAAACAAGGACTGGAAGTACTTCATGCACATTCAGCTTGAGCCCCAGGGCAAGGTGCATACCCACGATGCCTTTATAGTGTGGCGCAAGTATAAGTATGCCCGTGTCCAGTTCGGACGTATGAAGATTCCTTATTCCATTGAATATTGGCAGAGCGGATTTGGTCAAAACGGGGCAGACCGTACCATCTTCACCGGTGATTCTGAGATGGATAAGGATAAGTTCGGAAACCGTACCTATGATATACCTGGTTACAATGCCCGGTTGAGGGTTGGTAGCCATCTTGACAAGACTACAGAGTTCCCGACAGGTGGTATGCTTCTTTACAGGTCCCAAGGTTTCAACATCAATGGTGACCTTGATCTGTTCAATCAGAAGCAGTTTTTGGTCTACTGGGCTGGTATCTATAATGGCAGAGACACCCAGGCCACTGCAAATTTTGACGATCAGATGCTTTATGTTGGTAGGATAGGGATCAACTTCCTGCCAGGGTCTGATCCAAAGGGACCAATGGGTCCAAAGGGCTTCAAGCACTATTTCGCTCAGGGTGACTACGGTTACAATACCACGCCTCTTGCTGCTTTGATTTTGGGTGCCTTTAACTGGAAGAACAAGGTAAAGAACGTATACGATCCTGTTGGTGCAAGCGGCAAGGTGGGTGCTAAGAAAGGTTTTGCCCATGATATCAATAACTATGGTGGCGATGTTGCTTTGCTTTTCAGATATCTGGGTTTCTCAGCGGACTTGGAAGCTGGTTGGGAAGAGTTCCAGCAGGCGCCTGACAAGAATAGCCCTTACAGCTATAACTGGGATCGCTGGGGTGCAAGGGCGAACCTGGGTTATTTCCTGGTCCCCAAAAAGTGGGAGGTAACTGTTAAATACGCATATCTCAAGAGACTAGACCAGAATAACCTGGAAAACAGTTTGGCAAGTGGTCTTGGGCTTGTAAAGATGTCTGACGACGATGGATACGCAGTTGAAAAAGATATGCATCAAATCCGTGCAGGTATCAACTACTATCTCCACGGTTTCAATCAGTACATCTCTGCTGAAATTGGACTGTTTCATAGGAACTTCTACGAAATCAGTCAGGATGAGGCAGATGCCCTTGGATTTACTGGTAAGCTTGCCAAAGATCCAAAGGATCAGGATGACATCCGTTTCAGGATACAGTATCAGCACTTTTTCTAAAATATAGATTAAACCGAAATGGATTTAAGAGGCCCTGCCTGAGGCAGGGCCTCTTTTTTTGGGTATTGACATGATCCTATTCCATGTTATTTTTGTCTGCGCATTTCATAATAGCAGGAAAGGAAAAGGCCAGCTTTAGCTGTTGGCCGGAGGAAATAAAAATGTATGCCGTTGTAAAGACTGGTGGAAAGCAGTATAAGGTAACCAAGGGTGAAGTCATCAAAGTGGAAAAGCTCGATGCAGAGGTGGGCTCTGAAGTTGATCTTCAAGATGTATTGATGGTCATAGACGGTGATAGTATCCGAGTAGGATCACCTATTTTAGAGAATGCCACGGTAAAGGCCAAGGTCTTGGAGCATGGCAAAGACAAGAAGGTGATTGTTTTTAAGAAAAAAAGGCGCAAGGGTTATAAGAAAAAAAGAGGCCATAGACAACATTTTACCACCCTTGAGATTCGGGACGTATCCATATAGGAGGTCAGTATGGCACATAAAAAGGCCGGCGGAAGTTCTAAAAACGGTAGAGATAGTAAAGGGCAGAGACGTGGTGTAAAGAGGTTCGGCGGTCAGTTTGTTAGGGCTGGCAACATCCTTGTGCGTCAGCTTGGAACCAAGTTCCATCCTGGCAAAAATGTGGGGATGGGCAAGGATTACACCCTCTTTTCAAAGATTGATGGAACTGTCAAGTTTGAAACAAGACGTAACAGGCAGCTTGTAAGCGTCTATCCAGCATAGATAAACAGATTCCATCCAACAATCCCAACCCTTTGTTTAGCCCGCATCTTTATCCAAGATGTGGGTTTTTTTATTTTTTCATACTGATTATCTTTGTTAAAAATTTTTGATGAATCCAAATCCTAAATAGCCCCACAGTAAAGATATGAATTTTGTTGACGAAGCAGAGATATACGTAAAAGCAGGTGACGGCGGTCCTGGAGCTGTAAGCTTCAGGAGAGAGAAATACGTACCTAGGGGTGGCCCTGATGGTGGAGATGGCGGTAGGGGAGGAAACATTATTCTGCAGGTGGATGCAGGTCTTAACACCCTGCAATTTTTCAGATATAGGAAACGGTTTGTCGCTGAAAACGGTAAGGCTGGCAGAGGGAAAAGGATGCATGGCAGAGCCGGCCGGGATTTGGTTATAAAGGTTCCTCCTGGGACGATTGTTCGTGATTCTGATTCCGGGCTGGTTGTTGCTGATCTTACTCTGCCTGGGCAGAAATGGATTGCTGCCCAGGGTGGACAGGGTGGAAGGGGCAATGCAAGATTTGCTACCTCTACTAACCAGGCACCGCGTTATAGCCAAAAGGGAATAAGGGGTGAAGAAAGATGCCTGAACCTTGAGCTCAAGCTTCTTGCAGATGTAGGACTGGTAGGGGCCCCTAATTCAGGCAAGTCTACCTTGCTTTCGCGTTGTTCTGCTGCAAGGCCCAAAATAGCTGACTATCCATTTACTACTGTGGCTCCACATCTTGGAGTGGTGGAGTTGTCTCCTGATGAGAGTTTTGTAATGGCAGATATACCTGGTCTTATTGAAGGGGCTCACAGAGGTGTAGGAATGGGCATTGACTTTTTGAAACACATAGAACGCACCTCTGTGCTTCTGCATCTGCTGGACGTCTCAGCTGGAGTCGATGAAGCAAAAAGGACCTTTAAGGTAATCCAGACAGAACTTGGGAAGTTTAATCAGAAGCTTTTTGCCAAAAAGATTATAGTGGTCCTTAATAAGGCAGACATAGCAAAATCAGATGATATTACAGTGTTAAAGACATGGTTCAGCGAAAATGGTCTTGATGTTCATGTCATATCTGCCTTTACCGGAGAAGGTGTGCAAGAGCTTGTGCGACTGCTATTCGGTTACGTTCAAAAATATAAAGAGGAACAGTTAGGCCATGGACAGGAAGTTGTTTAAAGAGAACATAGATTCGGCACGACGTATTGTAATCAAGATAGGGAGTGCTGTTTTGACAAATCCTCATGGGCTAGAAAAGAGGTTGATCTTTGATCTTTGCAAACAGATTGCATGCCTAATGAAGAAAGGGCGGCAGGTGGTAATAGTTTCATCTGGCGCTGTTGCTGCTGGCATCACAAAGATGCCAGAAAAGGCATCAGGACGTACTATACCGGAAAAGCAGGCGCTTGCTGCAATAGGTCAGGGACTGCTCATGCAAGTTTATGAAGATGCCTTTTCAAGTCATGGTTTCCAGGTTGCACAGGTCCTTCTTACCAGGGATGGCCTTATTCCAAGAAGGAGATATGTGAATGCCAAAAATACTATAAAGACCCTTATCGATTGGGCAGTGGTGCCAATTATTAATGAGAACGATACGGTTGCTACCGAGGAGCTACAATTTACAGACAACGATGCCCTTTCTGTGTTAGTGGTCAATCTGGCAGAGGCAGATTTACTCGTCTGCCTTAGCGATATAGACGGTTTATATGCCAAGGATCCAAGGCTGCATGAAGACGCGCAGAAGATCAGTGTGGTTGACCAGATTGATGAATCTATTTTGAAAATGGCTGGCGATGGTCCTGGTAGGGCTGGCAGGGGAGGAATGGCCTCAAAGCTTCGTGCTGCCAAGATGGTCACCTCTTTTGGTGTGCCTATGGTGATTGCTGGAGGCAGGCATCAGGGTGTAATTGAAGATATTTTTCATGGCAGGGGCGATTATACCTTATTTCTTCCTTCCAAAAAGAAGAGGATATTTGGCAGGAAGCCTTGGATAGCATATGCACTTGAGAGAAAGGGGATCGTTAGTATAGATGATGGTGCTGTAAGGGCCTTGCTTGAACGCGGTAAAAGTCTGCTGCCAGCAGGGGTGGTCAAGGTAACTGGAGATTTCCAAGAAGGGGATTGCATAGTGTGCGTAGATCGCTTCGGAAACGAGGTCGCCCTTGGCCTTTCGAACTATTCTTCTTCGGATCTTAAAAAGATCTCCGGCTGTCATTCCAGTGAGATTTGTTCCATGATCGGTAAAGATGGGGCAAAGGCAGAGGTGATCCATCGTGATAACATGGTCACCCTGGATTGATGCGGCCTTAAATAACAAGGGCCGCTTAAAGCGGCCCTTGTTATTGCTAAGATACCTTTATTAAATGTCGTAATAAAGATAGAATTCAATTGGATGTGGACGCAGTTTGACAGCATTCACCTCATTTTCTGTCTTGTATTCAAGCCACATATCAATAACGTCTTGTGTGAATACATCCCCCTTGAGCAGAAATTCATGGTCTTCTTTCAGGGCAGCAAGTGCCTCTTCCAGAGAGCCTGGGGCAGATGGAATGTTTGCCAATTCCTCTGGTGGGAGGTCATAGATGTTCTTGTCCAGGGGCTCGCCTGGATCGATTTTGTTCTCTATTCCGTCCAGTACTGCCATAAGCATGGCCGAGAATGCCAAGTAACCGTTACAGGATGGATCGGGGGTCCTGAACTCTATCCTTTTTGCCTTTGGAGAGGCAGAATACATCGGAATCCTTACTGCAGCAGATCTGTTTCTGCTAGAGTAAGCTAGATTTACTGGTGCCTCAAAACCTGGAACCAGCCTCTTATAGGAGTTGGTTGAGGGATTTGTAAAGGCGCAAAGTGCACGGCAATGCTTAAGGATTCCTCCTATAGCGTACATGGCTGTCTCAGAGAGGCCTGCATACTTATCACCAGCAAATACAGGTTCGTCGCCTTTCCAGATGCTAATATGGGTGTGCATACCAGTTCCGTTATCCCCATAGAGCGGTTTTGGCATAAAGGTAACAGTCCTGCCATACTTGTAGGCAACATTTTTGAGTATATACTTGAACCACATGAGCTGGTCGCCCATCTGCAGGAGCGGTTTGAAACGCATGTCTATCTCAGCCTGCCCGGCTGTTGCTACCTCGTGGTGTTGACATTCTGTATCAATACCCAGGGATTCCAGGGTAAGGAGCATTTCCGTACGCATGTCCTGGAATTTGTCTGTCGGAGGGACAGGGAAATAACCTTCCTTGTGACGAGGCTTGTAGCCAAGATTAGGGCATTCATCCCTGCCACTGTTCCAAATACCTTCTACAGAGTCTACTTCATAAAAACAGCCATTTGAGGCATTGTCGTAACGAACATCGTCAAAGATAAAAAATTCTGCCTCTGGACCAAAGTAGGCAGTATCTCCTACACCTGTGCTTTTGAGGTATGCCTCTGCCTTTTTGGCTATGTTTCTTGGATCTCTTGAGTATGCCTCTTTGGTAACAGGGTCAACGATGTCACCAATAAGAACAAGGGTAGGTTCTTCAAAGAACGGATCTATAAGGGCTGTAGAGGCGTCGGGTACTACAAGCATGTCACTTGCATGAATTGGCTGCCAGCCCCTGATGCTTGAACCATCAAAGCCAAAACCAGCCTCAAAAGAACCTTCGTCAAGTTCGCTGGCAGGAACCGTGAAGTGTTGCCAAACCCCTGGAAAATCAAGAAATCTCAGATCCACTACCTTGATGTCCTTCTCTTTTATCATGTCAAGTACGTCTTTGGGGGTCATAAAATGTCTCCTCCTATTTATGTTTTTTTGGGCCCGAGCTACTCAGGCCTTTGCCTTCGGTTATATTTTTTATCCAAAGGAACCACTCAGCTTTTTAATATAAATTCTAGAAAAAACATATCTTCTTTTAAAAAAGGCAGCTTACTGCTGCATATTCTAGGGCCTTTTCCAGTTCCTTTATAAATTCTTCCTCTTCTATACGTTGACCAAGTTCATCCAATACATAAAAGACATCCACGATAAGGTCGGCGCTGGTGCCGATCTTGGCCTTATGGATATTTATATCGAATTCAGCAAGGGTCTTTGTGATACTATAGAGAAGACAGGGAGAATCCTGGGCATAAACCTCTATTATCGTATAAAAATCCGATTGTTTGTTATCTATGACAACCTTTGTCTTCGGTCTGATAGAAACCTTGTGGTCCTTGGGAGAATAATGTGCAAATTTCGCCGCAAGTCTGTGATTAAGCCCGAGTCTGTCTTGAACCGCCATTTTTAGATCCCGGCATAGGGCTTCCCAGTTGACCTCTTTAAAGCTGTTGTCAGAAAGGGAGCGGACATCAAGTACATCAACCACAGTGCCATCCTTTAATGTAAAGATTTGTGCCTGCAGGATGGAAAGCCCATACAGGGCAAAAGTTCCACAGATTTTTGACAAAAGCCCTGTTCTGTCAGTGGTCATAAGTAAAATGGACCAGAAACTTCCCCTATCTTCCGGTATGCAAAGGACCCTGTCTTTTGCAAGCCCTTTTTTAAACGACATGTGCATGGAAATGGCTTGAGGTGTAAAGCTAAGTAAATAATCTTCCGGCAAGATAGGCAGTATCTCTTGGGCTTCATTGCCAAGGAGTTCAGAGACCTTTTGTTTCATCCAATTTACAGCAGCTATTCTGTCTGGATCTACAAGTTCGTGCTGTTCGAGCAGGTGTGCAATCTTGTGATACACCTCGAGAAGCAAGGCCTCTTTCCAGTCATTCCATACGTTGGGGCCAGTGGCAAGAGAGTCTGCAATAGTGATCAAATAGAGCATGTTCAGCCTGTCTATTCTTTTTATGTGCCGAGCAAACTTGAGTATAAGTGATTCATCTTCCAGATCCCTCCTAGTAGCGTTGTCTATAAGGTATAGGTGGTTGGCGACAAGAAAGGACAAACAGTCGATTTCAGATTCTGAAAACCCAAGCCTTTTCCCGATATTTTTTACTATCTCAGCCCCTTTTTCTGCATGGCTTCCTCCTCGTCCCTTGCCTATGTCATGTAAAAATGTGGCAAGAAAGAGCACCTTGTCATTTTCTATATTATGGAACATTGAAGAATATCGGCTGCGTAGTCTATTTAGTTGTACAACGCTTTCAATCAGGTGTTTGTCAACGGTGTTGACGTGATATACATCGTGAATGACAAGGGCCCTCAGGTGTTCAAATTCGGGAATAAAGGCGGATAAAAAGCCACTTGCAAGCATCTGATCGAGTACGGTGGAATCGCCTGAGTGCCTTAATATTTCAAAAAAGTGCTTGGAACATTTTTTTGATAGCCGCCATCTTGGCCCAAGGTTGCTGCAGACAGAGGCAATGAGTTTCTTAGAGCGATAATGGAGCGGCAGTCTTTCTTTGGCAGATGTGGCAAAGGCCTTCATTATGATGTAGGGTTTTGCTTGGAGGAGATCCTTGTCGGTTAGAACGATTTTACCCCTTAAAAGTTCTATGCCATGGGACAAGGTCTTTGCAGAAGCAGGCGACGATGGAGGGTTTATTACATCAACTACATGCTCAAAAAAGAGATCCGATGCCACAGAGATGGTTTGAAGGCTCCTGTGCACGTTTCTCATGAACTGTTCCACCCCCAGCATGTCAGAGGTGTCATAAAATCTTAAGGCCTTAGCTATCCCTTCCTGATATTCGAAAAATAATCGGTCATTCTTGCGTCCACTGGCATGATGGAGTCTGTTTCTGACAACGAACAGGTGATCTCTGGCCTTTAAAATCTCTGTAAGTTCCTGTTTGTTCATAAGGCCAGCCTGACTAAATTCCTCCAAGTCTTTCAGCCCAAAAAGTATTTTGCCTGTCCATACTATGGCATGAAGATCTCTAAGTCCGCCGCGACCTTCTTTTATGTTTGGTTCGAGGAGATAGGTATGGTCTCCATAGCGTTTGTGACGTTCCTCCCTGTGGAGCATCATATCTTGGGCAAATTTTTTTCTGGTACCTGGACCAAAATAGGCCCTAAATTTTTCTGACAAATTTGTAAAAAGACTTATGTCTCCGCATATGGGACGGGCGTCTATAAGTGAAACCATAAAAAAGAAATCGGTATCAATATCCTCCATGCAGGCATCAATGGTCCTGACCCCGTGTCCTACTTCTAGGCCAGCATCCCAAAGCGGATAAAAGACCGCCTCTGTGACCTTTTCAGCGATGTCTTTAGTTTCGTTTTCATAAAGAAGCAACAAGTCGATATCAGAATAAGGAAAGAGTTCCTTGCGACCATACCCCCCGAGGGCAACAAGGCATATACCCTTGGATGACGAACTAAGGACGGAAAAAAAATTTTCCCTTATAAACTCGTCTATAAGGGCAGAGTGTTCCCTTAAAAGATCCGCTCCAGACAGACCACGCTCCCAAAGGCTTGCTAGGGCCTGCCTGGGCGTAAGTATATCAAAAACCCTCTTTTCTGCCAAAAGGTCTCGATTCATATAAGGAATGATATCTATATGGCTTCCTTGCCCCGTTCTCCTGTCCTCACTCGAATCACATCATCTACTGGCAGGACAAAGATTTTACCATCCCCGATTTTACCAGTATTGGCAGCATTTCTTATTGTTTCAACCACCTGTTCCACAATTTCTGCATCGACTATTATTTCTATCTTGATTTTTGGGATAAAGTCCACCACATATTCAGCGCCTCTGTAGATCTCCTTGTGGCCCTTTTGCCGTCCGTGCCCCTTTACTTCGGATATGGTCATCCCTTTTATGCCGGCTTCGTAAAGGGCATCTTTTACATCATCCAACTTAAATGGTTTTATGATGGCTTCGATCTTTTTCATACCTGTTCCTCCATTTTAGATGTTGTAGCCTATTTCGCTATGCTGCGTAATATCAAGGCCCTGGATCTCATCGTCACGTTCAACCCTAAGTCCTATGGTCATGTCAACAAATTTTAGTATAACAAAGCTTATTGCCAATGAGTATACAATTGCGGTACCTGCTCCGACGGCTTGGATTACAAATTGTGTAGGGTTTCCAAAAAAGAGTCCGTTGGCTCCGTCAGGATTCCAGTCAAGAGAGGCAAACAGGCCTGTTGCCAAGGCTCCCCAGAGGCCACCAACCCCGTGTACGGCTACAACGTCCAAGGCATCGTCATAACCAAGTCTTCCTTTAAGCAATATGGCACTGTAACACAGGGCCCCTGCTGCAATGCCTATTATTGCTGCAGCAGAGAGTGCGCTTCCTGCATTGAATCCAAACCAGCCAAACCACAGGATGCCAGCGCCAAGTTCCCCAAGCCAACCGCCTTGTCCCCAGACCCAATGACAAATTGGCATATATACAAAGGTACTCCAAAGGACCGTAAATGACAAAAAGGCCGTAAACTTCATCCTTTCAGCATATGCACCAGAAATTAGCGCCGGAGTGATGATGGCAAACATGAGTTGAAAGCCGCAGAAGAGCAAATCGGGTATAGTGTCAGCATACGGCCCTGGCTCTAGGCCAACTCCATTCAGTCCCGTCCAGTCTAAGTTACCAATAAAGCCGCCTACGTCTGGACTAAAGGCCAAGGAATATCCATATATAAGCCATATAAGCGAGATGAGCCCCAAGCAGCATATGCTGTGCATTATGGTGCTCAATACATTTTTGTTCCTTACAAGTCCGCCATAAAACAGGGCCAAGCCTGGAGTCATCATACTAATTATTTCCCTTTTATCTTGGTGTTAACTGTTAAAGGTTATAGGCTGTTTCGCTGTGCTGCGACAAATCAAGCCCTTGCACTTCATCTTCTGGCGATACCCTTAACCCCAGCATGGCATCTATTATTTTGAGAAGTACAAAGCTGGTTACAAAGGCGTAAACAAGAACAACTGCTACGCCCAAAAGCTGGGTAAGAAAAAAGGCAGGGTTACCCGCGAGGAGTCCGTCTGCTCCACCTGGATTTACTGCCTTTGATGCAAATATTCCAAGCATCAGCGTGCCAGCAAAACCTCCAAGACCATGAATGCCTACTACATCAAGGCTGTCGTCATAACCCAGTTTTTCCTTCATTGAAACTGCTAAATAGCAGATAACACCAGCAACAAGGCCAATGATTATTGCAGCATTGGCACTTATGAATCCTGCTGCCGGAGTGACTGTTGCCAGTCCGGCAATGGCTCCAGAGGCAGCCCCTAGAGTCGTGGCGTTTCCTTGACGAATCTTTTCCATAAAGCACCAGGAGGCCATAGCCGCCATGCCTGCCAGATGGGTTGCAACAAATGCAGTTACTGCCACTCCGTTTGCCGCCAGGGCGCTCCCGCTGTTGAATCCGAACCAGCCAAACCATAAGAGTCCTGTTCCAAGAAGTGTCATTGGAAGGTTGTGAGGCATAAAACTGCGTTTTTTAAAGCCCTGCCTTGGACCTATAATTAAGGCGGCAGCTAAGGCACCTGCACCAGATGTGAGATGGACTACCAAACCGCCTGCAAAATCAAGAACTCCTTTTGCTCCAAGCCAGCCACCAGAGCCCCAGATCCAATGGCAGACTGGGTTGTAAACCAAAATTGCCCAGAGCAGACTGAATACAACAAATGATCCAAATTTCATCCTTTCAGCAAAAGCCCCTGTAATGAGGGCAGGAGTGATTACAGCGAACATGCATTGATATATCATAAACAGGATGTGTGGAATTGTGGTGGCATAGGTGTCGCTTGGTGCGGTACCAACACCCTTGAGTCCAAACCATGAAAGATCTCCAATAATACCGCTTACATCTGGGCCAAAGGACATGGAGTATCCCAAGTAAACCCATTCAAAACTTATAATGGCAATCATGATAAGGCTGTGCATTATGGTGCCAAGGACATTTTTGTTGCGCACCATTCCTCCATAAAACAGCCCAAGGGCTGGAGTCATAAGAAGAACAAGTGCTGCTGAGACAAGTATAAATGCAGTATCTCCTGCAGATATATGTGTCATTTCTTCCTCCACGAAATAAATTTTTTCAAAGTCAAACTACAAAAGCAAAAAGATTGCCATCGTGTTTTTTTGTAATTTACTGAAATAACAATATTTTTTATTTTCCTATCAGGATATAT
>Ga0256914_1000239_pt1 | contig 53080 bp, 58 predicted proteins | sample HulkmetaG_FD_191571 | JGI IMG/M metagenome (GOLD analysis project Ga0256914, IMG submission 191571) | Hydrothermal chimney microbial communities from Main Endeavour vent field at the Juan de Fuca Ridge, Pacific Ocean - Hulk | ecosystem: Environmental > Aquatic > Marine > Hydrothermal vents ...
CCCTAATAGGGGAATCTGCCTATCGTAACGTGACATCCTTCAACCACCTCTCATAGGGTTCCCCCACCCTCTCCACTGGAAGGACAACCACTTCAGGCACCTCGTAAGGATGTATTTCAGATAGATAACTCACTAACCTATCTACCAGCTCGTCGACGGTTTTAATGATCAGGAGGAACTCCCGAGAGGCCTCTATTTCCCCTTCCCACCAGTAAAAGCTCTTAACTGGGAAGAGAGATACACATGCGGCTAGCTTCTCATTTAACAGAGAGGATGCGAGTCTCTCCGCATCCTCTTCTCCTTCGACAGTAGTCAGGACTAGCTTCAAGAGATTCACCCCTCACTTTGATAGGAACTCCTCAATGGAAATTCGCTCGCTCCTCAGGTCTATTTCAACCAACCTCCACCACAGCGGGAAGGCCACATTATAGACCTTGGCGCTACCGACCTTGGCGGTCTTACTGCCGTTGTGTACATGCCCGTGGATAGCGACATCCACAAGCCCCTCCTTCATGTATCTCTCAAAACCTCTATGGCCCAAGTACCTCCAAGCTCTAGGATTCTCCCCCTTCATGGTCTTCGTGGTCGTGGCATAATGGGTTAAAAGAACGGTCACATCGACTTTTTCCCTGAGTTTTCTAAGCATTTCGCCTATCAGCTGAAGCCTCTCACTATATATCCTTTCGATGCCTGGGATGTTCCTCTTCTGCCATGTAGTAGGAAGCTCCAAACTTCCCCTTGACCCGACTATGCCGACCTTCCTTCCCTCTACTTCCAAAACTATGCTTTCATCGTCAAGGAACGTTACATCTGGGTTCTCCGCCCTTATATCATCTTTCACACTATCATACTCATCGTTACCGAAGACCGCGATTATCCTCACCTCGCCCATTCCCTTCAACACATCAACTACCCTCCGATACTGCTTGTAGTTGCCTCTATCCACCATATCTCCCGCAATTAGGACGAGATACTCTCCTTTCTGCTCCTTACTAACTGCATTTTCCAGATCTTTCAACCATATGGGCGCATGCACGTCGGATACCGCCACCACTCTCATTTTCAACCTAGGCTGGATATTCCATCATCCAATTAAACTACTACGTTGTTTGGAATTCATGTGAGAAAGGGTAAGGTCAGATCCCTATTAGAGTCGATGATATGGGATCCTAGGATGACGCCTGAGGAGTTTAAGATAGTCTTCGTGAGCAGAGGGTCGCCAAACGACTTAGAAGAAGTGAAAGGGGATGAGATCGAAGTCAGAAACGATAGAATCATACTAAGGGATGGTAGGGAGATACCACACCACAGAATAGTAGCTATCTGGAGGGGGAAAGATCTCCTGTACCTCAGAGAAAACGCATGAAAATATTGAACATTTTTTATGTATCGCCGAGGGAAAGGCAGGGTGGTCATGTCCGCTAAGATGGTTGCCTCTACAATAGCGCTTGTAGCCCTAGTTGGGGTGTCTCTTAGCCTCTATACGGAGTTTATCCAGGGCATCAATCCGTGTCTTTCCTGCTATATACTCAGATTCAGTTACATCCTCGTACTCCTATTATCGCTGACTTATTTCAAGTACAAGGGAGCAGCCTATCCAATCCTAGCCGTATCCCTGCTAATAATCGCTGTGTCAAGTTGGGGATTGCTCGGTTTCTTAGGATACCAGAGTAATCCATGTATAGAAGCATGTACCCTACCTACCGAGCTCAGTGTAAGCTACAGGCTATTCTCTCTCGCCTTAATCGGGGGTGTAGTCGAATTGGTCCTAGCGCTATTGCTGATCAATAGGTCTAGAGAGTGAGAATCGTTACCGGTATCTAATTCCAACGTAATCCAAATAATTATTTCTATAAGATGGCGGAACACTCCTATTTCTATATATATTATAGCCGCTATTACCTAAAACGTTTAACTAACATACCGATCCATCCCGAAACTTATATATAGTGTAGTCAAGCTTAGCAACGCGGTGTCGGCATTGGTGGAGATAACATGTCCATCATGCGGCTACGAGTTCTATTTGGACGAGGAAGACTACGAAGGAGAAATACAGTGCCCCAACTGTGGAGCGCTTCTCGAGGTTAAAATAGAAAAGGGAGAGGTAAAAGAGGTCATACCTCTGGAAGAAGGGATAGAAGAGGAGGAATGGCTCGAAGACGAGGATTTCTGGGAGGAGGAAGAGGAAGAAGAGATCTTCTGGGAGGAGGAAGAGGAAGAATTCTGATCAGACCCGATAAACGGTTTTTCCCATTTGATAATGTTTTCAAAAAGGGATAGGAGGGGGATCTAGTATCCAGCTCTCTTCAGCAAGACCTCCCATTGCTTGTCGACCCACTCTTGGAACTTCTCTATCATCCACTTGTTCTCAGGCTTAAACATGTGCCTGAATCTTCCCTGGAGCTTCAAATACTCCTCAACAGGCTTCTTCCTATCGGGATTCTTGGCTATAGATACGCTCGGACCGGTGAGCTTGTACTCCCCATCCACGACTTCGTAAAGCGGGAAGACGCATGTTTCAACGGCCAGTTTCATTATCTTCACGGTATCCTCTGGGGCGCTTCCCCAGCCAAGCGGGCATGTGGAGAAGGCGTGAATGAACACTGGCCCTTCCGTCTCGAATCCCTTCCTGAACTTGACGAGCGCGTCGTTCCAGTAGGCAGGGGAAACTGTTGCGGCGTAAGGTATTCCATGAGCCACCATTATATCCATTATCGGCTTCTTAAACAGAGGCTTACCCTTGATCACCTTACCTACGGGCGTGGTAGTAGTCCTCGCCCCAAACGGTGTCCCACCCGATCTCTGAATACCGGTGTTCATGTAAGCTTCGTTATCGTAAAGGACGTACATTATCTTATGCTTCCTCTCAAAGGCTCCGGATATCGATTGCAGGCCTATGTCGTAAGTTCCTCCATCCCCACCCAGCACTATCACGTCGTAATCCAGCTCCACATCGGGATCTCCTGCGAATCTATTCACCCTAGTTAGTTTCTTTCTGGCGGCCTCCACGCCAGATCCAACAGCAGCAGCGTTCTCAAAGGCATTGTGAGCCCATGGAACATTCCAGGAGGTATAGGGGAATATAGTCGTCGCTACCTCTACACATCCAGTGGCGTTGATCCAAACCAACGGTTTCCTCGCAGCTAGGGCTATCTGTCTTATTATTATTCCCGCACCACAACCCGCGCACAATCTATGACCGGACTCAACAGGTCTCTTCTGGCCCTCTATCCTAGCCAGCTCCTTTATATCAGGCCTCCAAACAGCCTTGGCTACCATCACTCCCTCACCCCCAGATACTTGATAACGGGCTTCTCAGGCTCTTCTTTGGCTTCAAGGAGCTCGTTAAAGGCCTTCTTTATTAGTTTAGGAGGTAATTCCCTCCCTCCAAGCCCGTATATGTAGTTGTATACGGTCGGTTTTGAAGAGGAGCTGTACAGGGCCGATCTGACCTCCATGAACACCGGACCACCTTCTGCTCCGAAGCTCAGTGACCTATCGAGAATGCCAACCGTACTAACCCCGGAGAGCTCCTTTCTAATCATATCAGCCGGAAACGGTCTGAACACCCTCAACCTTACTGCGCCTACCTTCTTACCCTCGCTCCTCAGATCGTCCACCACCTTCCTAACCACGCTCATAGTTGAGGAGAGACCCAGTAGCACGACATCAGCATCTTCCGTCCTATAGGGGATCATGTGAACTGGTTCATAGGATCTCCCACTTATCTCGGCGAACTCCCTATGGACCTTCTCTATTATGGGTACAGAGGCTTTCATAGCCTCATTCTGCTGGACCTTATGCTCGAAGTAGTAATCGAACAGGTCCAAGGGACCGAAGGAAATCGGATACTTCGGATTCAGCATGAGCGGTACTTCCTTCTCTCCGTAGATGTGAGGAAGCTTGATCCTCGGAATCTTCCTAACACCGACGAAGTCCGAGACTATCTCGTCCGGTAGAACAGATACATTCTGTAGTGTGTGGGATATGGTAAATCCATCAAGCGTTATCATCACGGGCAGCATGGCCTCCTCAGCTATTCTGAATGCCATTATGGTATTATCATAGGCTTCCTGAGCGTCCTCACTATATATCTGGATCCAACCAGAGTCCCTAGCACCCATTGTGTCGCTGTGGTCGTTGTGAATGTTTATCGGCGCACTCAAAGCTCTGTTGACGACAGCCATAACGACGGGAGTTCTAGTGGAAGCAGTTATGTATAGGATCTCCCACATCAAGGCTAGACCATTTGCAGCGGTAGCGGTAAACGCTCTCGCCCCAGCGAGAGCGGCTCCCCAGCTCGCACTGAGGGCGCTGTGTTCGCTTTCCACTTTTATGAACTCCATATCCACCTCCCCATTATGGACAAACTCCGAAATCCTCTCCACTATTATCGTCTGGGGAGTTATAGGGTAAGCGGCCACTACATCCACATTACTCTGCTTGACCGCCCAAGCAACAGCCTCATCCCCATTCAGGGCCATCATGGTTTGACTAACTGACTTCTGAACTGTCATACAAAACACCCCCTCTCATATCCTAACCATCTCTATTGCCTTCGTTGGGCACTCCACTGCGCAAATGCCGCATCCCTTACAGTGTTCCAAGTCGGGAACTGGAACGCCCTCACCGTCCCACCTGTAAACGCTGTCAGGACAGTACATCCAACAGAGCCCGCACTTCACACATTTACTCTCATCAATTTTAGGCTGGAATACCGCCCACTCTCCAGTAGGGTATTCCTTTGAACTCAAGAAAGGAACCGCCGCCATGGGAAGATCCTTCCATCCGACCATCGGCGTACTCATACACTCACCACCTCCTTAGCAGGGTCCGACTTGGCCTCCTTCATAGCCCTCTTGAGGGCGTTGATGTTCTTCTCCCCAACAGATCCCGGCCATCTCCACAGTATTCCCTGCTCTAGGTACTCTACTGGTAGTAGGTTTGTTGCAGCGAGCAGCACGCCCAGCATTGTAGTATTGGGAGAAGCTCTACCTATTTCCTCTAGAGCTATGGTCGTCGCATCAACAGACCACACGTGAATCTCCTCCGGTAGTTCTAATTCCTTCCTCAGCTCGGAAGGGGGTTTATCGCTGTTAGCTAGGAAATACCCACCTTTCTTTAGGCCGCTCAGAAGCGATGGCATGTATCTCGGCTTAAGTAAGCTGGGATCTATTACTATAACTATGTCTGGCTCGTAGATGGGCCCTCTGTCCACTATGGGCTTATCATCGATCCTGTTAAATGCGGTCACGGGACCACCTATCCTCTCCGGACCGAACTGCGGGAATGATTGTGCGTACTTGCCTGCCTTAATGGCCGAATAGGCGAGTACGGCGGATCCGCTCCAAACACCCTGTCCTCCTCTACCGTGCCATCTTATCTCGATCAGGGGAGACCACCCCTACAGTATGACCAACTTTAAGGGTAAAAAGATATCTAGATTGTCCAATCTTAAGCGCGAGAGATTTCTAGATCTCTTTTACGCCAAAATAGTATATGATAAATGTGGAAACCGTCTACCGATTAGTATACGTAAACATTTATCTACCTGAAGGGGGCTACCCCGGACTCACATACATCTAATTAAGCAAACACGGGGTCATCGGTAAACTCTTTCACGTAAGAGGCGGGGTGCTAAAATAGAAAGCAGGAGCGACGTCGTGGCCTCAGTCGTCGGACCTATAGCTATAGCACCGCCTCCAGCAACTGGTAGGAACAACCCCACTACTCCCACGATAAGGGCCTCTAGGGGAGGGAACCCAAATATCATGTAGAGAATCCAAGAAGTCAGCACATCGTAGAGAAAAGTGGAAAGATATCCGAGCATGAAGAGGACAACGCGATCTTTCAACCGCAATTTGGACCAGAATGCCCCTACGATTCCAGCCAGAGTGCCATCCACTACGGTCCAGATGCCGAGGCCGAGTACAGTGTCTGAAACCAAAAAGGAGAGGAGGCCCACTCCGAAACCCACACTGCCCCCATAGAGCATACCGGCCAACATCGTGAAAAGGAGAGGGAGGTTAACGAATTGGAAGGGTCCTACGAGAGCATGCTTGCCGACCCTAGCGGCTACAGCTAGAGCACTCCATACACCCATCTGAGCGGTCACTTTTGAAAGTGAAGCTCCTTTTTTGCCCCCTATCATTACTATCATCCCAATTTATTGTAAATTTTAGTTAGATTAACTATGTTTTTCGACGGCATGAGCCCCGACCATTGGAGTTTACATGATGGAATTTAAATAGATGAGTGGTCGGTTATCCCCGGTGTAAGCATGGGCCACATTCACAATCACTCTCAGAGGGTCATAGACGAGCAAACGGCGTCTCAGCTTAAGGCTAGGTTTGACGCCGAAATGGGCCGATCGATAGAACTGATCATGTTTAAGGGTGTGGGCAATGAGGAGTATTCTCAGTGGACGGAGCAATTATTGAGGGAACTCGATGAACTATCCGACAAGATAAAAGTGGAAATACACGATGTCACCTTGGAACCTGAGCTTATAGAGGAGTACAACATCGCTAAAACTCCAACGATATTAATAGACCCGAGATCTGGCTACAAGATAAGATATACCGGTGCTCCAGCTGGTTACGAGGCTTGGGCCTTTGTGGAGACTATGATCTTAGTGAGCAGGGATGATAGCGGGTTATCTGATCGCGTCAGGGAGATTCTAAAGGAGGCTAGGAATTACGGAAAGGAGGCCCACATAATGATATTCGTCACTCCAACATGCCCTTACTGTCCAAATCAAGTTCTCTTAGCCAATAAATTCGCCATAGAGCTTAGGGGACAGGTAGAGGCGGACTGCGTGGAGGCATATGAGAACCCTGACTTAGCTGACATGTTCCACGTCTCGGCCGTGCCCCACAATGTGATAGCAGTGAGAGATGATGGTAAAGAAGTACCAAAGGAAGTCTCCATAGGAGTACAACCTGAGGAGAAGTATGCAATGGACTTGATTAAGGCCCTGAGGGAGTAGGGCATGGAATATCATATTTTACTCACGAACGACGATGGCCTTCATTCCGCTCCCTTCAGAGCCTTCTGGACCGGTCTAATGGAGAGAAAGATTGGTAAAGTAACTGTTGTGGTCCCAGAGCACGAGATGAGTGCTGCTGGAAAGGGAATAACTCTACACAAACCTCTCAGGATAAGAAAGCTTCCAGTGAAGGTTAGGGGATTCGGTTACAGGGAAGCGTTCACGGTGAGTGGAACCCCGGGTGATGCGGTCACCGTGGCGGTGAAGTACATCATGGATTCCGAACCTGATGTTGTGGTTTCCGGCATAAATGTGGGTGATAATATAACTTTGGACAATATATTCACGAGCGGGACTATAGCAGCTGCCCTCCAAGGCACGATAATGGGAATTACATCATCAGCATTCAGCGTAGAAATACCGGCGGGGCAGCCTAGTCGTCCAGTGGACAGGTTTCTCACACACGCTAGGCTGGCAGCTATGATAACAGAGTGGCTGGCTAAGAGGGGATTACCTGACGGGGTAGATCTGCTTAATGTTAATTTCCCCTATAAGATGTCCGAGGACACCCCGATAAGAGTGACAAGGCTGGCTAGAATGAAGTTCGAGAACTACGTGTTGGAGAGGATAGATACTAGGGGGAATCCATACTACTGGCTGGGTGGAAACCCGGTCCCAGTGACTGAAAAGGATAGGGGCACGGATCTCTACGCTCTCATGGTGGAAAGAGCTGTCTCAATAACTCCCATAAGCTTGGATCTAAGCGTGAGGGAGTTGAATTGCGAGGAACTGAATAAGAAAAGAAGAAGGGCCTTGGAGGAGATAGCCTCCCTAGCGGACCAGTTAAAGGAGTACCTCGTGAAGCTCACTGGGAAGCATTCAAACGTTCAGGAGGAAGAGACCACCTCTCCTTAGATCTCTCTTTAGTTCCCCTTCTAGTTCGATTATCGCTATCTCACACGTTCCTCCTACGTATCCCTCAACTAAGTGGCCTGCCACAACCCTTTCCTCATTCCCCAAGACCACATGGATGTGGGCGAAGGGCTCCCCTTCCTTAAGGCTTATGTTCCCAACTAAAGAGGCCAGCTCCATCGGCGTGTTCACATCAAAGGTCTCGTATTCCTCTTTCTCTGGATTGAAAACGGCTAGTTTAGCCTTGCTCAACAGTCCCAATCCGGACAAAACGGCCCCTTTTATCCCTGCCTCGGCGCAGGCCTTAATTACGGAGGAGATCACCTCCTCCCCCCGATCTACTCTTATCAGGTGGATCTTCCTGATGTCGAAGGACCTCAACTCAGTCACCCACCTTAGGCTGTATGGGATACATAATAGGAGTGCCCTCTCCAGCTGTGACTATTATAGTCGCGTTTGATTTGGCTATATCCTTCAGTCCTTCTAAGTATATTACGAGCGGTGCTATCCTATTGGGATCCGCTCCCGATCTAACAAGTATATCTATGGACCTCGCCGTTCCATTGGCTATTATGATCCTTGATTTGGCCTCTCCCTCGGCCTCTAGAACTTTAGCGGTGGCGGACGCGTTAGCGAGTATTATGGTCCTATTTCTGTCGTAATAAGCAGCTATCATCCTCTGCTGGGAAGTGAGCTTCTCCTGAATTGCTTTCAAGAATTCCTCCGGTAGTTTAATGTTCCTCACGTAGACTTCATCTATTACTACACCACCACCCGTCGTCTCATCTTTAGAGAATACCTCCTGAAGGAGGCTGAATATCTCTCCGCTTATCTTATCTCTAGCGACAGGTACTTCAGCTGCTTCGTATTTGGAGAGCACATCTCTAGCGATCTTCCTTATCTCCGGTATTATGAGCTTCTCTTCATAATCCAGAGCTGGGTAAGATTCCACGATCTTGGGTACTGAGCTAGGGATTATGTGCCACCTGACCGTCAGATCTACCCACGCCTGCAATCCATCCTTGGTTAAAGACTCTATGGCGGGATAATCCCCTATGGCGCTACCGTAACCGTGTTGAACCGCGTTAACATCGGTCCACATGTGGACTGCATCCGTGGCTATGTAAACCTTCTTGACTGATTGCCAAGGCATCTTAAATGCTACCTTGGGACCTATAACGGGCCCTGAGACTTCGCCTGTAAACGGATCCACTGTCACAGCTGCGTAACCCAGCTCAACGGTGTAAACGCTGAGGAAAGAGGCTATTAGGATGAGAATCACTAGAGCGGCAGCTAGCAACACTCTCCCACTAATTTTAGGCTGATAAGGAAGTTCGGGTGTGTACACAGGTATCTCATCATCTCTCCTAGGCATCCCTCTGCTCCCACTATAGAGAGGTATCTCGTCTTTTAAGTTCGCATGTATCCCAGAGCGTTTTCAGTGGTGGGGGCTAACCGTGGTAAGGGAGACCCTTCTCTTCCTCCTCCGGCTTGTACTCAGCTCCCTCGCTGAGCTTTATTTCCTCCCTGATTACTTCTTCTGCCATCTCTGCTTCTCTCTCTAACTCTTCCAAGTCGATATTTAAGCCATACAAGGAATCGATTATCTCCAATACCATCTTAGATGCCTTAGGATCGGGGAAAGCACCACTGGTGGTCCCGAGTAAACAAGCACTTGTCAACCCTCTTAAATCAGCAAGCCCAACTAGGAGGCCCGCTGCCCCCGTTACATAACCGCCAGTTAAAGGCTTGACGCCTGCGGACTCTAGGACCTTCATGAAGTCCTCGTCATTGGTACAGGCGAATACTCCCGTTACATCTGGTGATCCCGGTACATAACCGCCCATGGTAATGACCGTGGTTACACCCAGTTCTTGGGCAAAGTCTAGCACGAGCTCCCCTATCTTGTACTGGCCGAAGGCAATGGGTTGCACTTCAGAGGTAAGCACTAAGATATCGTTCTTAGGTCCCTGAACTAGATATATCTCGTATGTCGGTGGTTGTATCTCGTCACCCTCTACCCTCACGCCAGAAGATCCGTCAGGTAGGGGCAGATAATCACTGTAAATAACTGCTATCCTCCTGGCCTCGAACTTTCTGATTAAATAGCTAGCGGCTATCTTCCCCACTAGGCCAAGCCCCGGGACTCCCTGTATGAGGATAGGGTTCTTAGGTGCCACTTCCTCTAACTTCACTAGCTCAACGTATCCCACCGAGCTCCCCATCAGGGACCCCTTAACTCAATATTAAACAATGAGGCATACCTCTAGGATGTCGATGCAATACGTGGTCGTGGGGCATGGCACAGCTGGCCAGACGGCCGCAGCTGTTTTGAAGAAGGTAGATCCAGATTCGGATGTTTACGTGATAGAGAAGGGAAAACACGTATCCATCCATCCATGCGCCTTGCCCATGGTTTTAGGAGGCAGGTTACCTTTGGAGGCGGTTATAGAGGCAACTCCCAAGGGTAGAATCAGCGTATTACTCAGATCGGAGGCAAAATACATCGATTTAAAGAATAGAACCTTGATCTTCGAGAGGGACGGTGAGACAGAGAAGATACCATACGACCGATTGATACTGGCCACCGGACTCAAACCCATATTCCCCAAAGTTGAAGGCATGGACTTAGAGGGGGTTGGAACCGTTTGGGACATCGAATCCGTTGAGAAGCTCAGCAAGGTCTTGGGAAATAAGGTGGTCGTGGTAGGCGGGAGCGCCACAGGTATAGAGGTTGCAGCGGAGTTAGCTAGGACCGGCCGAGATGTGACCCTAATAGAGGCCATGGAGCAGCTCATGCCTGGGAAGATAGATCCTCCGGTAGCCTCATCGGTAGCCAAAGCACTCGCCGATATGGGGGTTAAGGTAAAGCTGAAGACGCCCATGACTGGACTGGAAGGATCGGGTGGCAGGCTCCAGTACGTTGTAACTCCCACTGGAAAGATAGAGGCTGATACTGCCGTGGTCGTAATAGGCGCCAAACCCAATTCAGATCTAGCAGCCACTTCGGGACTGAAAATCGGTGAAACAGGTGCTGTTAAGGTGGACGAGTATCTCTTCACATCCGATCCCCATGTCCTAGCAGCTGGTGATGTGGCGGAGGTAAGGGATTTCGTTACCGGTCAACCAACAGCCACCGGCTTAGCATCCACGGCGTTGGTTCAGGGCAGGATCGCGGCTGAGAATGCTGCGGGCCTTAAAGTCAAGTACAAAGGTGCTCTCTCTCCATATATGGTCTCCGTGGGAAATTACTGGTTCGGGGGTGTTGGCATATCAGCTAGCAAAGCGGACAGGCTAGGACTTGACTATAGGGCCTTTAGATTCGCTGGATCTGATCTTCCGAGGTACATGCCGGAGAGGGATAAGTTCGTGGTGTGGTTGATAACTGACCCCGAAGGCAAGCTACTGGGCGCTCAGGTCTTCGGTAGGAGGGGGGTGAGAGAGAGGGTGCTCTTCTTAACGGCTGCCATCTACGCGGGCTTCAATGTGCAGGATATTAGGTTAATGGAATTCGCGTATCAGCCAGAAATATGTGATCTACTGGATCCGATAGCAGTGGCTGCAGAGGGGATGAGTAGAAAGTATAGACTACTGGAGCCTCCCGGTGACTAGCTTCGCTAGCAACCCTTCGGGTCTCTGGCCCATCCAATAAACCTCCCTATCCAATAGCCTAGCCAGAAAAGCTATGAGAGAAGCATCTGGATCAGAGCACCCACCATCGATCACCACAGAATCCACACTCAGGATTGTCCTGATGACTCCCTCCCATTCTCCGTCGGTCTCTATTGGAATTCCGCCCGGAAAGGAGCCGCATCGTCGAAGGTAAGCCACTCTCTTAACCATTAATCTCACCTAGGACTGAGGAGACGACCTCTCTAGGATCTTCGAGGTCCAGCAGCATGTCCCTCGTATCTACAACGTGGGAGTTGGGATCTTTGAGTATATCCGTAACGAGACGCTCCGCATCTTCTAGTCTCCTAGCCCTCCAGATGGGGAAGCCCCTCTCCCTCAGATACTCGTTGACGTGTAGCTTCACATTGAGCGGGAATACTGATATAGAGGGGGTCCCTAACAGGGCTGCCTCCCGGGCCATAGTTCCTCCACCAGTTATCACTAGGGAAATCCTGTTAAAGAGATCTAGCGTGTCGACGGCGTCCCTCAGAATGGCGAGCCTTCCCTCCTCAAAGGCTCTCATATTGGTGAGCTCCCTTACTTGGCTCTCATACCTCGGTTTGACTATAACCTCCGCTCCCATATTTAGCACGGTTTTCACGAGTTTTAGAGCTATAGAAGTGTTCTTTCCAAGCAGGTAGGAGGCCCCACTCTCCTCGGGTCTTATAAACACCTTGAACTCTCTGTTTACACGAGGAGCCGATAGAGCGTAATCTCTCACCCAAGCGATCTCGTCCACCCCGGCGTAGGAGACTAGAGAATCTTTAGAAGCCCCTAGCTTGAGCATATCACTCTCTGGTATGGCTTCTGGATGAATGACTCTCCAAGAGAGGGGAAAAGTCAACCTAGCGACATGATAAGAGTGAGGTGTGTCATTCATGGTGATTGCCCTTATTGAGAGGCCGAAAGCCACTCTAACAGCCTCTGGTGAGGAAAAAGATATTAGAACATCCGGGTCGAAGTCCGCAACCGTGTCTAGTAGCGACTTAACCCTTTCGGCGTAGGATAAGAGCTTATCCTTGAGCCCCCCGGTGGCGTACCTACCCACGACCTCGTGCCTGGCTCCCAGCCTCTTTAGAAGGGACACCGACTCCTTCAACCCTTTTACTGTTATTAGATAGTCCAAGTTCAGGAAAGAAGCTATGGCAGTCATTAACCTGGCTTGCTTTGGTGTTATGACATCTAGCCAGATCCTCATTCAGCCTCTTCCTTCCCTGATTCCTTCTTCAGTGATTCCAGCGTCCTTTCCAAGAACAGAAGGCCCTCGTTGAGAAGCTTTCGTCCCGACTCGGTTATCTCGTAGTAATTCCTCATCTTACCGGTTTCTTCGCCCTTCCTCTTTGACATCTTCACGTACCCCTTGGATTTGAGAGATCTCATCACTATGTAGGCGGTTACTCTAGCTGGTCTCCAGCCGAACCTTTCCTCTATTAGATCAGATATCTCGTAAGGGTATGCCGGTCTCTCCCTGAGGATCGATAATACGTATAGCCAGAGGTTCTCCTTTGTTAGCTTATCCTTCAACCTCTGAAGAGGTGCGGGAAGCCTACCCGACGTACTCCGCGGACTCATCCATCTCACCGTGTCCTCCTAGTTCCTCCCTGATCCTGCGTTCTATTTCCTTTATCAGCTCACTCTTTATCCTTTCTATCTCCTCTATCTGCTTATCGATCATCTCAAAGTCTAAGCCCAGTGAAAAGGCCCTGTCTAAGACCTCAAGCACGCCTTTAGCTGCCTTGGGATCTGGGGAATAGTCGGGGGCCACCCCACTCAACACCACACTGCTTAACCCTCTTATCTTTGCCATGCCGAGCATTGAACCAGCTAGACCGATAACGGACTTGATTAAGCTCTCTTTTATGGCTCCGACCTCTAAAAACTTACCTAACAACTCCTCATCGTCGCCGAAGGCCAGAACCTTACCTGCATAGTTTTCATCAACGAAACCCGTCACTACAACAGTTTTAGTGACCTCCATCTCCTCGAGAATGTCCAAGACCTTGCTTGCCACTTCCATTCCTCCCCATGGAACTGGTTGGACATCACTAGTGACAAGGGCCAAGGATGAGTCTTTAGCCTGAAACACGGAAATAGAGGGAAGCGTGAACCTTCCTCCCTCAAGCACTGAGATGCCCACCATATTATTGGGGAACATGAGGTACTCCGAGTATATCTTGGCTACGGGAACAGGATCCAGATTCTTTATCAAGTATGTTATCACCTGCTCACCGACATTAGCCATGCCGGGGAACCCAAGCACGGCTACGTCGGCCTTTACAGACTCAGAGATCTCTTTGACCTTCATCCACCCCATTTCCCTTACCCTTCCCCTAAAGGAGGGTCGACGTATTAAATAAGGGGCAGTTCAAAAATCGTATGAAAAAGGTAATGCTTATCATCCTAGATGGCTTGGGGGATAGACCTCATCCCTCTCTGAAACATTTAACTCCCCTTCAAGCCGCTGAAATACCAAATATGGATTTGATGGCATCTAAAGGTCTGTTAGGCATGCAGTATCCTATAGCCCCTGGCGTTCCTCCGGGTAGCGACACCGGACACCTATCACTATTCGGTTACAACTTGAATGAGGAATATCCGGGGAGGGGCATCTTCGAAGCCTTGGGAGAAGGTATAGTTCTAGAAGACGGCGTGGCCTTCAGAGCCAACTTTGCAACGGTTTCTAGGAGGAATGGAGAATTAATAGTGGAGGATAGACGCGCCGGAAGAATATCTGGGGAAGATGCCGAAGCTTTGGCCTCAGAGATATCCCAAATGAGCTTGTTGGAAGGCGAGGTGGAGGCAGAGTTCATGCATACATTAGAGCACAGGGGCTTCCTTATCCTCAGGGGGGATGACCTGAGCAGCGAAGTAACCGATGTGGATCCGCATGAGGTGGGGTATCCCGTCTTGGAACCCCTTCCCATAGAAATAGAGGCGATCAAAACTGCCAAGGCCTTGAAAGAATTTCTCATTAGATCACACGAGGTCCTAAGGGAGCATGAGATCAACAAGAAGAGAGTAAGAGAGGGCAAGCCACCCGCTAACTTCATATTACCTAGGGGGGCCTCAAAACCGGTCAGTTTGGAAAGATTCAGTGATAGATGGGGATTTAAGCCGGCGGCCGTGGCCGCTGGGCCAATGTACAAGGGAATAGCTAAGGCCTTGGGTTTTGAGGTACACCAACCAGAAGGGGCTACGGGGCTTCCGAACTCCAATTTCCGCGGTAAGATAAAGGAGGCGCTAGATCTCCTAGAGAACTTCGACTTCGTGTATGTGCACATGAAGGGAACGGACGTGGCCTCTCACAAGAGAGACCCCAAGCTGAAGGTCGAGGTCTTAGAAAGGATAGATGATGCTTTAGAACAGGTTACAGATCCTCCAGAAGATCTAGTGGTCGTGATAACAGGAGATCATGCTACTCCCTGCCTTCTTGGTAAGCACAGCGGAGATCCTGTTCCCATTCTCTTCTACGGAAAGGGCCTACCGAAAGACGATGCATCCAACTTTCACGAGCTGGATGCCTCAGTGGGAGGGGCAGGATGGTTTTTAGGGGCAGATTTAATGAAATTGATCCTAAACTTCTCTGATAGGTCACTGGAGTATGGTCTAAGGCCACTGCCTAGGAGGAGATGGTATGTACCGAAGAAGGAGGAGCTGACTCCCTTCCGGATTTAATCCCATACCACATCCCTATCTCTCCTCACTCTTTCTAGGTTAAGGGGTCGAACCAAATCCCTTTGGAGGAATGTGGAGAGCTCCTTCTTGAATTGGCATGCTTTACATAGCTCTGTTGTAGTCGGCTCACCGCACACGCGGCATCTCCTAAGCCGAACATCCGCTGATAACCTGAGAGAGATAAGAGAGAACGTTTGAAGCGCCCTAACTTTGGTTCCGGGGACGCGATCCTCTAATGAATCTATCTCCCTTCTCACACCTATCCTCATTCCCTGCGTGAAGGGACACTTACCTAAATGAGCGGGGATCCCCTTAGCCACCACTAAAGTGGCGATTTCCCTTTCATAGACCATCTTAAGTGGTCTAACACGGGGTATAAGCCCTTCCTCTATCTTCCTCTCGTGCCTCAAGGTCTTCACAAGAGCGTTGATGTCCCCTCTAGACAGGTTCATCGCAGCCGTTTGCACTAGGTCATCTAGGTTATGTCCCGTCACAACTACAGTCGCCCCAATCTCCCTAGCAATCGCATTCAAAGCCTGCCTCCTAAGGACCCCACAGTAAGTGCACGGACTCCTCTTCCAGTCAGCGGGGAGCTTGAAATCTAGCTCCTCTATCGATAGTCCATGAATCTCCTCCATTGTGTAGGTTCTATGTCTAACTCCGAGTTCACTAGCCAATCTCTTAGCTAGCTCCACCGAGGCTCTCCTGTAGAAGGTTCCCTCGTCTACGGTAACCGAGAGTAGACTAAGCCTCATGTCTGGATGGAGGTCAGCGAACTCCTTTGTGAGGAGAAGGGCTAGGGAACTATCCTTTCCCCCAGAGTGCGCGATCATTATCCTATCTCCAGCTATTAGCTCTTCCTTTAAGACATGCCAAGCCCTTCTCCTCACGGATTTCATGAGACAGTTCGCACATAGCGATACTCTCCTACTGTAATCCGTATATACAGCTTCGTTGAGCCCACAGAGGTCGCACTTCCTCAAGTATTCTCCCCCGAATTTTCTCTAGGACTCTCGTGGTAGGTTATCCTCAGCCAAGTAATCACATCTCCATCGTTCAGGTAGGAGTCATCTGCCTTTGGCTTACCATTCACTAGGAGGAGGGTGCTCCATCTACTCACTCCAAGCATCTCGTAAAGTTCCCCTATCAGTGTGTTCCAGGGAAGCTCTACCTCCCTGCCGGCCAAGAACACTTTAATGGTCCCCTTCATATACCCCAGGTGTCGATGATGTTCCTCTCTAAAAAGGCGAACTTGAAAGGTGTATCTGTAGAGGGGGATGTTACCGTAATAGGCCCTTCCGTCATCGGTCCAGGCACCATCTTAGGGATGTACTCCGTTGTCGGGTACCCCACCTACCGAAAGATCAGGTCCCTAAATAAGAAGGATCTGAGATCTTACGACGATCTGAGCGAGGGAGCGATTATCGGAGAAAATTGCTTTCTAAGAAGCCATTCTGTCGTTTATGAAAGGGTCAAGATGGGAAATGGAGTTCAAACGGGGCACGCCGTCCTCATAAGGGAAGACACAATCATAGGAGATGGGACTATCGTGGGGACGCATGCAGTGATAGATGGAGGGGTGGTGATCGGAAGGGGCGTCAGCATTCAGAGTGGCACTTACATACCGCCTGAGAGTAGGATTGGGAACAACGTGTTTCTGGCACCCTTCGTCGTCATAACCAACGACAAGTATCCAGCGAGTAGAAGGCTTCTCGGGGTAACCATAGAAGATGACGCCATCATAGGGGCCAATTCGATATTGATATCGGGAGTCAGGGTCGGTGAGGGAGCCGTTGTGGCTTCTGGAGCCGTCGTAACGAGGGATATCCCTCCAAGAAAGGTAGTTGTCGGGATCCCGGCGAGGGTCGTCATGGATAGGGAGGAATATGATAGGAAGAAAAGGGAGTACGAGGGGGGTTAGACATCCTCTATGCCCCCCTCCGTTATAACAACCTCTACCGTCCCCTCCGGTAGATAGGGGCTCTTGACAAGCTTGACTACCCTGCGGTCCTTCTTTCCCCTCTTTATATAGAGCCTAGCCGTAACTCCATGGCCCAGCACGTGCCCTCCAGCGGGCCTGTTAGGATCACCAAAGAAGGCACTAGGATCCGCCACCACTTGGTTGGTGACTATGACTGCTAGATTGTACCCTAGAGCCAGCTTAAGCAGCTTGTGAAGGTACTTATTGAGCTTCTGTTGTCTCTCAGCTAGGGTCTCTCTGCCCACGTACTCCCCTCGGAAGTGACTTATCAGGGAATCCACGATTATCAACCCTATGTTCTTCTCCTTTATGTAAGGTTCAGCCCTCTCCGTCACTATCATCTGGTGATCGCTCGTGAATGCCCTAGCGTATAGTATGTTCTTCAAGGCCTTCTCCGGATCCAAGCCGAACCTTTCCGCTATCTGTATTATTCTCTCTGGTCTGAAGGTCCCCTCTGTATCAATGAAGAGGGCGGCCCTACCCAGACCACCCTTGTCCTCGGGAAGCTGGACGGTAACCGCCATTTGATGGGCAAACTGCGTCTTTCCCGATCCGTAAGGTCCATATATCTCTGTAATGGACTGAGTCTCCACGCCTCCCCCTAAGAGCTCATCCAATGCCTTGGAACCAGTTGTTATCCTCTGGACCATCTTTCTCTGTTGATAGTAATCGTAAGCGGACATTACATCGATATTTAACTTTGATCTCGCGGCCTGTATTATCTTCTGGGCCACACCCTCTCCTATTCCCGCATACACGGCCAGCTCTGCCGGAGTAGACATAGCTATGGACTCTAATGTGGTATAACCTGCCTCCATGAGTCTCTTAGCGGTAGCTGGGCCAACCCCCTCTAGGTCAGTTAGGTCAAACTCCTCCCCGGTGCTCACCTCCTCGTAGTAGGTTTCATCTACCTCCTCAGGTACTTCCTCCTGAGGTTCCTCCTTTACAACCTTCTTCCTCGGTATCCCTAATCACCTTCCCCATAGTTGGGGGATAGGAGGGGGTATTTAACCATCACATATCAGGGAGAATCCTCGAGAGGTGTATCAATAACTTGTTCTTCCCTCGATGGCAGACCATTTTCTGGGGTTTTGCTAACCCCCTCACTCTCATTCTCCTGAGGCTCTTCAGAGAACCCTTCACCTCCAACCTCGGCGAGATCTTCCGACTTTAATGGATTGTTTCTATATTTCAGCAAATACGAGCCGACTGCGACAGAGAATATGAAGGTGAGCATACCCTCAGAGGGAAGAAATGGTATGAGAAACAGCCCCATAACCCCTAGTACCATGTAGAATACCGATAGCAGAAGTATGGCTCGCTCATTACCCTTGAACACGAGAGCAGAGACCAAGATCAGTGATACCGAGGTAATCACTCCCAGAGAGGAGAGTAAAGGAACGCCTTTGAGGACTTGGATTGAGAGATAGATAATCCCCAGAGCTAAGATTAGTGTCAGTAAGGTGGACAATACGATTCCCGGACGCAATCTCATTTCACGCACCTCGTATTGCCTCGGCTATTGACTCCACCACGGATACCTTAGAGCCTGCCCACTTTATAGTGTCTGTAGCTACAATGACGTCTGCTCCAGCTCCTAATATTTTATCTACAGCATTAGGCGCGAGGACCGGGTGAACGAAAGCCGATACGACCATTCTAGCCCCCATTCTCCTCGCCTCCTTGATAGCGTTCGCCATGGTACCTCCAGTGGATACCATATCGTCGACGACGACTACATCCCTTCCCGAGAGATCTATCTCCTTGACATAGGTCTTTATCTCCCCAGTGGCGACATCTCTCTCCTTCCTGAATGCATCGAATTCTTCCGTCCCGTAATAGTGAGCCAACTCCCTCGCCCAGTGGATGCTCTCGGTATCAGGCCCCAAGATGAAGGGGTCTTTTAAGGGTAGTTCCTTTATCTTAGCAGCGAGCGCTTTGAAACCGCTCACATTTAAAGCCTTAGCTCTCTCGAAAAGTTCAGAAAATCCACCGATCCTGTGAAGATGTACCGTAACGCTGACCACCGCATCAGCGCCTGCGGCCTCAAGTAGTTCTCCCACATATTTAGAGCTCAGAGGCTCTCCTGCTCTGAATATGGCATCTTGTCGGGCGTAAGGAAAGTAAGGAATGACTAATGTGATGAATTTAGCTCCCATATGCTCCCTAAGGTTTCTCAAGGTGAAAAGGACCTCCATCAAGTATCTATTCGGGGATCCACTGCCCGCATCCATTCTCATAGAGAGAACGACGTCTTCACCCCGAACATCCCCCAATACCCTAGGACACACCTCTCCATCCGGGAAAACTCTCCTGTCCAAGGGCACTAGATCTGAACCGAGTTTTTCTGAGAGCTTTACGTTAAAATCGTCACTGGGGCCCACTAGCAGCATATGATCAGGAAACGATGCGAGATTAAAAAGTAGTCGAAAGTGAATCCGCGAGATGCTCATAGCCTTCGAGGGTATTGATGGATCCGGTAAAACGACCATCAGTACTAGGGTCAATGAAGAGCTATTGAAGAGGGGGATTAGATCTTACTGGACGACGGAGCCGACCGATGGCCCAATAGGCGAGATCATACGCGATGTATTAGAGGGGAGGATCAAGGTCGATCACAGGGCGCTGGCCTTGCTCTTTGCCGCTGATAGAATGCAGCATGTGATCCAATTAAAGGATCTCTTAGATAAGGGATACACGGTCATAAGCGACAGGTACCTCCTATCATCACTAGCATATCAAGGGTGCGACCTTCCCATAGAATGGGTTAGGGAGATAAATAAGTGGGCATTGTTACCTGATCTAGTGATTTACTTGGATCTAGATCCGGCTATAGCCTTGGAACGCGTTAAAGGGAAACAACTCTTTCATTCTTTGCATAGACTGAAGGAGATCAGGGCCAATTATCTCAGCCTGATAAGGGAAGAGGAATGGTCTCATAGGACCATCTTGGTGGATGCCAGCAAGGATGTCGAGAAGGTCTACAAAACAGTTCTTAATATCATCTTGGAGAAGCTCAGGGTGATCTGATGCGATTCCTAGCAATCGGAAACGCGAACATAGACGTAACCACATTCATAGAGAAGATACCCGATCAGGATGAAGCTATAGATGCTCTCGCAGCAACCATGAGCGCGGGTGGTTCTGCTTCAAATTTCGCCTTAGCCGCCGCTAGACTAGGGGTTGAGGTATCCGTAATCGCCTCTCTGGGCGACGATCCCCTTGGGAAGATCTATCTGAGGACCATGGAGGAAGGAGGGGTAGATACATCCCATATCAAAATAGCGGAAGGAAGGAGGACTGGACTCGTCGTAATAATTAACGTTCTAGGGGAAAGCAGGAGGATGATTGAGAGCCCAGGGGCGAATGAGGAGCTTTCTCCAGTGGATATAGTCGAGAGAAGTGAGCTGATACGATCGGTCGAGGAGGTGCACATGGCCAGTGTCAGAGTCCCCATAGCTAGAGCGGTCTTGGAGGTGAGAAAGGGGGTATCATGGGACCCCGGAATCAGGATACTTTCGAAGAACAGAGATGAGTGCTGGAAATTACTCAGTGGAGTGGGAAAGATATTCCTAAACGAGAAGGAGGCTGCAGTCCTTTCAGGGGAGAGAGATCCGGAGACAGCTGCTCGTAAGATAGGTAAGGAGGGTCCAGAAGAGGTTCTGATAAAGATGGGACCTAGGGGGTCACTGGCTTGGGTGGAGGGATCCCTATGTCATGTGAAAGCCGTTCCCGTGAATGTAGTCGACACAACTGGGGCAGGAGATGTGTTCGCGGCCGCTTATCTAACCTCGAGAGCTAAAGGATTCTCCCCAGTCAAATCCATAAGATTAGCCAATTCTGCGGCAGCTCTGACGATTTCGAGACCAGGTACGGCCTATGGGCTCCCTGTATGGGACGAGATAGCTGCCATGGAGTTCATCTCGTACGGTAAGGGTGATAATGAGTGCTAACACGATAGAAATTCGTAAATCTTTTTTAAATATCCTCGTGAGGAGGGCCCGATGGAGGAAGCAGGAAAGACGCCGAAAATAGGCAGGAAAAGTTTACTCCTGCTAATACTTGGCGTGGCTCTAATGATACCTCTACTCGCTACCTTCGACCTAGGTGAGGCTGTGGACAGCCTCCATTCTATAGGGATAGTTCCGGTAATTCTCTCCTTCCTCTCAATACATGTGGGAGTCTTGTTCTACAACTTGGGTTGGTATATCCTACTGGATAGGAGGGCCAGTTTCAAGGATGTATTCCTCATAGGTTGGACGAGCCTGTTCATAAACCTACTGATACCGGCCGGATCGGCTACAGGCGAGGTGGCTAGAGCCTATCTGATCAATAAGAAGTCTAGGGTTCCGATGGGGCACGCAGTATCCACCATTGTGGCCCACAGGGTGGTCATGATAATCCCCTTCGTGGTCAGCATAGTCTTAGGATTCTCCTACCTTGTGGGATCCTCCGGGGTAGGGCACAGCACACTGACCACAATCTTTCTGGCGGTGGGCTTACTGGTGGTGGCCTTCTACTTGATCTACAGGATCAGCATGGACGAGAGCAGCATGCTCCGACTGATATCTTTCATTGAGCGGAAGTTCCGGAGGGACCTCGGAAGGATAAAGGAGATGGTGAGAGAGTACTCTCGAGCATTCAGGGAGCTGATGAGAAACAGGAGAGCGTTGACTCTTTCCCTACTTTGCGCATTTCTCAACTGGTTATTCGATATGTTACCGATCTTCATCTACTTCTACGCCCTTGGCTACTGGATAGATCCTCTCATGGGAATCCTCATATACTCCGTATCCATAATCATGGTCCTAATCCCCATAGGAATTCCCGGGAACACCGGAGTGAGGGAATGGGTGATGACAGGTCTCCTCTCCGCTATGGGGTTCAGCAAGGGTGATGCGCTCGCTATAACATTAGTCTCCTCTACTATAACGGTGTTCCTTAATGAGCTAGTATTCGGCTTCATAGCCTATCTTCTAGTCCTGAAGGGGATATCTGACTAATCTCAGTCCTTGAAAGTTTTTCAGTTAAGCTCCCTACACTGTCTGGGTGCCGTATCATGCCTAAGTTTGCGGAGAGGATGAACTCTTTGGGAGTAGAGGGGGCCTTCATTGTATTGGCTAAGGCTAGAGAACTGGAGAGACAGGGAAAGAACATAATTCACTTGGAGATAGGAGAACCAGGTTATCAACCTCCTAAGCATGTGTTAGATGCCACTAAAAAAGCAATAGAAGAGGGAAAAACGAAGTACACACCGGCATCGGGGATATACGAGCTTAGGGAGGCTATTGCTGAGAGAGTTTCGAGCAGCAGGGGCGTGGAAGTCAAACCGGAGAATGTAGTCGTGACTGTGGGTGCTAAAATGGCCATATTCGCTGCTTTAATGGCATTCATAGATCCAGGCGATGAGGTAATAATCCCTATGCCCGCGTATCCCTCCTACGAGAGCGTGACTAGGTTCGTCGGTGGTGTGGTCAAGCCGGTGGTGCTTAAAGAGGAAAGGAAGTTCTCACCAGATGTCAACGATATCTTGGAAAAGGTCACGGATAGGACCAAGGCCATAGTGATAAACACACCCAGCAACCCAACGGGGGGCATCTATAAGAGACAAGATCTGGAGGAAATCGTGAATCTCGCCCTCAAGAGGGATATCTTGATAATCTCCGACGAGATCTACGAGGATATAATATTCGATGGAGGGAAGCACGAGAGCGTTCTATCCATAGCGGGCGCCGAAGAGATAACGGTTCTAGTGAGCGGTTTCAGCAAGACCTGGGCTATGACCGGATACAGGCTTGGCTATGCTGTAGCGAAGGAAGAGGTAGCCCAGAAGATAGCCCAGATTCAACTAAACGCAGCATCCTGTCCGGTCCATTTTGCTCAAATAGCTGCTGTGGAGGCGATAAGGGGACCTCAAGACGAGGTAGAGATGATGGTCAGGGACTACGAGAGAAAAAGGGACGTCATCTATGACGAGATACAGAGGATCGAAGGTTTCTCAATGGTGAAACCTGCTGGGACGTTCTATGCATTCCCGAACATAAGGGGGACTGGGATGTCCTCCGAGGAATTGGCCGACAGGCTGCTAAATGAAGCTGGAGTTGCATTACTACCGGGAACAGCGTTTGGAGAACCGGGAGAGGGCTTCCTCAGGATATCATTTGCAGGTCCAATGGAGGACATAGTCGAGGGGATGAAGAGGATAAGGGAGTTCGTAAACTCCCTGTAACCTATAGATTCAATATCTCCACACTTCTTTCTCCTGTTTCTAGAATAGCAGCGGTCTTTCTACCAGTAAGCTTCCCGCAGGATTCTCCTGGATTGATCACGAGGGTATCTCCCACCTTCTCCACGTGAACTTCATGGGTATGACCGTATAACACGAAATCGAACTTCCCGCTCCTTGCTAACTGGATGGCTGAGAGTTTAGTCAACTCCTTCGAGCCGAATCCATGGAATATTAGAGCTTTTTTCTCACTGAGAGTTATCTCAACTGGTCCTGAATAGTACAACCCGTCGTTTTCCAGAGTTGAAATTGTAGTAAGCGTCTCGGCATCGTTATTTCCCCTGAGAAGGCGGAAAGGTATGCCTGAATTTATTATGGGGTTCAGCGAGAATGGTGAAATCAGATCTCCCAGATGTATTATCTCATCGACGCTCATCCTCTGGAAGATTTCTACAGCTCTCTCTATAGACTCTAGGTCATCATGGGAGTCGGATATTATCCCTACCAGCAAACACACCACCTACCCCTGAAACCGGTTTCTCCCACTAAAAATTGGCACGGTCTCTAGGGTCCTCCTGATATATTCCAGACCCTCCGGAGATGAGAAGAGGGGCAATTCCCAATCGACGACTATCTCCCTTCTCTCCACCGGCCCATATTCTGTATCCTTAATTCTAACGGCCTTCTTGACGAGGATACCTCTCCTCTGCCAGGAGGGCACCTTAGCCATATTGATTCCAAGCTTCCTGAAGATAAGCTCGTGAAGATACTCTGATTTCTTCCCATGCAGCTTTCTGGCAGCGTCTTCCCTAGAAAAGCCCTCTTTCTCAAGAGCAAAGAGTGCATAGGAATTCAAAGCATTCCTCCATGCCTCATCCTGTCTCCAGGATAAGTAGCTCACTAGTTCATCCTCGTCTCTGAGGAAAACAACCCTACCGTCAAAGCTGGCGGTGTACCCTAAAGCGAGAGAGGTCCGCGCTGAAATGAATGAAGATACTATAGAGACGATCTTCTCCACCCTACCATTCCATGGTAGGGGGGGAGCGAACAAGAGAGATACTTCATCGGAAAATATGTAAGCGAGCACGACCGGAAGATTTCGCTCCATTAGATCCTTGGAGGCCTTGACTAGAGTCCTCGCTAGCCTCTCATCGTATGGTCTATCAAGCTTCAGTTCCTCAGCTAGTTTTCTGAATCTCCATCCGTCTACCCTCACGATAACAGGCATGTCAACCGGAATTGACAACCGAGAGAATATCTCTCTAGACTTCCAATCGATCATGTTACCCGCTCAACCTTGATATCCTCTCAGCTATCTCGAGCACGGCAGATTCAACATCCTCCCTGTCAGTCTCGAGGGTTATGATCCCCCTAGCCTCAACGATCTCCCTCAGTTCAGCATCGAATTCCTTAGCTATCAGCACCTCACAATCCCTCAAGATCTCCAGAACGGAGGTGGGTCCCCTCTTGCTTCCCTTTCTAGTGTTCACTCTCATCTCAACCTTGGTGGGGCTTCTCCCTAGGACATCGTATATAGCGAAGAACTTGGCCTCGTGAAAGGGTCCTTCCTTCAGGGTTTTACCATCATCTGTTGCGACAGCGACTCGGATCGGCAAATTATCTCATCCTCCCGGATGGACTATGTTGAATAAGGAGACACAAGATATAATCATGCCGCCGGAGGATTTGATTGATTCTCTCGAAGGATTCTAGCTAGTGATTCTATAAACCTGCCCATGCGATCGGAGTCTACAATTAGGGAAGAAAATCCCCTCCCCCCAAATACTGAGCCCTCCATTCCTTCCATCGCGTTTCTGGTTAGAGGAAAGAGGTCAACCCTAGGATCCCCCACTAAATAGAGTAGCCCCAGAGGAGGATCGTAGAAGTAGGATATAGCGAAAGGGAATCCTCTCTCATGAGCTACAAGTGAGATTACGAATCTCTGATAGGGCTCTTGAACCTCCCACCCTGTGAGGCCCCTCGACTCGAAGGTAGGTTCTTCGAGAAGGGATCTAATCTCCTCACGTACTTCAGAGATCTTAGATCTGATCAAGCTTGCAGTGGCTGAAGTTCCACTCAGGAACCAATCAGGATCATCGAAAGATTCTCTCAGGGCCGAGGCCACTAGATAAACCCAATCTTCCCCTAGAAAGGAGGCTGCCACCAGCGCCTCTTGAACAGTTTTTATCGCATTTTCGTTCAACAACTCTGGCCAAGATAAGCGCGCTCTTTCTAGCACATCTTCGCATATGTCTGATGAGCACTCCCCGAAAAATCCGCTGGAAGCCACCCAAGACAGGATATCATTGTTCTCATCTGCCTCTACAGCTATTAGATATACTAACAAACTTGTAGAAATCCCCGGAAGGTCTAAATTGATTCTGACAGTATTCTCATAACTAAGAAGAGGGGTCGATCCGTGATCAAGCACTATGGTGCTCCTGTAAAGTTCACTAGAAACTTGAAGGGGTCCTCTCCCGTGAGGAGGAAGATCTAGGAATATAAGGGAGTCACATCTCCCTGAACAGCTCTCTACCACATCTATTGCATTTTCGGGTGTTGATACAATGAGTTCCGATTCTATTCCACGCTGAGTTAGCATTTCCTCCATGATCACAGAGGAGGAAATGCCGTCTGGGGTAGGGGGGAATACTACCCCTACCCTGCTTACGCCCGCGAGTCCGGATTCCAGAAGTCTCAAGGCGCTAGCAGCCCACTCAATGAGCTCCATGCTAAGGTCTCCTCCTTAGACGAATCGCAAGTAGTATGGCGGATGTTATCCCGACACCAATCAGGAAATAGATGAAGCTGTTCATCAACTCATCTAGGGATGAATAGGTGTACTCCTCTAGGGAGGAGATCTCGGCCTCCGCTCTATTGAGAATATCGTTGGCTTTTCCGTAGTTGGCTTGGTTTATCAGCCTCTTGGCATCTTCCAGCATGTCCTCTATATCACTCATCTTCCTCCTTATTTGAGGATCCATCCCTCCGGATGCCTCTTTGAGGGTCTTAAACCTCCTCTTCAAGTCAGCCAACTTGGATCTGAGTGACATCTCCAAGGATTCAAGTCCTTTCCCTCCTACTACCTCAACCGTCACGGTATTGGAAGGAATGAGGAGGCTACCATTTACTGAGATGTAAGTGGGGATCGTGTAAATGCCCTCCTCCGGGAATGTCCCGATGACCTCTATCTCACCCGGCGCGATGAATTCGACTGAATTTCCTTTAATTCTCCCCTTCGCCTCCAAAATAGTCATCTTAGCCGGGAACTCAACTGTTACGTTGCCGGATACATCATCAACACTGATTTTCAGTCTTATCTGCTCGCCCACGGTCACCTTCCTCTTATCGACCTCTACAGTAGCTCTACCGGATACTCCCCCCACAGGTATCCTTATCTCCTTGGTGAAAATGCGTTCCGAGTCTTCACCCTCTATGGAGTAATAGATCATCACCTTCAAGACAGCTGGTCCCACACTGATCGCCCTGAATGTAAAGGTCAGCTCCTTAGTAGAACCCTCGGATATATCCTCCACCAACTTAGAGGAGTCGGTCACCGGCTCCAGCTCGTCAGATGAATTAACTGTTATGAGGATCCTAGAGACGGGAACCATAGTCGTAAATGTCACTTTGATCTGTACAAGGTCCCCTACACTTGGGAGGTCTGGAGAGATCGCTATGAGAGCATTTAGCGGATTATCACCGGTGGACACTACTGAGATCTCGCCCAGTGAAATGGCGTGAACTTCACCGCTGGAATCCCTTATGAGAACCTCAAGAACACCCTTGTAGTCTCCAACGGGTAGGCTCAATGGTAAGAGAATCCTCTGTGATTTATTACCTTGAAGCTGGATGGAGAGAGGAAATCTGAGAGAGAGCGCATCTCCTCTCCTAGTAGTTAGATTGAATCTAGCCTCTATCAAGGAAAGTGGGGCTGGCCCCATGTTCAATGCCAAGACATGGAGATCACCCTTACCTCCAACGAGAAATATACGAGATCCGTTTAACAGCCTGACATCGTAAGCCTTCAGGATCTTCATGCTATGCTCGATACCATAGACTCCTTCAGGGGAAAATCCAGTTAGATAGACCGGGGCCACGATCTCGGTGTTCGGGAGGGGGAGGTTAACCCTGAGCAGATAGTCGAAGCCCTCGTTTCTCAAGAATACAGACTTCTCACCTGGAAGGAGGAGGGTCAGATTCGACGCCCCTCCTGGATGTACGGAAATATCTACAGAGGTGCCACCGATCCCCTCATCAGGTGCCTTTAACCCTATGTCCAAGGTGAAATTCGGATCAGACACGAAGGTCGATCCATCGATAACGCAAGTATCACATCGATCAGGGGACAATACAGCGTAGGTGAGGGGCCCGATTCGATCGACTCTCACTAGATATTTTTCACCGTTGAAAACATATATCCCAAGAAATTCGGTGATAGGTAGCCTATCCGTTAAAGTCAGGTTTATTGAGGGGCCATAAGCCTGTAGAGAGACTTCTCCCTCTCGGACATCGAGCTTCGTATACTTGTAGGGACTCACAGGACCTTCCATCTCCACATCGCTTGCTAGAGGTTTAATGAGGCCATTGAAGGAGATCACGGTATTGTTTTTACATATGAGGATTGTGGAGAGATCTCCTTCCCTCGTCCAATTAACTTCAAAGATCCATCCATCCAGCGATGAGACCCAGAAACCCTTAGACTCGTTTCCCCTTATCATAGCGATCGCTTCTCCTTCAACCTTAGCCTCAAGGAGTTCCACCGTAGGATTCCTCTTCGATAGAACTGATATCTCATGAATCTGATTCGACGATGCCTTCACTAGAAAGGGCCCTATGAAGGCGTATCCAGTCGCGTTATCGGCCTCGTAAGCCGGGTAAGAGATCGTAGACGTCCCTTTGAGCACGAATGTGATGTTCGTGCCGTTCACCAAGACCGAGTTATAAGTGGTGTTCTTCTCCCTGAGCAAATAGTAACCTTCATCACCTATTTTCGCCATCACAGTTACGGAGTAACCCACGGCCTTCACCAGATGAAGGGATGCGGGAGCGCTCTCGCTTCTAATTAGAGCCATTCCATTGTATCTCACGCCGTCCGATGGATGGGTGGTGGACGGCTGAGCATGCGCATTAGGGGAACTTATTGACAGCAATAGCAGCGCTGCCATCAGCGCTAGAGTCTTCTTATTCCACATTTTCAGGCGTTCCATCTCTCGGGCCTATTTTACGTTTGAACGACTATCGTCGATAACCTCATCTCAAGATTAAGGCAATACCCTCTCAGGATCCCTCGGGAAGAGGGCAGCTTCCTTTATGTTTGGCAGGTCCAGCATCTTCATGGTGAGCCTCTCTATTCCTACTGCGAATCCTCCATGGGGCGGTGCCCCGTAGGCGAAGAACTTGGTAAACCACTCGAGGCTTTCTGGGTTCATCCCTTTTTCTTTTATTTGAGACACGAGCACATCGTACCTATGTTCTCTCTGACCTCCTGAACTAAGTTCCAGCCCCTTGTAGAGGAGATCAACGCTCCTAGCCCAAGTATCGTCTTCCTTCATCACGTAGAAGGGCTTTACTTTAAACGGGAATCTGTTGACGAAGAAGAAGTCCGCACCGTATTCCTCCTTCACGTATTGCCAGAGAAGTCTCTCGCTCTCAGTATCGTAATCCTCACCGTACTCCACACTTTTCCCCATCTCCTCCAATATATCATATACTTTAGGGAACCTCAATTCTGGAAATGGCGTTTTAGGGACCTCCAAGTCGACTTTCAGTAGCTCCAACTCCTTTGACCTCTCCTCCACTACCCGCTTTATGCCGGCTCTGATCATCTCCTCCTCAACCCTCATGGTGTCTTGCTCATTCTCTATGAAGGCTAACTCAACGGCTATCGACCTGAACTCACTCAAATGCCTAGGAGTATGACTTAATTCCGCCCTCCAGTTCACGCCTAGGTCGTATATCCTTTCAAACCCCCCTATTATGGTCAGCTGCCTGTGCAGCTGGGGGTCCTGTCTCAGATACGCCTCTCTATCGAAGTAATGAACCCTGAAGACCTCAGCACCGCTCTCACTTGCTGCCCCTATTATGGCCGGCGTGAATACCCTCAGAAACCCATTCTCTCTTAACCATTCTTCCATGCCATGGATTAAGGATGCTTCTATCTTGAAAATCGCTTGGACCTCCGGCCTTCTGAGGTCTAGAGGACGATTATCCAACCTGGTTGGTAATTGGGCTGGAACCTTCCAGTTTGGATCCATTGGAAGTTTTGGATGAGCTATGGAATGCACAATGATTTTAGTGGGCACTACCTCCCTATCCACAGCTTTTGCTCTCTTCTCTGCCACTTCCTCACCTATCGCCTCTATTACTGATTCCTGAGTTAGGTCTTCGGTTAGCTCGAATAACTCATCAGGAGTGACCCCTCTCTTGAGCGTCAGTTGGACCTTCTCCTTCCAGTTCCTTATGACAACGAACCTGATCCTTCCTAGATCGCGTACCTCGCTGACCCAGCCGTGGACCCTCACTCCACCTTCCTCACCCATATGAATACCCTCCTACCGTCTACTTCCCATTCCTTCCCGAAGGAACTACTAGGCACCTCGCTCTCGTCGCTAACGAACTTTATAACATTGGCATCAGAGTCCCAAGCTATCTCGTCGTAATATTTCTCCAGTGCCTTTCTCAGATCTTCATCACCCTGCAAATAAACCTCTATCCTCTCCAAACCTATGGTGAGACCCAATTCCTTTCTCATGAGCTGTATCCTTCTAGTTAATTCCCTAGCAAGACCTCCCAAGATCTCTTCTTCTCCCATCTCCAAGTTAAGGAACACGCTTCCTTCGCTGAAATCAGCCTTAGTCCATTTCCCCTCAGCAGGCTCTTCCCCGATTCTCACATCCTTAACGTTAGCCTCGGTGATAAGTACATCTTTAAGCACCTCAACGGCCCTCCTCACATTGTCATTCCCGGTAACGACGACCATCTCCCTAAGAGGCTGTCTCTTCCTCACTCCTGCATTCGATCGAGCGAATCCAGAGGCACTGACTATAGATCTGACATATTCCATCATGCTCTCTAGCTCAGGATCGATCATCTGATCGTCTGGATCTGCCAGCAAGAGGAAGTTAACGCTCTCGGGATCGCTCTCCCCTTTAAACGATTCTAGGTATATCTTCTCCGACATGAGCGGCGCAAAGATGGAAAGATAGGGCAAGGTCTCCCTTAGCACATGGTAGAGCACCCTCCCCCATTGATCAGCCACGGAACTATCCTTCGACCTCAACTTCTTCCTAGCTACCCTGAGGTACAAGTGACTTAGATCCTCTATCAGGAATGAGAGTACCTCATTACTCGCTACATGGAGGTGATACTCGTTCATACTCTCCCTGACCTTTTTCATCATCGAATGGAGCCTAGACAGGACCCATCTGTTAACAGGATCGAGTTCTTCTTTGGGAGGGAGTTGATCCAACTCCTTATCCCTAAGATAAGTCGTGGCGAATACGTAAACGTTCCAAATGACAGATAGACGCCTCTCCATCTCTTTAAGTCCCTTCCAAGAGAACCTCAAGTCCTGCCACGGAACCTTAGTGAGGACGAAGAACCTAAAGGTGTCCCTAGCGACATTCTTCAAAATCTCCGGTGGAGGTACGTAGTTCCCCAGACGCTTATGCATCTCCCTTCCCTTCTCGTCTAACATGAAGCCATGCATGAGAACGGATTTGTATGGAACTTGGTTGAACAGGAGGGTCCCCATCCTGAGGAGACTGAAGAACCATCCCCTTATCTGATCATGTCCCTCCGTTATGAAATCGACTGGAAATATCTCTTGGAAGGTCTCCCTATTCCTATGAGGATAACCAACGCTAGCGAAGAAGGATACACCCGAGTCATACCACACATCCATTATATCGGGAATCCTTCTCATCTTCCCTCCGCATTTAGGGCACTTCCACGTAACCCTGTCCACCCACGGCCTGTGGAGGTCCTCGGGCTTTGCTCCAGACTTTTCTTCAATCTCTCTAGCGGAACCAACGACCTCTATGTGACCGCATCTCTCGCACCTCCAAATCGGAAGAGGAATGCCCCAGTACCTCTGCCTCGATATTATCCAGTCCTCTAAACCAAGCAGCCAATCTCTAAACCTCCTCTCCCCTCCCCATTTGGGAACCCACTTTACCCTTCCGCTCTCCTCGAGCAGTTTCTCTCTCAGGTCCGTCAGCTTGACAAACCACTGCTTGGTCGTCCTTATTATTAGCGGAGTGTCGCATCTCCAGCATACGGGATACTTGTGTATGACAGTTCCCCTATGGAAAAGTGCACCTCTCTTGTCCAAATCTTCGATTATCAGATTATTAGCCTCTCTCACTTGGAGACCAGCATACTTACCAGCTTCTTCAGTGAACCTCCCCCTCTCATCCACCGGACTCACAACGGGAAGGCCGTACTTCATGCCGACCTCGAAGTCCTCCTTACCATGGCCTGGCGCGCTGTGCACGCAACCACTACCCTCCTCCATCGTGACATACTCCTCACTCAACACAACCCTGTGCACATCCTTGAGCTTTTGCTGGATGGGTATCAGATCCTCCAATGGGTGCTCATATCTCAAACCTTCAAGCGTGCGCCCATCAAACTCCTCCACGACCTCGTACTCCTCCACCCCGGCATCCTTCATCACAGCATCCAACCTGGCCTTAGCTAGGATCAGCAGGTCCTCACCAACTCTGACCTTAACATACTTCTCATCTGGATGCACCATGACCGACACATTACCCGGCAGAGTCCAGGGAGTTGTCGTCCATATGAGCAGGTACTCGTTCTCGTCCCCCCGGATCCTGAATTTTACGTAAATGGAGGGATCCATTAGGTCCTTGTAGCTCTCACTAACTTCGTAATCGGATAGAACTGTCTCGCATCTGGGGCACCAGTGAACAGGTCTCTCCCCTTCGTAGAGTCTTCCGCTCTCCCAGATCTTCTTTACGCCCCACCAAGCGCTTTCTATGTAGTCATTCTCGAATGTCCTGTATGGGTGATCCCAATCCATTGACACCGCGAACTCCTTGAAGTGCTCGGTCATAGATTCTAAGTTCTTGGTGGCGAGCTCCTTACACTTGAGAACGAACTTGTCAATTCCATAATTTTCGATATCCTTCTTAGAAGTGAATCCCAAGGCTTTCTCGGTCATCACCTCTATGGGAAGTCCATGAGTATCCCATCCTGGCTTATCCAGAACATCGTAACCTTCCCCTCTTCTGAACCTGAGGACCGAGTCCTTGATTATCTTGTTCCACACGGTTCCCGGGTGAGGCATGTCCGATGAAGGATAAGGAGGGCCATCTAAGAAATGGAACCTTCTGTTACCTCTTCTGGCCTCCCTCAACTTCTCGTAGATCTTGGCTTCATCCCAGAACCTCAGTATTTCCGGCTCGTACTTCTTAGGATCGAAATTTCTAGTCAGTTGTCTGACCTTGCTCATTTCCCGGGGCACCTCGCTGCGTGCTCACTCCTACGTCGACCTTCAAGTTTATAAATGAGAGCTAATACCCCCCTACGAGGGCGAGCGGCCATAGCGGTCGGGGACACACCCGGACTCATTCCGAACCCGGAAGTTAAGCCCGGCCGCGTTCCGCGGAGTACTGAGCTCCGTAAGGGCTCGGGAAACGCGGAAGCCGCTAAGCCCCCTTAACATGTGTGTAGCAACTCATCCGCTCCTACTTTCTCCACGATCTTCACGAAATCCCTCCATTTACCCCTAGTTTTAGGTTTCTTGGGGACAAATGGGCAGGAAACGTCGTATGATATAGATACGTCATATGTCCTGATTTCCTTCGCCAGTTCGACTATCTCATCCTTGTCCATCCCTATCAAGGGCCTAAGCACAGGCTTTTCCAAGCACCTACTCTCCACTTCCAAGTTATCTAGGGTCTGGCTAGCCACTTGGCCGAGGGAATCGCCTGTGACTATGGCGCTTGCTCCAATCTCCTTGGCCAACTTGTTGGCGATTACCAGCATTCTCCTCTTACATAGGAGGCATGTCCACTCCCTAGCACCCTTCTCAACGAAATCCCTCAGAGCTGTCCCGTGTTCTACCACTATGGGTTCGAATCTAACGCCATGAGAGTATCTCTTAAGTACCGAAACGATCTCCCTGAACCCCCTCTCTTCTTCCGGAGTTTTCCGGAAGTGTACAGGTATGACAATAGCCCCCCTTCTCATCATGAGCCAAGCAGCTACGGGGCTGTCTATACCACTGGATATCAGGGCGATCACCTTACCCTGACTGCCGACAGGAAGCCCACCGTATCCCTTTATCCTCTCATCAGTGACGTATGCCTTGCCCGCCACTATCTCTACGATTATCTCTTGATCCGGATTGCTCAGGTCAACGGGCCTTCCCGTGCTACCCTTTATTAGACTACCGACATCCCTAGCCAATTCTACTGATGTGAGAGGGAAATCCTTAGTTACCCTTTGAACCCTAACTGCGAAGCTACCGCCCCTCTCAGCAGCAATAGATAGGGCTACCCTCTTTATGGAATCCACCTCGGCGTCAATCTCGATGGAGGGGCTATAGGACTTAACACCGAATACCCACCTAGTGACTTCCCTGACCCGCGGGTCGGATGTGTATACCACTATCCTACTGGCTCTCTTGACGATCTTGATGAAGTGAACACCTTCCGCTCTGAAAGTCTCTTCTAAATTCCTGATCAATAATCTCTCCATCTCTCTCCTGACATGCGATGACTTCAGGCCTATCTCGGAGTACCTGACTATTAGGGAGTTGAACTTATCCAAGGGATCACCGAGCTACTTGGATGGCCATCCAAAAATCTATCGCTGACCATCGAGGAGTGCCTGAATAAAGATTTTACAGGCAAGGGGAGCGAAACCTTAAAGCGCCTCTGCACCCAGTCAGGAGAGGAGCATCATGCCCTCAATCTACTATCATTTGGAAGATTTCGAGGGAGCGGTGGAGGTGTGGTTCGCTGGAGGAACCAGCAAGAAACTGAAGCACAGGCCTTACTTTTACACGCTCCCAGATGAGGAGACGAAGGTACACGGCTTCATAGACAAAGAGAGAGTGAAAGCCAGAGTCATGGGTGTAGAGAAAGAGCTAACCAAGTTCTACTTCTTGGACGATAAGTCTAGGAAGAAGGCCGCCAAAAGGGTGGAGAGACCCTTTGACATAGACGTTCCCCCCTGGTTCCAGTTCTGCGTCGATCACAAGCTGACTCCATTCTCACAACTGGATGATGAATTAAAACCCATAGGAGAACCCGGTGGACTTGATGATCTCAAGAAGGTCTTCTTCTCGGGGCTAATATACAGCGATGAAGGGTTCCCCATAGAGGGGAAGAGCCCGATCGTGGCCGTCGCCTACGCTGTCGATGACGGCCCTATCGAGACGATCACGACGGAGGATCTGGATGATTCAATCGTGCTTAGAGAATTCGTCTCAATGATTAGAACGGAAGATCCGGATGCCTTAGTTGGATACGGGCATGATGCCGACGAGTTCAAGCATATGATGGCCCGATCAAGGTTCCATGGGATCAAGTTAGCGATAGGGAGGGATGGATCCGAGCCTCAAGAAACTGGTAGGTTCTTCAGGGGGACCATATTGGTAGAAAATAGGATAAAGGGACGGGCTAACCTAGATATTTTCCCAATCGCTTGGAGGGACTTCCCACAACTCCCGGAGAGGACATGGTACGAGCTAGCTGATGAGATAGGTGTAGAAAGGCCAAAGGCATTAATGAAGTTCAGGGTGGCGGAGGCTTGGAGATCGGATAGGGACGGAGCCATCAGTTACTTAAAACAAAAACTTCACACAATAAGGGAGATATACGGAAAATTGATGGATCACCAAGCAGAACTCTCTAAACTCACTTTAAGACCCATTCACAGACTGATCAGGACCCCAGTAGGCGAAATAGTGGAATCCTACGTCATCCGAGAAGCGAAATCCCACAACTGGGTATTTCCTCCCAAAGAGGTGAGGAGGGAGAGTGGATACGAGGGTGGCTACGTCTGGCTGAAATCACCCGGCATGTACGAGGAGATAGGCTATTTGGATTTCGCCAGCATGTATCCTTCGATAATGGCTCACCACAACATAAGCTTTGAGACAGTCGATCCTTCCCCAGAACTCTGTGGTGAGGTTGAAGAGGTCGAGGTAGAGGGAGTAACTGCAAAGATATGCAGAGATGTGAGGGGTCTGGTTCCAATACTGGTTGAGAAGTTGATGGTGGAGAGATCCACCATCAAGGCTAAGATGAAAGAGCTCTCACAGGACAATCCGGAGTATAAGAGGCTGGATGCCCTTCAGAAAGCCGTCAAGGTTGTGACTAATGCTATGTATGGCTACATGGGATGGACTAATGCCCTCCTCATGAATGTGAAAGCAGCTAGGATAACATCCGCTTACGGGAGATACTACATAAAGAGGGTCAGAGAGAGGGCTGAACACAAGGGACTTACCGTAATCTACATAGACACAGATGGGATCCAACTCGTTGGAGGGAAAAGAGAGGATTACGAAGAACTCCTCGAGGAGGTGAATAGGGATCTTCCCATAAGAATCGAGCTGGAGTACATCGCCGAGAGGGGTATCTATGTCGCGAAGAAAAAGTATGCCCATCTAGTAGAGGGTAGGCTCATTGCCAAAGGATTCGAGTTCATCAGGAGGGATTACCCGCCCATAGTGAAGGAGGCTCAGAGGAAGGTGGTTGAAATGGCCCTAAGAGGGAGCGATTTGGATGAAATAAAGAGGTTGATCGACGAGTACAGGAGTAAAATCTTGGATAGAAAGATCAGGAAAGAGGATCTAATCATCATGGAGACCATGGGCAAAGAACTAGATAAATTCGAGAGGAGAACGAAGGGATTCTATGTAGCGACATGGCTCCTCGAGAAGAAAGGAATAGAGGTTCACAGGGGTCAGGTTCTGAGGATCCTCATCATTAAAGGACCAGGAAGCGTTAATGAGAGAGCGAGACCGGCGGAATTCTTCGATCTGGATGATGTAGATGTGGATTACTATGTGAAGCTCTTCGATCAAGTCATGGAGAGAACCCTATCATCCCTCAAGAAGGTTGGGATATCTGAGAGGAAGACAGGGGGTCTGGAGGAGTGGTTTGGATGACCCCCTCTCACACCTTGAGGAACTTGAGAGGAAGCTTCGACGATCCCCTCTTCCTATATGGCCTGTTCAGGGGAACGGCAACCTTCCTTTCCTCTTCAGACCTAGGTCTCACGATCCCTAGATAGACCGCGCAGCTTATGCAGTAATATCTGGTCTCAAGCCTCTTGGATATGTAGGCCCCCTGCCTCTCTAGATCCTTTCCGAGGCTTCCACCGACGGGTGATACCCACTTGGTCACCTTAACCGCCTTATCAGCGGGAACAGCCCTCCCGCATTGATAGCATTGGACTATCCTCTCGTGGCCGGAACCACCCAGTTTCCTACCCCTGTTTTTTCTCTTCTTAGGCATACATTTCCCTAGCGAACTGTGGTGTCCCGTGAAAATAAAGGTTTCCTTCTGTGGCGTCTAGCAACCACCATCAGTTAACGGGAAATTTTGGAGATGAGAAGAGGAAATCGGGAAGAAGAGAGGCTTGGATGCTTGGCGATCAGTAAGATCTTCCTATCCATGCCCTGTGTTTCGCCTCTCTTCCACAGACAACGCACTTCTCTTCCTTACCTTCTAGTGCATTTTCCTCGTATCCGAGTATGCCGTATCCCACCTCCTCCTCTACCTCATGACCACACTCCTCTAAACCGCACCACGGAAATGACACGATCTTCTCGCCTACGTTCTCCTTGATTTCCTCTACTGTCTTGGCATGGACCGTTCTCTCCTCAAAATACTCTCTCGCCTGCCTTCTCATTTCTTCCTCTATTTCACGGAAGAGGGAATCGACCCTGCTCTCGATGTCGTCAAACGGAACTAGAGACCTCTCCATGGTGTCCCTCCTGAAGAGGGTTAGAGTCCTCTCCTCATACTCCTTTCTACCGATCTCAATCCTCACAGGCACGCCCTTCATCTCCCACTTGAAGAACTTGTATCCGGGCCTTTCATCGGTGTCATCCAGTTCGACCCTGTAATCACTAGCGAGGGAATTGTAGACCTCCTTGGCGTACTCGAGGACCTTGTCCTCGTACCCCTTGGATGGAATAGGCACTATGACGATCTGAATGGGGGCAAGCTTGGGCGGGAGTTTCAATCCTCTATCGTCACCGTGGATGGCTATCAAGGCCGCCAATGACCTCTCAGATATACCGAAGGATGTGGTATTGACGTTCTTCCTCTCCCCATTCTCATCCATGTACTCCAATCCGTAGGTCCTAGCGAACAGATCACCGAAGTTAATGGCGCTTCCAAGTTCCAAGGCTTTCCCGTCGGGCATTATAGTTATCAAATCGTAGTTATACTTGGCTCCCGGGAAGGTGTCCCAAGGTGTGGTCTTCACCACTACGTAAGGGACTAGGAGCTCGTCATAGAACTTCTTATAGATCCAGACCTCCAGTTCTACCTGCTTCACTGCATCCTCGTAGGTAGCGTGGAATGTGTGTCCCTCTTTGAAGAACACGATCTCCCTGACCCTCAGCATGGGTCTGGTGGCCTTGGTTTCGTACCTGTATACCGGGACGATCTGATAGATCCTAAGAGGTAAGTCCTTGTAGCTCGTTATCCATCTATTCAAGACTTCATACATAATAGCCTCGCTTGTTGGTCTCAGCGCCAGCTTCTCCTTTATCTCTTGTTTACCTAACCGGGTGATCCAGTAGATAGAATCCTCGAAGCCTTTAATGAATCTGAACTCCCTGCTGAGAACTCCCTCCGGTACTACGCCAGGGAAATAAACCCTCTTATGTCCGGTCTGTCTCATCAGTCTCTCCATGACGTTCATCACGTTCTCCATGAGTTCGTATCCGAAGGGAAGCCATACGTACATTCCCTTAACTGGATATCTCTCATCCAATATCTCCGCCTTGAAGAGAACCTCATCGAACCATCTGGAGAAGTTCTCTCCCTTAGGAGTTAGTTCAAACGCCTCCCTTTCCGACATGTTCCCGCCTCGCCCTGTTCAACCTTCCGAGTGGGTCCCTATCTAAAAACTATGCCGATGGATTTGAGGAAGTCCCCCCTCTCGGACACCCTCAACACATTGAATCTCATTCCCGGGTTCTCCTCCTCTAACTTCCACACTAGCCTCAGATAGACGTTCTCGAACTCTCGCGAAGACTCTCTCGACTCCGAGAGGGCCAACAGTTCTTCCACGGGGACTTCGACGAAGGGTGAAATGTAACCAGGGACCTCCCTCAAGGCTAGTAGTATCCTACCTCTCAACACGAGAAGGGATGGCGATCCCGTAAATATGAACCTCAGGAGGAGACCAACAGCATCATCCAAGAGAAGCGGGAGGATCACTTTACCGTTATCAATCCCCTCTTCTTCCTTTAGGAGTACTAAGATGGCTTCCCATAAATCTGTGTGTGGAGGCAGTTTTTCCTCCCTAATGGAGACGGGGAATTCGGATTCGATCTCCGAGAAAAGATCCCATAATAGGTCATCCCGCTTGAGCCCGGATCTAAGGAAGATAATGTCATCATTTCTACTAAGAAGCTTGTATCTGCTTATGGCGCGCCTTATCCTAACAAGGAGAGAATTCCTAAGGCAGCGGCGGCATAATGCCTCCCCAGAGTACCTCCTCACGATTAGGACATCACTCGATCCGCATCTACTGCACTTGAGAGCACTTTTAGTGGTTGAGGGTTCATTCATCAAGTAAGGTGCACGCATTGCTCGATATAAAACCGGAAGCGGAGGTAGTTTATGATCCTGAGAGATGGAGGATACTGGCTAGGAAGAGGAGGAGAGCGATCAAAGTAATGGAAGTGCTGTCCAGCAGGAGGACACCAGCTTATGTCTACGGAAGCGTGGCCCGCGGGGACGTCAGGGAAGGCAGCGATGTGGATGTGGTGGTACCTAAATACTCGCTCCCTCCCTCTCTGCTGGAGGGGATTCTTGCAGATCATCTAGGGGATCCTCTCTACAGGGAAATAGTCCAAGCAACCCCTAGGAGCACCCCCAAATACTACATTCATTTCGACGACAATACCACGGTTTCCATACCGATAGGAACGTTGAGAAAGAGGGAAGAGGAGTTCTACAAATTCGGCGGAAGGCTTGGCTTGATGGGCCTCAAAGAGGGAAAGAGGGTTCCCGGAGTGAATAAGGAACTGAAGCTGATATTCCCAACGGAGAACGGGCACTTGGAGTACCCAGTGATCGGATACGAGGAATATGTGGCTAGGGTGCTGGGCGTGGGTGAGGATGTAGTTAAGGAGAGGGTGAGGGTACTAATGAAGCGGAGGTCCGTTGGGACGACTGGTCTGTACCTCACCTACCGACTATTACCGGGGGAGAGCTTTGAAGAAGCCATATTAAAGCTCAAAAAAGTGAAAAAAGGATTCAGATCGAGGTTAGCTGAGGATGAATTGTGATCCTACTCTATCTGATACCTGAGTTTCGCGGCGATTCCTCCCAAGGACAGCAACTTCTCACCGGGTTCGCTCTTCGCATCCACTATGTGAAACTCAGCTCTCGTGTCCTCACACATCTCCAGTATCTTGAGCACATCATCACGCGTCTCAGGATCAAAGAGCAGGGAACTGGCTACCAAGACTTCATCAGCTGCACCGTACTTTAGGGCTTTCATCACCTCCTTCAGCCCATAGGTAACGAGCCTAGAGCCCCTTCCAAGCAGCTCGAATATCTCATCCACCGCTCTCATGTCCTGCGCTAGGGTTAGCTCCTTCACCACCTTCTCCACATCACCTCGCTTTATCATCTCCAAGATACCAGAAAACGTAGAGCTGGTAGCTCCTCCTTCCCTGAGCTTCCTCCCGAGTTCAGGGTTTCTTTCTTTCAAATAGGATGAAAACTTCTCCTTCGTGTATCCGGGGCCACCCACCACTATGGCTTGGGGTTTCATCCTAGAATCTATCTCCTCCAATAGGGACGAGAGCTCCGCGTAGTACCTCCTCTCTGCATCATCCCTCTTTTTTAGGTCTCCTCTCTTTGATGGAAGGCTTGATCTGACATAAGCTATCTCCTCCGCCCTATAAGCATCTACTTTCGCAACGGTCGCGCCTTCATCGTCTATAGCCACCAATATGACGTTCCCCTTGCTGGAGGACTCTTCCGCTCTCTTCAATATGTCTAAGTGGGATCTACTCCATCTCTTCTTCATGATCTTTAGTGTGGATCCCTCAGTGACGTTTAACGTGTGGTGTTGCCCCTGTATCCCGAACTTCTCAGGACCTACCCTTACTATACCCGTAATCCTCAACCTAGCGGAGTATTGATCGATTTTGACCTTCTCCACCTCTAAAGTGATGGTCATTGAGACCCTCTCCCCACTGTCGGCCCTTATCCCTTCCTGCTTCACCCTCCTAGTAGTTCTCATGGTAACGAGGTCTCCTGGCTCTAAGATCGAGGAGAGCCAGTAGAGATCATCCAGATTTTCGACTCTCAGCTTAATGAATCCCTTCTTGAGATCCTGCTCTAGGATCTTCAAGATGACGCCACCTACTGTGCAGTATATATCGCCATTCCCGAAGGTCTCCTCACGATATCTCTGGCGATTCCCCCGACTATGGCCCTGACGCCCACCTCGTAGGCTTTATCCACTATCCTCTGGGTAACTATCCTATCATAGACGATGTACCTGACGCCACCAACCTCAGATAGAGCGCTGAGCAGATCAGACGTCGATACCTCCCTTATAAGCGAGAGGTTGTCATCCAGTAGCAGAACTTTATCTGTACCTCTAACTCTCGCGTATTGCTCCCTGAACATCTCGGGTATCCTGAGCAGCCTCTCATCCTCCTCCCTCTCGTGTCTCTGGTGGGGTGCATGAGGTGAGGCGGATCTTATGACGGCGATCCTCCTCTCTTGAGGTGGAGATATTCCAAGCTCCTTCCTGACTTCCTCAGCCGGGACAGCTGAGGAGAGGGCCCTTCTAATTTCCTTAGCCGTGAGTTCCTCGACCACCTTTCCTTCTGGAGCTCTAGCCACATAATCTATGTCCGTCTGCTCGAGTAGCGTCCTGAGGACCATTTCACCGCCCCTATCCCCATCAACAAAAGCTATGGCCTCTTTCTCTGAAATTAACTTGACCAGAGACTTAGGAACCCTTTCCACTGCACCGCCCATCGCTATAACGTTGTCGTATCCGTATTTCAGGAGGTTCATGACATCAGCCCTACCTTCAACGACTATTATCTCCTCAGCATCCTCAATGCCTCTGGCAGCTGGCAACTCTTCATCCCCATAGAGTATGAAGTTGGACTTCGCGCTCTCTCTTTGCACGAACTCTATGAGCTTCCTGAAACTATCCTCCCTCTCAACGGACCACTTCTTCAATATTTCAGCGGCTCTCTTGGCTATTTCATTTCTCCTTTCCTCCCTATCATCGAGTATTCTGATCAACTTGAATTTCGCTGGGTAAGGACCGACTTTGTCCACGGTCTCCATGGCTGCGGCAAGCAATGCCGTTCTGACCTTATCAAGCCCGGAGTAAAGTTCGACTATCCCTCTAGATCTATCCCCTTCCCTCCTCATCCTTATGTTTATTCTCCCAATCTTTCCCGTCCTTTGGAGCTCTTTCAACTCTAATTCAGGACCGAGCAGGCCCTCCAGTTGTCCGAAAATGGCTCCTATGACATCACTCGTCTCCACTATGCCGTTAACTATAACCTCCAATTTGGCAATATACTTATGGTGGAAGGCGTCCCTCCTCGAATTATCTGCCAAGATAACCATCCTCCCAAGCATAGAGATGTCCGCCCGCCAACTAATCCCCGCAGGTCACAGGTCAGCCCACGCTTTCCTCCCTACCCGCGGGGTCATCCAGTGGCGGGCGGCCGATATACGACACTTGCCGCAAATATAATCTCTTCGGTCTGCGGGAAATCCCTGCTACAGAGATGCCTTAAACTCCGGTGAGATGTGCCTAATTTACTGGCCATGTCTGCAGTGCTCATACTCTCAACTGCCTCTAACAGACCTCGACGGTTACCGTGAGGGAATCATAAAAGATTAAAATGGAGTGGGGTCAGTCCCCTTCCGAGGATAGATATGGGAACAGTGAGGGAGAAGGTAATTAAGAGGACGGCGTACAAGCTTGTCAAGCAGTATCCAGACCTTTGGACCGAAGACTTCGAGCATAACAAGAGGATGCTCTCTCAAATAGCTGAAATAAAGTCCAAAGTTTATAGAAACAGGATAGCGGGGTACATAACTAGGCTAAAGGTTAGAGAAAGGGAAGGAACGCTTGTCTGATCCTTTCATCCCCATAACAGGCTCTTTTTCGTTCAATTTCATCCTTTTCAGGGCTATCCTTTTAGAAGCCAACGTTCACTCACGAACCGAGGGAAAATGAAGAGGGTACTCTATGAGGATCTAGAGACGGCCCTTAGAGCTAGGGAAGCCAAGATATCTGTCTTAGGACAGGGATACATAGGTCTTCCCACATCACTTCTCATGGCAAGAGCGGGTTTCACTGTTTACGGATTCGATGTGAACAAGAGCTTAATAGACGAGTTATCGAGGGGAGAAACTCGTCTCAAACAGGAGAAGGGCATATCAGAACTATTATACGAGCTCAAAGAGCGAAACTACTTTCCCACAGGGGATTTGAACGAGCTATACGGGTCTGATGTGGTTTTGATAGCTGTTCCCACTCCCAAAGGGAGGGATGGCCCCAACCTCACCATGGTGATGTCGGCCCTAGAGAGCGCTCTTAAGGTGGTGAGGAGGGGCGGGCTCATCGTAATAGAGAGTACATTACCTCCTAGAACATTCTATGATCTGATAATCCCGACGATCGAATCTAAGGGCCTCAGGGTGGGCAGAGATGTTTACCTAGCGTACTGCCCAGAGAGGGCTCTGCCTGGAAAGCTCCTCCAAGAACTCATCCAGAACTTCAGGATAATTGGAGCTATCGATGAAAAATCCGGAATGCTTGCTAAGACACTTTATGAGTCCTTCGTCGAGGGAGGAATAGAGATAGTGGATCCTCTTACGGCTGAGATGGTCAAACTTGTGGAGAATTCTTACAGAGATGTGAACATAGCGTTCGCCAACGAAGTTGCGAGAATGTGCGAGGTTTTAGGTGTTGATGTGAGGAAAGTCAGGGAGCTGGCTAATAAGCACCCTAGGGTGAACATGCTGGTCCCGGGAATAGGTGTAGGGGGGAGCTGCTTAACTAAGGACCCGTGGTTCCTGTTCTGGACCTCGCAGGAGAGAGGATATCGACCTAACCTGATAAGGGAGGCTAGAGAACTCAACTCCGAGATGCCGTTTCACTATGCTGACGTTTTAGATGAGGTAGTGAGGCAAATTAGAGGTGGAAGAAATGGCGTTATAGCGGTGCTGGGTTCCACGTACAAGGGAGATGTTCCCGATCCTAGAGAGTCCCCAGTTGAGCCCTTCGTTAAGGAACTGGTCAAGAGGGGCCATGCAATTAAGGTCTATGACCCACTCGTCAGGTCCTCATTCGGGGGAGAGTACATTCCTGATATCTTGGAGGCAGTCAGGGATGCTGATGCGATCGCCTTTGTGACTGATCACACCGAATTCAAAATGCTCGACCTGAGAAAACTAAGGAGAGCCGTTAAAAAAGACGGGCCAGTCATACTGTTTGACGGGAGACTCTTATTCGATCCGGAAGAAGCTGAAGAGGCTGGTTTCATATACATATCCGTGGGTAGACCATACACGATCTTGGAAAGGTCCCTCATAGAGATAGAGGAGGATTGAGTGGTAGGGAATTATGAAATATGGTCCAAGAGGAATGAGGGCAATGAGACTATTTTCATGCCCTTTACCTTATTCCTTCCTTCTAACGCTTCGTAGATCATAGAGTAGCAGGCGATTTCCTCGATAATCACGTAATCGGCATTCATATTACTGGCTATATCGAGGAGCTTTTCTAGCCATTTGTCGAACTTTTCTGGCTCGGCTTGGTATATGAGCGTCGCTCCACAATCGCAGCATACCCATTCCGGAATTTCCAGCACATTCGCGTTCTTTATGGATCTCAGTATCCTCTTGGAAGCACCATTGCTCCTACAAGAGGGTATCAAGAACACTCTGTTCTTCTTCCCCTTCAAACTCTTTGTTCTGATCTTCCCCCCCTCCAAGGCTTCCTCTATAGCTGAAGCCAGATCCTCCATACCTAAGTCCGTGAACATATTGGCACAAAGAGAACATCCGGACACCACGCGTTTCGGGGAGAGATCCGTCAAGAACCTCCTTAACTCCTCCCTAGATTCCTCGGAACTATCTTTCTCTCCAATCACGTAAACTAGGCCCCCACAGCAAGGTTCGTTCGTTCCCGCAGGAATTACCCTCTCAGATATCTTTTGAAGGAGCTTATTCGCAGCCAGTGCTACTTCAGGTACCGTGTGTACCCAGCATCCCGCGAAGAAGAGCAGATCAGCCCCCTTCTCAGGCTGAAAGTCTGGCGGCAGCCAAACTCCCTTCGTTATCCTATCTCCTATCGGACTACCCGTCTTCCTTCTAATATCCCTCATACCAACGGTGACTAAGGGGACATACCCCATATCTATCAGCGCCGACCTAGAACCGACAATCACACTGAACACGTCTATGCCCACCGGACAGAAGTTACTGCAGAGCCCGCAATTCATGCAGGTGAACGTATAACTTAGGAACTCCTCAGTTAACTCGACCTTCCCATGGCTGAGCATTGAAAGGAGCTTTATACGTGCCCTGGCACCCTCTGTCTCCCTGAGACCCTCCACGTGGAACATTGGACAGGGTATATTACATGCCCCGCATCCAATGCATCTCCCGAGCTCCTTAACGAGCTGCTCCGGGAATTCTACCAAGGGATTCACCTCTCGATGAGCTTTCCTGGGTTCATGATCCAGCTGGGGTCAAGTACCTCCTTCACCTTAGAGAAAATTGACACAAAGCCCTCATCCATATCTTGAGTTATCCTATTGACTCCGACACCAGTTCCAAATCCTACGGATCCTCCTAACGATACCGTCCTGTTTATGACGTTCTGAGCCGCCTTCTCCGTCCTCTCTACCTCCTTCTCGTTCGTAGGGTCGTATAGGAATATGGCCATGACCCACCCCAAAGGTGGGTCGAAGACAGTTACCACGGGGAGTTTCATCCTAGAACCTGTCCTATCTATCTCTTGGACAGCGTCCCTGACTAGATGAGGATGGACCCTCATACTTACGACCTTTATCGCCGATTCCCTGCTCCTAGCTATCTCATATATCCCCTTTCTCCTGATCCATATGTCCTCTACCTCATCTAAATCAGCCTCCTCGTGCTCTATCTCCATGCTATCAAGCACTTCCCTCAGCCTAGAACTCCAAATATCCACACATTCCTCCTTGCCCGCTAACTCCAGATAAGCGAGAGCTTCAGTTCCACCACCCTCCACCACTTCCCTGTAGTTGTGATACACCTCAAAACCCATCACACCCATACCTTCCTTCTCTAGAGTGTTTTGGACAGTAATAGAGTCAGATACATCCGAGAATTCTATTACAAAAGCCCTCCTGCTCTCAGGTCTAGGGGGGAGTCTGAGATAGGCCGATGTGAAGATCCCCAGGGTCCCTTCCGACCCTAATAGAAGCCCTAGGGTATTCCATTTACTAGGAGGGCCTGGCTGCTCAACAAGAATTACCTCTCCAGATGGAAGGACTAGTTCCACACCTATCACTAGGTCCTTCATGGTTCCATACTTGGCCGAAAGCGGTGAAGCTGCATCCTCGGCTATCAGGCCACCTACAGTAGAAAAACCGGCTCCATCGGGATTGATAGGCATGAATCTATCTGGAAACACCTTATTTAGCTCTAAAACTTTTACTCCAGCCTCCACCCTGATGAGACCACTGTAATCATCCTTATCGAGTATTCCATTCATCATCTGCATGTCTACAACTATGCCGCCCTCTATGGGTAGTGGCCCTCCCACCAGAGAAGTTCCTGAGCCTCTGGGTGTTACCGGAACTCCATATCTATTGGCAGCCTCCATGATGAACGACACATCTTCCACATCTGACGGCCTAACCACGGCAGACGGGATCGAAATAATACCTGAGGCATCATAAGAGTAGGAAGACCTGTCTAGGTCTTCTAAAAGCACTCTATCTTCTCCCAACTGGGATGCGATCTCCTCAGCCGCTTTAACTGCTGGTTCCTCGGCCATATTTAACCCTAAGACCCAAGATAGCAGGAAAATGTAATAACCTTTCGTAGAGTAGGGGTATCGGTGGGATCCGGTGTTTAGACTTCCACTTGACGGCCTTCACAGGGAACTAGGAGCTAAGTTCTTCGAATTTGCAGGCTGGGAAATGCCGATGAAGTACTCAAACTCGCTTAAGGAAACATTAGCGGTTCGAAACTCGGCCGGGATATTCGACACATCTCACATGGGCCGCTTCCTCCTAAGGGGCCCTCATGCTGTTGACTTCCTGCAGAGGGCTACTTCTAATAACGTCAAGATATCTAATGGAAGAACGAGGTATACCCTAACCCTCAATCCGGAAGGTGGAATAAAGGATGATAATGTGGCCTTTAAGCTCTCTGATGAGTTCATACTATTCGTTGTAAACGCATCGAATAGGGAGAAGATCCTAAGGTGGTTTGAAGAGTTGGTATCAGAGTGGGACATGAATGTAGAATTAAGTGACGAGACTTTTAAAACAGTGATGATGGCCATCCAAGGGCCTAGGGCTAGGGATCTCGTCCATGAGGTATTAGGAAAAAGATTTGATCTTAAGAAGTTCAGGGTGGAGGAAAGCGTGCATAAGGGCGTCAGGTTCATCATAAGTAGGACAGGCTACACGGGGGAAGATGGGTACGAAATAGTAGCATGGGACATTCGCTGGGCTGAATCCCTTTATAGAGAGTTGGTGAGCAAGGGAGCCGTACCCTGCGGACTAGTTGCTAGAGATATACTCAGGCTCGAGGCTGGATTGGTCCTCTACGGGAACGATATAGATGAAGGAACAAATCCGTTCGAAGCGGGGCTAGATTTCGCCGTGAAACTGGATAAAGAGTCCTTCATAGGTAAGGATGCGCTTATGAGAATAAAAGAGGAAGGGGTAAAGAGGAAGAGAGTGGGCCTACTCAGCGAGAGCAGAAACTCTCCTAGGAAGGGGGACAGAATACTCAAAGACGGGGAGGAGGTAGGCGTAGTTACCAGCGGTACCTTCAGCCCAACCTTGGGAAGGGGTATAGGTATGGGATACATACCCCCAGAATTAGCCAAGGAGGGAGAGGAACTTATCGTCAGGGGATTGAAGGAGCTCAGGGTCAGGGTCTCAAAAATGCCCTTCTACGACGAAAGTAAGTACGGGTGGAGGAGGTCCTCTACCTGACCTTCCCCAAGACTACGTGACTGACGGTCTTCGCAAGTCTTCGGGTCTCAGCGATTTTAACTACATCTCCCTCCCTTATGTCGAGGCACGGCGGGAGATGCGCGTGGATCTTGCTTCTTCTCCTCTCGTATCTCTTATATTTCGGCCTGTAGTGAAGGTACTCAACGAGCACGGTCACGGTCCCCGTCATCTTGGTGCTGATGACCCTTCCTACCAAGGTCTTTCCCCGGATAGATATGCTTCCGTGCCATGGGCACTTATCATCGGAGCATTCCTTCTCAGGAGGAATCACATCACCGATTAGAGCTTCAGATAGCTTTCTCATAATCTCTTCACCCTTTCCTCAGGTCTTCCTATTATCTTATCACCTAGGACGATGACTCGTTTACCACTGGGCAACCTAAATAAAAACAACCTCTTCTCCTTCGGTACCTTGACATCACCCCTAGCAGTCCTGATCACGAGCATGTTCTTGGTCTCGTATATGACCTTCCCCTTGGTCCCCAACTCTGATAGATTTGGCGAGGACAACAGTTCCACCTCCAAACCGATGAGCTCGTGATAAAGAAGATTAGAGGGCTTTATGGGGGCTATATCTTGATTCCCCTCTCCCTAAGGATGGTCAAGATTCTGGCCTTCTCTCTCCTCAATTCTCTGTTGAGGTGAACCTTTTCCGCTGCCCCCATGAGCCTCTTGGCTTCTAGAAGAAAGAATTCCTTCTCTACCTCCCTAAGCCTCTCTAGAAGTTCCTCGTTGGTCATACCCCTCAATTCCTCAACCTTCCTCGTTGGCAACCTCACTCACCCCCTCAGTCTCATCTGCTGATTTGGATATCTCGGCTCCCTCTCCCGATTCTGAGCTAAGTTCTGATCCTGATTCAGATGCCACAGGTTCTTCAGTAATGGGGCTTCTTTCTGCCTCCTCACTCCCCTGCTCCTCAGAACCCTCAGTTCCCTCAGAAGATTCTAAAGCCTCCGCTAACTCCTCAGGAACCTCAACCTCCACCTCTGAGGATGATAACTCCTCCTTCTCAGCCTTCATCCTCTGCCTTATCTCTTCTATGACATCTTCATTTATCTTTACCATGTCAGGGCTCTCGACATCGGGTCTCACAATCCTCACTCTCACACCGATTACCCCTTGGGGCATTAGCACATGTTTAACAGCATAATCGACCTTCTCTATCTGATCCTGCCCGCATCTATAGATTACTCCAGCCCTGAATCTCTCCTCTCTAGCCCTCTGACTTCCGAATTTTCCTGCAAGCCTTATCTCAACTCCCTTAGCGCCCGCCATCATTACTCTCCTCAGAGCGGAGAAGGCCACCCTCTTGTGCCTCTCCCCCCTAGCAATTCTCCTAGCTATGTAGCTCGCTACGATTCTCGCACTCAGGAAGGGCTCGTCCACTTTCTTAGCTTGGATGTAGGGGTTTGATATACCTAGAGCCTCTTTGACCATCTCCCCTATCCTCTTGGAGGCTCTCCCTCCCCTACCGATAATTATCCCGGGTCTCTCGACGTAAACTGTTATGATATCCCTCACTGGCGTGGAAGAAATATCGACACCATGAAAACCGGCCTTCTCAGCGACCTTCTCCATCAACTCATGTAAGGAGTATCTAATAATGCCCTCTTGGACGAACTTCTTATAATTAGGTAGGGTCTTTGTGGCGCTCATTCTTCCTCCTCCCTCTCCTCCAGCACTATTTCAACATGAACTAGCTGCTCTACCTTAGGGGTGGCCCTACCGTAGGCCCTAGGAAATATCCTCTTCAGCTTGGTTCCTGTCTGGGCGGCCGCATGCTTCACATATAAACGGTCAGGATCAAGATCCCTGTTCGTAGCATTGTGCTCGGCGCTCTTGAGTATCTTCTTGACAAGCTTCGCGGCCTTCACGGGATACCTCCCGGGTTTCCAACCATTCAGCTCCCTTCTATGAGGTACTCCCCTCTTGAACCTCTTGAATGGTACAGCCCTCTTTAGGGCTATCACATCGTCGAGGATTTGGTAAGCTTCGGATAGTTTCTTACCTCGGATAGCTCTAAGCAACTCAACTGTCTCCTTGAACGATACTCTTAAGTCTCTTCCTGAAGCCATGGCCTCCCGCTCGCCTTTAGCGCTGTAGGAATATCCCCATGATGGCAACCTTCTTTACCTCCCTTCGGTTGGCATAGATTGGGGGCGTTTATAAAAATGCTTGAGAGGCTGGACCTCGTAGCTGTCGATGTAGACGGCACCTTAACCCACGAGGAACCTTACATTCACTTGGGAGCGGTTAAAGCCCTGAGATCTCTGGGGGAGAAGGTACCTATAGCCTTAGTAACTGGTAATCCTTTTCCTATCGCCTACGCTTTGTCAGCTTACTTGAGACCTAGCCCCCAAGTGGTCGGGATAGCCGAAAACGGGGGAGTGGTATACTTCGGGGGAGAATACAAGCTAATTGGTGATTTGAACGCGATGAAGAAAGTAAAGAGATTCATAGAAAACAGTAAATATAAAAAATATTTATCCGAAGATTCCAAATTCAGGTACGTCGATTTGGCTTTAAGGATGGACCCTGTAACTCAGGAGAGGTTAGTTGACGAGATCCTCTCGAGTGATCTGGCTGTTGAGATAACGACCAGCGGCTACGCCCTTCACATAATGCCCAAGGGAGTAAACAAAGGAACGGGACTCCTCTCCTTATGCGAGGAGTTAGGCATCAACCCAAGACATGTGGCAGCTATAGGCGACTCCCACAATGATCTAGAGATGTTTTCGGTAGCGGGCCTATCGATATCCCTTCCCAATGCTCCTAGAGAGGTCAAAGAAAGAGCAGATATCGTTGTGGGAGGACCTGGATATGGTTATAGCCTCCCACTAGCTATCAGAGTACTCAAGAGCTTTCTTTCTTCTCCTTAACCCCTCTCTTGGACTTTTCCATCTTGAACCTCCAGAAGAGATAAGCTCCAACGATGACGGGTGGGACCACCGCTAAGAGGATGAGTTGAGGGGGTACATAGGGTTCAGCCTTCTGCACTATAACCACTAGGGACTTCCCGTTCTCCTGAAGCTGGGGAACAAACTCCCAGAGAGCATCGTTCCATATAACCACTTTTGGTGCAGGATTCCCCCCAAGTATCGAGATCTTCAGACTTGTGAAGTTCACCCAGAGGTTGGCGGAAATATCGTCCGGCAATGCGGCCGTGAGAGGAGTCAGATCTATGTAGTAGTAACCGCTGGGACTTCTCCTGAGTTCCAACGGGAGACTCTCCACTGTTAGATTGTAGTTCACTATTAGGGCGTGTGTGGCCATCTGCTCCTCAGTTCTAAAGGAGAGATGCAGCGACTTTATCTTGTCACTCTTAGCTGCAACAGAGGCCACCGAGACTATCCCCGTATAATTTATGTGGGGCGTAGATGCGTAAGTTACGTTGACGAAGTTCCACCTTATTCCGTAGAGAAGGAGGAACCTATCTCCGTAGAAGAAGCTCATCAAAGTGTGCACCGTCGTATTGTCAAAATACCCAGCTGCTTCGGCCTTGGGGAAGAAGCTAGCTCTCCTGGTAGGATCCCCCGGCCGGGGGATGGCTATTAGAGTATAAACCCCCCTAGGCCCCGCATTTGTCATGTTTATGGTGACATTCCCCCTATAACTAATCCAGTTGAGAATGGGGGCTTTAAGGACATTGGAGAAGTATCTGGTTTCTGGCTCATGAATCAGCCTGAAGACTTGGGCCTTCATGGTGGCTGAAAGATCCTCGTGTATGACTATCGTGGCTACAGGCATCGGCCTCACGGCAGAGACGGAGAGGATAGTTGTGCTCAAGAGTAGGACGACAGTTAGTAGGATTGCAGGGCCCTTTCTCATGCTAGACACCTTTCGCCAAACCGAGATGGTACCCTTTATTTAAATGAGGGTCCTTATGGGCGCGCTGGGTATGACGAATAGAAGGGGGATACTTCTCTCCGTCTTCTACTCAGGCGAGGATAAAGCTGCTATAATGAAATTCTACGATCCTGAGAAAGAAGAGATCTTCTTAATCAAAGATAACACGGGACACAAACCTTATTTACTGACGAACGCGCCTGCTGATTCTTTAGAGGAATTGCTGTCTCCTACCTTAGCTGCTAGGATATTTAGGGTCACTAAAGTGAGGAAATACGATATTCTAAGGGATAGAGAGGTGGAAGTGACAAAGGTAGAGGCCAAGGATCCGCTCGCCATTGGTGGATCCCCTAGGAACATGAGAGAGGAGCTGACTAAGAAGGGATTCAATGTCTGGGAAGCTAAGATAAAGTACTATGACTGCTATGTTTACGACCGTGGGCTGATACCCGGCTGTTCCTATGAGGTGGACGGCTCAGGGAATGTAATTAGGCCTCCTAAAGATAGAGAGATCCCTCAGGAGTTCAGACACCTAGATGAGAGGACTAAAGAGGTACTTTCGTCCATGATACCTCTATTCGACGAACCATCTCCACACCTGAGGAGCGTCGCCATCGACATAGAGGTACTTGCCACCCTAGACAGAATGCCAGATCCCTCGAAGCCAGATAAACCTGTAGCGGCCGTCGCACTGGTTGACAGCGAGGGTAGGAAAGAGGTTCATGTGTTACGGCGAGGTGGGGAGGTGCCCGATGCTCTCCCCAATGGAGCCCGGCTGATCAAGTACGAGAATGAGGGAAGGCTCATTCGTTCCGTTCTCGACAAAATCTCACAGTATCCTCTGGTCTTCACTTATAACGGCGATAACTTTGACATGCCTTACCTTGCTAGGAGGGCGAGGGAACTAGGGGTTAGAGATTGGCCCATAAGGTTAGAGAGGGATAGGGCCCTCTTGGACACCGGAATGCACATAGACCTTTACAAACTCTTCAGCAACAAGTCGATCCAAGCTTACGTGTTTAACAACAAGTACTTGGGCTACACGTTGGATGAGGTTGCCGAAGCCCTGCTCGGCGAGAGAAAAATTGAACTGGGAACTAGAGATTTCTACTCGGTTAGCGTTAGCGAACTGGCTGAATACTGTCTGCAAGATGCAGATCTTACCTTTAAACTGGGTAATATTGGGGAGGGTGAGCTGATCAGGCTGCTCTTCCTCCTTTCTAGGATAAGTAAGATGTCCTTGGAGGAGGTTTCTAGGCAAGGAGTCTCTTCATGGATAAGGAACATGATATTCTTCGAGTACAGAAGGAG
>Ga0256914_1000240_pt1 | contig 52901 bp, 49 predicted proteins | sample HulkmetaG_FD_191571 | JGI IMG/M metagenome (GOLD analysis project Ga0256914, IMG submission 191571) | Hydrothermal chimney microbial communities from Main Endeavour vent field at the Juan de Fuca Ridge, Pacific Ocean - Hulk | ecosystem: Environmental > Aquatic > Marine > Hydrothermal vents ...
TTTATTGCTCTTCAAAAGCAGGATCTTCGTAATTTGTGGGGATTTTTCTTCTTGCTTCTATGTTCCGAGGCCAAATAAAACATTTTTGTAAAAAATCTTCCATACCTTAAGAAGTTAAATAAGACTTTTTTCATAAAACAGTTATTAAAAAATATCTATACTAATCATCGAAAAAAACATTAAAAAAATGTTGTGATAAGGAATCGAGATGAGGAGGGGAAAATGAAAAAAATCATTTTTATGTTTATTATCTTTTTAATGTTGATTTCCAATATCCAGGCCCAACAGATGGATGCCCTTTCAACAAAGGAATTTCTTTTGGAGAAAAAAAGTGTTACTTATCCTTCAGGACGAGAATTTAGTATCTGGACATTGTGTCTTAACGGATATCGTGTATTGGTATCTGGTCAAAAACGATATATCCCAATTTTCCCAATTTATAGCGAAAGCTGTTTCAAAACCTCTAGAGACAGATCTATAGATGTTCTGGAACGGGCGAGTAATGCGCTTGATTCTTTACTGCATGGCGAGACCCTTGAGGTATTGCCAGCGCCAGAAAATGGCAACTTTAGTGGTTTCAGCATATGGGCTGTCCCGCATGTTCAAGAGGAGCATCCAGGACTTGTTTTCAGGATAGATGATGCAGATCTTCACCATTTTGGCTTTAGGGCAGAAAATACTAGACAGGTTGCCAATTACGTCAAAAATATTTTTGAAGTTATGCGTACTTTGTTTTTGAGACGTTCGAATCCGTCCAATTCTCCTGCAATGCAGTATCCCGATGTAAAAATTCTAAAGAGAATTTGGTTGGACGCCCGACAACATGCAGAAAAAATCAGAAACATTCCTCCAGAAAAATCAGCTTACCTGGTTACTTTTGAAGATATTCAAGAAGCTATAGATATGTTGAGTGAGTCCCAAAAGATTCGTTTGTTAGGGATAGCTTTTGTAATACCTGAAGGGGAGGGGATATAATGATGTATAATATTATATATTCTTGGTTGATAATAGTTAGTCTTTTTCTTTTATTGGAAGGGTGTGCTAACAGACCTCCTCAAGAGCCACCTATACCTAAATACGATTCGGCCATGTTGAAGCTTGGTGAAGATTTAGCCCTCTTAGTTAAAAATAAGAGACATGAAGAGGCTATAATCAGACTTAACAAACGATTAAACACTCTGAAGAAGCAGGACTGTCTCAAAGGCTTTGAAAATGCAGGTGGTTTAAAAAAAGAATGGGATCTGATTTTGCAAGCTGCAAATAGTTACGAATTTGAAGCAGGTAAAAATTATGGCGCCAAATTATTGGCAAGTAAATTACAGGATGCTGATGTGGTGGAGTATATTAGAGTAAGCTTAAAGAACGCATCGAATGTCAATAAATTGGCTTTTTATGCTGGATTTATTTCGGCTTTTAAAAATGTTGATGTTGGGCGTAATCATCTAGACACCTTGTGGCTATGGGCTACATCTCATTAATTGTCAAGACCCGTGAGATTGTATACCATCTTTTAAAGATCTCTGGGTCTGTCTTTTTGCTACTGTTTTAGGGAGCGAACAGGTTTTTTTTGTTCCCTAAGGCTCTTTGGGGAATAGTGATTAATAGGGACGTAAATAGTATCTCAAGGTCTTGGACAGCTCCTTTGAGTCCTTGAAACGACTCGTTACCAAAATCTTTTTTATTCGCCCATTAAAACCCTTTACCATCCCGTTGGTCTTAGATCCATAAGGCTGAATAAGGCGATGCTCAATTTTATCTCCTTGCATATATTGTCAAAGCCTGTGATTGCCTATTAGGTAGCTTCTAGCCTCCTCAAATACTCTACCACCACCTCTGTAAGAATGATTCTGGTTTTGAACGGGGTCTCTTCACTTCTATAAAGGTTGGATACACAATAAATGGTTTAATTATTTATTGTCTTAGACCCTTAAGAATATGTTCTTTATTTTATTATGATACAATTTTCATTAGTTTTATTTAGTTGACGATCTCAAAAATTGTATTATCTAGTTAGTAATTATTGAATGTAGTTCAATATATATTGTGTGTTATTTTACTAAGTTTTTGTTAATTTATTAATTAACAGATTACCATGACTAAATATATAGTTTTTAAAATCCAACAGATCCTGTCGTCTTATATTGTCGTATTATCTTTAGTAGTTCTTGTTGCCACAATTTTTATTACGTATGCAAATTGCTGGGCAGATGTGTTGGAGTCATCTGTTCATAAAGGGTTTGGGTGTCAAGTATGCCACAAAAAGTCCAAGGAGAGCGGTTTGGTCGCTTGCAGTATGTGTCACGAGCGTGAGGCAGAGGTGTATAATAAAAGCATCCATGCCCGCGTAAACAAAAAAAATGTACAAAATGCTTCATGTTCTGACTGTCATGGCTCCCATGATATCCTTCCTGCTTCTGATCCTAGATCTAAGGTCTCAAGTTCCCATGTTTCCAGTACTTGCGGCAGATGCCATCCACATGAAGAAACGGAATACTCTGCGAGCATTCATTGGGAAATATATATGGATGATCCAGATTCGGCTCCAGGGTGTCAAACGTGCCATGGGGATCATGGAGTAGATGATGTTATGGACCGCAGATTTGTAATTACTGTTACCAATACCTGTGCCTCATGTCATCAGGGTGCCTTTAACACCTACAAAGAGACGCTTCATGGCCAAGTGATGACACTTGAAGCAAGTCAAGGTGCCACTTGTTGGGATTGTCATTCGTCACACAAGATATTGGAGACATCAGATCCTGATTCGCCACTTTCAAGTGATAGTAGATCTGCGACGTGCAAGAAATGTCACGGTTCGATAGGTCCTTTTTTTATAGCTTATTGGCCCCATGCCGATATCCACGACAAAAAAAACTATCCGTTATTATATTATGCCTACATAATGATGAAGCTTTTGTTCTTGTTAGTTATGGTTACGGCATCTATCCATACCCTGGCATGGGTAAGGGGTTTCCCCAAAATAATGAAGACAAGGATTGAAAGGCCTAAGGGCAGGCGTTATGTATACTATCTCCGTTTTCAGGCTTGGCATCGGTTAACGCATTTTATACTTTTCATAAGCGTCATAGGCCTTGCAGTTTCTGGGTTACCTCTTCGTTATTCCGGCACAGGGTGGGCGCATAGGATTGCCGAAATAATAGGAGGATTCAAAAATATAGATACACTGCATAAGTGTATGGCAGCCCTTTTGTTTTTGGCTGTTGCCCTCCATGGTTATTATTTGATCTCTCTCATCAGGGAGAAAGGGGTCAGGGGCTTCTTTAGATTTCTCTTTTCCCCTGATTCCCTGTTCCCTAGACTAGAAGATTTCAAAGAGGCTTGGGCAGAATTCCAATGTTTTTTGAAAGGAACGTTGGAACCAGAAAGGGACAGATGGAGTTATTGGGAAAAATTTGATTATTGGGCGGTATTCTGGGGGATGTTTGTCATTGGAGGTTCTGGCCTGATGCTTGCTTTTCCAGAAGTCACGACACGTTTCTTTCCTGGATGGATATTAAATGTTGCTTTGATTTTTCATTCTGAAGAGGCACTTCTGGCAATATTTTTCCTGTTTATTTTCCATTTTTTTCATGCGCATCTAAGGCCTCTAAAGTTTCCCATAGACGAAAGTATTTTTACAGGCAGAATTTCCGAGGAAGACTATTTCAATGAGAGACAATTGGAGGTTGCCAGAAAAAGTCCTGATGAACTCGAAAAACTAAAAGTTGGCCCACCCAGTCTGTTTTTTAGACTTGCTGTCTATATAGTGAGTTTTATCGCAGTAGATATAGGCCTGGTATTGATTGCCTGTATCCTTTATACTGCATGGGAAACAGGAAAGATACTGCCCTAGATACAGATACACGGTACAGTTAATCTATTCCAACAAAAGCCGATCTATTTAGGTGGTTGTGTCTTTACACAGCACCTTTAGACGACACGATCAACACACATCTGTTCCGTTAAGCTTTTTCAAGAAAGGGCTTAACAATATTACCAAAGAAGTCTTCTCAGGGTTTTGCACAAATTGCACAAACATCGACAGTTATGATTCAATATTCGGTCAGTTTGACTAACTGGTTTTTGTTTTAAAAATATTTTTTCAAGTTTATATTATTACTCCAAAATTTGAGTATGTGATGGCCTATGGAGAGATTTTATGAGCAAATAACTTTTATTTTTGACCGGCTGCACGGTTTCTGGGAGCATGAAGAACTCCATAAGAAGATTTCTATTGGTTTAGTCCTTCTTTTTCTTGCCAGTCTTTTTGCCATAGAACTGAATCGCAGGGGCCTTTTGCCTATTCAGGTTGGCCAATTGATTCCTCAGAATCATTTTCATGCGGTCCAGGCTGCATTCGTAGTGATCTTGATTCTGGAGGTAATAAGTCTCATTTTTGTGCTTCCATGCTCGTTTTCGCGTTCCGTAGGTAAGCAGTTTGAAATTTTGGCTCTTATTCTTATGCGTAATGCCTTTAAAGAATTGGCCTATTTCCCAGAGCCTATAACGTTTGCAGGAAATCAAGAAAAGGTGCTCCATATATTGGCTGATGGTTTTGGGGCACTTCTGATATTTGCACTTCTTGGCCTCTATTATATGCTCCAAAAGCGTTGGGCCAAAAGGGTGCGTTGGCCATCTGAATTGTTCGAGTTTGTGGCGGCTAAAAAGGCCATCTCCATGGTCTTGTTAGCGATTTTCATAGGCATGGGAAGCTGGAATCTGTATGCTAATGCTGTAGGAATGCCCCAGGCAGACTTTTTTCAGGACTTTTATACAGTGCTTATCATCACGGATATATTGATAGTATTGGTGGCCCAGTGTTTCAACCCATCTGCTAGCTCCATATTCAGAAATTCCGGTTACGCCCTTTCTACTATGATTATTCGATTGGCACTGGTGGCTCCTGTTTATTACAATATATTACTGGGAACATCTGCGGTAATTTTTGCTATCAGCCTTACTTTTATAAGTTGCAGGCTTTTTTCCGAAGAGCCATAAATTCAGAAGGCAATTAGAATGACGCAAGAAGAAGACCGATTGCAAAGTTGGCCTCTTGATAGAGTGGTTTGTAAATTAGCTTAAATGATGAGTCTGCATTTTAGATCTATCTTGTCTTTTTCAGAAATGGCCCACTGTACCATTTCATGCAGGGCCTGTCTGTCGAGGCCAAGACGTTCCAAAAGGACATCAGATGGTTCCACATCAATGGTATCTAATAGATAGTTTCCCATAGAGTTGGCAAGATAGTTGGCAAGACTTACAATCAGCAAATATTTGGGCGGAACAGCATCTGCAAATGGATGGTGATGCCTATAAGCAGTTATCTGAAAAGGTTCTGGAAGCCCCCACTTTTCTAGTAATTTTGCTCCCCAAAGCTCATGGTCCACACCCCAGCTTGCCTCTAGTTCACCAAGCGGACGGCCCCTGTCTTCAAAAAGCGAGATAAACAGAGTAGGGGCCTGAGACATTAAGACCAGCCAGCCTATGTCATGAAGCATAGATAGAGTGTAAAGATCGGGTTCTTCTAGATCAAATTCAAAATCTTGAGCAAGTACAGCGGTTGTCATTAGGTGCTTCCACAATTTTTCTGCATGGGGCCGGATGGGATCTGGTACTGTAAGGAGTCTTTTGGCAAGTAGACTGCTTATGGCAAGCTGTATCACTTCCTGTTGGCCCAGGAGGACCACGGCCTGCCTGATGGAGGTAATCTCTGCACTTAAGGAGTAAAGAGCGCTATTTGAGATCTGCAGGAGTTTTGCTGTCAGGGCAGGATCATGGGCGATTAGTTCACAGAGTTGCTCGGTTTCGATTTCATCTTTACAAAGCATAGTAACCAGTTTTTGGGCTATAGATGGCATTGTTGGTAATTCGCCACTGTTCCAGTCAATTGGAATAAGGGGTTGCCTTTCTGTCTGGGCGTTTGCTTCCAGGTTCATTTATCTTTTCCTCTGACAATTATGTTTTTTTCTTTTCTTCCTCTTCCATAAAAGGCCTTACCAGGTCTATAGGTATGGGGAAGAGGATGGTGGAGCTGTTTTCCTGCGATACCTCGCGCAATGTCTGCAAATATCTAAGCTGCAAGGCCGCTGGTACGCTTTCTATTATTCTGGCGGCATCTGCAAGCTTTTGAGCTGCCTGATACTCACCTTCGGCATTAATGATCTTTGAGCGTCTTTCCCTTTCAGCCTCTGCCTGTTTGGCCATGGCTCTTTTCATCTCGTCTGGTAGGTCTATTTCCTTAACTTCAACCTTGCTGACCTTGACACCCCAAGGTTCAGTGTCTTGATCAAGAATGCTTTGTATCTTGGCGTTAATCTGCTCTCTTTCTGATAGCAGGCTATCTAATTCCTCCTGTCCGCATACGCTTCTCAGGGTAGTCTGAGCCAACTGGGATGTCGCAAAATAGAAGTTTTCAACCTCTATTACTGCTGCTACCGGATCCAAGACCCTGAAGTAGACCACTGCGCTCACCTTTACAGAAACATTATCCTTGGTGATTATGTCTTGAGGTGGCACATCAAGGGTTATGGTCCTCAAATCCACCTTTTTCATCTTATCGATAATTGGTATCAGAATGATTAACCCTGGGCCCTTTGCTTTTAGTACCCTTCCAAGCCTAAAAATTACTCCGCGTTCGTATTCCTTAAGGATTCTTATAGACGAGGCAAGAAATGCGATTACAAAAAAGACTATTGGAATAAGTGCAAAAGGCATGATTTTCATTCCTCCATGGATCTTATTTTAAGTTTAAGCCCTTTAATTCCTATAATTTCTACATGCTGTCCTTTAGCTAAATTTTTTGGCCCAAGGGCCCTCCAGAGTTCTCCATGTGCAAACACAAGGTATTTCCCTGGCCCTAACACCTCTTTGATGGTGCCTGTGCTGCCAACAAGTGCTTCTAGTCCAGTTTTAGGCCTTGAAAGGGTCGCCTTGGCTGCAATGAATGCAATAAGCAAAAAGAATAGGCTAACTATTATAAGGGTTGGCCATAGGACAGATGCAGATATAGAAATGGCGCTGTCGCTGCCAAACAGCATCAACGAACCCATAATTAAGGCAACAGTGCCAGATAATGCCAGAATTCCATGGCTTGTTATAAAAAGCTCTAGAACAAAGAGTAAAAAGGCAAGAAGTATAAATAGTATTGCTGTTGTACTTGCCGACAACGTATGTAAGGCATAAAGGGAAAACAGCAGACAGAGGGCTCCTACAGTTCCTGGAAATATTACTCCTGGATGAGCAAGCTCAAAGTAGAGGCCAACCATGCCTATCATCATGAGGATATACGCCACGTTTGGGTCGGCGATGACTTCCAGGACTTTTTCTCCCCACCCTTTTTTTATAAAAATAGGTGTGGGGTCTTTTGGTTCAACTATCACCTTGTTTCCGTTGGCTAAGGTAATAATCTTGCCCCTCAGTTTTAGGATAAGATCTGACACGTTATCTGCAATTATGTCTATTACATGGAGTTTCAACGCCTCTTGCGCTGGAGAGGAAAGGCTTTTTCTCACTGCCTTTTCGGCCCATTTGGCGTTTCTGCCCCTTTTTGTAGCAATACTTACAGCAAGGGCTGCCAAATCATTTTCGATCTTAGAGGCCATGGTGCTGTTTTCTTCTATATCTCCTCCTAGTCCTACAGGATGTGCCGCCCCGATATTTGTGCCTGGTGCCATGGCTGCAATGTCTGCCGCTAATGTAAGAATAGCTCCTGCTGAAGCGGCCCTGGCACCTGGTGGATAAACAAATACTGCTACTGGGATCTGAGAAGTCATTATAAGCTGGACCATTTTGCGTACGGAGGTTACAAGCCCGCCAGGTGTGTCCAAGACTATAATAAATAAAGATGCCTTTTCCCTTTGGGACTCTTTAAGTCCTCTTTTAAGAAGTCCATAAGTGGCCGGATTAATGGAAGAATCCAGCTTTACCGCAATAACAGGGCCAGTCCTGACTTCTATTTTCCCGTGTTTGGAAGGAGAATGGCTGGTAGTAAATGTTCCTGCCGTAGTCGGGAGAAGAAGGTTAAAAGTGGCTAGTAACAATACCAAGAATCTAGCGATTTTCCATCTCCTCCTTAATTTTTTCATATTCTTTTTGGAGAATTTGAAGATCATGCCATGCCTGCCTCTTTAGATTTAGCAGTTTGTTCCCTCCAAAACGAAGAAGATAGGCTGGATGATATGTAACCAACAGTTTTCTGCCTTTAAAATTGTGGAATGCCCCTCTAAGCTTTGTTAAAGGGTCTTCTGTATCTAAGAGGGCCTTTGCGGCAGTTGCCCCCAGGCACAACAGCAACTTTGGATCAAGGAGTTCTATCTGTCTGAGAAGATAGGGAAGGCATGCCTCTATTTCTTCTTTTTTGGGTGTCCGATTTCGAGGAGGTCTACATTTTATGACACTGGTAATAAATACCTCTGACCGTTCAAGACTTATGGCCCTTAACATCTTTGTTAACAATTCACCAGATCGTCCAACAAAGGGTCTTCCCTGAAGGTCTTCTTCCCTGCCAGGTGCCTCTCCAACCAGCATCAAGATCGGATTCTTCGGACCTTCTCCAAAGACTACATTCTTTCTGGTCCTTGCAAGGCCGCAAAGGGCACAGTTTTTTACCATCTGTTCCAGTTTTAACAGATCAGACGCTTTCAGGGCAGATTGCACGTGTATAGTCTTGTTTATTTTTTTTTCTATTTTTTTGATCCTGTCCATATAGTTTTTGGGAACGTATTTTATCCCAATGGCAGACATGCCCTTAAACAGTAGTATCGCACTTTTTATTCCATGTGTGATTTCTTTTCCCATAGTCGCTTTTTCAAAATCAATAACCAAAACATGATTATGGTGGCTCCAAACAGCCCACCTATGGTATCTGCTGTCCAATCTGCCAAGTCTGGAGATCTTCCTGGTACGAAAGATTGATGAAATTCATCAAACAGTCCGTAGACCGAGCTGAGTACTAGAGAAAAAAGGATAACAAAAGCAGGGTGTCTAGACTCTAGTGCTTCACCAACAGCCCACCAGTATATCAGCCCTCCTAGGATTGAGTATTCTGTAAAATGCATCAAATAGTCCGGAGGCATCCGATTAGGGATGTCATTCCCTGGTATAGACGAGCCCAGGAAGATAATCGCCATCCATGTCAGGACCAATATACGCCTTTTGTTTTTGTGGATAAAGCTCAAGATGATCGTCCTCATATATGTCTTATGGGAAACTTGACTCTATTTAAAGAGTACACTAAGAATTGCAAGCTGTCACAGATGGAATTTTTATGCATGTTTCAAGCTAGTACGAGAGACTGGTAACGAAACTTTTAGGAGTTTTGCAAATTGAGTGAAGAAAGTCATATAATTAAGCAACGTAGACAGAAGGCTGAGGAACTTGAAAGGCTTGGAATAGATCTTTTCCCCAACGATGTGAGTCCTCCAGAAAGGGCTGGGGCGATAAAGAAGGTGTACGAGAATTATGATGCAGAGGCCCTGAAGAGGGTGGAAGATACGTTTAGGGTGGCAGGACGCATCATGGCATTGAGGCGCTTTGGCAAGGCAGCCTTTTTTAGCCTCAAGGACAGCTCTGGTTCTATTCAAATCCATGTAATGAGAGATAGGATTGGCAAAGATGCCTATAAGGTCTTTAAAAAGTTCGATATAGGGGACATCGTTGAGGCCCAGGGACGGCTTTTCCGTACCAAGACTAACGAGCTTACCATTGAGGCAGACAGGGTCAAACTTGTGACCAAGTCGCTAAGGCCTCTTCCTGAAAAGTATCACGGCATTAAAGACAAGGAGTTACGTTATAGAAGACGTTACGAAGATCTTATAATGAACGATGAGGTAGCTCAGACCTTTCGCGACAGGGCACGCATCATCCAGATGTTAAGGCATTACTTCACCTCTAACGGTTTTCTTGAGGTGGAGACTCCAATGATGCAATCTATTGTTGGTGGTGCTACTGCCAGGCCATTTGTTACCCACCACAATGCCTTAGGTATAGATCTTTTTATGAGAATTGCCCCAGAGCTTTATCTTAAAAGGCTTCTTGTTGGAGGGTTTGACAGGGTGTTTGAGTTGAATAGGAATTTTAGAAACGAGGGTATTTCCCTGCAGCACAATCCGGAATTCACCATGCTGGAATTTTATGAGGCCTATGCAACCTATAAAGATCTTATGATTCGTACAGAGGAGCTTTTCGCTCAAATTGCCCTAGATATAAAAGATAGCACAATTTTTGAGTATCAAGGTAATCAGATTGACATGACTCCACCCTGGAAAAGGATGACCCTCAGACAGTCATTGGTAGAAGTTGGTGGTGTGCCAGAAAGGGAGCTTGATGACAAGGAAGCCCTTAACAAGAGGCTCAAGGATCTTGGGGTAGAGATGGGAAAAGAGGTTGTGCTTGGGAAATATTTAGCAAAGCTTTTCGATCTGCTTGTGGAACCAAAGCTCGTACAGCCTACCTTTATAACCCATTATCCCACAGATATATCTCCACTTGCCAGGAGAAATGCCAAGGACCCTAGTGTTACAGACAGATTCGAACTTTTTATCAGTGGTAGAGAGATAGCAAATGCATTTTCAGAGTTGAACGATCCTAGGGATCAGAAAGCGCGTTTTGAAGAGCAGGTTGCCACTCGTGGAGACGACGAGGAGATTCCTCCAGAGGTAGATTATGATTATGTGAGGGCCTTGGAGATCGGAATGCCGCCTGCCGCTGGTGAAGGTATAGGGGTTGACCGGCTTGTAATGCTGTTTACAGACTCGCCCTCCATCAGGGATGTGATATTCTTTCCCCAACTTCGTCCAGAAGGGGGCAAACGGTCTTCTTTGTCTCGATAGAGGAATCTGGCTAGATGAGATATGAGCTTTATATGGCCCTGAAATATCTCAGGGCAAAAAAACAGCACAAGTTCATTTCTCTCATATCTGTGATATCGACTGGCGGCGTTGCTGTTGGAGTGATGGCCCTTATTGTGGTTATTGCTGTGATGGCTGGCTTTGAGAATCATCTCAAGGAAAAGATCCTTGGAGTTAATGCACACTTGCTAATAAGGAGTTACGAAGGTCCTTTTGACACAGTAGAACTGCTGAAGAGGCAGATAGAAGGCATTAGTGTAGATGCTGAGAATGGGGTGTCTGGTATTTTTTCAAGACTCAGGGGCCGTGGAGCAAGGCCGCATGTGGTGGCTGCTACGCCGGTGGTTTACATTCAGGCCCTTTTAAGTTCTGGACGGGCCGTAAGCGGTGTTGCAATAAGAGGAGTTGATCCTAAAAGTGTCAAAAAGGTGATCACCTTTGGCAAGGTCCTTCAGGGGAAGGGTGTTGATGGCTTCTTTGAATATTCATCAAAAGGGCCGGCTCCTATCCTTATCGGTAAAGAGCTTGCCCTTACCCTTGGTGTCAAGGCAGGAGATTATATCCGTATAGTGATGCCGAGCGGCACAATAACTCCTATAGGCATGATGCCAAAGATCAGGACAGTAAAAGTAATAGGCATTCAGACCATGGGGATGTACGAGTATGATATGTCCCTTGCCTTTATGCCAATAAAGGCTGCCCAAAAACTCCTTGGAATCGGAAACAAGGTTCATGCCTTTGAGGTGAAGATATCTGATATCTATGCAGCAGACCGTTTTGTCAATGCATTAGAGCATCTGCTTGGATATCCTTTTTGGATAATGGATTGGCAACAGATGAGCAGAAACCTGTTTTCCGCTATGGAACTTGAAAAATTTGCCATGTTTGTTGTATTGACCCTTATAGTGCTTGTTGCTGCCTTTAACATAATCAGTACCCTTTCCATGATGGTGATGGAGAAAAAGGCAGATATAGCAATACTTAAGGCAATGGGTGCTACCAACAATCAAATATTGCGGATATTTATGCTGAATGGAACCATGATTGGAATAATGGGAACCTTTTTAGGGGTCTGTGGAGGCATAGGGCTTTGCTGGCTACTTAAGAGGTATAAGTTTATAAAGATACCAAAAGAGGTCTACTATACTGATAGCATACCCATCCTTCTATATAACTCAGATGTAGTTATAATTGCCGCCTCTGCCCTGATCATTTGTATCCTTGCAACTATATATCCTGCAAGACAGGCTGCAGGCATAGATCCTTCAAAGATCCTTAGAAACGCATAGCTATTTTTCAGAGGCGACCTGGAGACTATAAAAAGGATTTGGATGGATAAATGACAAAGGTTTGTCTCGGGCCGAAATTGAAAAAGGCCAGCTCAGTACGCTGTATCCCTCTTAAATACAACTGGTCTGACTATTGTGAAGAAGAAAAGTCTCTTATAGGCCAAGCAGAGAAGATATATTTCCCAACCATCCATTACGCCGCTCCATTCTTTTGCATTGGAAAGGAGATATTCCCAAGCCTTTCAAGCTACTTGCTGCTTGGAAACAAGGAGCTTCAACTTCATACCTTTAAGCTTGCCTCAATTCCGATGCCCTATACAAGACTTTTCAAGGGTCCAGGCAAAAAAGAGAAGATTCTGGCACATTTTTCCTTTCCATTTGTGGCCAAGGTGCCTATTGGCTCTTCAAGAGGAGAGGGGGTGTTTTTTATAAAAGATTTAGTTGCACTTGAAACCTATCTTGGCAGAGTATCAACAGCATATATCCAGGAGTATGTACCTATTACTAAAGACATACGGGTGGTGATTATAGGAGAGGAGCCTGTGTGTTGTTACTGGAAAGTGGCCAATAAGGGCGTGTTCAAGACCAACGTTGCCCAGGGAGCTGCCATAGACTTTAAAGACGTGCCGGAAGAGGCAGTTGAGCTTGCAATCCTCGCCGCTAAAAAGTGTAATATTGATCATGCGGGTTTTGATATATGTATATCAGACAATGGTCCCCTTGTCCTTGAGGCGAACATACACTTTGGACGAGAGGGCTTTGCACAGGCGGGAATCAGTTACAATGGCCTCCTTGCCAAAATGGTCGATTCTGGAAGGATTTAATCTGATAAAGCAGTTGTTCTTCATCGATTGTCAAAAGTTCTCTGTTCTCCATTATAAATTTTCCAGCCACCATTACATCTGATACATCACAACCAGTTGCAGCATATACAATTTGTGACACAGGGTTATAGCAAGGTCTTAGGTGGGGCTTGTCAAGATCAATGACTATCAAGTCTGCCTGATAACCTGTTTCAAGTCTTCCGAGATCCTTTGCTCCAAGTGCCTGCGCCCCCGCTATAGTTGCCATATGCAATATCTGTTCGGCATTTGCAACTGTTGGATCAAGAAGTGTCCCCTTGGGAATCTTTGCTGCAAAGTCCATTTCACCAAGCATGTCCAGATTGTTATTGCTGGCAGCCCCGTCTGTGCCCAAAGCAACATTAACTCCTGCCTCAAGAAGCTCGGCAACAGGACTGATGCCAGATGCCAGTTTCAGGTTGCTTTCTGGGCAATGAACTACGTTTACTTCTCTTTGGGCTAGAAGCTCTATGTCTTTATCTTGTAACCATACACAATGAACTGCAATAAGATCAGGTCCAAGGAGCCCGAGTTCCTCTAGATACTGGACAGGTGTCTTGGAATGTCTGAAAACCGTCTTGTCAAACTCCCACTTTGTTTCTGAAAGATGAATAACAATAGGCAGGCCGATTGATCTGGCAAATTTTACTGAATCAACGAGCACATTCGAGCTGCAGGTATAGGGAGTGTGGGGATCAACTGTGAAATTAATCCTTGGGTGGTCCTTGTAATGTTTAACCAGCTCCGAGGTTTCTTCCATTACCATTTTAGCGTTTTCAAAGGCAGGGGATGGGAAATCAAAGATGCCTTCACCAAGGTAGGCCCTAATTCCAACTTCATCAACCACTTCTGCCATTTGCCTTTCAAAGAAGTACATATCTACAAAGGTAGTGGTCCCGCTTCTGATCATCTCTGCACAGGCAAGCAGGGTTGCGGTCTTGACAATTTCTCCAGTCAGTTTTGCCTCTGCAGGAAATATATGCTTTTCAAGCCACTCCTTTAATGGCAGATCATCTGCCATGCCTCTTAAGAGGACCATGGGGGCATGGGTATGGCAGTTGATAAGCCCTGGTGCTACGAGCCCTGAGGGCCGCTTGATCACCTGCGCCTCCGGGAATTTGGCCTTCATTTCTGTCCAGGAACCAGAGCCGAGGATTTTATCTCCTTTGATGGCAACTGCGCCATCCCTTATCGGTTCTTTACTCGGACAAGTAATTACAAATTCCCCTCTTAACAAGAAGGTAGCTGCTTTTCTATTCATTGTCATCAAACTCCGTCAGAATCCCCACAAGCAACCTTTCTAGCCTGGCTTCTGCCTTTTGGGCCTGGACTATGACATCTTCTATTAAAATTGGGTTAAAGTCATCAGGATTGTTTACGTTTGCTATTACTGAAATACCAAGGACCTTCATTCCGCCATGAACGGCTGTTATTACCTCTGGAACCAAGGACATGGCAACTGCATCAGCACCTATAAGCCTCAAGTAGCGTGTTTCAGCAGGTGTTTCCAGTTGGGGACCTGGTACAGCAACAAAAACCCCTTCTCGCAAGAGTATGCCGCTACTGGCTCCAACCCGTCTAGCAAGCTCTCTCAAATCCTTGTTATAGGCCTTTGACATGTCAGGAAAGCGAGGGCCCCAGCTGTCAATATTTACTCCTCTTAATGGGCTTTCTGGAATTAGATTTATGTGATCCTTTATGAGCATAAGATCCCCTGACTCAAAATCAAGATTGAGCCCTCCAGCGGCATTACAAGTAATGAGGACTTTTGAGCCAAGAAGAGCCATGACCCTTACAGGTAGTGTTAGCTGTCTTGCAGAATAACCTTCATAAAAGTGAAAACGGCCTTGGAAAAGGGCACATTTGGTGTTCCCTATCCTGCCTATGTGCAGCTTTCCTGCATGTTCAGGGGCGGTGGATACCGGAAAGTGAGGAATCTGGCCATATTCCAGCACAAGCCCTGTTTCCATGGCGTCTGCCAGCCCCCCAAGGCCGGTTCCTAACATAAGGCTTACCGTTGGAACAAATGGCAGCCGGTCCCTTAAAAATTCCATGGCCTGGTTTACCTTTAAGACATAGTCTTTAGTCATTGTGCTTATTCCTTTTCAGGTTGATTCGTTTTCATCAAAAGCTCTAGTTAGTGGTTGCTGAAGGACACAGATCCTTTAATATGCAACTGTTACAGGCAGGCTTCCGGGCCTTGCATACCTTTCTTCCATGTTCAATCAAGAGGTAGGTAAAAGGTCCCCAATATTTCTTTGGCACAAGCTCCATTAATTCCTGCTCGATCTTTACCGGATCTGTCTGCTGTGTAATTCCAAGCCTGTTTACCAGCCTTTTTACATGTGTGTCTACAGCGATGCCTTCGTTCTTGCCAAATGCGTTATATAGAATCACGTTCGCTGTCTTCCTTGCAACACCAGGGAGCCTTATAAGTTCATCCATGGTATCTGGAACCTTGCCGCCAAACTCCTTAACTATCATCTTGGCAGCTTTGTGGATGTTTTTGGCCTTGTTTCTAAAAAAGCTGCAGGAGCGCACAAGTTGTTCGATTTCTGAAGGATCTGCCTGGGCCATTTCTTTTGGACCAGGAAAGCGTTTAAAAAGCTGAGGCGTTATTGTATTGACTCTATCATCAGTACATTGTGCAGAGAGGACAACTGCGACAAGAAGTTCAAAGGGATTGGTAAATTTCAGGGCTGTCCGGGCCTGACCATACTCTTTCTCAAGGCGTTTTATTATTTCCTTTACCAGTTTTTTCTTGTCCATAACGAACACCTAAAATTCCATGTTTTTTCTTATCCATACCCCTCCGGCTATAAGAAAGACGTGGGGAAACAGGGCCGAGATGACAGGTGGAATTGTGCCTGTTTTCCCCATTGACATCAGCATATTCCATAGTGCCCACACCGAAAAGGCCACGGCAGTTCCAAGTACCAGACCAAAAGCAGCCCCTCCCTGAAGCCTGTAGAATGCTACTGGCAGGCACAAAAATAACAGGGATACACCAAGCAGGGGGTAAAAAATATAGCTAAGAAGGACCATCTCCTGGCTGTAAGCAGGCAAGCCCAATTTCTTTAGTCTTTTTACGGCCCTGAGCAAAAGCCAGGGGCTGGCTTCCTCTACCGGTGTTTCAATGGCGGCAAGATCCCTTGGGGATACAGGTAATACTTTCTCTAAAGTATTGAAGAAGCTCACTTGGTTTTTTGCCTGATGGAGTCCGTTAAAAAAATACCATCTTCCATTTAGAAATTTTGCAGCTGGTGCTGCGATAAATTCTTTGACAGAGTAGTCGGAACCAAAAAATAGCCATTGTATGCCTGAGAGTTCCTGTGCATCTGGTACAATAAGTTCAGCAGATAAGATGGAGTCTTTGCCCCTGTAAAACAGCTGTCCACCCTGAACCATGATTCCCTTCTTTTTATTGCTCCCGAGCTCGACCTGAAGAATAAATCCTGCTGCTTCTTCTGCCCTTGGCACAAGAAAAAAGTTCATTGCCATAATTAGGGCGGCGAATAATGAGGCAGAGACTATTACAGGCATGAAGATCTTTTTGGGAGGGATTCCGACTGAACGCATGGCCATTATCTCACTGCCTTTTCCAAGGGTTACAATGGTTAGAAGGCCTGCAAGAAGTATAGTGAGAGGGCAGAGTTGATATATTATTTTAGGGCATATAAGGGAGAAATAGACCAATATGGTGAGGAAGCTTACCCCTTTCCCAAGAAAGTCTGGAAGCCTTTCAAATGCCTCTATCAGGAGGTAGAGGCCCGTCAGGCCGAAAAACAGCACCCCTAGATAGGAACAGTATCTCGCTGCTATGTAACGCTGAATTATCATGTTTTTGTTATCTGAATATAGGACCTTTTTTATAGAGGAAGCTTACGCAATAGACAACAAGCACAGAAAAACCTATGTTGGGAAGCCATACACCCAAAGCCGGACTCAGGACCTTTTCCTCTGCCATAGTTGTGCCAAAGAGTATGGAAAGGTAATAGGCGAGAAAGGCGCTCAGGCCGGCACAGATTCCGGCGGATATTCCACCTCTGCCAAAATATATGCCAAGGGGGGCTGCAAGCATGCCAAGAAGAAGGGCCCCAAAGGGAACACCTATACGCTTGTGGAATTCTATAAGATATTTTATTCGATCTTTTGGGGAGGTGCCAGGGGTTTGGGCAGCCTTGTAAAGTTCAAATGTGGTCATTTCTCCTCGTCTTTTCTTATTAGATTCTGATGCTGCAGAAAGGGAGAGAATATATGTGTCAAATGTTATGGTATCAGAGAGACTATAATTTTGGTCAACTCTTATCAGTTTTCCATCTATAAGCTTTAGGGCCATTCTTCCAGATCTTACGTCTGTGGATAAGCTTCCTTTTTTGGCCAGTATGGAATATGTCACGGCCTTTCCCCGTGCATCCTTTATATAAATTCCCTGGTATTTTCTTGTGCCTGCTATAGCCTTATCCACGAAGAAGGTAAGCCCCTTTATTGGGGTGAAGAATTGCCTTTCAGGAAGCCCTCTCATTAGAGCCTTCTCGGTTATATCGTCCATGAATCTGCTTGTCTGTCTTTTGGCCTGTGGAACCACCGTTCCAGATATAAAGAGACCTGTAACAAATGCGACAATGCTGACTAGGGTTACAGGAAACAGGAGCCTTGAGGGACTGGTACCGCATGCAAACAGTGCAATAATTTCGCTATCTCTGGAAAGTCTTATAAAGGCAATTAAGATTCCAAGTAGTGTGCAGATAGGGATAAGGATATAAAGGAATATGGGCAGCATAAGCAGGTTTAGCTTAATGAATTCTTTAAGGCTTATGCCTGCAGCAAGCAGGGGTTCTAGGTGAGTAAACAGTTTTCCTATGAGGAAGAGAAGGCTCATTGCCGCAAGACAAAAGAAAAAGGGCAAGGCAATCTCTCTGAGTATCATTTTTGTAATAATGATGTTGTTAGGCATAAGACGTCTGGGTTCCAGGACAAAGACTGCCTATTTCCTCAAGGTATGATAGTACTGCTTTATTCCAGTGCCTGGGTGTCTTGCCTGTTATACTCTTGAATCTTTCAAGGTCAAGAACAGAATATATAGGTCTTCGGGCAGGGCGCTTGAATTTATCGGATGTTACAGGTAGCACCTTTGCGTCTCTCATGCCAGCTTTTTCCAGGGCAAAGCTGCACAGATCAAACCAGGTGCACGAACCACTGTTGGCACAGTGCACTATACCCTTTGCATTGCAATTGATCAGTAAAGAGACGTATTCAACAAGATCTATCGTATAGGTTGGACGCCCTGTTTGATCTTGAACAACCTGAAGCCTTTTCTGTTTTCGAGCAAGGTCCAACATGGTTTTGATAAAGTTAGGGCCTCCTTTGCCAAATAACCAGGAAGTTCTTATTATCAGATAATTCTTCCCTTTGGTTATAATTGCGCGTTCTCCCTCAAGCTTGGACTGTCCATAGACATTGATTGGATTTGTTTGATCATTTTCTTTATAGGGCCTTTCGGCCATGCCATCAAACACATAATCTGTGCTTATGTGGACAAGTTTTGCATTGATGGAATTGCATGCCTTTATCAGGTTTTCTGGACCCTTGGCGTTTACAAGAAAGGCCTCTTTTCTTTTTTCTTCACACAGGTCTACCTTTGTAAATGCTGCACAGTTGACAACAATGTCAGGACATGACTTTTCAAAAGCACGCATGACATTGTCAAAATTTGTAATGTCTAATTCTGATCTGGAAAGGGGAATAACATAAAAGCCTTTTTTAAGGGTCTTTGAAAAGTCCTTTCCAAGCATACCAGATGCCCCTGTAACTATTACCTTGGGTTTCATAGTTCCTTGCCATAGTGTTCCCTGTAATAGGATCTATATTGCCCTGACATGATATTTTGCCACCAGTTTTGATTAGTTATGTACCATTTTATGGTTTTCTCCATTCCTGTATCAAAATCTATTTCAGGCCTCCAAGCCAACTCTTTTTGGGCCAGGTGAATATTCATTGCATAACGTCTGTCATGGCCGGGCCGATCCTGAACAAACTCGATTAGGTCTTTTGGTTTGCCAAGGAGCTTCAGTATAGTTTCAACTACCTGAAGGTTTGTAAGCTCACAGTTTCCGCCAAGATTATAAATGGCTCCAGGACGTCCCTTTTCAAGGGCACACAGCACACCTTCGCAGTGGTCTTTAACAAAGATCCAGTCCCTTATGTTCAGGCCATCTCCATAGATCGGCAGTTTTCTGTCTTGTAGACAGTTAATTATCATCAGGGGTATAAGTTTTTCAGGAAATTGGTAAGGCCCATAGTTGTTGGAACAACGAGTTATGATAACTGGGACGTGAAAGGTCTTCCAGGCAGCCCGGCAAAGAAGGTCTGATGACGCCTTTGATGCAGAATAAGGACTATTTGGACGCAAGTGGTTGTTCTCTGTAAAAGGAGGGTCATCTTTATCGAGGCTGCCGTAGACCTCGTCTGTTGATACATGAACAAAGGGGCCATGGCAACCGGCCCTACGAAAAGAGTCAAGAAGTACTTGGGTGCCCATAACGTTTGTGGTTATGAACGGCTTTGCACTCTTTATAGAGCGATCAACATGGCTTTCGGCAGCAAAGTTTACCACTGCATCTACGTCTTTCATAACAGAGTCTACAAGCCCTTCGTCTTCTATTCTGCCTTTTATAAACCTATAGCGAGGATTTTTTTCAAATTCAGCCAGATTCTCAAGGTTTCCTGCATAGGTCAGGGCGTCAAGATTGGTGACATGGTAATCCCGCTTTTTTATTAAAAGACGAATGAAGTTTGTTCCTATGAATCCACAGCCACCTGTAACAAGTATGTTTTTTATTTTATTATCCATTTGTCCTGTTTCCTGTTGTTTACAAGCTCAGACCAAATTCTAAGAAATCTGTTGTTTCCATGTCAGGTGGATAGTTTTGTCTAAAAAATTCTATTGCCCTTTTCCTAACCATCTTTGCAGAATCTAGGCTTAACAGTTCTTGCACAAAATCTGCACACTCTTCTTGGTTGCTTTGCCTAATTATCTTTTTTGTTTTTGGGATGGCCATGGCGTTCATAGACAACTCGTCGAGGCCCATTCCGAGAAGAATTGGTACATAAAGGGGTTCACCGGCCATTTCACCGCACATGCCCACCTCTATGCCTTCTCTGTGGCCTGACTCTACAGCCATCTTGATCATTCTCAATACTCCTGGATGAAGAGGTTCGTAAAGATGGCATACGGCCTCGTTAACCCTGTCGATTGCAAGTGAATACTGGATAAGATCATTTGTGCCAATACTGAAGAAATCAGCCTCCTTGGCTAAAATATCGGATGTCAGAACAGCGGTTGGGACCTCTATCATGATGCCTATCTTGATGTCCTTATTAAATGGTGTGTTTTCTGCCTCCAGTTCCTCCATAATTTGTTTAAGGAGACTTTTGACCTGGATCATTTCGTTTTTACCAGAAACCATAGGGAAGAGGAGTCTTAGGTCTCCGAATATGCTAGCCCTGAGTATGGCCCGGAGCTGGGCCCTGAAAAGGCCCTTTTCATGAAGACAAAACCTGATTGCCCTTAGCCCAAGGGCTGGATTTATCTCTTCTTCACGGTTGAGATCCGGCGCAAGCTTGTCTCCTCCTATATCTAAGGTCCTTATGGTAACTGGATAGGGTTTGAGTCGTTCCACCACCTTTTTATATGCAAGAAAAAGCTTATCTTCGGTAGGCAGTGTCTTAGATGTCATGTAGAGAAATTCTGTCCTGAAAAGGCCAACGCCTTCGGCACCATGCTGAATTACAATTGGGATCTCCTCCACCAGTTCCATGTTGGCCTTTACCTTGATTCTGTAGCCGTCTGTTGTTTCTGCCGGCAGATTGCTGTTGTGGATAACCTCTAGCCTGTACTTGAGGTATTTTTCAAGCCTGAGTTTGTAGTCATGCAAAATCTTTTCATCGGGTTCTGTTACCACCTGTCCCTTTAGGCCGTCCACTATCATCATTTCGCCGGACAAACACTTTGACGTAATTCCATCTAGGCCTACTACTGCAGGTATGCCAAGGGATCTTGCCAAGATGGCGGTGTGGGAGGTGCGGCTTCCAAGCTCTGTAACAAAACCAAGGACCTTTTCCTTGCTTATATGTAATGTATCCGCAGGTGAAAGGTTTCTTGCAACAATAATTACAGGCTCTTCAATGGATGAAAGATCCAACTTCGTCTCTGCCCCTGCAAGAACAGCCTTAACTTTATTGATTACAAAACCGATATCTTCAAGCCTTTCCCTGATGTATGAGTCTTTAATTGTGTTGAATAGCTTCCGGATTTCATCCATGGTTAACTCAAGGGCCCATTCTGCATTAACCTGCCTTTTTTCTATAAGGCGTAAACATCTGTTGTAGACCATCTTATCCTTAAGCATCAGGATATGAGACTTGAGTATGTTGCTATGTTCCTTTATCTCCTCTGGAAGCTCTGATACGAGTCTTTTGAGTTGATCTTCTACAGAATAGACAGCCTGCCTGAAGCGTTCTTGCTCCTTTGGGATCTGTCTATGATCCACCTGTCTTTTTATGGTTTTTATCTTCTTTGCGTTTAAGAGAAAGACTTGTCCAATGGCTATGCCGGGTGATGCTGCTATTGCCTTAAATATTTCCACTTTTTTATTTTTTAATAAGTATCTTAATCTGAGACAAAGATTGCTAGTCTATTTCTCCAAATCTGTCTGCCACCAGGGCTGCAAGTACATCTATCGCTTCTGCGGCATCCGGCCCTTCTGCCCTTATGGTTATTTTACTGCCAGAAGGACAAGAAACTGTAAGGACTTCGAGTATGCTTTTCCCATCAACACTGACCCCATCCTTTTCAACCCAGATATCAGATTGAAAGTTACTGGCAGTCTGGGCAAAGCGAGAAGCTGGCCTTGCATGGAGTCCAAGTCTGTTCAGAATTATAACAGATTTTTCAGCCTTCATTTTTAAGTTTCTTAATCAGCCATGCCATATTGTCGCCAAGATCTTTCATGGTCTTCATTCCTTCATGGTCATCTTTCACCTCTCCTGGGTCTTTGCCCCTTCCAAGGTTCCAATACGAAGATCCTACCACTATCATCTGGCCGATCAGGAAAAAGCTGTTTAGCGAACTGAAGACATGATATGCACCTGCTCTGCGTACGGCAACTACAGCTGCCCCTGCCTTTCTTTTAAGCAGGTCGCCATTTACTCGGCTAACCATACCGCATCTTTCAATAAGCGCCTTCATGTTTGAAGAAACATCGGCAAAATAGGTGGGAGAGCCAAGTATTATCCCGTCAGCGTCAAGCATCATACGAAAATAGTGATTGATTATATCGTTTTGGGCACACCTTGCATCCTTATTTTTCAGACACTTGTAGCAGGCCATGCAGCCTCCAAGGGGTTTGTTTCCAAGCCAGATCAGCTCGGTTTTAATGGAAGCAGCCTCGATCCTCTCCAATACGGTAGCCAAAAGTGTATAGGTGTTGCCTTTTTCCCTTGCACTTCCATTGAACGCTATCACCTTCATTAAGCAGGTCTCCTTTGTCTTTACTTTTACCTGATCTGAGAATATTTTGTTTGATATCTACAAAATAATGGATCAAGAATTTCATGATTCGGTTTTAATTATTATTGAAAAAGTTTTTAGTCTCAAGAAGAATAGTCTATGTATCTTGCAATGGAAAGAGGCCCCGACGGTGTAAGATTCTTTCTTCGCCATTCCTTCATTGGGAAAGACGGCATCTGGATAAGCACGGATGTATTTGACCTGGGAAGGGATCCTGAAGAGTATGTAGAATACATTGACGAACGCGTCTTTCTCATTTCTCCCAAGGTTGAGGATGCCCTTTATAAAAAGGGGATTGAGTATGATTATGCAGACTTGGAAGAGATATTTTGGCCATTTATAGACCCTGTGATCAGGCAGCGGATAGATGATTTTGGTGGTATAAGGGGTAGGGGCCCGTACAGGAAAAGCCGTTTTTCAAAGGACGAGCTTAGGCAGATGCAGGCTTGCATCCATCCCTTTGACAGGCGCAGGATGCTTTTTTTAAAGTTTTTGCAAATAAATATAGAGCCTTTAATGGATGAGCCCTTTGTATTCCTTAACAAGCTTCTTAATAAGTCAAGGGATGAATTAGAACAAAATTTTAAGTTCATGGAAATGGATTTGAGACCATGGGAGCTAAAGGCGTATGTATATGCCATTTTTGCCCTTCCAGGACGTTTTGCCAACAGGCTCTCAAGATTTGTACCTGATGCCCAGGATCAGGACCTTATGGATAAATATTTTATAGAAGAGCTTTGCAGTTTGAATGCTGACCCTTCTTATATAAATATTGGTGCACGTCCAGCTTCTTTTATTGGTCTTCATCCATATCTTAGACGTTATGCCATCCGTTATTTTGATTTGGCCTTTAAAGGACTAGGTGCAGATTTTGAAAAGGGAAACACCTTTGTTCAGCAGCAGGCGTCTTCGTATAATCAGGAAGGCTATCTTAAGATCATGGGTATATCAAAGAAGGAGTTCGAGGACATGAGCAAAAAGGAGTTTGTGCGTTTTTATAGGAAAAAGGCCCAGATGCTGCATCCTGATAAGGGTGGAGAGCACGAATCCTTTATAAGGCTTAAAGAGGCTTTTGAATCCCTGCTTGTTGTAAAAAAATGGTAAAAGAAAGATCTCTTTCTGTAGTAATTCCCATGTATAATGAAGAGGATAACATTCCTCCACTCTTTGACAGGTTGTTTCCTGTGCTCCAAGGCCTCCATATGCCATTTGAGGTGGTTTGCATTAACGATGGCTCAACGGATAAGACCCTTGAGATACTTGAAAAGGAACTCGAAAAGCGGCCAGGGCTTGTGGTTGTCAATCTTGCAAGAAACTTTGGTCAACATGCAGCAGTAATGGCAGGCTTTTCAAAGGCCAAGGGAGATTGGATCATAACTATGGACGCGGATCTTCAGAATCCTCCTGAAGAGATACCAAAGCTTGTCGAGCAGTTTGAAAAGGGTCATGACCTCATAGGTACCATTAGGGATGGCAGGCAGGACAGCCGTTTTAGAAAGATCGCTTCTAGGATTACAAACAGGATTGTTGCTAAAATCTCTGGTATTTCACTTCATGATTTTGGTTGTATGTTAAGGGGGTATAGTAGAGAAGTGGTCAAGGGGATACTTGAGAACCCTGAATATCGCACTTTTATCCCGGCTCTTGCCACCTTTTTTGCCAGAAACCCCATAGAGATTCATGTCCGTCACGAAGAGAGGGCAGCAGGAAGCTCCAAATATTCCCTGTTGAAGTTATTTGGTCTTCAACTTGATCTCATGACAGGTTTTTCCATGTGGCCCCTCCGTATACTTTTTTTTGTAGGGTCCTTTATGGCAGTATGCGGTATGTTTGCGGCTGCAGTAATTATCGGCTTCAGGCTTTATTATGGGCCAGGATGGGCCGCAGAGGGCGTGTTCACCCTTTTTGCAGCCCTGTTCTTCCTTGTAGGATGCCAGTTTTTTGCCTTGGGGCTGCTTGGAGAATATATAGGCCGTATATTTCAGGCTGTGCGCAAGAGGCCAACTTTTATCCTTGGGTGGGTCAGGAGTTCTAAAGAGCCTATTTGACTAACTAATGCCTTACATCCTCTTTGAAGATGAGCTGCGTCTTCTGCCTTGTTTGCCTGCATGCGGACATCTCCGATGGCACATCTTGCAGATGACCTCGTGCACTACTGGGCGGCCAGTCTTTATGCATACTCTTGGTCTTTGGTTTTTCATTTTTCTCTATCTCTGTTTAATACCTGCTTTTTATTTTGTGTCTTTGTGCACCCATTAGGTTCAATATTTATATCCAGACAGCCATTTGTTACATGATCTGGATTCAGATTGCAGTTATTGCAGCCTTTACAGGGTGTTACCTGGCTGTCTCCTGCAAGTCTTTTGAGTATGAATCTGATTACAAAATAAAAGGCAGTTATTACTGTCCCTGCGACTAAAATATTTTCTACCATTTTAATCCTATTTATCTTAAAAGTTCGATTTAAAATAATCCCTCTTTCTTAAATGTCAACACTGTTTATCAAAAAATAGGGGGGATTTTAGTTTGAATTGCAGCTATTATATCTATATCTTTTCTATATCTTTTGTCAGGACTGGGAAGTGGTGACTGGGTTAGTAACCATTTTGATAGTCTTACTTGTCAAAATGGTTTTAAGATGTTAGAAAGACGCCACTTTATCTAAAAAAACACGCTTCAGCTGCCTTGTGGTGCCGCAAATGCGGTTGATGGGCAGGTATTGTATGAAGCGGAAGAAAAACCACAAAGGGGGATTTTTTCTATGGCTTACGTAACCATGAAGCAGCTTCTTGAGGCCGGTGTCCATTTTGGCCACCAAACTCGCCGTTGGAATCCGAAGATGAAACCCTATATCTTCGGAGCAAGGAATGGAATTTACATTATTGACCTGCAAAAGACGGTTAGGCTTTTTAAGGTTGCCTATGAGTTTGTGGTTGATACTGTTGCCAATGGAGGCAACATTCTGTTTGTTGGCACAAAAAAACAGGCCCAAGAATCTATCTTTGAAGAGGCAACAAGATGTGGCATGCCCTATGTGAACCACAGGTGGTTAGGTGGTATGCTTACCAATTTTCATACCATTAGCAAGAGCATAGACAAGCTTAAAAGGATAGAGTCTATGTTCGAAGATGGTTCTATTGAGCGATTTCCCAAAAAGGAAATACTTAAGCTTGAAAAGAGGAAACAAAAGCTAGAAAGGAACTTGGGGGGCATAAAGGATATGGATGGGCTCCCCTCTGCCCTTTATGTGGTGGACTCAAGATATGAACAGATAGCCATAAAGGAAGCCAACAAGTTAGGTATCCCTGTTGTGGCTATTGTAGACACTAACTGTGATCCAGATGGGATAGACTATATAATTCCAGGAAACGATGATGCAATCAGGGCCATTAGGCTGCTTACTTCTCTTATTGCCAATGCTGTTTTAAAGGGCAAAGAACTGTATGAAGAGGCGGTTCAGGCCGAAACTGACAAAGAGGTTGAAGAAGAGGTTTCTGGGGATCAAGACCAGGCGGACGACCAAGCATCAGCCCAGGTACAGACCGAGACAGTTAGCAGTCAAGAGGCCACAACTCAAGAGGTTACCGGACAGACAACCGCTTAATCGTTTGGAGAAATCCAAATTTTCAGAATGCTATCTAGCAAGGTAGTAATATCGATTAAATAAATGCCGTTTTTGCGTTGTGACTAGCTTAAACGGCCAGTTTTAAGCCTTTATTAACGAAAATACGGAGGTATAGATATCATGGCACAGATAACGGCTGCAATGGTCAAAGAGCTTAGAGAGAGGACCAATGCTGGAATGATGGATTGCAAAAAGGCCTTGCAGGAATGTGATGGAGATATGGACAAGGCCGTTGATTACCTGCGTCAGAAAGGCCTTGCAGTTGCTGCCAAAAGGGCGGGAAGGGCCACCAGCGAAGGCGTGGTTCAGTGTTATATCCATGCGGGTAATAAACTTGGTGTTATGGTAGAGGTGAATTGTGAGACTGATTTTGTGGCAAAGACAGACCAGTTTATCGAATTTGCCAGGAATATTGCTATGCACATTGCTGCCACCAATCCTCTTTGTATCAAGAGAGAGGATGCCCCGCAGGATGTGTTGGACAAAGAGAAGGAAATCTATAGGCAGCAGGCCTTGGAATCCGGCAAGCCAGAGCATATTGTTGACAAGATAGTTGAGGGAAGGATCGAAAAATATCTAAAAGAGATATGTCTGCTTGAACAACCATATGTAAAGGATCCAGATCTGACCATACAGGATCTTCTAAACGAGCTTGTAGCAAAGATGGGCGAGAACATTTCCATACGTCGCTTTGTTCGCTATCAGGTAGGAGAAAAGTAGTTCAAATGTCTGCCAGATATAAAAGGGTCCTTATTAAGCTTAGTGGTGAGGCCCTTATGGGCGATGAGCCCTATGGCATAAGTCCGCAGTTTATGGATAAGGTGGTTGATGAGCTTGCAAAGGCTAGGTCACAGGGCGCTGAGCTCGGGCTTGTTGTTGGTGGTGGGAACATATTCCGCGGCGTGTCTGGTGCTGCAAAGGGTATGAACCGGGCATCGGCAGATCAGATGGGAATGCTTGCCACAGTTATTAACAGCCTTGCCTTACAGGATGCCTTTTTGAGAAAAGACGTTCCTGCAAGGGTGCTTTCGGCTATTGAGGTAGGAAGAATGGCTGAACCCTTTGCCCGTGCAAGGGCCATAAGGCATCTTGAACGGGGAAGGGTGGTTATTTTTGCTGCTGGGACAGGCAATCCCTACTTTACAACTGATACGGCAGCAGCCCTTAGGGCCTTGGAAATAGAAGCTGAGATACTTTTTAAGGCCACTAGGGTCGATGGAGTTTACGATAAGGATCCTTACAAATACAAAGACGCAGTCAGGATTCCTCGTATTACATACGCACAGGTGCTTGAAAAAGGGCTAAGAGTGATGGATGCTGCTGCCATTGCCTTAGCAATGGGTGCAAAGCTTCCTATTATGGTGTTCAATATGCTTAAAGAGGGAAATATTCAGAAGGCGGTTGCCGGCCAGGATATTGGAAGCCTTATTGTGGCTGAATAAACTTCCCGTTAAAAGGAGGTGGATCGTATGACCAATCAGGTGATAAAAGATGCAGATAGGAGGATGGACAAGGCCATTGCTGCCTTTGAAAAGGAGCTTTCCCATGTAAGGACTGGCAGGGCATCGGCAGCCTTGCTTGAGGGAATAACGGTAGATTACTATGGTACCACTATGGCTCTTAATCAGGTTGCATCTGTTTCTGTACCCGAAAGTCGTCTTATTACTGTACAACCATGGGATAACAACATCCTGGGGGATATAGAAAAGGCGATACTTTCATCTGATCTTGGACTGACGCCATCCAATGACGGTAAAATAATCAGGGTCAGTGTCCCTCCTCTTACTGAAGAAAGGAGAAAGGAACTGGTCAAGGTGGTTAAAAAGATGGCAGAGGAGTGTAGGGTAGCCATAAGAAACGTGAGAAGGGATGCCATAGAAAAACTAAAGGCCCAGAAGAAGGATAAAGCGATTTCAGAAGACGAAATGTACAAGTTGCAAGACGAGGTACAAAAGCTTACTGACAGGCATATAAAAAAGGTGGAGGAAATTCTCGGGGAGAAGGAAAAGGAGATCATGGAGTTCTAAATCGGATGGCTAAGACCCTATCTATTGAGAAGCCGGACAACCTCCCTCGTCATCTTGCCATTATTATGGATGGAAACGGACGTTGGGCCAAGCGTAGGTTCATGCCTCGGATTGTAGGGCATAGACAGGGTGCAAAAACGGTTAAAGAGATAGTTACGGCTGTTCGGGAGCTTGATATTCCATATCTTACTCTTTATGCCTTTTCCAAGGAAAATTGGTCACGGCCCAAGGAAGAAGTGGAGGCCCTTATGGATCTCCTTTATGACTATCTTCAAAGGGAGGTGGACGAGCTTCTGGGCAACAGAATAAGGCTCAGGGCTATTGGAGAGTTGGACAGGTTACCTCCAAAGGTCAGGGCCCTTCTCTTTGAGACTATGGAAAAGACTTCCAAGAATTTTGAGATGCAACTGATCTTGGCACTTAGTTATGGTAGCAGGAGTGAGATAGCAGAAGCCACGAGAATGATTGCACAAAAATGTCTTAGCGGAGAGCTGAATCCTTCACAAATCGATGAGGAGCTTTTTGCTTCCTTTCTCTATACCTCGGATATCCCAGATCCAGATCTTATCATCCGTACAAGTGGCGAGCAGCGGCTTAGTAACTTTCTTCTCTATCAAGCTGCATACAGCGAATTTTATATTACAGATACCCTGTGGCCAGATTTTGGCCGAAAGGAACTTCTCAAGGCCCTTCAGGATTATTCCAGGCGTGAACGCCGTTTTGGCAAAACCAGCGAACAGATACTCCTAAGATGCACAGGCAGCGAGTCCTGACAGCCCTTGTTCTTCTCCCTGTACTGGTTAGTGGACTTGTATGGGGTGGAGAGGCCTTTTTTATCGGGCTCATTTTACTGGTAGCAGGGCTCTGCCTTTACGAATATTACAATATGGCCTTTCATGGCCGCCATATACTGATGGGACTGGGGATCGTTATTGGACTCAATATTCCAATACTTACCATATATTTTAGGCAGGAGATCTATGTCCTTTTGGGCATATTTTTGGTTTTCTTTTTGTCGTCTCTAGCTATTATTTTTTCATATAGTTCCCATGAAAGGCCTTTTTTTGCACTTCTGTCTTTTATCTTCGGAGCCGTATACATTGGAATGTGTTCTGGGCTGATTGTGCTTATAAGATTTATGCCATACGGAAGACTATGGGTCCTTTTTTTACTGATAGTGGTTTTTGCTGCAGATACAGGAGCATATTACATTGGTAAAACTGTTGGCAGAAGAAAACTTTGTCCATCTATCAGTAAGGGAAAGACCGTTGAGGGAGCTATGGGAGGCCTGTTTTTCAGCGCTATGGGGGCCCTTTTTTCATGGCTTCTTTTTTTTAATTTTTTTGATTTGAGATTGTTACTGCCGCTTGCAATCTTGCTTGCCCTTGTAAGCCAAGCAGGAGACCTTGTGGAATCTATGGTAAAGAGGGCATACGGATTCAAGGATTCAGGCAGTATCCTTCCAGGACACGGTGGGATCTTCGATAGAGTCGATGCACTGTTTCTTGCAGGCCCTGTTCTGTTTTGGGTCCTTTATCTTAGCGAGGGCAACTTCTATATTGGATAGAAAGGTCAATTTTATGAATCATCAGAAAAACATAGTAGTCCTTGGTTCCACAGGTTCCATTGGAACAAATGTAGCAGATATCGTGAGAAGGTCCAAAGGCAGGCTGAATATTGTTGGGCTTGCAGCTGGAAGGAACCTTGAGCTTTTGGCACAACAGATAGACGAGTTTGCTCCCCATAAGGTTGCCGTCATGACTAAAGACCTAGCCCAACAGTTGAGAGGTCTTGTAGGAGAGAAAGAGGTTGAAATACTGTGGGGAAAAGAGGGCTACAACGAGCTTGCATCTATGGCTGTGGCAGATCTGGTAGTCTCATCCATGGTGGGTGCTGCTGGGCTGATTCCTACTGTCACGGCGATTGAATCTGGAAAAGATGTCGCACTTGCTAATAAGGAGACTCTGGTAGCTGCCGGGCCGCTTGTTATGAGGCTTGTTGAAAAATACAAGGTCAATTTGCTCCCTATAGATAGTGAACATTCTGCTATCTTTCAGTGCTTGCAGGGTTATAGAGATTCTATGGTGAAAAAGATAATACTTACCGCCTCTGGTGGACCATTCAGGAGGAAGCCTTTGGATGAGATGGCAGGGATTACGCCAAAGGAGGCCGTAGCACATCCAAACTGGTCTATGGGAGCAAAGATTTCTGTTGATTCTTCCACCTTAATGAATAAGGGATTGGAGGTAATAGAGGCGAGGTGGCTTTTTTCAGTGCCACCCGAAAAGATAGAGGTAGTGGTGCATCCCCAATCCATAATCCATTCTATGGTTGAATACGTTGACGGTTCCATAATTGCTCAAATGGGAATCCCTGATATGAGGGTGCCCATATCCTATGCCCTTTATTGGCCAGACAGAATGGAATTGGATTTGCCTTCCCTTGATCTTGTTGCTATGGGGCCCTTGACTTTTGAGGCTCCACAAATGGATAAATTTCCTTGCCTTGGCCTGGCCTTTGAGGCTTTAAAGATAGGAGGAACAGCAACTACTGTATTAAATGCGGCAAATGAAGTGGCTGTAGAGGCCTTTTTGCAGGGAAAGATATCCTATCTAAAGATTCCTGAGATAATCTCCGAAGTGCTTTCACAAATCGATATCCAAGAAATGAACAGTTTAGATGATGTGCTTCAGGCCGATGCCTTGGCAAGGCTCAAAGCCCAGTTTATAGCTGGCTTACTGGATTGAGGAAGCAGACATGACTACGCTCTGGTCATTTTTACTGGTACTAAGCGGGCTAATTTTTTTCCATGAACTTGGTCACTTTGTTGTGGCCCGTTTATTTGGGATACGGGTCTTAAAGTTCTCTATTGGTTTTGGCCCGAGACTCTGGGGTATTATAAAAAATGGAACAGACTACTGCATTTCTGCCATTCCCCTTGGCGGATTTGTAAAGATGTTAGGAGAGCTTCCAAACGAAGAGGTCCCGCCAGAAGAACGTCATCTATCATTTTCCCACAGGCCTGTATATCAAAGGGCCTTGGTAGTAGCTGCAGGACCTTTTGCAAACTTTTTTTTGGCCCAAGTGATATTTTTTTTTATATTACTCGTTTATGGAAATCCTATACTGCTTCCTGAAATAGGTTCTGTAAAGCCAAACTCTCCTGCTGCACAGGCTGGTCTCAAGAAGGGAGATATCTTTGTTGAAGTCAATCAAACTAAGGTCAAGACATGGGACGATATTTCAAAGGCCATAAAAGCCAGTAAAGGGCAGGAAATTTTTCTCAAAATCAAAAGGGGAGATCGGGTGATTGCCGTAAAGGTCCGGCCTGAACTCAGCACCATTAAAAATATATTTGGTGAAAAAATCAAGGTTCCCCTCATTGGTGTTACTGCATCAGGAAATATAAAAATTGAAAAGGTTAACCCAATAAAGGCCTTTTTTATGTCTTTTGAAAGGACATGGGAGATTACAAGGTTAACGTGGGAGGGCTTTTTGAAAATAATAGAGCGGGTAGTCCCTCTTTCTACCCTTGGAGGCCCTATTATGATTGCCCAGATGGCTGGTCAGCAGGCCCAGCAGGGCATATTAAACCTCTTTTATTTCATGGCCGTCTTATCGGTGAACCTGGGTATTTTGAATCTATTACCCATACCTGTGTTAGATGGGGGACATCTTTTCTTTTTTGCCATAGAAGCTATCAAAGGGAGTCCTCTCACAACCAGGCAGATGCAACTCGCTCAACAAATTGGCCTTTTTATTTTAGGCTCCTTGATGTTACTGGTGTTTTACAATGACATAGCAAGGCTTCTTGGACTTATACCTTCGGTCTCCAAACCCTGATTCATGGCTACCTTGGCGATAGAAACATCTGGTTTTACTGGAGGAGTTGCCATTTTGGCAAGAGATGACCTGTCGGCAGAGTTGTTGGTTGGCTCCAAGAGCACCTATTCTAGAAGGCTTATAAGGGCCATCATTTTCCTGCTCAAAGAGACGGGCCTAGGCTGGCATGATGTTGATACAGTGGCTGTGAGCCTTGGACCTGGCAGCTTTACTGGGCTTAGAATAGGTCTTTCCTCTGCCAAGGGTTTATGTTTGGCAACAGGAGCATCTATAATAGGGGTGCCAACCCTGGACATACTTGCCCAAAATGCATCTTTTGCCATTAATGATGGTCTCATATGTCCTGTTATTGATGCAAGAAGAGGGCAAATTTATTGTGCCCTTTACAGGCCCGGTCAAAGCTGGGCAAAAAGAATCTCTGAGTATCTCGTGATCAGACCCCACGAGCTTGCAGACCATGTTTTAGGATCAAGTCAAATAATATTTCTTGGTTCAGCCCTTGAACATTATGGTCACGAGCTTGTGGAACTTTTGGGCAACAGGGCTGTTATAACGCCAAGGCACTTGTGGTATCCGCGTCCGATTGTGTGTGCGAGTATGGGCAAAGACATGGTGAGCTCTGGTCAGGGACCTCAAGATCCTGTTACGCTTTCTCCTCTCTATCTCAGGTTGTCCGAAGCCGAAGAGAAGAAAAAGGCCAATGAAAAGGCTGATTAAGATTCCCTGGGATCAAAAGGCCCTTTTTATCAAAAGACCAAATAGATTCCTTGCCATATGTTCAGATATCAGAGATGGCAGGGAGTTAAAGGTCCATGTTCGTGATCCCGGAAGGCTTAAGGAGCTTCTTTATCCTGGTAACCAGGTCCTTTTGAAAAGGGCTTGCGGCAGAAAGAGAAAGACCAAATGGGATCTGATTGCGGCCATGGCATCTTCTGGAAAATGGGTTCTAGTAAATTCTGGTTTTCATTCTGCCATAGCTGCATCTATAATATTAGACAGGCAACTTTCTCCATTTGGGATGGTTAAAGGGCTTAGGCCTGAGATAAAGGTTGGCCGTAGCAGGCTTGATTTTTTAGTTGATCTTGAAAATAAGGGAAGGGTATATCTTGAAGTCAAGGGATGCACTCTTGTAAAGGAAGGCATAGCATTATTCCCAGATGCCCCTACCGAAAGGGGCAGGAGGCATCTTGTTGAGCTTTCTTCCTTGGTTCAAGAAGGTTACCGGGCATGTGTCATGTTTCTCATTTTGTGTCCGGAAGCAGATTGTTTTGATGCTAACATTCGAACAGATCCGCTTTTTTATCGGACCTTTTATGATGTTGTTAGGCAGGGAGTAGAGATATATCCGGTAGGCCTTGAATACAGGAATAACTTTATCTGGTATATCAAAGAGATAGATATATGCAGGAAATAATAACTTGCTTACGGAGGAAGAAATGTTTGGAAAGATTTGTCCCTATTGCAAAGAACGTATTAAGAAAGATGCCCTCATTTGCCGATATTGTCATAAAGAGCTTGAGCCATCCAAGAATGATAGCTGCGGTTCCTCATTGTGGGTGTTTGCAGGTTTTATGGGGCTTTTTATAGGGGCAGCAGCAGCTCTTGGGCTTGGCTATGTGAACGAAAGGCGGCGCTGGGAGGCAGATACGGAAAAGGTGGAGTTCAAGGAAGAGCAAGACTCCTGTGATTGATCTGTTTCTTTAGGATTGTTGTACAGCCGCCTGTTTTAAAAGGTTTTTTAAGGGGGCAAGAATGCAGGAGCAATCTCTCAAGACGGTTGACAAGGTAGCAAAGATATTTTGTTCGTCAGTAAAAGAGGTGATAGATGCCTCTACTGGCATGTCAGTTGGATATGCACCTACCATCCAAGATGTTCCATCCATTAGTCTTAAGCCGGATCTTGGTTGTTTTGTACAGTTTACAGGGGATTATTCAGGCCTTTTCATTATGAATTTGTCTAAGGAGGCATCTCTTGAAATCTATACTAAGGCGATGTCCTTTATGGGACTTCCTGACGAAGAAATTTCCAAGGATTTTGATTCGGACGAGGTGGTAAACTATATTGGCGAGATAATCAATCAAGTAATAGGAAAGGCAAGACAAAAGATAGAGACAAGGTACGGCCTTTCTGCTAACAATAACCAACCCAAGGCCATTACCATATCTTCTGCCATCACACTTTCCGTGGCAACCATGCTGGATAAGCCCGAGTGCAGAAAGATCGCCTTTAGGACAGACGACAGAAATCCCTTTTATGTGGAAATGAACCTTGAAAAGACCGAGTTTATTTGTCTAGAGCCCCAAGCCTCAAGCGAGTCCAAAGCCATTCAAGACCACGTGGATGATGTGCTTGAGAACGGCCTTGATAATGGTGCAGCAAAAAGTGGGACCTCACAGGAAGAGATAGGCGATCTCATGGCAGAGCTTGGTCTTGACTGACCCCTTTATTTTTTAAGTAATGACAGAAGGCTCCTTTCTGCCTGTCAACTCTTCTATCTTTGAGATGTCGCGAGAGATCTTAATCAGATCAGCAAGGAAAGACTGGGTATCCTGATCCATGAGATTCTCTTTAGATGTATAACTCTCTATATAGATTCTTATAGTGGCCCCCTTGGTACCTGTTCCAGAAAGCCTGAAGACTATTCTGGAGCCATCTTCAAATATTATCCTTATACCCTGGTTACAGCTCTTTGATCCATCAACCGGATCGTGATAGCAAAAATTATCAGCAGTTACAACCTTTTTGCCAGAAAGCTCACTGTTTTCTATAGATTTCAGCCTCTCTTCCAGGCCTTTCATGAGTTTTTGGGCTACATCATTGTCTACTTCTTCATAGTCGTGCCTTGTATAATAGTTTCTGCCATATTTTAGCCAATGGTCCTTTACTAGCTGAGCTACAGGGACTTTTTTGTCTGCAAGCATGTTCATCCAGAAAAGGACCGCCCATATACCATCTTTTTCTCTTATGTGATCAGATCCAGTTCCAAAGCTCTCTTCTCCGCATAGGGTTATTTTGCCGGCATCGAGCAGATTCCCAAAAAATTTCCAGCCAGTAGGAGTCTCAAAACATGGAATCTGTAGGTCCTTTGCCACATGATCTACGGCACAACTGGTGGGCATTGATCTAGCTACTCCACAAGGCCCCTTTTTGTATCCAGGAGCACAGCTGGCGTTTGCCGTTATTATTGCAAGGCTGTCGCTTGGGGTCACAAAGAACCGTTTTCCAAGGATCATGTTCCTGTCTCCATCACCGTCAGAGGCAGCGCAAAAGTCCGGGGCATTATCAGAAAATGCCTCTTTCACAAGTCCTGCTGCATATTTGAGATTGGGATCAGGATGGCCACCGCCAAAGTCAGGAAGGGGATTGCAATTTTTAAGAGATTCTTCCGGAGCGCCCAAACGCCTTACAAATATTTCCTTGGCATATATTCCTGTAACTGCATGTAGGGCATCGTAACGCATGGTAAAGCCAGAATGGATCATCCTTCTAATGGAGTCGAAGTCAAACAGTTCTTCCATGAGCTGGGCATAGTCCTCTACAGGATCAATAATCTCAATGAGAGTGTCAAGGATCCTTGTCTTTGCTCCTTTTTCATCCAGGTCAATGTCAGGCCCATTGGCGATAAAGTACCTGTCTATCTCAAGGCTTTTCTGATATATCTTTGATGTGACCTTTTCCGGGGCTGGACCGCCATTTTCTATATTAAATTTTACCCCAAAGTCTCCATTCGGGCCGCCAGGGTTGTGACTGGCAGACAGAATGATGCCCCCGTCAAGATTATACTTTCTTATGATGTGAGAGACAGCAGGTGTTGAAAGGAGTCCATTCTGTCCAACTTTTAAATGTCTTACTCCGTTTGCTACCGCCATTTTTATTATGATTTGTATGGCTCTGCGGTTATAAAATCTCCCATCTCCTCCAAGCACCAGACTCTTTCCCCTTGCCCCACCATTCATGGCGTCAAAAATGGATTGGACAAAGTTCTCCAGATAATGAGGTTTTTGAAAGGTGATGACCGGCTTTCTAAGCCCTGACGTGCCCGGTTTCTGGTCGCGAAAAGGTGAAGTCTTTATTTCTTCGATTTCATACATTTTTCTATCTCCCTTCCTATAGCGTAGTCTAGCTCTGCAAGGGCAGTAAGCTGAGCAGCTACTGCCGAGATGTAGTCACTTCTTGCCTTTGTCAACCTGCTTTGGGCATCGAGCACATCGGTGTTGGATGCGAGCTGGTTCTTGTATCTGCTGACATTTAGCTCATAGTCTTCCCTTGCGCTTTCAAGGGCACTGCGTGCCACCTGTACCCCCTCTTTTGCATCTTCATAAAGAAGATAGGCATTTTTTACCTCCAGTCTAACGTGATCTGTCACATCTTGAAGCTGAATTTTGGCAGCTTCTGCCAGTTTTTTTGCCTCAATGACCTTGTCTCTGCTTTTGCCCCAGGAGAAGAATTCCCATGTGGCGTTTAAAAAGACCTGGGCATTTTCATGGTCGCCGTATGGGTTGTCTGATACGTCAGGAGTCACTCCATCCTTTGAATAGGACGCGGAAAGATCGAGTTTTGGCCAGTAGTCGCTCATTGCAATCTTTACCACCTTTTGCGCCTTTTCAACTGCAAGCTGGGCCTGTTTAATTTCTGGCCTTGTTGATAGAGCAAGTTTGTATAGCTTAGCAAGCCTTATATCGATTTTGGGAAGGGCAATCTTTTCATCAATAGTCAAGGGACTTTCAAGCGACCTTTTCATTATGATATTTAGATGATTCTTGGCCAATTCATACTGGTTTCTGGCTTTTATCAATGAGAGTTTCCCTTGGTTGAGTTGCACCTTGCTTTGTAAAAGGTCTGTCTTAGGCCTGATGGACGCCTCATAAAAGGCCTTTACTGTTTCATACTGGGACTTCAGCCGTTTAAGTTGAGCTTGGGCCTCCTCAACAAGCTTTTTTGACTTGAGAACCTGATAGTAGGCAGTCTTTGTCTCTTTTACAATCTGGTTTTGTGCCTGAAAGAGGGCAAGTTTGGCAAGGTCTAGCTCTATCTGGGCCTTTTTGTACCTGTTCCATAAAAGCCCTCCGTAGAAGACAGGTTGTTTTACATTGACGTTCCATTTGAATTCGTCATGACCGTAGATGGTGGTGCTTCTGTCAAAGATGACAATAGTAGCTGCATCCCTTCTGCCTGTATATGAATAGTCTGTGCCAAACCGTGGCAGCATGTCTTTGAATGCAGCCTTGGATGCATACAGCTTTGCCTGTTGCTCGTACTGTTTTTTTAAGATCTTAAGGTTGTTTCTTAGGGCAGTTTCAACACACTCATCCACTGTAAAAAAAGTTGTTTGAGCCAAGCACTTGCCAAGGAAGAGATCCCAAAGGACAATTGTGACTACAAGGGTTGTCAGGAGGATATATGAATTATGGGTTGACATTTTTAATGCCAATTTCATCTCCGATCTCTCCCAATATTATCCTGAGTTCTTTTTCCATGCATTGACAGTATTGAATCTCTACTAGGCCAGCTTCCTTGTCAAGCGTAGTGAGCACAAACATGTTGTCATATCCTTCTAAAATGAACCGCAAAAGAAAAACCATAGAAGGTCTGATGTTAAGGATCAATCTGTTGATTGACATAGATTTTGCCGCCTATTAGTTTTGCGCCATGTCATCCCTCATACTAAATCGTCCCTGGGCTTTTAGAAAGATAAAAGAGGATCTGGTCCAGGAGCTTTCCAGGTCCTTGTCTTTCCCTGTAAGTTTAACCGCCTTTTTGATAAACAGGGGGCTTAAATCAAAAGAGGCCATTGAGGACCATCTCACTCCAACCTTGTCAAGGCTGACAGATCCCTTCCTTATGAAAGACATGGATCGGGCAGTGGAGAGGCTAACAAGGGCGGTCATAAAAAGAGAAAAAATAGGAATATTTGGAGACTTTGACGCAGACGGAGTTACGGCTTGTGCACTGCTTAGCCTCTTTTTTCAAGAGTTGGGCATAGAGACCTTGCATTATATTCCTCATAGGGAAAAAGAAGGATATGGTCTTAACCCCCGTGGTATCGATTGGCTTGTTTCCAAGGGATGCAGGTTGATAGTAACTGTAGACTGTGGAATAACTAGTATAGAGGAGGCCTCCTACGCCAGCTCTCTTGGGGCCGATGTTATTATTACAGACCATCATCAACCTCATGGCCTGCTGCCTAAGGTAGCTGCATGTATTGATCCGAAAAGGTCGGACTGTGTGTTTCCCTTCAAAGAGCTTTCAGGGGTTGGAGTGGCTTTTTACCTTGCATGGGCCTTGAGGAGAAACCTGCATTCTAGGGGATTCTTTAGAGCTTCTCCACCCAATCTCAAAAAATATCTGGATCTGGTGGCAATTGGTACTGTTGCCGATATGATGCCTCTTTACAAGGAGAACAGGATCCTTGTTCTTGCTGGACTTCAAGTCATTTCTAACAGCCCGCGTCCTGGTATAAAGGCATTGATGGAGACAACAGGCTTGTCAGGTCCGGTTTCGTGTTTTGACTTGGGTTTTCGGATTGGGCCAAGGCTTAATGCTGCAGGCAGGGTTCATCATGCAGATGTTGCCTTTCATCTCCTTGTTAACCAGGATTATTCAAAGACCAAAGAACTTGCTCAAAGACTTCATGAATACAATCAGGAACGTCAAAAACAAGAACGTCAACTGTTGTCCGAAGTGCTAGAACTTATAAGCACCAGAGGAGAAAGGGCTGCTTATGTGCTTTATGGTAAGGGTTGGAGAAAGGGAATTCTTGGTCTAGTGGCATCAAAGGCAATAGAACATGTTAACTGTCCTGTTATCCTATTGGCAATGGAGGAGGATATACTCGCTGGCTCTGGAAGGTCTCCAGAGGATATAGATCTTTTTTCTGCAATCAGTTCATGTCATGATCTTTTCATTCGTTTTGGCGGACATCGGAGCGCTGCCGGCGTCAAACTGTCATTAGAAAAGATAGACGAGTTCATACGAAGATTTGAAAGGGCCGTGCTTAGGCAGATCTCTTCCAGGCCTCAGCCAGTGGCTCTCAAGATCGATGCAAAGGTCGACCTGGCAGAGTTGGCAACAAGACCGTATATGCAACTCTTAGAACAGCTGGAGCCCTTTGGACCAGGATATGATGCCCCTTTATTTTCGGCTAGAAATTTTGTTGTCCAAAGGGCAAAAGTGGTTGGTCAGAATCATCTCAAGATGTCTATACAACCTACTGGAGTTGGCAGCGGGTTCTCCTGTTTGGAGCTTCTTGGATGGGGGCATGGAGACAAGGTAAACAATTCATGGAGTGGCGTCGAGCTTGCATTTACACCCAGTGTAAATGAGTGGAACGGGGAAAAAAACGTTCAGCTCATTTTAAAGGATGCTAGAAAAAGTTAGTCTTTACTGCATCAGACTATGAAGCTCAAGAGCCTTGTTATTTCAGGTTTTAAGTCTTTCCCAAGGCGGACAGTAATAAATTTTTCTCTAGGTGTCAGTGCCATTGTAGGGCCAAATGGTTCAGGAAAGTCCAACATAGTAGATGCTATCCGATGGGTGCTGGGTGAGCAAAATCCAAGGCTTCTCAGGGCAGATAAGATGGATGAGCTTATTTTTAGTGGCAACTCTACTAATACCATGGTGGATGCTGCAAGGGTAAAGCTATGCCTGATAGATTGTCAAGACATGGCCCCTCCAGAGCTGAAAGAGTTTGCAGAAATAAATATAGAGAGGGTGTTGTTCAGGGACGGGACTGCAAAATTTTTGCTAAATGGAAAGAATTGCAGGCTTAAGGAGATAAAATATCTTTTTCTCGATACTGGCACAGGGGCCAGGGCTTATTCTATTATAGATCAGGGCAGGGTTGGGCAATTCGTCACCATGACACCTGAAGAGAGGAGATTAATTGTCGAAGAGGCCGCTGGTATTGCCAGATACAGAGAAAGACGTATTCAGGCCCTTTCCAGGATGAAAAACGCCCTTGAGAATATCGAGCGTCTTGATGATGTGATTGCCGAGGTGAAAAGGCAGGTCAAGTCTCTCCAAAGGCAGGCGGAAAAGGCAGAAAAATTCACCGCTCTAAGAAAGGAAGAGGAGAATTTGGGTTTAATAATACTAAAGATCAAGTACTTAGAGCTTGATAAAAAAGAGCAGGAGCTAAGGACGCAATTTGAAAGGGAAACCCAAAGACGTATAGGCCTTGAGACTGAAATTTCAGGTATTGATCTTGAGATTTCAAGGTTAGATATGGAGCTCCAAAGGATTTTGGAAAAGCAAAGGAGACAGCGCCAAGATCTGGATACCCTTGGTGTTAAAAAGGATAAGTTATATAGGGAGCTTTCCTCCTTGGAAAAGGAGATGGCCCTGATATGTCAAGAAATGGATGTCTTGAAAAAGGCCCAAAGTAGACTTGAAAACAAAATTTATGGACTTTTAGAAAATATTGAACAGTGCAGGCCCAAGCTGGATAGGTATTGCCAAGACCTTTTGTATCTAAAAGAACAGGCAAAAGGCTTTGACGAAGAAATTGAAAGGTGTTTGCAGCAGATTGCCAAAATCAAGAAAGAGAGGGAGCGAGCAAAGGATCAATTTGTAATAGTTGCCTCTAAGAGGGCTCAGATCCATGAAAGGCTTACATCCGGAAGAGACAGGAAGGCCCATCTGGAACACAGGCTTGAGATGATGGATGAAAGGAGGCAGGAACTGTTTGCACAAAAGGAGAGGCTAAAAGAGGAAATTTCTCAGATTGAAAAGGCATTGGCCAAGCTTGTAGACGAGATGGAAAAGGCCAAAAAAGAACTCCAGGACAAGGAAACTTCCCTTTCTTTAGCAAGACAAGCCCTTGAAGAGAGCAGGAAAGAGAAACAGAGATGGAATATCCGCCTTTCGGAAACAGAGGCACGCCTTCAGACGCTTATTAAAATAGATGAGGAGGGTGCAGGTCTTTTGGAGGCAACGAGAATTTTAAAAAAGATGGTTGGAAACGAGGGCAAGATAGTGGCAGATCTCATCGAAGTGGAGGACGGATATGAGGAATTCGTAGAGACAGCCCTTGGTCAGACCATTCAGTCCCTAGTCTTTGATGAAAAAAACGAGGTCATTGAGATAGTTGAAAAGGTAACAAGAGATAGAATTCACTTAAAAGGGGCCAGCATAATCCTGTCTCAAGGCCTTTTAGATAGGAGGCCAGCCGAGCCCGTTGGCCTTAATAGCACTTTTGAATTTCTTAAAGACAAGGTTATAGATAAGGGCCCTATTGCCTCAAAGATAAGGGTTCTTCTTTTTTCTTGGATAATTGTAGATAGGATTTCAGATATTTTATCTGCTGATCTGTCAAGCCTTTCCATAGACAATGTCCATATAATTTCAAAAGATGGTTTTGTTTTTACTCCCTGGAAGGAATTGCGTTTCATTCGTGGAGGGAGGTCAAAAGATGCAGGTCTTATTGCAAGGAAAAAGGAAATAAGAAGACTAAAAGACAAAAAGGCCTTGATCGTGGGATCCTTGCACAGCGCATCTGAAAGGGAGACAAAGTGTATAGAGAGTGAAAGGGACATCAAAAGACAGGTCGATGCCATAAGTCAAAGACTAAAGATGTTAAGAGAGAGAAAAAAGGATATTGAAAAGGCACTTTATAAGGCCCGTTCTGGCCTTAATAGTGTGGAGGATAGGCTTGAACTTGTTGAATTTGAACGAGAAGAGGCCAAAAGAGAACTCGACGATCTGCTTCCTACGCTTTTAAGACTTGAAAAAGTCATTGAAAATGTTGTTAGCCAGGAGGGTGAGTTGAAAGACTTGCTTAGCATGCTTGAGGCCGAGCTTTTAGATAATGAGGGTTGGTTACAGCAAATAACAGCCAAGAAAAACAAGTGGCTGCTTAGGCTCCAGGAATTAAAGGGGCATATCAAGTCAAAAGAGGCCGAGCTTAGGAGAATGGAGGCAGCCCTTGGCAGGTCGAGGAGGGAAATGGCAGAAAACGATATCAGCCTGCAAGGGCTTATGAAAAGATCAAAAGACACGGATGAGAAGCTGCGTGATGGTAAAAGGGAGTTCGAGTCTTTAAATATAGCAATTGAAGATATCGAAAGAGATTTGAAGGCCATAGAATTTGAAGTTGATAGCCTTAGGGAAAAGAGACTTGTCCTTGAAAAAGAAAAGTCCGATATCCAAAAATTGCTCTCCAAACTCGGTTCGGAAATAAATAGAACCGAAATCAATCTTTCTGACATAGCTCGTAATAGGGAGCATCTGGCAGATATTTGCCTAAAACAGTTTCAAAAGGCCATTGATGAGGTATTGACAGACAAAACCTTGACCGTGGATGAAGATATCGTTTTCTTGGAGAAACGTCTTGCTCTGCTGGCTAAAGAGGTGGAAGCCTTTGGCCCTGTCAATCTGATGGCAATGGAGGAGTTCAGGCAGCTTAGCCAACGTCTGGACTATTTGCTTAAACAGAGGGAGGATGTAAAAAAGTCTCTTGATGATATACAAGATGCAATAAGGAAAATAGACAGGGAATGTAAAGAGAAGTTCAAGACCGCCCTGGAACAGATTAACGAAAGTTTGCAAAAGGTCTTTTCAATTCTTTTTGAAGGAGGAAAGGCATGGTTGAGCCTGATGGATGAAAAAGACATACTTGAAACCGGTGTGGAATATAGACTCAGGTTGCCTGGGAAACACATCAACACCCTGTCTCTTCTTTCCGGTGGCGAAAAGGCCTTGGCTGCCCTTGCCCTCATATTTGCCATCTTTTTTGTAAAACCTACGCCATTTTGTCTCTTGGATGAGGTGGATGCCCCCCTTGACGAGTCTAATACCTCAAAGTTTAACAGCTTAGTGCAAAGGGTTTCTGCATCTTCCCAAGTTATTTTAGTTACACATAATCAAAAGGTCATGGAAATGGCAGATTGCCTTTATGGGGTTACCATGGAGGAAAAGGGTGTATCTAAGCTGGTAACAGTCAGAATGGTCTGATTTTTTTATATATCTTTTAAATAAATTCTAATCTTGTTCGATAAGTAAAAAAAGTTTGTTTTTAATCTTTTCTGTAATGTAGGCGCGCCTAATGGAAACAAATACGATTCCCAAAAAATTTCTGGCCGAGCAGGTAACATCCATTGCAAGGATTGCCCTTAAAAATCTTGTTGGAAAGGGGCTTCTGCCCTGGCCTCAGATATATAACAAGGAGTTTTGGGATGTCGCAGTGTCTGAAGGATTTTCTGCGGTTAGCAGTCTAAGGCACGGTCAGCATGATTTGACTCCAGAAATACTTCAAGAATTCATGGACGAGACTAATGAAATACTAGGGGAAGTACGAGAGACAGTGGAGGAGTTTGTTCAAGTCACAAAGGACCATGTAAATGAGGTAAAGCTTTCCCTAAAATCAATGGATAAAAAAGACGAAGAAAAGATATTTCATGAAGATATAGCAGCGCTTCGTCAGAAAAATAAGCAACTGGAAGAACAGGCAAAGCAGACAGAGAATAAAGTCAGGGAGCAGGCGAAAATAATAGCAGATCTCCGGGCCAAGGTACGGATAGATGGGCTTACCGGGTTGCTCAATAGACGGGCCCTTGAAAACGATCTCCAGAAAGAGCTTTCGAAGGTAAAAAGATACCATTACCCTCTCTCGTTGATAATGTGTGATATAGATCATTTCAAGAGGATAAACGATACCTATGGCCATGGAATTGGAGACAAGGTCTTAAGAAATCTGGCTCTTATCTGGAAAAAGAGTGTAAGAGAGACAGATTCTGTCTATCGTTATGGTGGAGAAGAGTTTATGATAATAGCTCCCCACACTAGCAAGGAAGATAGTTTCAAACTGGCTGAAAGATTAAGAAAAAAGGTGAGTACCTACAAGTTTGTTGTTGAACCTCCTGATAAATTTATCACTATCACCGTCTCTCTGGGTGTAACTCAGATGCAGCCAGAGGAATCTGTGCAAGAGTTGATTGACAGGGTAGATAAGGCATTATACAAGGCCAAAAAGGGTGGCAGGAACCGAACCGTAGTATTGTAATGCCACCTATTGAGGTTGGGCCTTCAAATAAAATGGAAACCTTTCAAGATTGTAGATGCCTGACAGCCCTCCTGCTGTATGCCATTTGAGTATCGATGGCTCGCCATTTTGAAACTCTAAATCCACTGTACCTATGGGGAAACTGGCAGGCTTAATCTGTGGACACGAAAGACAAGGTCCTCCATGCCACTGGAGTATATTGGCATTCAGTGTCCCATGCCCCTGTTTGGGTATTTCTCCAGAAAAGGTCCACCATCTTGGCAGCCCATTTTCGTTATAATGATACCAAGCCCCAAAAAGCATATCTGATTGAAAGTCAATGAATATGCCATTGCCTGGCAGGGCAGGGTCCCACCACCAGCCAGTGCGATTGTCATTATTGTTAAGTCCTCCCTGGGTGAAGACGAATCTTTCAATGGGTTGTTTTTTAATTGCATTGGTTGTTGTATCCCTTATCTGTAAAAGTCCATGCATCTCGTCCAAATAAAGTAAAGATATCTCGGCTACATAAGATGAAAAGAAATCCCCTGGAGCGTTACCTATAGGCCAGCCTGTCCAGGCAAGAAGAGGTAGAGGGCCTGTCATGGATGAAAAGGCTTTGCCAAAGCCAGCAAACCAGATTGGTACGGAGTCATCTTCGTGGGGCTCGTAAGTGTAAATCGCCAGGTAGTCCATTCCTTGGTTTCTTTCTATGCTAAATCCAGTACCATCCTTTTGCGGATTCCACCAAAAGCCAGTAACAGGCCCTGTCCCAAGGTCTGTTGCCTTAGAAATGTCCACAAGGCCGCAGCCGCTACCGTTATCTTGGCCTGGTTTATAAATATCTCTTGAGAGGAGTTCTAGGGCTGCCTGCAGTTGATTTGGCCCCCAATCTTGGTGGGCCTCTTTTAGCAAGGCTGCAACTCCCGCAACAGTTGGAGTAGCAGCACTTGTACCTGAAAAACTAGGTATACTTAGAGTTGAAAGGCCTGAAAGACCTGTTATGTCTGGTTTGATGGTTCCATTCCAGGTAGGCCCATGACTGGAATATTCAAAAAGGTTCCCTGATATATCCGAAGCACCTACAGCTAAGACATCTGGACTGTCTGCAGGTTGGAGAATAGATTGGGCTGATATATAGGGTGTAATTTCGTTGTCCCACTCGCTTTCAAGATAGAGATGTACAGTGACCTGTTTATTAGTGTCTGAATTTATGAGAAAAATATAGTACAGCCGTTCTGGCTCTGCATAAAAGGTGACCGATTCTATGGGCATCTGTCCCGATCTGCCAGACTGGGTATTGAAGGATGCGGCTACAGTTTCCACCTCTGTGCTATAAGGGATAGGGCTTAGGACAAGAAGATCTATATCTTGGTCTGAACTTGCATTTTCTGGGTATTCCCCCCAGTCGTTCCAGTTTATTGCAACGGTGATTTCCTGATAGGAATCTGAAGCAAATAATATGGCTTGGCTTTGATCGTTTATCTCTATCAAGGAGTCTCCATCGTCATCTTTGTTGGGGCCGTACCAATGATTTTTAGCGGCGTTTCCAGCAGCAAATATAGGAAGTATGCCCTTGCTTCTCATTTCACCTGCCTTTTGACTGCACCATCCCCTACCATCAACCGGACCACATAGCCAGTATCCAAGTGAGCAGCTTACAATATCTACCCCCTTACTTTCCAGCCAATCGATTGCATCCATAAATTCATCTGCAGTACCAACAGAGGCCATGTAGAGTTCTGTTTTTGGGGCCAGATCATGAATTATCTCTGCTACCGCCGTTCCATGTCGTTGAGTTGGACAAAAGGAGAAGCCGCAAATATCGTGGCGGAAGTTCTTTTTTGTTATGGAAGCTGGGAGTTCAGAACCAAGAAGTAGGCTATATCCAAAAAAGCCAAGATCAATTATACCGATTTTGACTCCTTTTCCGTTAAAGCCAGCCAACTGCATGGCCCGGGCACCAGTAGCTGTTACAGCATCCGAAACAATCTCTTGGGGCTTGGCCATTGATGGCAGGCTAATATAGTTGACCTGTTTCCATGAAAGAATTCGGTGTATAAGGTCCTTGGCCATTTGAACCTGCAACCTGTTTCCCCTTTTAGACTCTACACCTATCCCCAAGGAGGCAAGTTTGCCAATCACATCTTTCGATGCATTGTCCTCAAGATGGATAATGACTGTGACAGGTTGATTGTTCCTGGTAGCTTGGGCGTGATTATAGATGTTAGGTTCTAGCAACTTTGAAAGGCGCCAGCCCATCTTGTCACATTTTTGCAAGACAAGTTCCTTGGCTCTATCCTTAGCTATTTGTTCTATAAGTGCTTGGGGCTGATCTGCAGCGCAAATCCCAAGGCAAGGGGAAATAAAAAGTGCCCCTAAATTTGCCAATATGAAAAACAAAAGAGAAAAAATATCCAATTGAGGTATCTTAGACGGTTGGTTCATTCTTATAAAATAACAGGGCGAATTGGCTTTTGCCAATTCGCCCTGTTATTGACAGTTAAAAGATGTCATCTCTACTCATTTAGTATTTCAGATACCGAATAGGTCTTGTTTAAGCTATAGGTCCCTGAGCATCCCCATACATCGTTCCAGGTGCCGGAGATGGTGTCTCCAGACACTGTCCCTGAGAATGTGCCAACAGGTTGTTTTTCTTCGAGGTCGTCCTCTGTATAAATATAGCCAGAAATACGGTTCTCGCTGTCTAAAGTACCTCTAACAAAATATCCGTCTGCAAAGCTGTCAACCGCCTCTCCAGATACGCTGTTATCGCAAAGGACAAAAACCACCTTGGCAAATTCCCCGCATTCATCCTTGTCTCCGCTTGTGACAGGGGCTGTCCCCTCATAGGTCCCTGAAGAAGGACTTGTACATTGGGAAACGCTGCATACAAAAGGTATGAGATTCATGGTCCCTGTAACACCAAGCATTTCATAGGCTATTTGGATTTCGCCGGAGTCGCCAAGGGTCAATGAAGCATTTCCTACTACAGATGATTGAACAGCAGATGAATCCCAGGTGCTGCCCAAAGTTGGACCAGTGAACTCATAGAGATTGGCCTTCCTAGATGTCAATCCAAGATCACTGCCTGTTGTTACCCACATATCATTACCTTCTTTGTCATAGAGATACCAGACCACATAGGCGTTTTTGCCTTCCATAAAAACACCTATGCCTTGCCCTGCCTGATCTGGGTCCCAGTACATGGAAGCAACATCATTGGCAAAGGGTTCTAAATCAAGGGTGCCGCTGAGACCATTGATGGAATAGTTCATGGTAATGCTTGATGCGCTGTTAAAGACAAGGGTTACGGTTCCCTTGGGAGTGTTTTTGACCTGATTGATATCCCAAGGGGTTCCAAGAGCCGGTCCTGTGTATTGAAACAGTTGGGTAGTAAAGGTGTTGCTTGAGCTGAGAATACCTGTAAATACCAGCCACATATCTTTACCTGAAGAATCATAAAGATACCAAGCTCCACATATTGAACCGTTGTTTTGGAATATGGAAACCCCCTGTCCACCTTTTGATGGGTCCCACCAAAGCCCTGAGTAATCAGCAAAACAGGTACCAAGCCCCGCTGTCACAAAAAAGAAAAGGGCTAGTGACATCTTTTTTATCATTTTTAATAACCTCCTATGAGTTAGACGTTTTCGAGGAACAAGTAATAACAAACAATATCAAAAAGCTTGCTTTTTAGTTCTTTCGTCAGTTTTGTTCATCAACTTCAAGAATTTTTCAATTGCAGGTCCTAGTTTGGATCTTTGTCTTTCAAAACAGGGAATAAGACTCGAACTGTTGTACCTTTATTTATGTGACTTTTTATATCCAAAGTGCCTTTGTGGGCCTTAACGATTCCATGTACAGCCGACATGCCGAGGCCTCTTCCTGTGAACTTGGTTGAAAAGAAAGGCTCAAAGATACGACTAAGCACCTTATCGTCCATGCCGCATCCGTTGTCTGAGATTTCTACCTCTACATATTGGCCAGGCTTGAGATTGGCAGGGCCCAAAAGTGTTGCAGCCAAGTAGGTGCTGCTGCAATTAGTGACAGAGGTTTTGATGTTTATAAGGCCTTCCCCATTTTCTATGGCCTCTGAAGCATTGGTAAGCAGGTTCATAATGGCGTGGCCCAACTGTTCTCTATCGCCTTCTATGGACGGAATTTTATCAGACTCTTCTTGTCTTATGTGTATGTGTGAAGGCAAAGCTAACTCCATCATTTGGACCTTCTCGTTTATAATATCTTGTATGTCTACGGGTTTGAGGGCAAGGCTAGTCTTGCCAGCATAGGTCAACATCTGGTTTGCAAGTTTTGCTGCCCGGTGTCCTGCCCTTTCTATAGCCCTTAAATGTCTTTTCGCCCTGCTGTCAAGTTGGGAGGATAGTGACAACAGTTCTGCATTGCCAAGTATAGCAAGAAGCAGGTTATTGAAATCATGGGCGATTCCGCCAGCAAGCATCTCCAGGCTTTCTAGTTTTTGTATGTGAAGGAGCTGCCTTTCCATTTTTTGTCTGGTCTCTTGCGTCTTTTTCCGCTCTGTAATATCGAGTATCGTTGCAAGTATTTTGTCTTTTTCGAGTCTTACAGCCTTCAAAAATATATTTTTAGTGCTGCCATCTTTATGTCGGAAAACAGTCTCAAGCTCTACCAAATCCCTGTGTTTGAATTCCTTGTAAAAGGTGCCAACCCTTTTGTATTCTTCCTCTGTATCATAGAGTATTCGAGGGGTTTGGCTTATAAGCTCTTCCGGCTTATAACCGCTTATTTTTTCAATATAAGGACTTATCCATTCAAAGGTCCTGCTGGGAGCATTTACTATACATATTGCTGCAGGAATGGATTCGACTATCCCCTTTAATAGGTTCTGGTTTTTAACCAAGGCAGTTGATACTAGTTTTTCACTGGTAAGATCCTCAAAAAGCAATACGATTTCACCTGTTGGAAGCTTGTATGCCCTTACTTCCTCCCAGCGGATCAGTTGATTATTATCAAAATATTTTAATGAAGTGTGTTCGGGCAAGCCCGTGGTTATAACCCACTCTATCAGATTTAAAAGCCGTAGGCCCTCTTTTCCCGGGAATAGTTCACAGATGCTTTTCCCTATGGCATCTGTTCTTTGTACATTTTTTAATATGCAAGCGGCCTTATTTATGTCTACAATTATAAAATCGTTGCAACTGCTTTTTCCAGGAATATTGCAAATTATGGCCCCGCTTTTAATATGATCAAATAAGGCGTTGCTTTTATACCTGTTCCGCTCGAGTTCAAGTTTTTGTTCAATGCGTTTAGTAATATCTCTTACAACAGCTATTATAAAGAATGCCTTAGGGGTTCTTACTGCGTTTAGAGAGACTTCTGACCAGAAAAGACTTCCATCCAACCGTTTCGAACGCCATAAAAAAAGCTGGGGACCATGCCTGAGGGCCAGGTTTACCTTTTCTTGTACTTCCTTTTGAGAATATGGATAATGGCCGAGACTGAAAGAATTTGCCTTGAAGCCAAGCATCTGTTCCTTATTGGAACACCTGAACATCTTAAGGGCCGCCTGATTTACATCCAGGACTTCCCCTGTATTTCCATCATGTACAAATACTGCCTCCTGAATGGATTCTATAATAGGATAACATAGCTCGCGCCTGCTCAAGAGGTTATGTTTTGGATTCATAAGTCAAGGCTATTGGCCAAAATTATTTTGCCTGAACAATATGTCTCTAGCTTAAATAACGGACACTTGCAAAAATTTATTAATCTCTTTTTTATTTTATACCATATTTATAGAATGGTACACTAACCGTAGCAAATACAAGATGGATACAGGGCAAGGCCCCCGGATTGTCTGATCGAAAAAGACACATAACGGATTGTGCCCGTCAGGGGAAAAGATTAGGAGATTGCGGAGATCGACTTCACGCTGTTCAGTAGTTTGTGTCTAAAAACGAGTCCTTGAGCATTATGAGTCTATTGTTGTATTTAGAGATAATCCCGTCTTTCATTTCAATAGCAATTAGGCCAACAGACTTGCCTTTCGGATGGCTTGATACTATCAAGGTGTTCCCTGCCTTTAGGGGTACATAGGTTGGCATTTCAATGCCGCTTGATATTACTAGATCTACTTCAGGAAATATCTTTAGCAAATTTTTGATTTTTGTTTTATTAAGGCTGGTAAGAAGAATAATAAGATCTGCATTTTCTTTTGTGTAATGCCAAATCTTTTTAAGGGCTGCAACAGGTTCTTGTGCAATTACTTGTTCACCTTTATGGGAAATCATAGACATCTTGTCTGTATCTGTAAGGGCGATAATACCTATCCTTGTTCCTTTAATAGTGTAAAGCCTGCCAGGCTGGAAGATAGGTTTATTTGACTTATTTAGCAAGTTGGCAGACAGAAAGACACTTCCAGAATAGTCGATCGCCTTCAAAAAGGAAGGACCCGCTACAAGGTCTGTGGCTGAGACACAGATGTTTTGGTAGCCCATTTCTTTGTAATAGTTAAGAAGCTTTTTGGCCTTTTCCTTATTATAGGCCGAAGCCTGCTTGCCGGGTGTAAAAAGCGTCCTGCCACCATCAAGAAGCAGGTCTATCTTGTTGTGTTTCCTTTGTTGACGGATCCAACTGACCCGGCGGCTGATTCCACCGACACTTTTTCCTCCTCAGGAAGGGCATGGCCGTATTTGCCCCCAGGTATTACACGTGTACCCTACATATAGGGTTGGGGAGTCTGTAGATTCTTTTTTTTGGGCATCTGCCTGTTGGATATAAGATACAAATAACAGGTCCGTTATGACATAAAATACAGTAAAAATGTAAAATACTTTTTTCAATGTATTGTTCCTTTGCAATTTATGCAGGGTTCTTTTTAAAGTCATCCATCCACCAACTGGCCCAATGTGTCTTCATGATCTTGTTTGCAAGGGCCCTGGCCTGATCTGTTTTGAGCCTTTTTTCTACAAATGGGAGCCACATAGAGGCGTTGGGATTGCCGCAGTCTTCCTGTTCTTTCAAGGAAATGAGCATATCTATCTGATCTGCATCCTGCACAAGCAATGCCTCCAAGCTTTTAGATTCTTCATATTCATTGTAAAGTTCCAAAAGTTCATCAGATAAGAACGTATTTCTGACCGCGTCTTCAAAGGCCCTTTTTTCTTCTCTTTTTACATATCTTTTATGTACCGCGTTAGCGTCACCTGTTCTCGCCTCTGGTATGTCATGAATAAGGGCCATCAACACCATGCGGCTGACGTCAACGCCAGGGGTCATTTTTCCGAGTACGTATGCAATAAAGGCCGTATTGAAACTATGAGCTGCTGCACTCTCGTTACCGCTTCCAAGAAAGGCGTAACCGGTCCTCATGGTGCGTTTAAGCATGCTTGCCTCAAAAAGGAGTTTGCTAAGACCTTTGGTATTGTCAAACAATTGTCTGGTTACCTCTCATAATGTCAGGATGATTTTCTATCCGAGATACCTAAACAAGAATCTTTCAATAGCTGTACGAGGCTTCAATTTACTCCCCTTAAGACTTAGGTCAAGCTCTGCCATTTCTTCCATCATATTATATATGGCGGAAATTTTATGTGGCGAGCTTAAATTGACAAAGGCACTGTAGGGGTGGATTTTCGATATAGTGTCAGCACCATGCTGGGAAAGGATTTTTTTTATGTCTTGCCAATAGGCGTTTTTAAATTGGTCATAGGAACAGTCAGGATTTACTTGAAGGGTCTTTGCCGCAGCCTTAATGGCAAAGATTCTAAGTATACAGTTTCTGATAGCTGCCAAAAGGACAAGGGGATGAATATTTTGCTCTGACAAGAGATGCAGGCTTTCAAGGGCCAGGTCCAGCCGTTTTTGCCTAAAGGCCTCTGTGAACCTGTAGATCTCTTCTTCCCTATGGCGCACGACAAGGTCTTCAACGTCTTGGACAGAGATACGTTTTTTTTCTCTACACAGGTGAACTAGCTTCAAGAGTTCGTTTCTTATGGCGGAATCAGAGTCTGTGCCAACAAGTTGCAGGAATAGCTCAACGGCTGGACTGTTCATTTCTTTGCCATATTTTTTAAGTACATTCCTAATAAGGAGATGCAACTGCGCCTTTACCTTTTGGCCTTTGCCTGACGGGAGTCTGAGGTCTTCTACATGGCAAAGTGCCATAAGTCTTTTTAGCATGGGAGATGGCGGTGGCATCTTTGATAGTTGAATTATGAGAAGGCTGTTTTGAGGCCTGTCTTCTTTGCCTCTTTTTTTTAGCCATTCCAACAACAGGCGTCCATCCGAACCCTTTATCTCAAAACCTCTTTGCACATCGGTTAGGTGATGTGCCAAGAGTTCATGGATCTGTTCAAGGTCTATAGCATTTGTCTCCAGCACAGAAAGCAACTCTCGGGGCTTGGAAGTTGAAAGAGAATCAGGAGAAAGGCCCTTTTGGGCAAGGGCAGCCCCAAAAAGTCTGGCAGCCCTTTTGAATTGGGCCTTTTTAAGGGCTTGGACAAGCTTTTTGAGCAGGTTTTTCTGGATGCCAGTAAACAGGAAGTCAGGTTCTTGATATATGATGGTCTTTTTATTACTAAATAGCCCCTTTGTTTTAAGCTCTTCGAGGACTTGTGTCTCTGATACCTCGTCTCCTCTGAGGATGGTTATATTGTCACGTCTGTCTTTCCCAAGAAATCTGTATGCTTCTTCCAGGCATTTTCCCTTGACCGCCTGCCATTCTCCAATAATTAAGATTCCGGTTTTCTTTGTTTTGTTTTTATTCATTTTTTCCAATTTTGGATATGATAACTGCTCCGCACGAATCACTAAAGACATTGACGCTTGTCCTTAGCATGTCAAGTATCCTATCTACTGCAAGAATTGGGGCCATGGCTTCAACAGGTAAGCCGACA
>Ga0256914_1000241_pt1 | contig 52854 bp, 43 predicted proteins | sample HulkmetaG_FD_191571 | JGI IMG/M metagenome (GOLD analysis project Ga0256914, IMG submission 191571) | Hydrothermal chimney microbial communities from Main Endeavour vent field at the Juan de Fuca Ridge, Pacific Ocean - Hulk | ecosystem: Environmental > Aquatic > Marine > Hydrothermal vents ...
CGCGGAGAACGTGGCCTTCTCGTAGAGCAGCAGCTTCTCGACGACGGCCTGCGTCTCCTCGGCCGTCCGGGTCGAGATCCGGGCGATCTCCACGTCGGGCAGGTAGTCGTCCCCGTCGAGGCAGGCGTACCAGTTGTCGGTCACCTGGCTCTCCCCGCCGCCGTTCCCCCAGTGGATCGGCGTGAAGTCGGTGTCCCCGACCATCAGGATCCAGCCGAGGGACGGGTTCGACCAGGTGTCGTACCGCTGCTGGAGGGCGTCCTTGACGTCCTGGTCGGTCGGGTTCGACCCGAGGTCGGACGTCCGGATCACCTCGACCTTGAAGCCCTGCCGGCGCTTCCAGTCCACGAGCGGCTGGATCGCGTCGGCGAAACCATCGTAGACGACGATGACCATCCCCTCGGCGCCCTCGGCGGCGCCGCCCGCCTGGCCCCGGGGAGCGGAAGGAGCCGGCGGCCCGGCCGGGTCGGGCGGGGAGAGGATCGCCTCCTCGAGGGATGCGTCGATGGCCGGGGAACGATGGCGGAGGTGGTTCCGCCGCATCGCCTGCCGGCTGCCCCCCTCGATCTCGAGGGTGACCCGCGCCCGGGACCAGGCGTGAAGGATCCCCTTCGCCGGCTCGTAGCGCACCGGCCGGGTCTCGATCAGCACGACGTGGCGGCCGCGGACGACCGCCCGGTCGACGATCCGGCCGTAGTCGGCCGGCCACGGCCGGTCGCTCGCGTAGATCTTGCCGTCCTCCCGCCACGGCACGAGCCTGTCGGCGCCGGGGACCTTCGGGACCGGCGGCTGGACCGGCAGCACCTTCGCCGGCACGCCGAGTTCCTCGAGGGAGATCGTCCGCTCGTCGAGGGGGGTCACCACGAGGCGCACCCGCGCGCCGGGCGGGACCTCGACCAGCTTCCGCACGACCGGCAGGCGAGGCGCGCCGAGCTCGGAGACCAGGCCGCCCCCGGGGATCTCGAGGATCGTCCGGTCGCCCCCCTTCGTTGCCGCGAGCTTGCCGTACGCGAGCCCGGGCACCCGGACCTCCAGGTCGACGAACGTGTCACCCCACCGCAGGGCGCGCACCGTGGCCGGGGTGCCGGCCGGCTCACCGGTGAACGAGAGCCACCGGTCGGGATGGGGCGTGGGACCGGCCGCGAACGCGAGCGGCAGGAGCAGCAACAGCGAGGCGAGCAACGCGAGGGGGGGCACGGAACGGAACTTCATGACGGACCTCCAGTCTTACGGCCCCGGTCACCCCCGGGGCCGTCTGCCTAGAGGTACGCCGATCCCCCCGCCCCGGGCAAGCGGAAACCCGGCGCACCCCGCGCCTTGACCCCGGTCAACGGCCCCGAATCCCGAGCGGCGGCAGCTTGCACGACGAGCGCGGTGGAATGTCCGGGGCGTTCCTCCCGGGTGCGCCGCCGGGCTATGCTGGTCGCCGAGAGGGCGACGGAGGCACGGCGATGCGGAACGGTTGGTGGGCCCTCGTGAAGGCGGTCGTTCCCGACGTACTGGCCATCGGCATCCTGGCCGGCGCTCTCTTCCTGGTCGGCGTGGTCGTCGGCCGGTGGGCCGGGCTGGTCGCGGAGTACGACTCGGCCACCTTCGTCCTCCGGGACGGGACGGTCGTCGAGGCCCACTCGCCCGCCGAGGTCACCGAGCTCCGGGAGAGGTTCCGGGGCAGGGTCTCGTCCTGCTCGTTCCGGTACTCGCCGGCAGGAAACGGCACCATCGGCCTCCTGCTGGTCGCGGGAGCGCTGCCGCTGGCGTTCGGCGGGTGGACCGCCTTCCGGGACCGCCGGAAGCTCCGCGCGTGGTTCCGCCCCGCCCCGGGAGACCTGCCCCTCGCCATCCTCGGGGCGGCCGCGTTCCTCCTGCTCTCCGCCGGGGCGACCTGGCCGCTGGGAAGGGCCGCGGGACCCCCGTTCCCCGGCGCCGATCCCGCCTCGCCGGTGACCTGGCTGTTCCTCGTCGGGCTCGCCCCCCTCGGCGAGGAACTCTGGTTCCGCGGACGCCTCCAGGACCTGGCCACCGGGCTGGTCGGCCCCCGCGCCGGCATCCTCCTTCCCGCCGCCCTCTTCGGCCTGGTCCACGCGGGCCAGTCGGGCCTGCCGGCGCCGGTCGTCGTCGGCGTCACCTTCGGCTTCGGCCTCGTCGCCGGCCTCCTGCGGGCCCGGACCGGCCGGCTGGTCGCCCCCTGGCTCGCCCACGCGCTCGCGAACACCGCCGTGCTTCTCGTCGCCGTCCTCGCTTCCTGACGGCGCGGGGCCCGGCAAGGTGGGCGGACGGGGGCGGCCGACCGGGCCCCGCGAGGAAAGCTGGCCGGATGCCGGCGAAAGCATGTCCGAAACGGAAGCGCCGGGGGCGAAACCGCGGCGCACGTTGAGGGCAAGGGGCTGAATTTGCAAGGGCCCTGCAGCCAGGGCCCTCCAGTGCAAGGAATCCGGCCCCCGGGGGCCCGAAACTTGCGATTTCGGGCCCTGGACCGCGTTTTACTTGCGCCAGGAGGCCCGAGACTCGGGCAGCTTGCGCAGGGGACCCTACGATGCCTCCCCTCGCGACCAGGTCGCACCAGCGGCCGGGCTCGGCGTCCAGGACCGATGCCGGACGATGCCTCCCCGCCCCACGAGGTCGCACCGGCCGGCCCGCGGGCCCCGCCGCCGCCCGCCACGGGGCGGCGAAGTGTCACGGTGGGGTGGAGCTTCCCGCTGGCGGAGGAAACGCGAGAATCGAGTGACCACGCGGACCCGAGACTCCTGCCGGCAATCGCCAGCCGCGTGCGCGAGGGAGCAGGGGCCCCGAGAGCTTCACCACGCCACGGAAATCGCTGGGGGCGGCCGACCGGGGGGCGCCCGTCGCCGAGGCGATTGGCGATGGTTGGCGAGGGCCCCGGAGAGCCCCGCCGCACCGCGGAGGGCGGGGGTCAGCCGGCCATGATCGAGGCGCCGCAGTCGACGTGGAACACCTCCCCGGTGATGCCGGCGGAAAGGTCCGAGACGAGGAAGACCGCTGTCCCGCCCACGTCCCGGCCCTCGACGTTCCGCCCGAGGGGGGCCCGCTTCGCCGTGTGGCCGAGGATCGAGCGGAAGTTGCGGATCCCCATCGCGGAGAGGGTGCGCAGGGGCCCTCCCGAGATCGCGTTGACCCGGATCGCCCGCTCCCCGAGCTCGGCGGCCAGGTAGCGGGTGGCGCACTCCAGGGCCGCCTTGGCGACCCCCATCACGTTGTACCCGGGAACGACCTTCTCCGCGCCGTAGTAGGTCATCGCGAGGATCGAGCCGCCGTCCGCCATCAGGTCGCGGGCGCGCCGGGCGATGGCGACCAGGGAGTACGCCGAGACGCCGAGGGCCAGGTCCCACGCCTCGCGGGGCGTCTCGACGAAGGTCCCCGGCACCAGGTACCGCTTGTCGGCGAAGGCGATCGAGTGAACGACGAAGTCGAGCCGCCCCCAGTCACGCTCCCAGGCGGCGAAGATCGCGTCCAGGTCCTCCTCGCGGGTGGCGTCACAGGGAAAGATCCACGGGTCCCGGGCAACCTCGAGGGATTCCACCGCGAGGCGCGTCCGGGCCCGGTTCTTCTCCCCGGGCAGGTGCTGGAACCCGCACCGCGCGCCGTGCCCCTCGAGCGCCTTCGCGATGTGCCAGGCGTACGATCGCTCGTTGGCGACCCCGAAGATCAGCCCCTGGCGACCGGCGAGCAGGTCCATCGGTCACCTCCCGGCGGTCCCGGCCGGGGTCACCACCCGACCGGGTATCGCCCCTCTTCCTTGAGCAGCTCGGTGATCTCGTCGTCGTAGCGGTCCTGGGGCTGCTCGATGGAGTCGAGCTCGTAGCGGACCCGCCGGCACGCCTCGTCGATGAACCGCTTCGCGAGGAGGATCTCCCGCGCCGCCCGCTCGGGACCCACCTCGGCCACCCGGGTCGAGGCCCGGGAGAGGGAGGCGGTCGCCCCGAAGAGCTGGATCGCCCCGTCGGCGAGCCGCCGGATCGTGTACTGCTCGCGGAGAATCGCCCGGCGGTGCTTCCGGACGATCTCCTCGACCCGGTCGGCGAACGCGCCGATCGCCGCGGCGAGCTTCTCGCCGTCCCCGCGCAGCGGCTCCGCCACCCAGGACGGGACCCCGGCCCGGTCGACCCGCCGCTCGTACCCGAGGATCTCCTCGATCGCCGCCCGGCCGAGGCCCTCCTTCTCGGCCTTGACCGCCCGGGTGACCAGGGTGCCCGGCTCCCGGAGCGCGACCAGGGTCTCGGCGAGGCGCATCACCTCGTTGGCCCCCTCGAAGATCAGGTTGATCCGGGCGTCCCGCAGGTAGCGCTGGTACGGGTACTCGGCCATGTAACCGATCCCGCCGACCACCTGGATCGCGTCGTTGACCACCTGCCAGAGGGTCTCCGATCCGAACACCTTGCAGTACCCGGTTTCGACCGAGAGGTTGAGCCCCGCACGGTCGTGGAGCCCCGAGGTCAGGTAGACGGCCGCGTCCACCGCGTAGGCCCAGGAGGCCATCCGGCCGAGCTTCTCCCGGATCATCCCGAAGTCGGCGATCGGCCGGCGGAACTGCTTCCGCTCCCGGGCGTGCTCGATCGCCATCCGGACCAGCTCCTTCGAGGCCCCGGCACCACCTGCACCGAGGGAGAGCCGCCCGGTCTCGAGGGTGTGCAGGGCGATCTTCAGCCCCTCGCCGGGCGTGCCGAGGACGTTCTCCACCGGCACGGGGGTCCCGTCGAAGGCGAGCTCCACGGTGGAGGTGCCGCGGATCCCCAGCTTGTGCTCGGAGGGACCGTTCGTGAACCCCGGCGCGCCCCGCTCGACGAGGAAGGCCGTGATCCCGTCCCGGCCACCGAGGGCCTCCGGGACGCCCTCCGCCCGGGCGAAGACGGTGAACAGCCCGGCGTACCCGCCGTTCGTGATCCAGATCTTGTTCCCGTTGAGCCGGAAACAGTTCCCCTCCGGGTCCCAGGTGGCCTTCGTCTTCAGCGACCCCGCGTCCGAGCCGGCCTCCGGCTCCGTCAGCGCGAAGGAACACAGGGGGTTCCCCTCGGCGATGCCGGGCAGGTACTTCCGCTTCTGTTCCTCGTTGCCGTAGTTGAGCAGGGGCTTCGTCCCGATCGACAGGTGCGCGCCGATGAACACCGCGAGGGAACCGTCGAGCCGGGTGACCTCCTCGACCATCCGGCAGTAGGACGTCATCCCGAACCCGTACCCGCCGTACTCCTCGGGAATGATCGTGCCGAGGATCCCGAGCTCCGCGAGGCCGCTGCGGACCGACTCGGGGATCTCCTGGTCCCGGTCGATCGCCTCCGGGTCGAGGTTGTCGGCCGCCCACTCGCGGAAGGCCTGGACCGCCATCTCGGTGGTCTCCCGCTCTTCCGGGTCCTGGTGCGGGTAGGGGTAGAACGAGTCGTCGATCCGCCCGAGGAAGAGCCCGCGGGCGGGGGAATCGGTCCGCGCGGTGTCCTGGCTCATGCACACCTCCTTCTGGGGTGCGGGGAGTCTACCGGAACGATCCCGGAGAGGAAACGCCGCCCCCGGACACGAAGATCAGGAGAAAATGCCGAGCCCGGCGAACGGGTCGGCGAGGCCCCGGAGGTCCGGCTCGATCCCCCGGACGAACACCTCGACCTCGAACCGCTTCCCCGCCCCGGGGCCGGGGAGCACCAGCGACCGGGCGGCGAGGGCCCGCGCGAGACCGGCGGCGTCGTCTCCGTTCCCCGGGGCCAGCATGTCCTCGACGATCCCGAGGGCGAGGAGGAAACGGTCCTGGGTGGTCCGCCCCGCCACCTCGAGCCCGGCGGCCCGGGCCGCGTCCTCCAGGTGGTCCCAGTTGACGTGGGCCGTCAGGTCCTGTTCTCCCGGCCGGGCGAGCAGGTCGTCCGTCACCCGGTGCCGGTGGTAGGCGAGGAGGGTCCCCTCCCGGTGCCGCTCGTCCCCGAGCACGGCCGCGGGGTGCCCGTAGTCGACGAAGATCGCCGCCCCCGCCGCCAGCACCCGGGAGACGTCCCGCACGAGGTCCGCGAGGGCCGGGCAGACCTCTCCCCGGTCGCCGACCCGGGGAACGACGCCGTACTTCTCGGCGAGGATCCGCACGGCGGGATCGGTGACCGGGCCGTCACGGAAGGCCAGTCGGCCCGTCTCGTCCACCGTCACCCACCGCTCGCCGATCCCTTCCCCGGTCCGGACGACCAGGTGGACGGGCAGGGCGTCCAGGACCTCGTTGCCGACGACCACGCCCCGGATCGAGCCTTCCGGCAGCTCGGCGAGGGACGTCGCCCAGCGGACCGGGGTCCCCGGGGCCGCGGCCGCCAGCCGGCGCCGCTGGACCTCCCGCAGGGAGGGCGAACGCTCCACGAGGACGAGCTCCGCCAGCGCCCGGAACGCGTCCGGAGCGTGCCTCGCGAGGCCCTCGAGCAGGTCGACCGCCATCAGGCCGCGGCCGGGCCCCAGCTCGACCAGCCGCCACGTCCCGCCCCCGAGACGATCGTGGACCTCCGCGGCCTGGACGGCGAGCCGGCGGCCGAAGTCCGGGGAGACGTCGGGCATCGTGGAGAAATCCCCCGAGGGACCGGTCGTCGCTCCCGGGCGGGAGTAGTACCCCCCCTCGGGGTGGTAGAGCGCCAGCTCCATGAACTCGACGAACGGGATCGCCCCGCGGCGGGCGATCCGCCCGAGGATCTCCGCCTCGGCCGGGTTCCTGGCGAGGGGTGGGCTCACGGACGGGGAATCAGGTGCGCCCGTACCGGCGGGCCGTCACGTCCGGGTGCCCCGGCAGTCTCCGGCGCGGGTAGGACCGGCCGGCGTACGTCCACGGGTTCTGGGCGGTATGGCCGGGCGGAGCCACCTCGACCGGGCCTGCCCCCCCCTGTTCCCGGGCCTGCTTCCAGCGCTCGAGCGCCGACTGCTCCCCCGTCATGATCTTCTTCTGGAGCAGGATCAGCGCGTCGAAGATCGCCTCGGGCCGCGGCGGGCACCCCGAGACGTAGACGTCGATCGGGATGATCTCGTCCACTCCCTGGACCGTGGAGTAGGAGTTCATCATGCCGCCGGAGCTGGCGCATGCGCCGATGGCGATCGCCCACTTCGGCTCCGGCATCTGGTCGTAGAGCTTGCGCACGGCCGGGGCCATCTTCTTGCTGACGGTCCCGGCGACCAGCATCAGGTCCGCCTGGCGCGGGGAGAACCGGAGAGCCTCGGCCCCGAAACGGGCCTGGTCGAAGCGGGAAGCGACCGCCGCCATCATCTCGATCGCGCAGCAGGCGAGGCCCATCGGGAACGGCCACAGGGAGTTCTTCCGTCCCCAGTCGATCAGCGCGGAGAGGCGGGTCGTGACGATCCCCTCCTCGAGGTTCTTGATCGTGAACGGGTTGACGTAGGCCTTCACCGGGCTCCCTCCACGGTGGCGCCGGCGCCGGGCGGGCGGGCCGGGCGGCCGATCCTAGGCCCCGGCGGGGCTGCCTGTCAACGCTGGCATCGCGCCACGCCGCCCTCGCGATCGCGCCGTCAGCGATCGGCTTCGCCGGGCGCACGCCCGGTGAAGCGCAGGATCACGTCGGCATCGAGGCGTTCCCGCAGGAACGCCGCGAGTCGCTTCTTCAGCTTGGCCTCGGCCTGGCGCATCGCCTCCCGGGTCACGCCGAAACGGTTTCCCAGCTCCTGGAGCGTGGCGGGATCCTCGGCGACCAGCCGCTGGTCGAGGATCGCCCGGTCCCGTTCCGGGAGGGTCTCGCGGAACTCGTCCAGGACCTGTCGGACCCGTTCCTGGATCTCCTGCTCGGCGACCTCTTCCTCGACCGAGGGGCTGTCGGCGGGCAGGACGTCGGCGATCGTCGACCGGCTGTCGTCCGACAGGGGCTGGTCCACCGAGACGTCCCGGGCGGACAGCGCCTTGTCCACCTCGACGACGTCCTCCTCGGAGACCCCGAACCGCTCCGCCAGGAGCTTCGGGGTCGGTCGGATGCCCTGGGCCTCGAGCTTGCGCTGCTCCCGGCGCAGGTTGTAGAGCAGCTTCCGGCGAGCGTTCGTCGTGCCGACCCGGACGAGGCGGGCGTTGTCGAGGAGGTACTTCAGCATGTAGGCCTTGATCCACCACGCGGCATAGGTGGAGAACCTCACGCCCTGGGAGGGGTCGTACCGCTTGAGGGCCTCCATCAGGCCGATGTTCCCCTCCTGGATCAGGTCCATCACGTTGCGGATCGCCCGCCGGTACATCAGGGCCAGCTTGACGACGAGCATCAGGTTGGAGGTGATCAGCCGGGCCGCGGCCTCCCGGTCTCCCTCCTCCCGGAAGCGCCGGGCGAGTTCCCGTTCCTCGTCCCGGTCCAGTTCCGCGAAGCGGCGGACCTCCTGGATGTAGCGGGTCAGCGGGTCGACCGGGACGGGGTGGCGCTCCCCCACCGGCGCGAGGGCCAGGGACGGTTCCTCCACGGAACGCGCTCCCTCGTCGTCGAGGACCGGTTCCGCCTCGACGACCGGAAGATCATCTTCCGGGATCGCGGGAACCGTTTCCCCCTCGCCGCCCGGGCCCGGCTCGACGGGGAGCACGGGTTCCGCGGGCACCGGGGGCTCCGCCGGCGCGGCGCGCTTTCCCTTGCGCTTCCTCGCCGTCACCCGACGAACTCCTTCCCCGCGGCGCAGAGGGCCCGGAAGGGGCAGTACCGGCACCGGTAGCCGCCGGGCCGCGGCTCGCACAGGCCCTCGGAGGCGGCGTCCCGCGAGGGGTCCGGCAGCACCGCGAGCATCGCCCGGACGGAGTCCCGGATCGCCTGGCGCCCGTTCTCCACCGTCTCCTCGTCGACCCGACACGTCTTCTCCGGCTCCGGCCGCCGGAGGTAGACCTCGCGCACGTCGAGCCGGTCGAGGCCCACGTCCCAGCGATCGCGGGCATAGGCGGCGTAACCGAGGAGCTGGAGAGGATTGTCCTCCCGCTCGCGCTTGCCCGTCTTCCAGTCGAGGATCGTCACCGTCCCGTCCGGGTTGCGCCAGGCGACGTCGATCCGGACCCAGACCGGGACTCCCTCGAAGTCCCAGCGATCCAGGTCCTCGAGGGCCAGGACCTCGGAGGGAGCGAGGGCGCGAAAGCGGTCCAGGTACCCCTGGTCCACGAAGGCGCGGACCATCTCCCGGGCCGCCTCGACCTGGGCACGCCACTCCTCGTCCGCGACCTGGATCCCGTACTCGTGCTCGACGAAGCGGACGTGGTTGCGGGGATCACCGAGGAGCCGGGCCCGGTCCTCCCGGCTGGCCCGGAAGTCCCGCCGCATCCCCTCGACCATCCGCTCGATCGCCGCCTCGATGTCGACCGCGTCGCCCTTCCGCGTGGCCCGGAGGACCTGCTCGATGGTGTCGTGGACCCGCGACCCGATCCACATCGGCAGGCTGGTCAGGTGCCGGAGCCGCCAGGCTTCGCGACGACGCCGGGGCTCGAGGGGCGGGTCCGCCTTCCCGAGGGAACCGTAGTAGCGGAAGAAGTAGGCCCGGGGACAGTCGGTGAAGGTCCCGTGCCGGGAGGCCGACCAGGAGAAACCCTCGGGCACAGCGATGCGGATCATCGGGCCTCCTCGCCCCCGCCCGCGAGGGCGCGGAGCCGGCGGACCGCCTCCCGGTCCGCCGGCAGGAGCGGCAGCTCGTCGATCTCGTCCGGGGTGTACCACCCGAGGCCCGCCACATCGAGCGGGCGGGGCTCTCCCGAGAGGATCCGCGCGTGCAGGAAGTGCAGCTCGACCTCCCGGTCCGGGTAGCGGTACCGGAGGACGAACGCCTCGCTCGCGGCCCCGGCCTCGATGCCGAGCTCTTCCCGCAACTCCCGGACCAGGGCCTCCCGCGGACCTTCCCCGGGCTCGATCTTCCCGCCCGGGAACTCCCAGTGGCCCTCGAGATGGGTGCCCGCCGGGCGCCGCGTGAGCAGCCAGCGCCCGTCCCGGGAGATCAACCCGGCGGCCACGCGCAGGAACGGAACGTCGGTCAAGGAAACCTCCCCGCTGCCCGGATGGTATCCGCCGCCCCGGGGGCGGGCAACATCCCGCCGCTGCGGAACGAAACGGACATGGACCGGGGCGGGTTCTTCCCGTACGTTAGGCACCAGGGAGGAGGTCGCGAGGGGGCATGGCCCCCGGGAGACCTCGATGCTCGCCCAGGTTCCCCCCGCGCTCCACGTCCCCTTCGGCTCGGATCCGTGGCTGACACCGGCCGTGCTCCTGCTGTGCGGCCTCGTCGCGAGCCTGGTCCTGAGCCGCGAGCACCGGCGAACCCGGGGCTGGCAGCGGGCGGTCGCCGTCGCCTTCTACGGGCTGGTGGTCGCCTTCGCCTTCGCCGCGGCGGGGACCATGGCCGTCCACCGGGTGAGCCTGTTCTGGGGCGCCCACTACGAGGACGGCGGGCAGGTCCTCGTCCTCGAGCGGCTCGCCCCGCTCCCGGACGTGCGGATCCCCGTGGAGGACGTCCGGGCGATCACCGAGTTCGCGGTACCCGAGTACAGCCTCCGGGGTCCCCGCCGGAGCGTCCGCTTCCGGGTCCTGGCCAGGGACGGACGCACCTGGTGGAGCGCGCCGATCTACGAGCGCAGCCAAGCGGACCGGGCCCGGCTCCTGCTGATCGCCGCCACCGACAACCGCCTGGAGCGTTTTCTCATGGGGAGGTCCGAGCTCCCCTGACCGGTTTCCGATCCAGCTTCTGGAGCAGGGCCCTGGCCTCCCGCCCCGCGCGGGAGGTGGGCGCGAGCCGGGCCGCCTCCCGGAGGTGGCGCACGCCCTCCTCGTGACGCCCCAGCCGCACGAGCATCTTCCCGTACTGGAGGTGCGCCTTGACGTAACGGGGGTTCAGCCGCAGGGCCTCGCGGAAGTGGCGGAGGGCCTGCCGGAGATGCCGGGCCCGGCCATCCCGCTCCTTCGCCCGGCGGGCGAGGTTCAGCTCGCACACGCCCAGGTTGTAGTACGCGGTCGGGTACCGCGGCACCTCGCGGAGCGCCCGCTCCAGGCTCTCTCGCGCCCGGTCGAACTCTCCCCGGTCCATGAAGACGGTCGCCATGTTGTTGAGGGCCTTGGACCGTCCTTCCGCGTCGTCGTACTTCTCGAGGGCCTGCCGGTATTCCTCGAGCGCCCGGTCGTCGTATCCCATCCGGGCCCAGGTCAGGCCCAGGTGCAGGTGGGGCAGGCCCTCCCCCGGCGCCTTCTCCACCGTGTCGGTCCAGAAGGCGAGGTCGTCGTGCCACACGCGTTCCCTGGCGATGGTCGCCCGCGCGAGGGGCACGGCGACCAGGAACGCCAGGATGACCGGGGCCACCCGCACGGCGACGCCGGGCACCCGGTCACCGACCGCCGCGGCCCCGCGGGCCAGGAGAAGGCCGGCGAGGAGACATCCGCCCGCGCTCGGGATGTAGAGGTATCGCTCGGCCAGGGGGGTCTCCGAGATCCGCAGCAGGGCGATCGCCAGGGACGGGGCGAGGGCCGCGAAGAAGAGCAGGCCGGCCAGCGTCTCCCCGGGGGGCGACTTCCGCCGCCAGGCCGCCCATGCGAGGACCGCCGCGCCGGCGACGGCGGCGAGCCCGACGGCCACGTACGCGCCCCCCGGCACCCGGGAGACGAAGGCCGACTGGGGGGGCGGCCAGAAGAACTTGACCACGTACCAGCCGATCGCCCCGAGGAACCGGCCCGGGAGGTTCTCCGCCGACACCGGGGGCCGCCCCCCTCCCATCCCGGCGAGGGCGGCCCGCCGGAGCAGCAGGTACCCGGCGAGAACCGCGGCGAAGCTCCCCCACCGGGCCCAGGTGGGCAGCCCGCGTCCGCCGCCTGCCGGCGCCCGCTTCTCCCGGGCCCGTCGCCGGCGCTCGGCCCGGGCCAGGCGCGTCTCCTCCCCTGCCCCGGCCCCCGCCCCCGGAAAGACCAGCCGGTCGACGAACGGGACCAGGAACACGATCCCCACCCCGGTCTCCTTCGAGAGCATCGCGGCCAGGGCGGCCGCCACGGCGGCGACGAGCAGGGAGGTCTTCCCGGTCCGGCGGTGCCGCACGTAGAGGGTGAGCGCCCCGAGGAAGAAGATCGCCGCGATCACGTCGGAGCGCCCGGCCATCCAGGAGACCGACTCCACGTGGATCGGGTGGACGGCGAACAGGAGCGCCCCGGCGGCGGCGGCCGACGCACGGATCCTCCCCGGGAGCCCGGATGCCCCTGCCAGCACGAGTCCGAGCAGGAAGACGACCAGGGACGCGAGCCCGTGCCAGGCGACGCAGGAGGCGTGGTAGACGAACCGCCGCGCCTCGTCGCGTTCCTGCTCGGGCCAGAAGGTCCGCGCCACCCACTCGTCGAGCTGGTAGGAGACGACGATCAGCGGCCGGTAGTAGTGGGTGCCGAACTGGGGGATGCTCCTCGGTGGGAAGAAGACGTTCCGGAACGAGTCGAAGTAGGGAAGCTGCCGCTTGAAGACGATCGGGTCGTCCCAGACGAAGTCGTTCGAGGTCGAGGGCAGGTAGGTCCAGACCGCCGCCGCCAGGACCAGGAGGGCGAGGGCGATCGTCCAGGCTCGTTCCGTCACGTTCGTGTCCCTCCGGCCGCGGCCGTCCCGTCCTCCCGGGGCTTCCGCGCCACGACGACCAGGTTCTCCCCCCAACCGGCGGGGAGGAACGGCCACACCAGCCCGACCGAGACGATCGTCGGCAGGCTGAAGATCCCATACTGCACGATCCGCGGGACGAAGCGCACGTAGGGCACGTCCCACAGGCCATCGGAGAATGTCCGCTCGACGGCGAGCCCCGCCCGCCGGGTCAGGTCCAGCCATTCCGGGGGATCGAGCAGGGAGACGTGGGTCTCGTCGAGCAGGGCGTACCAGCGGTCCCCCTTGAACCGCCTCCCCGGCGACGTGGTGTCCGGGACCGCGTACAGCAGCGCCCCCCCGGGCGCCAGGAGACCGGCGATCCGGTCGAGGGCCCGCCCCGGCTCCGGCAGGTGCTCGAGAACGTACTTGGCGAGGACCAGGTCGAATCCCCCGGCGGACACCCCGGCGGGCAGCTCGCCGAGCAGGTCGGCCACGAAGACCCGGGACCGGGGAGCCTCCCGCCGGGCCCGGCGGATCGCGTACTCCGAGACGTCGATCCCCCACGTCTCGAACTCCCGCTCCAGCCACGCGAGCGTGTAGCCGTGGGCGCAGCCCACCTCGAGCACCCGCCGCCCGCCCGCTCGCCGCAGCAGCCGGCGGGCCAGCCGCGCGTAGAACCGGACGGACCACCAGTGGATGCCGAACCGGCGGAGGTCGTCGAGGCCGAACGCCCTCCGGTAGTAGTCCCGGCCGAAGCGCCCTTCCCCCGTCACCGATCCTCCTCCCGGGCCGCGGCCAGCTGCTCGCGGACGGCCGCGAGGACCATCTCCGGGGTGATCCGGTCCATGCAGGCCAGGCCCTGGGCACACGGAGGGGTGTACCCGTAGCGGGTACAGGGCGAGCAGGGCACCCCCTCGGCCCGGACCACCCGGAAGCGCCTTCCGGGCGGGCCCCACTTGGACAGGACCCCGGGGCCGAACAGGTGCACGGTCCGGGTGCCGACGCCGTAGGCCAGGTGGAGGATCCCGGTGTCCGCCGAGACGTAGACGTCCACCTCCGCCACCACCGCCGCCGCCCGGCCGAGGGAGCACGCGCCGGCCAGGTTCGCGTGGGGCAGTCCCCCGAGATCGCGGGCGATCCGGCGCGCCGCCCGGCCGTCGGTCGGCCCACCGAGCACGACGATGGCCGCGCCGTCCTCGGCGAGGCGCCGCGCCAGTTCCGCGTAGCGGGCGGGAGGCCAGCGGCGCTGGGGGATCGAGGCCCCCGGGTGGACCGCGACCCGCGGGCGCGGGAGGTTCCGCAACCGGTCCCGGGCCCAGGCGGCATCCTCCGCCGCCACCGGGTAGAACGGCGCGTCCGGGTCCCAGGAGGGTTCCTTCCCCGTCGCGACCCGGGCCAGCTCGAGGAACGAGCGCGCCTCGTACAGCTCGAGGTCGTAGGGAACCGGGTCGGTCAGCATCCGGCGCCGGGAGTTCGTCGCGAACCCGACCCGCCGCGGCGCCCGGGTCGCCCGGGCGACCAGGGCCGAGAGAGCATGCATCTGCTCGGTGTCGATCACGATGTCGTAGCCGCCCCGAAGCACCGCCAGCAGGTCCCCGGGACGGTCGTAGCAGAAGACCCGGTCGATCAACCCGATTCCCTCGACGACCCCCCGGTTCCGGCGCTCGCACAGGAGGTCGATGCGCGCGTCGGGCCAGGCTTCCCGCAGGTGGCGCAGCATCGGCACGAAGAGCACCGCGTCCCCGATCCCGCCCGGCCGGATCACCAGGACGCTTCCGGGCGCCTGCGGGGCCCGGCCGGACGCCGGCCGCGCGGCGGGCAACAGGCGGCACAGCACCCGCCCGAGGGCGGCATCGAGCATCTTGATCGCGTCGGCCCGGAGTCCCATCGGCGGGAGTCTACCGCGCTTCGCGGGCTATACTCCGCCCGTCCCGCCGGCCCCGCGGCCGGCAAGGAGGAGACCCCGATGCCAGCCGTGCGCCACCCGGTCCTCGTTCTTTGCGTCCTCTTCGCGACCGCCTTCCTCGTCCTGCCCGCCCGCGCGGGGAGCGAGGGCTCCTTCCGGATGCCCGGGGGAACCGCGTGGGACGCCGAGCTGGTCGACACGATGTGGCTCGAGGCCCTCCTCGAGTACCGGGACATCGGCGATGCCCCCTTCCAGCCGGCCGCCGACGACCTGGTGACGACGTTCTCGGGGGCCTGGCTGGTGGTGCCCGATCTCGAGGTCGGGGTCGCCGTCCCGTACGTCTCCCGTGATTTCGATGCGGGCCGCCTCGGAAGCCCCTCCGGTCTCGGCGACATCGCCGCCTGGGCGAAGTACCGGCTCGGAAACACCGGCAACGCCGCGTGGTCGGTCGGCGCCAGCCTGTCGGTCCCGACGGGCGACGAGGACGACTTCCTCGGCACGGGGAACCTGGACCCCGCCGCCTGGATCGCCGCCGGGGTCCGCACCCGGGGGGACGCCTTCGTGCAGGCCCACGTCGGGCTCCGCTCCAACGGGGACTTCGACGGCGCCGGGCTCCGGGCCGACGGGAAGACCTCGGTGATCATCGGTTTCGGGGGCTTCCTGCCGACGGCGAACGGCATGACCGTCTTCGCGTCGTTCGACCTGGAGACGGAACGGTGGGACGGCGGGGACTCGGCGGCCACGCTTCTCGGGGGCGCCCGCTGGCCGATCGCGGGAGGCTGGCTGCTCGAGGCGAAGGCGTCGGTCGGGCTCGCCGACGCGGCCCCCGACCTGACCCTCGGCCTCGGGCTGGTCTTCCACCCCTGACCGGCGGGCCGGGGGAGCCTTCCCGTCAGGCGCCGAGCAGGGGGGGCAACTCGGCGATCTCCCGGATCCTCGCGCAGCCGGCGTCCGGCCAGGCCTCCCACCGGTCGACGAGCACCGGCGTGATCCCGGCCGCCCGCGCCCCCTCCACGTCGTAGGCGGGGACGTCTCCCACGTGGACGCAGGCCCCCGGGGCGGCCCCGAGCCGCTCGAGGGCGACGCGGAAGATGCCCGGGTCCGGCTTGGCGACGCCGACGAGGTGCGAGTCGATCACCAGGTCGAGCAGGTCGGCGAACCCCGCGTCCCGCAGGTCCGCCTCCACCTGTCCCTCGGCGTTGCTGACCACGGCAAGGCGGAGGCCGGCCTCGCGCAGCCGGGCCAGGGTCTCCCGGGCGCCGGGTACCGGGCGTCGCCACAGCCCGTCCCGCCGGTTCGCCTCCCAGAGGCGCTCGAGGGCGCGGGGTACGCGGTCCGGCGGAACGCCCGCCCCGGCGAGCACCCGCCCGAAGTACCCGTCCCACAGGTCCCGGGGCTCGATCCCCCGGCGGACCGCCCGGTCGGCCCAGCGCCGGGCAGGCCCCTCGGCCCGGCGGATCGACGGCTCGTCCGGAACGATCCCCAGGGGTTCGAGGGCCGCCGCGAGGCGGTCCGGGTCCAGGTCGATCAGCGTCCCGCCGGCGTCCAGGAGGACCACCCGCACGCCGTCGATCGTCTCGCGTCTCGTCGCCACCCCGGGCCCTCCCGCGTGTCCCCCCCTGCCATCGGCGGTAGATTCTCCCATGCGTCCCCGGGACCCGCAGGGGGCGGAGGAGTCGTGATGCAGCCGCTTCGTCTTGCCCGACCCGCACTCGTCCTGGCGGCCCTCCTGCCCGCCGCCGCCCTCGCGGAGCCGGTGGAGCTCCCGATCGAGGGCCCCCTCGCCGCCGGGAAGGTCCTGGTCGAGCTGGACGATTCCAGGGTCCACGTGCTCGTCGACCCGGAGGCGGAACCGTCGCTGCGGGTCGTCGACCTGGTCAACGGCGAGGACGGCCACGGGTTCGCCCTGGTCGAAGAGGCCAAGGGAACCCTGCGCCTCGGTCGGCCCCACGGGGACGAGGAAACGGCCCCCCGGCTCGCCATCGACCTGGTCGTGGCCCCGTCCCAGGTGCTCGAGATCGCCGGCAGGAACCTGGACGTGGAGATCGAGACGACGGACACCGGCGAGGACGAGGATGCGCCCGACGACGAGGGCGACGGGACCGCCCGCCCGGTCGCCCGGCGGGCCCTCCGGGGGGCCCGGCTGACGATCGACGTCGGTGATTCCTCCGTCGTGGTCACCGGGGGCCAGGCGATCTCCATCTCGGCCACCGGCTCGCGGATCGAGCTCGAGGGAACCGGCGGTCCCCTCTCCCTCGACCTCGACGGGGGCTCGGTCGAGGTGCGCCGCCACGTCGGCCCGGTCCGGGTGCGGGGCGCCGCGGCGGAGTTCGTCCTCGAGGACCTGGGCGGGGCGCTTCGGTTCGACCTGGACGGCGGATCCCTCGCCCTGCGGGGGGGGAACGGCACGGCGGACGGGTCGGCGGACGGGGCCACCGTCACCGTGGAACGCTGGGGGGGCTCGTTCCTCGTGCGGGGGGAAGAGGACCACGTGGAGGCCCGCGAGCTGACCGAGCCGAACGCCAAGCTCCAGGTCTCCGGCGCGCGCCACGAGCTGGTCGCCGAGAACCTGGCCGGCGCCCTCTTCGTCGACCTCGAGGACGGGACGGTGTCCGCGCGAGGCGTGGGCGCGCGCCTCAGCCTGCGCCTCCGGGACGGGGCGGAGGCCGAGGTGAAGGGAGTCGGGGACGGGGCCGACATCCGGATCCAGGAGGACGCCCGGGCGAAGGTCGAGGGGGTGGCGCGGCGGACCTCGGCCCGGGTGAACGGCGCCTCCCTCGTCCTCGAGAACTGCCGGGACCTCCAGGCGAAGGTCACGGACGGGAGCCTCGAGGCGTCCCTGGGAGCCGGGAAGGCCCGGGTGACCGGCACCGACTCGGAGGTCGGCCTCGACCTCTCCCGCTCGAACCAGGACCACCAGCTCACGCTCGCCGGCTCCTCCCGGGCGCGGGTGACGATGCGGGACCCCTGCCGGGTTCGTGTCCCCGGGGAGACGGACGACGACAGCCTCCTGGTCTCCGGGTGCGAGGTGATCGGTCCCGGCGCCCGGAAGCCGCCGCCCGTCACGCGGGGACGCCTGCAGCGGCGCCGCGTGGTCACGCTGGACGTGGAGCTCGGCGACGACGCCTCCCTCGAGGTGAACGCGGCGCCCTGAGCCCCCGATCACTCGCCGGGGGGAAGGTCCCCGGCGATCCGGGTGACCCGTCGATGAAAGGCGGCGACCGCCCTCCAGGTGAGCCAGAGACCGGTCCCGATCACGAGGGCGGCCAGCACGGCGGCCAGGACCGCGAGGACCGAGCCGACCAGGGAGAGCAGGTCCTCGATGCCCGAGAGCACGGGGCTCGCGGCACCCCCCGTCCCGAGGGTCGAGAGCAGGCGGATCTTCGCCTTCGCGACGTGGACCCCGCCCGCGATCGTCCCCCCGAGCACCAGCCCGATCACCGCCGCCGGCAGCGGCGGGAGGTCCCGGAGGTTCGCCGCGACGACCAGCATCCCGGCAAGCGGACGCACCAGGGTCTGGACGAGGTCGAGGGCGTGGTCCACCACCGGGACCTTGTCGGCGACCAGCTCGACGACGACGGCGACACCGAAGACGACGAGGGCCGGCGTCGAGGAAAGCCAGGCGAAGGCCGGGTTCAGCTCGAGGGGCCGGCCGAGGAGAACCTCGGTGGCGCCGAGCCGAACGGCGAGGCCCACGACGAAGGGAGGCAGGAAGGCGCGCAGGCCGCAGCTCGCCGCGAGCGAGACGCCCGCCAGCACCTGCACGACCAGCCCGACCAGGGGGGCCTCCGTCACGGCGCGTCCTCCGCGGCACCGCTCGCCCGCTCCCGGCCACCGGTGACGACCGGGAGCAGGGACGTGCCCGGCCCCATGCTATCGTCGGTCCGCCCGGGGGGGAACCCCGCTCCCCCCCTCCCGGAAGGCCGATGCGCACCTTCCCGTCGATGCTCCTTGCCACGCTCCTTGCCGGCGCGGTCCTCGCCGCCGACCGGCCGGACGTCGTCCTCGATCCCTCGGACCTGACGCCGGAACGGGTGGTCGCCATCGCCCTGGAGCGCCACCCGGGTCTCCGGGCGGTCCGCGAGCGCCTCCGGGAACTGGACGCGAAGGTACGGGAGGCACGGGCCGCGGCGCTCCCGACGGTGGAGGGCCGGGCCTCCGGCGTCCGGAACCGGGACCCCGGTCTCCTCAACAGCCCGAACTTCCACTCCCTCGCGGACAGCCCCTTCTTCGACCCCTCGTTCCTGCGGCCGATCCCGGTGACGACGTACGACTGGCGGATCGCCGTCGACCAGGTGCTCTGGTCGTTCGGCAGGGTCCGCGCGGGAATCCGGGCAAGCCGGGTGCTCGTGGAGAAGACCCGGGAAGAGATCCGCCAGGAGGAGGCGGACGTCGCCCGGGACGCGGTCGTGGCCCTCTGGGACCTGGCCCTCGCCCGCGAGCGGCTGGCGGTGCTCGCGGCCGAGCGTGCGGCGCGCGAGGAGGACGTCGCCCGGGCCCGGGACCTGCTCGACGCCGGGGCGGGCACGCGGCTCGCCCTCCTCCAGGCGAAGGCGGCGCTCGCGGGCCTGGTCCCGCGGGAACTCGAGGCCCGGGGGGAGATCGACCGGGCCCGCGCCCGCCTGGCCGAGGCGCTCGGCCTGCCGGCGGACACGCCCCTCGAGCCGGCGCCGGGCCTCCTCGAGAAGGTCGAGCTTCCGCCTTCTCCACCCCTGTCCGCGCTGCTTGCGCTCGCGGGAGGACGCCCGGAGATCCGGGCCCTCGCCGAGGAGGGCCGGGCCCTCGCGATCCAGCGCCGGGCGACGCGCGCGGACCTGTTCCCGGAGCTGAAGTTCTCGGGTTCGCTCGGCATCCGGACGATCTGGGAGGACAGCCTGGCCGACCCGGATTACCGCTCCTGGGATGCGGGGATCTTCCTCTCCTGGACCCTGGCGGACGGGGGCAGGACCCGGGCGGTCCTCGACGGGATCCGCTCCCGCGAGCGGCAGAACCGGCTGGAGCGGGAACGGCTCCGCGGCGAGGTGGAACGGGACCTGGCCTCCGCCCTCGCCGACTACCGGCGGGCGCGGGCCGCCGCCACGGCCGCCCGGGAATCGGTGGCCGCCGCCGAGGAAGCCCGCCGGGTGGCGTTCGAGGAGCGACGCTGGGGAGCCGCCACCCAGCTGGAACTCCTCGAGGCGGACCGGACGCTGACCGAGGCGCGTTTCCAGCGCCTCGACGCCCTCCACGACGCGGCGGTCGCCCTCGCGGAGCTGCGGGCCCTCCTCGGGCTCATGCCCGACGCCCCGCTGCCCGGGGTGACCGCACCCGGGGGAGAGACGCGATGATCCCTCCTTGCCGACCGTCCGTCGTTCCGCTGCTCGTCACCGCCTTCCTGCTCGCCGGCTGCGGGGGCGGGGAACGCGGCCGCGCCCCGGCGACCCCGGGCGCGGCCGCGAGCCGGGAGGATGCCGTCCCGGTGCGGGTCGTGGAGGTCCGGCCGGGACCGTTCCGGGAGTCCCTCGAGCTGACCGGAACGCTGGCCCCCCTCGAGGAGGTGACCGTGTCCACCGAGAACGGCGGCCTCGTCCGTGAGCTCGGGTTCGAGAAGGGGGACCGGGTGCGGGCGGGCACGGTCCTCGCCCGGATCGGGGACGACCTGGCCGAGAGCCGCCTCGCCCAGGCCCGCGCCGACCTGGCCGCCGCCGAGGCGAACTACGCCAAGGTCTCCAGGCTCTTCGAGCGCCGGGCGGTGCCCCGCCAGGACCTGGTCGCGGCGACGTCGCGCCGTGACCGGGAACGGGCCCGGGTCCGGGAGCTCGAGCTGCTCCTCGAGCGGGCGGTGGTCCGCGCTCCGATCGACGGCGTGGCGGTGGATCGCCCGGTCGACGTCGGGGAGGTGCTGGCCCCCGGGACCCGCATCACGACGCTCCAGCGCACGGAGCGGCTGAAGGTGCGGGTCGATGTCCCGGACACGGAGATCTCGTGGGTGCGGGCCGGCACCGCCGGGGTCGTGGTGGTCGACGCCTGGCCGGGCAGGACGTTTCCCGCCCGCGTGACGTTCGTCGGCCCGGCGGCCGACCCCGACTCACGGACGTTCCCCGTCGAGCTCGTGCTCGACGACCCGCGCGGGAACGTCCGGCCGGGGATGGCCGCCCGGGTGCGGCTGCTCCACCCGCCCCGGGAGGACGCGATCGTCGTCCCCCTGGACGCGGTCCTTCGCCGGTCCGGGAGGTTCGCGGCCTTCGTCGTCGTGAACGGCGTCGCGCGGGAGCGCGGGCTCGTCCTCGGCGGGCGGGCCGACGGAAGGGTCCTCGTCCGGAGCGGCCTCGCCCCCGGCGACCTCCTGGTCGTCACCGGCCAGCGGGACCTCGAGGACGGCCGCCCGGTCCGGGTGACCGGGCGGGCCGCGCCGGGGACCCGGCCGTGAGTCTCCCGACGCGCCTCGCCCTCGCTCGCCCGCTGACCACGTGGGTCCTGATGGTCCTGGTGGTGGCGGCGGGGTGGACGGCATGGCGCGACCTGCCGCGGGAATCGTTCCCGGAGATCCGGATCCCCCTGGTGCTCGTCCGCACGACCTGGGCCGGGGCGTCCCCGGCGGACATGGAGAGCCAGGTCACCCGGGAGATCGAGCAGGAGCTCAAGGGGCTGGCCGGGCTCAAGGAGATCCGCTCGACCTCGACGGACGGCTTCTCGCTGATCGAGGTGGAGTTCACGCCGGACGTCGACCTCGATACCGCCCTGATGCGGGTCCGGGAACGGGTCGACCTGGCGAAGCCCGACCTGCCCGACGACGCGGACGACCCGGTGATCGAGGACGTCGATTTCTCCCGGATCCCGATCATGCTGATCGAGCTGGGCGGGCGGGTCGACGAGGACCGCCTGCGGGAACTCGCGGAGGCCCTGCGGGACGAGCTGGAGACGATTCCCGGCGTCAACGTCGTCCACCTGCTCGGTGCCCGGGACCGGGTCGTCCGGGTGGAAGCCGACCCGCGGAGGATGGCCGCCCGGGGGATCGGCTTCCGCGACCTGGTCACCGCAATCGAGCGGGAACAGGTGACGATCCCGGGAGGGCACCTGGACATCGGCGACCTGCGGTTCCTCGTGCGGTTGCCGGCGGAGGTGGACGACCCGGGGGACGTGGCCGACTTCGTCGTCGCGCGACGGGGGGGCACCCTCGTCCGGGTGCGGGACGTTGCCGAGGTGGTCTACGGGCACGAGGAGGCGACCACCCTCTCCCGCCTCGACCGGGCCCCCTCGATCACCCTCTCCGTCGAGAAGCGGACCGGCGCCAACATCCTGGAGGTGGCCGCCGCGGTCCGGGCGCGGGTGGACGGGCTGCGCCGCCGGCTGCCCCCCGGGGCAATGGCGAAGGTCACCGCCGACCAGTCGGAGGACATCGAGGAGATGGTCCGGAACCTGGAGGACAACATCGTCTCCGGGCTCCTGCTGGTCCTCGTCGTCCTCTTCCTCGCGATGGGCTGGCGCCCGGCGGTCATCGTCTCCCTCGCGATCCCGTTCTCGATGCTGGTGACCTTCGTCGCCGTCGCCCTGCTCGGCTACACGCTGAACATGGTCGTCCTGTTCTCCCTGGTGCTCGTTCTCGGGATGCTGGTCGACAACGCGATCGTCACCGTGGAGAACACCTGGCGGCACCGGGAGCTCGGTGAGGACTCCCGGCACGCGGCCCTCGTCGGCACCTCCGAGGTGGCCGCACCGATCGTCGCCTCCACCCTGACCACCCTCTGCGCCTTCGCGCCGATGCTGTTCTGGCCCGGGATCATCGGCGAGTTCATGAAGTTCCTTCCGGCCACCCTGATCCTCGGGCTCACCGCGAGCCTCTTCGTCGCCCTGGTCTTCAACCCCGCCCTCGCCGCCAGCCTGTTCCGCGATCCTCCACGGCGCCGGGTGACCACCGCCGACGATCCGGGGCCCTTTCGGCGACGCTACCGGGCGCTCCTGGCCTGGTGCCTCGACGCGGGGCCGCAGGTGCCCTTCCGTTTCGCCCGCAACTGGCTGCTGCTCGCGGTCTTCTTCGGCTGCACCGGCCTCGCCGCCCTTCTCGGGATGGGAGCCCTCCTCCTCGGGACCCCGGCCCCGGGCCGGGCGATCGGGATCCTGGCGGCCGTCGGTGGCGCGGCCTTCGCCCTCCACGGCCTGGCCTGGCTCGCGTCCCTGCCCCTCGCCCTCGCGGGCCGGCAGACCATGGTCACCGACCACCGGGCCCGGGTGCTCTGGACGATGGGAGCGATCCTCGCCGCGACGGCGATCGCCTACGGGGCGTTCGGCGAGGGGGTGGAGTTCTTTCCCGAGATCGAGCCGCGGACGATCCTGGTCGACCTCGCGTTCCCGCCGGGAACGAACCTCTCCGCCCAGGACCGGCTGGTGCGGCAGGTGGAGGAGCGCCTCGCGGACACTCCCGACCTGGTCGACATGGTGGCCAACGTGGGCTCCACCGGGGTTTCCACCGGCGACCCGGTCGCCCCGGGGGGCACGGGGACGCGGAGCCGGGTCACCCTGCACCTGCGGAAGTTCCACGAGCGCACCCGGAACAGCTTCCTCACGCTGGACGAGGTCCGGCGGAAGGTCGCCGACCTCGCCGGCGCCCGGATCACCGTCGACAAGCCGCAGGAAGGTCCGCCGACCGGCAAGCCGGTCACGATCCGCCTGCTGGGGGACGACTGGGACGAGCTGGGAGCCGCCGCCGAGGAACTGCACCGGCGGCTGGCCCGCGTGCCCGGCCTCGTGAACGTGGACGACGACCACGACGAGGGGAGCCCCGAGGTGCGGATCCTGGTGGACCGGGACGCGGTCGCCCGGGCGGGCCTCTCCACGGCCGCGGTCGGGGACGCCGTGCGGACCGCCCTCGCCGGGACCGACGCGGCGGAGTACCGGGCCGGAGAGGACGAGTGGGACATCACGGTGCGCCTCGCACCCGGCGACCGGCGCTCCCTCGGGCCCCTTTCCGAGCTGACCCTGGCGACCCCGGGGGGACGGGCGGTTCCCCTGCGCGCCCTCGCCAGGATCGTCCGCGAGACCGGGCCGACGGCGATCCGGCGGGTCGACCTCCACCGGGCGATCACCGTCAGCGCGGACGTGGACCACACCGCCGGCTACAGGGACCCGGACATGCGGCGGACGGCCGCGGGGATCCTGCGGGAAATGCGCCTGCCCCCGGGAATCCGCTGGGAGTTCGCCGGATCCAACGAGGAGGAGACCGAGAGCCGGCGGTTCCTCTCCCGGGCGTTCGTCGTCGCCCTGCTCCTGATCGCCCTCGTGCTCGTCACCGAGTTCGACTCCCTGGTGACCCCGCTGACCATCCTGGTGTCCGTCGCCCTCAGCCTGATCGGCGTCCTGTGGGGCCTGCTGGTCACGCGGATGCCGTTCGGGATCATCATGACCGGGATCGGCGTGATCTCCCTCGCCGGGATCGTCGTCAACAACGCGATCGTGCTCTGCGATTTCATCCTCCAGGAGCGGGCGCGGGGCGTGCCGCGGCGCGAGGCGGTGATCCGCGCGGGACTCGTGCGACTCCGCCCGGTTCTCCTGACGGCGATCACGACGATTCTCGGCCTCGTCCCGCTCACGCTGGGGATCAGCCTCGACGTGCGCACGGGGCGCCTCCTCTGGGGCGGCGAGTCGTCCCAGTGGTGGGGCCCGATGGGCGTGGCCGTGATCTTCGGACTGGCCGTGGCGACGGTGCTGACCCTGGTGGTCGTCCCGGTCACCTGGGACGTCCTGGCGGGCGCAGCCGAGGCAGTCTCCCGGCGCGGTGCGCCGGGACGGCATCCCGCAGGGGAGCGGGCCTGAGCCCGGCGACCAGCTCGAGGCGACGCATCTCCGGCTCGAAGAAGAACTCCGGCTCGCCGAGGGCGGGGACCAGCTCGTCGAGCCACGTCGCCCGCTCGTCGTACCGCGCGAAGAACGGCCGACCGACCCACTCCGGGTTGCGCCCCTGGAGGAAGCCGAGGACGAAGACCTTCTCTCCCCGGATCCGGGCGGTCCCCTGGACGAGAACCTTGCCCGGGGTCGCCGACATCGAGGGGCCCCGCACGGTCCGGGCCAGGCCGGAGACCTGCCGGTAGGCCTCCTGGAAGATCTCGAGGACGCGGGCGAGGGGCAGCTCGAAGTACCGCTTCGGCCCGGTGTCCCGCTCGACGAACATGTAGTACGGGACCATCCCCAGGTGGACCTGCTCGCGCCACATCTCGGCCCACGTCGCCGGATCGTCGTTGACGTGGCGGATCACCGGGGCCTGGCACCGGATCACCGCTCCCGCCTCCTGGACCCGCCGGATCGCCACCCGCGCCGGCTTCGGCTGGAGCTCGCGGGGATGCGAGACGTGGGCCATCAGGGCGAGGTGCTTGCCCGCCCGGCGCACCCGCTCGAAGAGGCGCAGCAGGTCGTCGGCGTCGTCGTCCGTGACGAAGCGGTAGGGCCACCAGGCGAGGGCCTTGGTCCCGATCCGGATCGAGCGGATCGACTCGACGCGGAGCAGCGGTTCCACGTACCGGGCGAGGACCCGCGTCTTCATGACCATCGGGTCCCCGCCGGTGATCAGGACGCTCGAGACCTCGGGGTGCCGCTCGACGTACCGGACCAGCCGTTCCGCCTCCCGGCTGGCGAACTTCAGTTCCTCCATCCCGACGAACTGTGCCCAGCGGAAGCAGTAGGTGCAGTAGGCGTGGCAGGTCTGGCCGGGGCCGGGGAAGAACAGCACGGTCTCCCGGTACTTGTGCTGCAGGCCGGGGAGCGGCTCGCCGTCGAGGCGGGGCACGTTGAGCTCCCGCTGGCCCGCCGGGTGGGGGTTCATCCGCAGGCGGACGTCGCGGGCGAAGGCCTGGATCTCCGCGGCGGGGGCCTCCTTCCGCACGAGGTCGACGAGGCGCCGGAAGTCCTCCGGGTCGAGCATCCCCTCCTGGGGGAAGGTGAGCTGGAAGAGCGGGTCGTCCGGGATGTTGTCCCAGTCGATCAGCTCGTCGATCACGTAGGTGTTCACCCGGAACGGCAGGACCGCCGCCAGCGCCCGCATGGCAAGCAGGCGTTCCTCCCCGAGGGCCCGGAGCTGGGGAAGCCGGGCGAGGTCCCGGCGGGTGACGGCGGCATAGCGGCGCGGCTCGATCCTCGTGTCGGTCAAGGTCACCTCCTCGGCCCCGCGGGAGGGGACGCCGGGCGCCTCCCCGCGCGGGGCATCGTGATCCAGCCGGGTTCGTCCACCCCGGTGGGAAGAACTTCCTGGACCAGCGGCGTCGGGCCGGCGGTCGCGAAGCGGCGGGGGGCCCCCGAGCGGGGGCCGCGATCCCGCGATGCCTGGTCCGTTGATACAGGGCCGGGATCGATCCGTCAAGCGGGCGAAGGTGTCACGAAGGTTTGACGAATATCTCCCCGCTCCCGGCCGCCCCCCCGAGGACCGGGCGGAGGACCCGCCGCAGGTCCGGGGAGAGGCCGGTGATCTCCATTCCCGGAACGACCCGGGTCCGGCAGGCGAGCGCCCGTTCCTCCCCGGCCTTCCCGGGGACCCGGTAGCGCAGGAGGGAATGCCCGCACTCCCCGTTCCAGCAGAACGGTCCCGCGGACACGGTCTCGAGGGCCAGGTACTGGAAGCACCGGAGGAGGGTCTCCCCCTCCGGGACCTCGACGTCCCGGCCGAGCAGCCGGATCCGCACCAGCCGAGGACACGCGCCGAACAGGCGTTCTCGCACGGGACCTCCCGTCGTCCTCCCCGGCGGGGGGACGCCGGGATTCTAGTCCGGGCGGCCGACGTTGCCCCCCCGGGGCCGGGGTGGTTTGATGGCCGCCGAGGAGGACGGATGACCCGGGACGACGCGGAGGGACGCCTCGAGCACCTGGGCCGGCTGCTGCGCGGGCGCGCCGGGGAGGAGATCGCCCCCCTGGTCGCCGAGGCGGAGACGGTGCTCCGCGAGCTGGCCGGGGGCCCGCCGCGCGGCGACGCCTACCTCCTCGCCGAGGCCCTCGAGCTCCTCCACGGGTCGCGGCTCCTCGATCGGCTCCTGGCCGAGATCGACACCGGGGTCCTCCGGGCGGCCGGCCGGCGCCTCGCCGACCTCCTCGATGCCCCCGCCTCCCCGGGCGAGTACGAGGGGGCCCGGGAGGCCGCCCGGACGTGGCTCGACGTGGTGCGCCGCACACCGTTCCTGCGCCGTGCCGCCGCCGAAGACCGGGACGGCTGGTGGGCGGCGATCCTCGGCCTGGTCGAGGCGTCGCGGTACACGCTCCCGGTCCTCCTCGACCAGCGCGTCGAGGCCCTGGGACCGCGCCCCCTGTTCGTCGTGCCGGGCCCCGGGGAACCCCAGCGGTTCTCCTGGCTCGAGGTACGCACCGAGATCGACCGGCTGGCAAGGGGATTTCTCGCCCTCCGGGACGAGCGGGGAGAGCGGCCCGTCGCGATCCTGTCGACGAACCGGTACGAGATGGCGCTCTGCGACCTCGCCCTCCTGGCCACCGGGATCGTCGACGTGATGATTCCCGCCACCGCCACCGAGAGGGACGTCGGCTTCATCCTGCGGGAATCCCGCGCGGGAACGGTCGTGGTCGGGGACGAGCGCCAACTGCGCAAGGTCCTCGCCCACCGGGGGGAGCTGCCCGACCTGGACACGATCGTCCTCCTGGACGACCCGCCCCGGGGCGCGGAGGACCTCCTCGGTCTCGACGACCTCGTCTGGTGGGGGCGCCGGGTCTCGCCGGCCCGGCTCGAGGAGGCCCGCCGGGGGATCCACCTCGACGACGAGGCGACGATCATGTACACGTCGGGGACCACCGGCACCCCGAAGGGCATCGTCTTCTCCCACCGGAACCTGGTCGTCAAGCGGTTCGCGCGGGGGCTCGCCCTCCCGGAGCTCGGCGAGGACGACGTCTTCCTCTGCTACCTGCCCCTCTACCACACGTTCGGCCGCTACCTCGAGATGCTCGGCTGCCTCTACTGGGGCGCGACCTACGTCTTCCTCGGGGAACCCTCCCTCGAGACGATGGTCGAGCGGTTCGGCCGGTTCCAGCCGTCGGTGTTCATCAGCATCCCCCGGAAGTGGATGCAGCTCCACGAGGAGATCCTCCGTCGCGTGGAGCGGGAAGGGGGCGGGAAGGAACGCACGGGAGCGATCGTCCGCGAGGTGGTCGGCCCCCGCCTGCGGTGGGGCCTCTCCGCCGCCGGCTGGCTCTCCCCGGAGATCTTCCGCTTCTTCCAGGCCCACGGGGTCGAGCTGATGTCCGGTTTCGGCATGACCGAGGCGACCGGGGGCATCACGATGACGCCTCCCGGCGCCTACCGGGACGACACCCTGGGACTGCCCCTGCCCGGCATCGAGGTCACGCTGGCGCCGGACGGCGAAATGCTCGTCCGGGGGCCGTACGTCTTCGTCCGGTACGCGGGGGAGGACCCGCCCGCGGCCCGGGACGAGGATGGCTGGTTCCACACCGGCGACCTGATGACCCGGGACGAGGCTGGCTACTACCGGATCGTCGACCGGAAGAAGGAGATCTACAAGAACGTCAAGGGGCAGACGATCGCCCCGCAGCGGGTCGAGAACCTGTTCCGGGACTTCGACGAGGTGCGCCGGGTCTTCCTCGTCGGCGACCACCGGGAGTCCAACACCCTGCTGATCGTCCCCGAGTGGGACAACGAGAGCGTCGACCTGCGGGCGATGAGCGAGGAGGAGCGCCTGGAGCACTTCCGCAGCCTGGTCGTGTCGGTGAACCGCTTCCTGGCCCCGTTCGAGCGGGTGGTCGACTTCGCGCTCCTCGAGCGCGACTTCTCCCTCGAGCGCGGCGAGCTGACGCCGAAGGGAACCTATCGCCGCGCGGTGATCGTCGAGCACTTCGCCGACGTGATCGAGCGGATGTACCGCAAGGCCGACCTGTCGCTCCCGGGGGTGGCACCGCCGGTCCGGGTACCGAACTGGCTGCTCCAGGCGCTCGGCCTGACCACCGCCGACGTGGAGGTCCTCGGGAACACCGTGCGGCTCGGCAGGGAGGGGTCGCCCCTCGTGATCGAGCCGGCAGACGGCGACGGCCCGGCCGGCGGCCCCCCGTGGCGGATCCGGGTCGGCAGCTTCGTCTACGAGGTCACCGACCGCGTCCTCGACCTGGGCAGGCTGCTCTCGACCCCCGCCCTCTGGCTCGGCAACGAGGCGCTGGTCGCCTTCGCACCCCTCGAGCGACCCGCGCGCACCCGGCGGCTCCGTCCTCCCGCCGGTCTCGCCACCGCCGGACGGGCGGTCCCCTGGCACCCCGGCCCGGGAGAGCTCGATCGCCTGGTCGCCGCCTCCCGGGACGAGGCCCCCGGCCTGGAGGAGATCGACCTCGCCGCCCGGGCACTGGGAGCCGAGGAGGAGGACCCCGCCCTCGTCGGGGTCGCGATCCTCGAGCGGGCCGCCGCGCGCGAGGAGGACGCCCTGCACGGGCCCGTGCTCGGTCTCCTGCGCGCCGCCAGCCGTTCCCCCTGGTCGCGGGTCCGCCGGCAGGCCTTCGCCGCCCTCCTGCCCCGGGAGCGGGAACCCCGGGTGGACGAGACGCTGCGCGCGTTCCTCGATGCGCCGGGCGTCCTCCTCGACGCGGAGACGTCGCGCCGCCTGGCCGCCCGGGATCTTCCTCCGGCCACCCTGGCCCGGCTCCTCGACTACGTGCGGGAGGCGGTCGACCTGGCCGAGGGACGCCGGGAGCGGGAAGAGCGGGACCGGATCGCTTCCCTCCTCCGGTTCCTCGTCGACTACGGGGCGGAGCACCCCGGGAGCTACACCCGCCTGCGGTGGCTCCTCGCCTGGGTCGAGGCCTTCGCCGGCAACCCGGAGGACGCGGCGGTCGCGGGCCGGGCCCGCGAGGAACTGACCGCCGCGTTCCGCTCCTGGCTCGGCGCGCCCCAGCGGGTGGCCGTCGACCCGGAAACCGGCGAGGAGTACCGCTGGCGGGACGTGATCACCTTCGAGGAGGGGATGAACCCGGCGGAACGACGACGCCTCCTCCGGGCGATCGCGTCGACGACCCTGCTCCGGGAGGCCCTCTTCCTGTTCGCCGGCCAGCCGATCCGGCTCGAGGACATTCCCCCGGGCGGGGTCTGGATCAGCCACCTGGCGGACCAGCACGGGCGGGCCGTCTACCGGGTGACCGTCCACACCCGCTGGCAGGGCTCCCACGACTTCACGATCAACGTCAGCCACGGGCTGCCCCGCCGGACGCTCGAGGAGGAGATCCTCTGGCTGATCGTCACCGGGGAGGAGCGGGAGGGAGAACGCCTCGTCGAGAACTTCGGGGGATTCTACCCGCGCTTCGAGCTCTGGACCGAGGAGTTCGTCGCGGGAGAAACCGTCGACCGGGTGATCCGCCGCCTCTCCCGGGAGAAGGACGAGGAGTCGATCAGCCGCCTGCGGGGCCTGTGGCGGTTCTTCACGTGGAGCGCGGCCGCCGCCTGGATCGACTTCTGGGACCGCACCGGGGGACGCTACGTGATCGCCGAACCCTCCCCCGCGATGATCATCGTGCCGACCCACGACTACCAGGCGGGCCCCCGGATCGTCTCGGTGAGCAGCCGCACCCGCTGGAGCGGCCCCGCCGACCTCCTCGACAAGGTCTGGACCGGCTTCGTGCGCACCATCGAGGAGCGGCACCGGGTCCTCGCGGGCGTGGGCACGCGGGATCTCCTCTTCCACGCGGTCCTCGAGGTGCTCGGCGTCGAGCGTGGCCTCGGCTTCCTCCGGGCCGCGGCGGAGGAGAACCCGGCCCTGGCGGCCGACGTGGAGGCGTACCGGGAGCGGATCCTCCGGGAAGGCTTCGCCCCGCGGCGGCTCCATTTCGCCGTCGAGCGGTACCGGCGCTGGGCCGCCCTCGCGCCGGAGGCCACCCAGGAGGCCCGGGCCCGGATGATCCGGGAGCTGTACGACACGTACCACCTCGCGGCCCTCGAGAAGAGCCGCCCCGAGACCCGGGTTCGTTTCTTCCGGGAGACGGTCTTCCGCGAGGCGTCCTCCCCGATCGCCGAGGCGCTCGACGAGCTGATCGCCGACCTGCGGGAAGGGCGGTGCTCGCGGGAGGAGGTCCTCGACCGCGTGACCGCGCTGCGCGACCGGGTGGAGCCGGCTTCCCCGGAGGAGTACTTCCTCGCCCGCCTGACCTTCCCCCACCTGCGTCCTTGGGACATGGCCGGCTTCGTCTCGACCGAGCTGGGAGGGGCGCGCCGGACCGACGTGGTCGTCACCCTCGAGGACGCCCGGGGCCGGCCGTTCCAGGTACGGCACCCGGTGAGCCCCCGCGAGGTCGCCGCCCTCCACCGGCTCTTCCTCGCCGCCAAGCTGCCGGTGACCTTTCGCCCGGAGCACCACTATCTCGTCGCGATCGGCCCCGGGCGGGAGCTGATCGGTGGCATCTTCTACGAGGTGGACGCGGCGGCCCGGACGGCCCACCTCGAGAAGATCGTCGTGGCCGAGCGGTACCGGAAGCTGGGGGTCTCCGACGGGCTGATGCAGGAGTTCTTCCACCGGCTGTCCGCCCAGGGAATCGAGACGGTGACGACCGGCTTCTTCCGCCCGTCCTATTTCTTCCGCTTCGGGTTCCGGATCGAGCGGCGGTACGCGGGCCTGGTCAAGGACCTCCTGCAGGAGCAGCGGCCGGCCCCGGAGAACCTGCCGCCGGCCTGAGATCGGTCGCCGTCAGCGGGCGCCGACCCAGTCCTCGGCACGAAGGATCTCCCGGTCGTAGGCGGCCATCACCCTGGCGCGGCTGATCACGCCCACCGGCCGGGACCGATCGACAGGGTCGACCACGACCAGCTCGCCGAGGCCGCTGCGGATCATCCGGCGCACCGCCACGTCGAGCGTGTCCGAGGGAACGACGGTCTCCGGCAGGACTGCCAGGTCCTGGGCCACCAGGAGCGGCGCGATGTCCCGGTCGGGGATCGCGACCCGGAGCTGGGCATCGGTCACGCAGCCGAGCAGCTTCCCCTGGTCGTCGACGACGAGGAAGGTCCCCGCCCCGGTCTCGGAGAAGCGGCGGACCAGCTCGTCGAAGGGAGTCCCGGGCGCGACCATCCGGCGACGCAGCTCGATCTCCCCCTCCATGTGGTCGGCCACGTGCAGCCGGCGCAGGACCTCGAGCGCCATCTCCCCGCTGTGGACCGGCGTGTCCGCCCGGTTCGCGGCCTGCTTCTCGTAGAGGCTCGCCCGGTGGGAAAGGGCGAACGCGATCGCCGAGGTCCACATCGCCGGGACCAGCAGGTAGTAGTTGCCGGTCATCTCCGAGACGATGATCACCGACGAGAGGGGCGTGTTGGCCGCGGCGGCGAAGAAGGCGGCCATGCCGACCAGGGCGTAGGTCGAGGGTTCGGGGGCGAGGACCGGGGCGACGCGGTGGAGCACGCCGCCGACCGCCCCGCCGAGGGAGGCGCCGACGACCACCGAGGGGCCGAAGACGCCTCCCGAGCCCCCGGAGGCGATGCTCGTCGAGGTCGTGACGATCCGGAGGACGGCAGCCGCCAGCAGGAAGAGGGGGGCCGCCGAGCCGTCGAGCGCCGACTGGACGACCCCGTACCCGGTCGCCAGGGCGTCCGGGAAGAACCAGCCGACGATCCCGGTGAGGAGTCCCCCGATCACCGGCTTGGACCAGTTCGGAACGCGGAGCGCGTGGAACCGGTCCCGGGTCCCGTAGAAGACCCGGACGAAGATCCCGGCGGCGAGGGCGAGGATCCCGGCGAGGAGCAGGTAGCCGACGAGCTCGACCGGGTTGCGGAAGGGGGTCTCCCGGGTGCGGAAGAGCGGGTCCCACCCCAGCCAGAACGCCGACGTGGCATAGCCGATGATCGAGGCGACCGTCGCCGGGACGATCACCTCGAACTCGAAATCGATCTCCCGGTAGAGCACCTCGGCGGCGAAGAGGGCCCCGGCGAGGGGGGCGTGGAAGATCGAACCGATGCCCGCCCCCATCCCGCAGGCGACGAGCAGCGCCCGCTCCCGCGGCGAGAGGCCGAGCAGCCGGGCGAAGATCGACCCGAACCCGGCCCCGATCTGGGCGATCGGCCCCTCGCGCCCCCCGGATCCCCCGGTGCCGATGGTGATCGCGGACGCGATCGTCTTGATCACCGGCACGCGCGCGCGGATCTCTCCCGCCTTCCGGTGGTAGGCCTCGATGACGGCGTCGGTCCCGTGCCCCTCCGCCTCGGGCGCGAAGGTGAAGACCAGCCACCCGGCGAGCAGGCCCCCGAGGGCCGGGAGCAGCAGCAGGACCCAGCGCCGGAACGGGGTATCGAACGGCGGGAAGAGCCCCTCCTCGCCTCCCGGCCTGCCCGGGTCGTACCCGGCAAGACCGTCGAGGGCGAGCCACGAGACCCCCTCGAGCAGGTAGTGGAAGACGACGGCCCCGAGCCCCGCGATCACGCCGACGACGAGGGAGAGCAGGAGCAGGCGGCCGAACCGCCGCATCCGCTCCCCGGGGAGCATCGACTCGAGCACCCGTCGCCGCATCGGGACCTCTCTCCGCGTCCGTGGCGGAACATGGTACCCGACGTGCGTCCGCGTCACGTGCCCCCGGAAGAAGAAAGCGGCCCGGGGGGCGGGGCCCCGGGCCGCGGCGCGAACGCTCTCCGTGCGCGGATCAGGCGGGAACCGCCTTCGTTCCGTAACAGATGATTCCCTCGGACCCTTCCTCGGTGATCCGTCGCAGGACGAGCCGGACCTTCATGCCGGTGGCGAGGTCCGCGGCGTCGGCCCCGGCGAGGGGGGCCGTCAGCCGGCAGCCGTCCTCGGTCTCGATCACCGCCATGCCGTAGGGGGTGTCGAGGGTCATGAAGCTCGCCCCGACGTGCAGCCGCGTCCAGGTGAGCACCGTGCCGACATCGCTGAACTTCGCCGGCTCCATCTCGGTGCTGCCGCAGGCGGGGCAGGTCTTGCGGGCCGGGAGGGCGCCGCGGCCGCACTTCTTGCAGCGCGACCCCTCGATCCGGTACCGCGCCGGGATCTCTCGGGAATAGCGGGCGCTCGGCATCTCAGATCGCCTCCAGGATGTGCACCACGGAGCTGGCCCCGGTGCCTCCCATGTTCTGGGCGAGGCCGACCTTCGCGCCGTCCACCTGGCGCTCGCCGGACTCGCCGCGGAGCTGGTGATAGATCTCGACCACCTGGGCGACGCCGGTGGCGCCGACCGGGTGCCCCTTCGACTTCAGGCCGCCGGACATGTTCACCGGGATCCGGCCCCCGAGGTCGGTCTCGCCGGCCTCGACGGCCGGCCCGCCCTTCCCCTCCGGCACGAAGCCGAGGGCCTCGATGTTCATGATCTCGGCGATGGCGAAGCAGTCGTGGACCTCGGCGACGTCGATGTCCTCCGGCTTCCTTCCCGCCATCTCGTAGGCCCGCTGGCCGGCGAGCCGGACCGCCTCGAGGGAGCAGAGGTCCGTCCGGTCGTGCAGGGCCAGGCTCGCCGTGGCCGCGCCGATCCCGGCGATCTTCACCGGCCGGGCGTTGAAGTCCTTCGCCTTCTCCAGCGGGCACAGGATGACGGCGGCCGCCCCGTCGGTCACCGGCGAGCAGTGCATGACGCGCAGCGGCTCGGCGACCATCGGCGAGTTCTCGACGTCCTTCATCGTGACCTCGCGCCGGAACTGGGCGAGCGGGTTCTTCGCACCGAGGCGGTGGGCCTTGATCGAGACCAGGTTGAGCTGCTCCACCGTGGTCCCGTACTTCTCCATGTGGGCCCGGGCCATCATCGCGTAGAGGCTCGGGAACGTCGCCCCGTAGTAGGCCTCGTACTCCCGGTCGGACGCGGCGGCGAGGGCATCCGTGGCGTCGGTGACGTCGTTCATCTTCTCGACGCCGCAGACCATCACGAGGTCCGCCGCACCGGACGCAACCTCGAAGAACCCCAGCCGCAGGGCGGCGGCCCCGGAGGCGCAGGCCGACTCGATCCGGGCGGCCGGGACGCCGAGGAGGCCCATCGCGTCGGCGGCCATCGCCCCGACGTGCTCCTGGCCGACGAACATCCCGGCGGTCATGTTGCCGACGAGCAGGGAATCGACCCGGTCGATCCCCGCGTCCTCGAGGGCGGCGCGGCCCGCGTCGGCCAGCAGGTTGCGCAGCGAGCGGTCCCACAGCTCGCCGAAGGGGGTCATCCCGACTCCGACGATCGCGACTTCTCTCATCTTCAAGTCCCCCTTCCCGTCACTCGTTCATCCGGATCTTGCGCCGGAACTTCACGTACTGGCCGTAGGTCAGGTACACCTTGTTCCTGTCCAGGTGGTCCCGGAGCTTCGGCGCCCTGTCCCGGACCTCGAGGATCCGGTCGGTCACCTGGAAGGCGAACCCGTCCGAGCCGGCACCGGACCCGAAGGAGACCATGAAGATCCGGTCGCCCGGCCGGGCCTCGTCGAGGACGGCGACCAGGCCCGTCGGGGAGGAACCGGAGTACGTGTTCCCCATGGTGTTCACCACCCAGCCGGTCTCGATCTGCTCGCGCGTGAACCCGAGCTTCCTGCCGGCCGTCAGGGGGAACTTCCCGTTCGGCATGTGGAAGATGGCGTACTTGAAGTCCTTCGGCTCGAGCCCGGTCTGCTCGAGGAGCATCTTCGCCGCCGACAGCACGTGCCGGAAGTAGGCCGGCTCGCCGGTGTAGCGCGACCCGTGCCGCGGGTAGTGGGCGTGCTCCCGCCGCCAGAAGTCGGGCGTGTCCGAGGTGTACGAGACGGTCCCCAGCACCTCGGCGACCACGTTCTCCTTCCCGAAGACGAACGCCGATCCGCCGGCGGCCGCCGAGAACTCGAGGGCGTCGCTCGGGGCTCCCTGGCTGGTGTCGGCGCCGATCCCCATCGCGTACTCGACGAGCCCGGCCTCGACGAGGCCGTAGGCGACGAACATCGACTCGGACCCCGCCTTGCAGGCGAACTCGTAGTCGGCGACGTGGATGTCGTGGCCGAGCCCGAGGGCCTCGAGGACGACCGTCCCCGAGGGCTTCACCGCGTAGGGGTGGGACTCGGAACCGATGTAGAGGGCGCCGACCTTCGTGGGGTCGATCCCCGCGCGGGCGAGGGCGTACTTGCCGGCCTGGACCGAGATCGTGATCGTGTCCTCGTCCGGGCCGGGCACCGTCTTCTCCGCGAGGAGCAGGCCGCGCTTGATCGTGGCCGCGTCCTTCCCCCACTGGGCGGCGATCTCCTCCGCCTTGATGCGGTAGCGGGGCACGTAGGCCCCGTAACCGACGATCCCTGACACTTTGGGCCTCCCGATCGCCGGCGCCTTCTCCGTGGATGGAAACCCCGACCGCCCCCCGGGGCACCGGCCGACGTAACCGGGAGGGGTGGGACGTTGCCTGGTCTCAGAAGCCGGGAACCCCGTGCACGGCCCCCGGCGCCCGACGTGGTCGGCCAGTATACGGGGGGACCTTCGCCGCTCCAAGGCCGCCGCGGACCGGATTTCCGCGCGCTCCGAAAACCGAACGGCCAGCGAAAACCGGGCAGAAATGTCCTACCGGCCGAGAGCGCGCTTCTTCGCCTCCCAGCGGGCGAGCCGGCGACCGTCCGCGCTGTTCTCGCAGGGGATCTCGTCCGCCGGGCTCCACGATCCGTTCGCCGGATCGCGCCGGGAGGTCCCGATCCGGTCGGCGGCGAGCCGCCAGTCCGCCCAGGCCCTGGAGCCCGCGGTGTGCAGCTCCAGGAAGGCGTTGCCGTCGCCCTCCGGCCCGGCGTACGCCGTCTCCCCGACCACGTCCGTCGCCCAGGCGGCATCCTCCCGCGCCACGACGACGTCCCGCGAGCATGTCGCGTGTAGCGGAAGCGACGGGCTCCTGGTGCAAGCGGCCCGACTCTCGGGCGCACTGGTGCAAGGAAATGCGGCCACGGGCCCGATTCTGCAAGCCGACAGGGCCGGGAACGCCCGGAAACTTGCCCTGGCGGCCTCTCGCTGCGGCGGGCTTGCATTCGCGGGCCCATGCCGACGACCTGCACCGGATCACCGCTGCCCTGGAGGCGCCGCCCCCGGGCCCGCGATACGTGGAGGGCCAATGGATGTCCCTGGAGGAAACGGTGCTCGTTCGTCGGGAAACGTCCCGGGATTCCACCAGCCGCAGCGACCCCCGCCCACCGGGGCGGAAGCCCCGGAACATCCTGCACGAGAGGGGCTCCGGGCAGAGCCCCGTTCCCGGTGCACCTCCTGCGCGATCAGCCGGCGGCGTCCTGCCCTGCCCCCTCGGCCCGCGCCGGGGTGCCTGCCGCGGTCGCCTGTCCGCTCCAGGCCCGCACGACCGGGGCCAGCAGGAACGCCACGAGGATCCCGCCGCCCACGGCGCCGCCGAGGAGCGCCGGCACCGCGTCCTTCCCCATCGCGTGCCCCAGGCCCAGCAGCGCACCGAGGAAGACCAGCAGAACCGGGAGCGAGACCCAGCAGGCGAGGATCGACCAGGTCACCCACCACGGTTCCGCCTCGGTCAGGCCCAGGAATCCCCGGACTCCCCTTCCGGCCTCGAGCTCGTCCGGGGACCTTCCCTGCCAGCGCGCGGTCGAGGCGACGCTCGCGACGGCAAGTGGACGCAGGGACAGGTCGAGGACCAGGATCGAGACCACCCAGGCGGCTGCGACCACCACGTCCGACCATCCGCCGTCGAGGCGCCTCACCCGCTCGAACAGGCCGAACCACGGAACGAGCACCCAGAGAGCCAGCGGGAGAGCATGGCCGCAGATCCTCCGATGTCCTTCCAGCCTGGCGCGCTCGGAACCCCACGAGAAGATCGCCATTTCGTCCTCCCCCGCCCGGGAATCGACCGGCCGGAACCGCACCCGGGCGTCTCGCACGTCGTGACCGTAGGAAAGAAAACCCCCCGGGTCAACCGGCAGCGGGTACGCGCGGCCGGGATGGCCCGGTACGGGTCTTCCCGGCGGGAGGCGGGCCCGGCAACCCGGGGCTCCGGCCCCGCTTCCTGCAAGGTCCGGGTGCGCCAGCATCGGCGGGCACGCCGTTTCCGCCTTCGAGGAGCCGTCCGTCCCGGCACGAAGACCGTGTCGGATCCGGCACACCGGTCCCGGGACGGGCCCGGGGACGGGCCACGAGGGGGGACGACCCGTCGTTCAGGGCTCCTCGGCGCGGTAGGCGACGACGCGGACCTTCTCGAGGGTGATCATCCCCTCGGTGACCATCCGGTCGAGGTCGGGGAGGATCCGCTCGATCTTCTCGGTGCGGTCGACCATCTCGATGACGACCGGGAGATCCTCGGAAAGACGCAGGATCCGGGCGGTGTGCAGCCGGCTGTGGGCCCCGAACCCCTCGATGCCCCGCAGCACCGTGGCCCCGGCGAGTCCCTCCTCGCGGGCCTTCTGGACGATCGCCTCGTAGAGCGGCTTCCCCTCCCAGCGATCGTCCTCCCCGATGAAGATCCGGAGCAGGGTTCCCTCGGTGACCTCCTTCATCGCCACGACCTCCCGTCCCCGCTCAGATCCCCGCCAGCAGCCGCCCCAGCGCGAGTCCCGCGAGGACGGCGGCGAGGCCGAGGACGACGTTCCCCGCCACGTTCCAGGCGGCGGCGAGCCGGCTCCCGGTCCGGAACAGCTCCATCGTCTCGTAGCCGAAGGTCGAGAACGTGGTCAGCGACCCGAGGAGCCCGATCCCGAGGAACGTCCGGGTGCGGGGCCCGAAGACGACCCCGAACCGGGCGAGGGCCATCAGCAGCCCGATCAGGAAGCAGCCGAGCACGTTGACGGCGAGGGTTCCCCACGGAAAGTCGCCGCGGGCGTATCGCTGGACGAGACCGGTGAGCCCGTACCGCCCGATCGCCCCGACGAACCCGCCGAGGCCGACCGCGAGGGCCCTGCCGAGCGCCGGTCCCATGCCGGCCTCAGACCAGGTACTCGCCGTCGCGGATCACCTCGGCCGTCCGCCCGTCCGGGTGGACGATCACCGCGCGCCGGACCTGGACCGGGTTCCCCTTCGCGTAGACCACGTCCTGGTGGACGACGGTCCCCAGGGAGCGGAACCGGTCGACGCCCCAGGCCCCCCCGAGGTGATCGGAGCGACCGAAGGCCCAGTGGAAGCCCGCCTTCTCGTCCTCGAGGACGTTCCCCGTGACGACCGCCCTGTCGTTGACGCCGAAGGCGACCTCGGCGACGTTCCGCCGGGCCGGGTCCTCCGCGAACTGTTCCCGCCAGGCGGCGGCGCGGGGACCGTCCCCCTCGACCTCCCGGACCCGGTTGCCGGCGACGTGGAGGAGGATCGTTTCCCCCTCCTCGACCACCGGGATCGTCCCCGCCGTGAACGAGGGGTCGCCCTCCCGCTCTCCCTCGTACGGCACGACGAACGTCTCCCCGGAAGGGAGATTGATGATCCGGTCTCCCTTCTTGAACCGCGGCAGGAACCCGTCGTCCATCTCCGGCCGGCGGTGGCGCACGTCGAAGAAGCAGCGGTGTCCCGTCGTGAAGGTGACGTCGACCATCTCGGCTCCCGCGAGGGCGTCGAAGATCACCCTGCACCGGCGGGCGACCTCCGCGTAGTCGGCGGCCAGGGCCGTCTCCTGCATCCTCTCGAGGATCCCCGGCATCGAGGCCGCGCGGAAGTCCTCCTTCTCCTCGGCGAGGAGCGACAGGGGAGCCGTTGCCGAGAACTCGGTCATCGCGAGGACCAGGGTCGCCCCGAGAAGGGTCTCCCGGAGATCGACTTCCTCGTCCCCCAGCCAACCCCGGGGCGGCAGGTCGGCGTTGTTCGCCCCCGTCGCCGGCCAGCGGAGGAGCGGAAGGACGGTGAACCCGCGCTCCCTTCCGATTTCCTCGAGGGCCCGGCGCCACCGCTCGGCCATCTCCCGGCGGGCCTTCCACTCCGGGTGGTCCGGCACGCCGTCGCGGGGCACGTCGACGGCGACGATCACCGTCTCGCCGGGCTGCGGGTCGAACACGTCGAGCAGGAGCTTCCTGACGTCGAACACGGCTCACCTCCGGGGGAATCGGGAACGGGCGAGGATTCTACTCCCGCGGCGAGGCCGGCCCCACCTTCGTGTCGGTTTCGCCCCGAAGCCCGGAAGACGGGGCCGAGCGTCGGCCATTTCGTCCCGCCACGGAAAAAGAGACGGTTTTTTCCCGGAAATCCGCTTGCCTTTCCGCCGTGAAACCCGCACACTCCTCCTCGTAGTTCACATCTCTCGGTCCCGTAACCCGGTCGTTCGCCAACAGAGGGCACGTGTCACCTCCGGGAAGCGGGGGCTCCCGGGGGATGCAACATGCCCGGATGGGGACCATCCCGGGTAAAGAAAGGTTCCAAGGAAATGCCCAAGGGAAACGTCAAGTGGTTCAACGAGCAGAAGGGTTACGGGTTCATCACGCAGGAGGACGGTCCCGACGTCTTCGTGCACTTCAGCGCGATCCAGGGCTCCGGCTTCCGCACCCTCAACGAGGGTGAGCAGGTCGAGTTCGACATCGTGCAGGGCCCGAAGGGTCCCCAGGCGAGCAACGTTCGCCGCGCGGGCTGACCAGCGAGCTTGACGCCGGAGGGGCGCGCCCGGGAGGGCGCGCCCCTTCCTTTTTGGCCTTCCGCCGGGCCCCGGGAGTAGACTCGGCCGCCGGAGGGCCCGACATGAGCGGACGGTTCCTGCACATCTGGCGCAACACCCCGATGGGGCGGGAGGTGCTCGAGGCCTCCGCCTCCTTCTGCGAGGCGACCGGGCTCGAGCTGCACGTCTACGTCCCTCGCCATCCCCAGTTCCTGATGTACTTCGGGGACGACGTGGTCACGGTTCCCCTGGACGGCGAGTTCCTCCACGCCCCCGAGACGGCCGAGGCGCACGCGGAGGCCGTGCTGGCCCGCCACCCGGGCCTCTCGTGGAGGTTCACCACGCCGGTTTCCTTCACGGCGTCCACCCTCCCGGACCTCCCGGTCGACTGGAACGCCATGTGCTGTCCCCGGTCCCTTTCCGATCTCTCCGCCCGGATCGGCCTCGGCACGATCGGGCCCCGGGTCCGGCGGATCGTCCGCCACGCGACGTTCCCGGTGCTGCTGCCCCAGCCCGTCTTTCGTCCCTGGAAACGCGTGTTGGCCATGGTGGGCCCGACGGAAAGCTCCCTGCGGGTGGCCCGGGTGGCCAGGACGGTGGCCAGGACCGCCGGGCGTCCCCTGGAACTCTTCACGTTCGCGGACGGCCGCCGACCGGGCGAGGTCGAGCGCTGGTTCGCCGACCATGGTCTCCCGGGCCTCCGGCAGGAGGCCTCCTCCTGGCACCTGGCCGAGGGGGACGACTTCCTCGACGCCCTCTTCCCGGTGCCGGGGGACGCCCTGGTCGTCCTCGGGGCCTATGGCCGGCGGCTGGTCCGAGAACTGCTCCTCGGAACGGTCGCGGAGAAGGTCCAGGAGGCGCTGCCGAACCCGCTCCTGCTCGTCGGTCCCCGGGTGGACGACGAGGCGCTGGCCCCATGAGCGGGACCCGGTGGCTGTTCCCGTTTCTCGTCGGGGTGGCCCTCCTGCTCCCCGCCTGCCATGGCGGTGCCCCGGGCGAGCCGGGAGGCGAGGGGAAATCGTTCGACGAGGCAGCCTGGCGGCAGGAACTCGAGTCCTGGCACCGGGAACGGGAAGCCCGCCTCACCGCGCCGGACGGCTGGCTCACCCTGGTCGGCCTCGCGTGGCTGCCCCCCGGGGAAGAGGTCCCGTTCGGCAGCGACCCGTCCCTCCCGGTGGCGTTCCCCCCCGGGTCGTGTCCCCTCCGGGCCGGGACCCTCTTTCTCCTGGAGGACGGGCGGGTCCGGGTCCGGGCGGCGCGGGGCGTGCGGCTCACGGTCGACGGCCGGGAGGTGGACGAGGCGATCCTCGACCCGGCCACGGAGGGCCGGGCGGGACGGGCCCGGGTCGGGCGGATCCTCTTTTACGCGATCCGACGCGGGGACCGGGTGGGGGTCCGGGTCAAGGACCCGGAGAACCCGGCCCGGAAGAACTTCCGGGGCATCGACCGCTACCCGCCCGACCCGCGCTGGCGGATCGTCGCCCGGTGGGAACCGTTCCCCGGGCCGCGGGAGATGCGGGTGCGCAACGCGATCGGCCAGGAGAAAACCGTGAAGGTCCCGGGCCGGGTCGTCTTCCGCGTCGAGGGGACCCCCTGCGAGCTCTGGCCGATCGTGCCCGATCCCCCCGGTTCCGGGCCCTGGTTCTTCGTCTTCTCGGACGGCACGACCGGGGTGGAGACGTACGGCGGCGGGCGATTCCTCGAGGCGGACCCGCCGGGCCCGGACGGGACGATCGTGCTCGACTTCAACCGGGCGTACACTCCTCCCTGCGCCTTCACGCCGTTCGCGACCTGCCCCCTGCCACCGCCCGAGAATCGCCTGCCGATCGACGTGCGGGCCGGGGAGCGGGTCCTCGGCCACGCCCACCGGGCACCCTGAACCGGCGGGTTGCGGGAGGCGACTCAAGGGATATGCTGGTCGCCTGATCTCCCGGAGGCCGCGTCGGCCGCCGGATCCCGGGAGTCTCGATGCTGATTCGACGCTCGTCGATGTATGCCCTCCACGCCGTTGCGATCCTCGCGGCGAACCCGGGCGTCTACCACTCGAGCGACGAGATCCGGGCGCTTTCCGGGATCCCCGGCAACTACCTGGCCAAGCTCCTCGGCCACCTGCGGCGCGCCGGCATCGTCGAGGGCCGCAAGGGCTGGGGCGGCGGCTTCCGCGTGCCCGAGAAGGCCCTCTCCCGGCCGATCCGGGACATCCTCGACGTGGTCGAGGGGGACGCGATGGAAGCGATCGAGGGCTGCCTGTTCGGGTTCCCTTCCTGCGACGAGGCGCACCCCTGTCCCCTGCACGACTACTGGGAGGAAATCGGGAGCGTCTACCGGCGGATGGTGGCCGACACCACGATCGGCGACCTCGGACGGTTCCAGCCCCGCCGGCCCTGATCCGAGGAGGCGCGCCATGGCGACGACGCGGACCGGGACGCCCCCCTCCCCCGCCTGCCGGCTCCCCGCCGCACCTTCGCCGGCACCGGCACCACCCCGCGGGCGGATCGCCCGGCTGCTCGCCTGGCTCGAGGAACCGGTCGGGAAGATGCCGTTCCGCTCCCACCGGGTGCGCAAGATCGTCCAGTGGGGCTTCGCCGCCTGGTGCATCCTTGCCGGCATCCAGTTCCACCGCTTCGTCCGGGCCGCGCAGGCCGGGAACCTGCCTCTCCCGCACCGGCCGCCGGGGGTCGAGGGATTCCTGCCGATCTCCGGCCTGATGGGCCTTCTCGACTGGTTCTACCGGGGTGCCCTGAACACGGTGCACCCGGCGGCCACCGTGATCTTCCTCGTCGTCGTGGCCACGGCCCTGTTCCTGCGCAAGGGGTTCTGCGGGTGGGTCTGCCCGGTGGGACTGCTCTCGGAGCTGCTGGCCCGTCTCGGCCAAAGGCTGACCGGGCGGCTCTTCCTGCCCTGGAAGCCCCTGGACCTGGTCCTCAGGAGCCTCAAGTACCTGCTGTTCGCCTTCTTCTTCTGGGCGGTGATCTCGATGGACCCCGGGGAGCTGGCCGCCTGGATCGAGGGGCCGTACAACCGGGTCGCCGACATCAAGATGTACCTGTTCTTCGCCCGGATCGGGAGGACGGCGGCCCTGACCCTCGGTTTCCTGGCGATCGCCTCCCTGTTCATCCGGCAGTTCTGGTGCCGCTACCTCTGCCCCTACGGGGCGCTCCTCGGGCTCCTCGCCTGGTTCTCCCCGTTCCGCGTCCACCGGTCGGAACCCGGCTGCACGCTCTGCCACGGGTGCGACAACGTCTGCATGGCCCGGATCCCGGTCTCCCGCCGCAAGGCGGTCGACGACCGGCTCTGCTCCGGCTGCCTCGACTGCCTGGTCGCCTGCCCCGGCAACGACGCCCTGCACTTCGGAACCCGCCGGCTGCGGGTCCGACCCGCGCTCTACGCCCTCCTGATCGTCGGCCTGTTCGCCGGGGGCTGGGCGGTGGCCGAGCTGACCGGGACGTGGCGCAACGGGATTTCCGATCGCGAGTACGTGGAACGGGTCCGCGAGATCGACAGCCCCCTCTACATGCACCCCGGGGGCTGACGTATAGTGTTCGCCCTGCCGAGGAGGGAGGGCGGACGTGATCCCGGAAAACCAGCAGCGCGGCAACTTCGGCGGCAAGGTGGGTTTCATCCTCGCCGCGGCCGGCTCGGCGATCGGGCTCGGGAACATCTGGCGCTTCCCGTACACGGCCGGGGAGCACGGCGGCGGCGCGTTCGTCCTGGTCTACCTGGCCTTCGTCGTCCTGGTCGGCATCCCGGTCCTCCTCGCGGAACTCTCCATCGGGCGCGCCGCCCAGCGCAACCCGGTCGGCGCGTTCCGGGTCCTGGCCCCCGGGTCCTGGTGGCCGGCGGTCGGAGCCCTCGGGGTCGTCACGGGGTTCGCGATCCTGGCGTTCTACTCGGTCGTGGCCGGGTGGACGATCGGCTACCTGGTCAAGGCGATGCGCGGCGACTTCGCCGCGGGCATCACGGCGGAGCAGAGCGCCGCCCAGTTCCAGGCCCTGATCGGGAGCCCCGGCCTCGCCATCGCCCTCACCGCAGTCTTCATGGTCCTGACGGTCGGCGTGATCCAGTTCGGCGTGGGCGGGGGGATCGAGCGGTTCTCCAAGGTGCTGATGCCCCTCTTCTTCGTGCTGCTCCTCCTGCTGGCCGGGCGCAGCCTGACCCTCCCGGGCGCGGCGGAGGGCCTGCGCTTCCTTTTCCACTTCGACGCCTCGAAGCTGACGATTCCCGTGGTCATGGGGGCCCTCGGGCAGGCCCTGTTCAGCCTCAGCCTCGGAATGGGTTGCATGATCACCTACGGGTCCTACCTCCCGCGCCGGGAGAACCTTCCCTTCGCGGCGGTCTCGGTCGCCTTCTTCGACACCCTGATCGCCCTCCTCGCCGGGGTGATCATCTTCCCCGCCCTCTTCACGGCCGGGGCCGACCCGGCGGGGGGCGCGGGGCTCGTCTTCATCGCGATGCCGACGGTGTTCGACTCGCTGCCGGCCGGGCAACTGTTCGCCGTGGCGTTCTACGCGCTCCTCGCCATCGCGGCCCTCACGTCGACGATCAGCCTGCTCGAGGTGGTCGTCGCCTACTTCGTCGACGAGAAGGGGTGGCCCCGGGCGACGGTCGCCTGGGGGATCGGGTTCCTCTGCTTCCTCCTGGCGATCCCCTCCGCGCTCTCGCAGGGGGCGGTGCCGCTCCTCTCCGGCGGCGCGGGTTCCCTGCTGCCGCTCTCCTTCCTCGACCTGAACAACATTCTCTTCGGGAACTACGGCCTGACGTTCGGCTCCCTGTTGATCTCCCTCTTCGTCGGCTGGAAGTGGGGGACGCGGGCGGCCCTCGACGAGATGCGGCGGGGCTCCGGCGCCGAGCGGGCCTGGTGGCACGCCGCCTGGGCGTTCCTCGTCCGCTTCGTCTGCCCCGTGGCGATCGTGCTGATCTTCGTCTTCATCCTCTGGACCGGCGAGTACTTCTGACGCCGGGGGAGGTGGCGACGTGGCGACGACCTTCCATGGCTGGGCCGCCCGGCACCCGGGCGCCCTCCTCGAGCCGTACGAGTTCGAGCCGGCCCCGCTGGGGCCCCATGACGTCGAGGTGGAGATCACCCACTGCGGCATCTGCCACTCCGATCTCCACCTGGTCGACGGAGACTGGGAGGTCGACACCTGGCCGCTCGTGCCCGGCCACGAGGTCGTCGGGCACGTGGTCGCGCGCGGCTCCGCCGTGAGCGAACACGCCCCCGGGGACCGGGTCGGCATCGGCTGGCAGTGCGGCGCCTGCCTCGCCTGCGAGTGGTGCCTCGCCGGCGACGAGCCGTTCTGCCCGGAGCACCGCGCGACCTGCGTCGGCCGGCCCGGCGGGTTCGCCGACCGGATCCGCGTGGATGCCCGGTTCGCCTTTCCGCTGCCGGAAGGGCTGCCCGCGGAGACCGTGGGCCCCCTGATGTGCGGCGGGGCCACCGTCTGGACACCCCTGCGGGAGCACGGGATCGACGCGACGAGCCGGGTCGCCGTCGTCGGGATCGGCGGGCTCGGACACCTGGCGGTCCGGTTCGCCGCGGCGCTGGGCGCGCGGGTGACCGCGATCTCCCACTCGGCCGACAAGGAGGACCTGGCCCGGGAACTGGGCGCCCGCGAGTTCGTGCTGCTCGAGGAAGGCGCGCTCCGCGACGCGGGGCGCGCCTTCGACCTGGTGCTCGTCACCGTGCCGGTCGCCCTGGACTGGCCGGCCCTCGCCCGGACGGTTCGGCCCCGGGGGCGGATGGCGTTCGTCGGGGTGGTGCCGGGGAAGGTCGGGGTCCCGGTCGACGCCCTGATCCTCGGCAACCGCGGGATCGTCGGGAGCCAGATCGCCGGACGGGCCCGCATGCGCGAGATGCTGGACTTCGCCGCCCGGGAGGGAATCGCGGCGATCGTGGAGACCTTCCCGCTGGAGGAGGTCAACGTGGCCCTCGACCGGTTGCGGCGGAACGAGGTCCGGTTCCGCGCGGTGCTGACGCGGTGAACGACTCGCGGCACCCGGACCCGGTCCTGATGCGCCGGGCGATCGACGCCGCCCGCGAGGGGATCCTCCGGGGCGATGGAGGCCCCTTCGGCGCCGTGATCGCGGACCGGGAGGGGAACGTCCTCGCCGTCGCCCACAACACCGTGCTGCTCGGCGACGCGACCGCCCACGCCGAGGTGAACGCCATCCGGGAGGCATGCGCCGCCCGGGGCACGCCGTTCCTCGAGGGGATGGTCATCTACTCGACCACCGAGCCCTGCCCGATGTGCTTCGCCGCCATTCACTGGGCCAGGATCGGCGACGTCTTCTGGGGCACCCGCATCGAGGACGTCGCCCGGCTCGGCTTCAACGAGCTGGCGATCCCCAACGAGACGATGAAGCGGCTCGGGGGCAGCCCGGTCACGATCCACGCCGGCTTCCTGCGCGACGAGTGCCTCGCCCTCCTCGAGGACTGGCGGCGGCTCCCGGGTCGGCGTACCTACTGAGGCCCCCTTCCCCGGAGGAACCCGGATGCGCTGGTGCCCCTCCTGCGGCGCGGACTACGTGGACGGCACGATCGAGTGCCACCGCTGCCACGTGGCGCTGGTCGACTCGCCCCCCGGCGAGGCCGACCCGTTCGCCGACCCCCGGGCGATGGCGCGCCTGCTCCGGGGCCGGCAGGTCGTCCCCTGCTTCGCCGGGTCGCCGGCGGGCATCGAGGACCTGCGGGACGCCCTGGCCGGGGCCAGGATCCCCTGCGCCGCGGCCGCGCCACCGGTCGCCTGCACGAGCTGCCGGCCGACCGTCCACCTCCTGGTCGCCGTCGAGGACGTGGAACGGGCCGTTCGCTTCTTCGCCGAGGAGTACGAGGCCACGCTGCCGACGGAGCAGGTACTCTGCATCGCGCCGGAGGCGTCGCTGGGCGAAGAGGAGGCGGAAGACGGCCCGGCCCCCTGCCCCGCCTGCGGCTGCACGGATCCCCCGGGCGAGGACGGCTGTTGCCCGGAATGCGGCCTGTTCCTCGCCTGACCACGAACTACCCTCCCGACGAAGGAGCGCCACGATGAAGCGATTCCTCCTCCTCGCCGCCGCGGCCTGCCTGGCCGCGGGCCTCCTCCTCGCCTGCCAGGGTCCCGGTCCCGCGTCGCAGGACACCGGGGACCACCTGGCGCCGGCGGAGATCGCGGCCAGCGTCCGCGACACCCTCGACCCCTCGGTCGACCCCTGCCAGGACTTCTACCGCTACGCCTGCGGCGGTTGGCTGGCGACGGCCGAGCTGCCTCCCGACCGCCCGCGCTGGGGCCGGGGTTTTTCCGCGATCGCCGAGCGGAACCTGGCCATCGAGCGCGAGATCCTCGAGGCCGCCGCCGCCGATCCCGGCAACGACCCGGGGCTGCGGAAGATCGGTGACTTCTGGGCCGCGTGCATGGACGAGGAGGCGATCGAGCAGGCGGGACTCGAGCCCCTCGCCCCGTGGTTCGAGAAGATCGACGCGGTCGAGGGACCGGAAACGCTTTTCCGGGTGGCCGGCGAGATGTTCCAGGTCGGTGCGTCCGTGTTCTTCGATGCCGGCGTCGACGCCGACTTCGACAACCCCGACCTCTACATCGCCCACTTCTTCCAGGGCGGTCTCGGGCTTCCCGACCGGGACTACTACCTCGACCCGCACAGGAAACCGATCCTGGAGGCATACCGCGAGCACGTCGCTCGAATGCTGGCCCTGTCGGGCGAGGACGAGGCGGCCGCGAAGAACCACGCCGAGCGGATCGTGGCCCTGGAGACACGCCTGGCCAGGGCCTCGAAGCCCCGCCGCGAGCTGCGGGACCCGCGAAAGATCTACCACAAGATCGACCGGGAGGGCCTCGAGAAGCTGGCACCGAGGCTCCCCTGGGACGCCTTCTTCGCGGGGGTCGGTCGGGACGACGTTCGCGACATCAACGTCGCCACCCCGGACTTCTTCAGGGCGCTGCAGGACACGGTCCTCGGGACCGATCTCGACACGCTGCGGGCCTACCTCCGCTTCCACCTCGTGCAGGGCCTTTCCGGGCTCCTCCCCCGGGACTTCGTCGAGGCATCCTTCCAGTTCTACGGGAAGACCCTCTCCGGCCAGGAGAAGATCCGTCCCCGCTGGAAGCGCTGCGTCGCCGCGGTGGACGACGGTCTCGGCGAGCTGCTCGGGAAGGCCTTCGTCGAGCGGGCCTTCGCCGGCGAGAGCCGCGAGATGGCCCGCGAGATGATCGGCAACATCGAGGCGGCCTTCGAGAAGAACCTCGAGGAGCTCGACTGGATGGACGAACCGACCAGGGAGCGCGCCCGCGAGAAGCTGCACGCCATCGTCAACAAGGTGGGGTACCCGGACAAGTGGCGCACGTACGACGGGCTCGAGGTCGACCGGCACTCCTGGTTCGCCAGCGGCGTCGCCGCCCGGCGCTTCGAGACGGCCCGCCAGGTCCGGCGCATCGGTCGGCCGGTCGACCGTTCCGAGTGGCACATGACGCCGCCCACCGTCAACGCCTACTACAACCCCAGCGCCAACGAGATGGTCTTCCCCGCGGGCATCCTCCAGCCCCCTTTCTTCCACCGGGACTTCCCGGCCGCGATGAACTACGGTGGCATGGGAATGGTCATGGGCCACGAGCTGACCCACGGCTTCGACGACCAGGGGCGCAAGTTCGACGCCCACGGCCGGATGGCCGACTGGTGGACCCCGGAGGTGGCGAAGTCCTTCGAGGAACGTGCCGCCTGCATCGAGCGCCAGTACGCCTCGTACGAGGTCCAGCCCGGGGTTCACCTTGACGGGAAGCTGACCCTCGGCGAGAACCTGGCCGACAACGGCGGCATCCGCCTGTCGTGGAAGGCGTGGTCCGGTCTCGGCGACGAGACGGCGCTCCCCGGCCTCGACCTGACGCCCCGCCAGCTCTTCTTCGTCGCCTACGCCCAGACGTGGTGCACCCTGGCGACCCCGGAGTACGAGAAACTGGCGGCGACGGTCGACCCGCACTCGACCCCGCGGTTCCGAGTGAACGGGCCGCTGGCGAACCTCCCGGCCTTCGCCGAGGCGTTCGGGTGCGCCGAGGGCACGCCGATGAACCCGAAGGAGCGCTGCCGCGTCTGGTGATCCGCCCGCGCGACGGGAAGGGGCCGGCCGCCGCCGGCCCCTTCTCACACCATTCGCTCCACGGGCAGGACGAGGACCCGCAGCCCCTCGCCCGGGGCGCAGGAGCGGGAGAACGACTCGAGCGCGTCCACGAGCTCGTCCGCCTTCGCGGCGGAAACCGCGGTCAGGATCAGCGAGACCGTCCCGGGAAACGCCCGGGTCCCCATGTGCCTCCCCGTCGTCCCGGAACCCCGCAGGCCGGGCATCTCGGTGAAGGCGTGCACCTCGTGCTCGTCGATGATCCGGAGCAGCTCCTCGACACGCTCGCTGGCGCAGGTGATCACGAGCAGCTTCATCGTGCGCCCTCCTCCCGGCTCCGGCCGGGGATCACTTCCAGTCCTCCGGCAGCAGGTTGTCCCGGTGCTGCCGCTTCTCCAGCATGAAGTGCAGGACCGGCACGACGACCAGGGTCAGCACGGTCGCCGCCACCGCTCCGGCGATCATCGAGATCGCCAGGCCCTGGAAGATCGGGTCGAACAGGATGACGAACGACCCGACGATCACCGCGATCGCGGTCAGCACGATCGGCCGGAACCGGACCGCGCCACCCTCGATCAGCGCCTCGCCGAAGGTCTTCCCCCGCTCCAGCGCCAGGTCGACGAAGTCGATCAGCAGGACCCCGTTGCGGACCATGATGCCGGCCAGGGCGATGAACCCGATCATCGAGGTGGCGGTGAAGAACGCCCCGTACAGCCAGTGGGCCGGCAGGATCCCCACGAGGGAAAGCGGGATCGAGATCATCATCACCAGCGGCACCAGGAAGCGCTGGAACCAGGCGATGATCAGCATGTAGATCAGCACCATCACGACGGCGAAGGAGATCCCGAGGTCGCGGAACACCTCGTACGTGATGTGCCATTCGCCGTCCCACTTCATCGCCGGGGTCTCGGTGGACCAGGGCTGGGTGGTGTAGAACTGCTCGACGGTCGTCCCCTCCGGCGTCTCGATCTTCGCGATCTCGTCCGCCATCTTCAGGATCGCGTAGACCGGGCTCTCCTCCCGGCCCGCGACGTCCCCGATCACGTAGACGACCGGCAGCAGGTTCTTCCGGTAACGGGTTCCCGGGATGACGGTCTTCTTCACCCGGACAAGCTCGGAAAGGGGCACGAGGCCACCCGCCATCGATGCCAGCCGGACGTCCCGCAGGTCCTCGATGCTCGAGCGCTCGGCCCGCGGGAGCCGCAGCCGGATCGTGACCGGCTCGACCTCGTCCGGGTCGTGCAGCAGCCCGGCGTCCTCCCCGTGCAGGGCGAGGCGCAGCGCCTTCGCCACCGCCCCCGCCGGCACGCCGTGGAGCGCCGCCTTCTCCCGGTCGACCTCGAAGATGACCTTCTCCTGCGGCGCCTCGACCAGCCAGTCGATGTCGACGACGCCTTCCGTCTCCTCGAAGATCCGCTTGATCTTCCGGGCCGTCTCGATCCGTTCCTCCCGGTTCGGCCCGTACACCTCCGCCACGAGCGTCGCCATCACCGGCGGTCCGGGCGGGATCTCGGCGATCTTGACCGCCGCCCCGTACTTCCGCGCGATCTCCTGGATCGGCGGCCGGATTCTCCGCGCGATGTCGTGGCTCTGGGCATCGCGCATCTTCTTGGGCAGCAGGTTCACCTGCAGGTCCGCCACGTTGGCCCCGCGCCGCAGGTCGTAGTGCCGGATCAGCCCGTTGAAGTTGAACGGCGCCGCCGTGCCGGCGTAGATCTCGACGTCGGTCACCTCGGGAACCGTTCCCAGGTAGAGACCGATCTCCCGGGCGACTCGTGCCGTCTGCTCCAGGGTCGTCCCCTCCGGCATGTCGACGATCACCTGCAGCTCCGACTTGTTGTCGAACGGGAGCATCTTTACGGTGACCAGCTTCGCCGGGAGCAGCAGGACCGCACCAACCTGCAGCAGCAGGATCAGCCCGAGGAACGCCCACCGCCGGGCGGGGCTCTTGATCATCGGCACCAGCAGCCAGCGGTAGAAGCGATAGATCCAGGTGCGATGGAGGTCGTACCCCTCCTCCTCGTGGCCGTGGCCGTGCCCGCCCTTCAGCAGGCGGTAAGCGAGCCACGGCGTCATCACGAGGGCCACGCCGAGGGAGAAGAGCATCGCCAGCGACGCACCGATGGGCATCGGCCGCATGTAGGGTCCCATCAGGCCCCGGACGAACGCCATCGGCATCACGGCGGCGATCACCGTCAGCGTTGCCAGGATCGTCGGGTTGCCCACCTCGTCGACGGCCGTCACCGCCGCCTGGAGCGGCGGCAGCTTCTTCATCGAGAAGTGCCGAACGATGTTCTCGACGACGATGATCGCGTCGTCGACGACGATCCCGGTCACGAAGATCAGGGCGAACAGCGTCACCCGGTTGAGCGTGTACCCGAACAGCCAGTAGGTGAACAGCGTCAGCGCCAGCGTGACCGGCAGGGCGACGAAGACGACGAGCCCGCCGCGCCAGCCCAGCGTGACGCCGATCACGAGCGTCACCGAGACGATGGCGATCCCGAGGTGGAAGAGCAGGTCGTGGGCCTTCTCGCGCGAGGTCTCCCCGTAATCCCGGGTGACGGTCACGTGCACGTCCGGCGGGACGACCTCCCCCTCGAGGGCGTGGACCTTCTCCATCACCCGCTCGACGACCGCCTCCGCGTCCGACCCCTTGCGCTTGGCGATGGCGATCGTCACCGCCGGGAAGATCCCGCCCTTCCCCTCGAGGACCGGGATCCCCTTCTCGGAGGCGCCCGGTCCCGGGGAGAAGAAGACGTAGTTCGTCACCTCCTCCGCGGTGTCCCGGACGTCCGCCACGTCGCGCAGGTAGACCGGGCGGCCCATGTGGACCCCGACCACCAGGTTCGCGACGTCCTCCACGGTCTCGAGGAACGCCCCGGTCTCGACGACCACGGCCCGGTCGCCGCTCTCGAACTCGCCGGCCGGCGCGGTGGCGTTCTGCCACTGCAGCGCCTGCACCAGCATGTTCGGATCCACGCCGAACGCGGCCATCCGGGCCGAGTCGAGCATCACCCGCACCTGCCGCCGCTGGCCCCCGATCAGGTCGATCCGGGAAACGTCGTCGAGCCGCTGGATCTCGCGCGCGAGCTGGGCGGCGATCCGGCGCAGTTCCGGGTGCTCGTAGCGATCGGACCAGAGCGTGAGGCCGAGCACCGGGACATCGTCGATCGTCCGGACCTTCACCAGGGGCGGCGTCGCGCCCTTCGGCATCCGGTCCATCCCCGAGACCAGCTTGTCGTACACCTTGACCAGGCTGCGCTCCTGGTCCTCCCCCACGTAGAAGCGGACGGTGACCATCGCCACCGACGGCATCGAGGCGGAATAGACGTACTCGACCCCCGGGATCTCCCACATCCGCTTCTCGAGGGGAATCGTCACCCGGTTCTCCACCTCCGCCGGGTCCGCGCCGGGCAGGCCGACGAAGATGTCCATCACCGGGACGATGATCTGGGGTTCCTCCTCCTGGGGGGTCAGCGCCACGGAGAGCGCCCCGAGGCCGAGGGCGGCCAGCATCAGGAGGACGGTCAGCTTCGAGTCGATGAAGAACCGGGTCAGTCTCCCGGCCGGTCCGAGCCCCGTCGTCGTCATGGCCTCACTCCTCCACCGGCGTTCCGTCGGTGAAGCCCGGCGGCGGGGCGACGACGTAGCGGTCGCCCGCCTCGAGGCCGGAGAGCACCTCGATGCGCCCGTCGATCTCGCGGCCGAGCTTCACCCAGCGCAGACGGGCCCGGTTCTCGGCATCGACGACGAAGACCCCGCGGAGTTGCCCCCGCCGGACGATCGCGGTCCCGGGAACGAGCAGGGTCTCGCGCAGGCCGCGGTCGAAGCTGACCCGGGCGAACATGTTCGACTTGATCACCCCCCGGGGGTTCTTCAGCACCACCTGGACGGCGAACGTCCGGCTCCGCGG